>Ga0315273_10008626_pt1 | contig 12877 bp, 7 predicted proteins | sample YL17G02_0_MG_FD_205753 | JGI IMG/M metagenome (GOLD analysis project Ga0315273, IMG submission 205753) | Sediment microbial communities from Yellowstone Lake, YNP, Wyoming, USA - YL17G02_0 | ecosystem: Environmental > Aquatic > Freshwater > Lake > Sediment | place: USA: Wyoming | collected...
GGCGGTGGACTGGCCGGCGCCGGCTCGTTCTACCTTCTCTTTCTCCTGGGTGAGGCTTTCGCCCGGGCGATTGCCCGCGCCCGCCAGAAGCCGCTGGATGAGGTGGCGTTTGGGTTTGGCGATGTGACCCTCGCCGGCCTGATCGGCCTGATCGTCGGCTGGCCAGCCGTCGTCCTGGCATTGCTGCTCGGGATCCTCACCGCCGGCGTGTTCAGCCTGGGGCACGTCCTGGTGATGCTCCTTCGGCATCGCTACAGCGCTTTCACGCCGATCGCCTACGGCCCCTTCCTTATCCTGGGCGCCTCCCTGGTCAACTTCGGCGGCAAGGAGCTCATCCAGTCGATCCTGCTGCAGTAGTCCCGGTCAAGTGTTACCAACACGTATCAGGGGCGTCGCGGGCAGGCGACAGCTGGCCCGCTGGACCTCGGGTACTACCGAAACGAAGACCCACACCCTCTTATAATGGGACATCGGGAGCGTGCGGGCCGGAAGGCCTGAAGCGAGGCTTGGCATGAGCGTGAAACGGTCGTGGTTTCGGCGTGGAGGCGTCAAGAGCCGGGGACAGAGCCTGGTGGAGTTCACCGTGCTGCTGCCCGTGCTCTTGATCATGATCTCCGGGCTGGTCGAGTTCGGCATCATGCTCAACTACTACCTCGACGTGATCGACGCTGCCCGCGAGGCGGCGCGCTTCGCTTCCGATGCCGACCCGATTCGCGACCCCAATCCGCCGTACGCCTACCTGGACCCCAACCCGGCGTTCTACACCGACATCCAGACGCTGGCGATGCAGTCGCTGAAGGCCGCGTCGGACAACCGCATCGACTGGCCGAAGATGCAGACGATGTACGGCGCAACCTGGTGCGATCACGTCCGAGGCGACATCGTCATCTCGGCGTTCGGCATCCGCAAGGCCTCCCCGCCGGTGGTCGACAAGCGCTTCCCGGTCGGGATGGGCGAAAACGGCGTCAGCATGTGCAACCACTACACGTCGAAGATCAGCTCAGCCACGATAGCGTCCCGGCTTGACCCGGTGGCGCCTACCAGCGGGCTGGTCCTGGTCGAGGTGTTCTTCGACTATGACCAGGTGCTGGCGCTGCCGTGGATCACGGCCTTCGTTCCGGACCCGATCCACCTGCATGCCTTCACCATTATGCCGAACTCGTCGGTTGAGCCGACACCCACGCCATGACGCGGGGGAGCGATCGATGAGCAACCGAGTACAGCGCGGACAGGCCCTGATCCTCATCGCCGTGGCGTTCATCGGGCTGGCGGCCTTCATCGGGTTGGCGGTCGATGCCGGCATCCTGTTCACCGATGTCGGGCACTTGCGGCGAGCCGTCGATGCGGCCTCGCTCTCGGCCGCCAACCAGTTCCGCGAGGGGCGCACGGCCGCCGAACTCACCGCCTCTGCCCGCCAGGTGCTGGCGCTCAACGAGATGAACGTTGGCTCCACCGGCGTGGCGGTGGAGACCTGTACCACCAACCCGGGTGATCCGCAGTTGTGTTTCACGCCGCCGCGCAAGATGGTGCGTGTGCGCGCCGACCTGCCGGTCAACTTCGCCTTCCTGCCGATCATCGGCTTCACCTCCGTCACCATCCATGCCAATGCGATCTCCGAGGCCGCCTCGATCGACATCGTGCTGGCGATCGACACGTCCGAGTCGCAAGCCTACGACTCGGGCTGCGGAGACGCGGCGACCGATGGCAACAATGACGATGATGCCTGGGCCGAGATCAACCTCGGTTCGGGCACGGCCGACGGTGTCGCCGATGATGGGTGCTCTGGTGGGCCGGCGAGGGTGGGCTCGTTCGACGACGACTACATGCGCGATCCGAACATCTGCAACCCGCACAAGCAGTGCCGGCCGTTCCGCGACGTGCAGGACGCGGCCGTCCAGCTGACCACGCGCCTGCTGTCGCCGTATGACCGCATGTCGATCGTCACCTTCGACCGCAATGCGGCAACCCCGGTGACTCTGGGCTCGGCTGCGGCCATCGACCCGGTGGCCCTGCAGACGCAGATCATGGCCCTGGACATCTACAAGTTTCCCGGCTGCCCGGGATACACGGCCGCGGGTGACCCGTCGGGCTGCACCTCGACCAACACGTCCGATGGGTTGAAGGCGGCCGGGAACCAGTTCGGGGCGTTCACACGTGAGGAAGCCGTCTGGATCGTGATCCTGCTGTCGGACGGCGGCGCCAATGCGGCGACCGATACTTCTTCCCCTGCCAACTGGATCTGCCCCGGCTCGCCTGGCGCCGTCAACTGGGTCGAGCCGTTCTGCCGCGACCCGATCGCCGGCAATCGGCACCCGGTGGGCGACGCCGCCTACGACCCGGATGATGCCGCCCGCGATCGTGGCGACTGGGTAGGCTGCTTGGATTCGAACTCCACCTCGCATCCCGGATCCTGCGCCGCCCTGGCACCGGGGTATGGCCAGGGAGCGGTGATCTTCACCATCGGCCTGGGCGATCGAGTGATCAACAACACCACCTGCGACGCCGGCGTGTGGGGTGCATCGTGTGAGCCGAATTTCGGCGAGAAACTGCTGCGCTACATCGCCGCCGTCGGGGATGACGGTAACCCCTTGACCGATCCTTGCTCCGCGACCGGCGTGGGCGCGGATTGCGGCAACTACTACTACTCGCCCACCGGCTCCGGGCTGCTCGAGGTGTTCGAGGCCATCGCCTCGCGCATCTTCACCCGGATCACACATTGAGTTCAAACTCCGCCCGCGGCGCCGGGCCACCGGCGCCGCCCAGGAACGCGAGCAATCATCCGTTGCGTAGAAAGGCGACCGTGATGGACAGGGTGCCAGCCAGCCATCCGCCCACCGCCACTCCCGCACGCCGCCGTTGGCGCGGCCAGGGCGTGGTGGAGTTTGCCCTCATCCTTCCCATCATGCTCTTGGTGATGTTCGTGCTGATCGAGTTGGCGCGCCTGCTGCATGCCTGGCTGGCGGTCGAAAACGGGGCGCGCTTCGGTGTGCGCTACGCCGTCACCGGGGAGTACGATTCGGCGTGGTGCGTCGACTCGGACTCCAGCGGCACGGCCTGCGATAGCATTGCCGAACGCGATGCCGCCCGGCTGCCGTCGATCGTCGACGCCGCCCGCTCCGGCTCCGTGGCTATCCTGCGCGACGCCGGCGCCGCGCCGAAGACACGCGGCTACTTCAAGGTCACCATCTGCTCTAACCACACCGGGATGACCTACTGGCCGGCCGATTCCAGCTCGATGACCGCCGCTGCCTGCACGCCGGGGGACAACGGCGGCGGCCCAGGTGACCGCGTCTCGGTGACCGTCGACTTCGACCACCCGGTGATCGTCCCGGTCTTGAGCACGTGGTTCCCCGTCCTGCACCTGACGGCCAAGCGCGAGGGCATCGTCGAGCAGTTCCGCGTGGCGCGCGTCGTCGGCTTGCCCGCCACAATCTCCATCCCGACCTTCACGGCGACCGTTACCCCCACGGTGACGATCACGCCTACGATTACGCTGACGTCCACCACCACGGAGACCGCCACCCCCACGCCGACAACGACGGCGACCACCACTCCGGACTGCTCGCTGATCACTGTGGATTCGGCCAGCACGCTGCAGTCCGGCACCGACGGATACTTCTATTTCCATGTCAACAACGGCCTGGCACGGCCCATCCGGCTGACCGGCGGGTCCCTGAATTGGGACAAGTACTACGGCGGGCAAAACATGTACGGCGCGTGGTTCGGCTACTGGTACCGCTGGGGCCCGGCCGACCCGACGCCTCCAACGGACGTCACGCCTCCGGCGCCGATCGGCCTGGCCGCCGGAGGGGGTCAGTGGTGGTATGCCTACTTCAACGGCATCGGTGGGACACTGTATGGGAACTTCGCGGCCACGCTGACCTTCGACGGTGTCTGCAATGTGAGCGCCTCGTTGGACACGGCCACGCCTACGGCCACCCTGACGCCGACGATCACGCTGACGCGGACGATCACGCTGACGCCGACGATCACGCTGACGCCGACGATCACGCTGACGCGGACGATCACGCCCACGCCGACCGAGACACGCACACCGACGATCACGTCGACCGTGACGAACACGTCGACGGTCACGCTGACACCGACGATCACGCTGACGCCAACTCGGACACTGACGTCGACGGTCACATTGACGCCGACACAGACGCTGACGCCGACCGAGACGCGGACGCCGACTTCGACGGTGACGCGCACGGCCACGCGGACGGCCACTTTGACGCCGACGACCACGCTCACGCCGACGATCACCCGTACGCCGACGATCACCCCGACGCCGACAGAAACGCTGGAAAACACCCCGACGAGGACGCCGACCAATACGCCCACGAAGCTCTTCGACTAGTCGTTGCCTACCGTGTCCAGCCTGCCGCTGGCCCCGCCGAACAGGCGGGGCCAGCGCGTGTACGCCGGTCCCAGCCGGCGGGACGAAAGGCCGTCGATGGGGAGAGCGTGCTGCGGCGGGAAGGCTTGTTCCCGTGTCCCGCCCTGGCTACAATCCGTCTGTGCTCACGCGCGCATGCCCTGGACCTGGCGACTGGAGGCTGATGGGGTACGCGCCCCCAGCCGTGCGAGACCGTAGCCGATGAACCGGCAAAGCAATCTGCGTCAGCGTTTCCTGCGCATCTGGCCGTGGGCAGGGCTGGCCGCCGCCAGCCTCTACGTGACGGCCGGTGTGCGGCTGCCGTCGTCCGGTGGTTGGCCGGCGGCGGGGGCCATCCTGTCGGTCGCTTCGGGAAGCCTGGCGACGGCCGCGATTCTCGTCAGCCTTGGCTTCGACCCCGATGAGGGGACACGCCGCGCCCGCCGCCTGCTTGGGACGGCTTTCTTCCTGTGGACGCTGGCGGAGGGCTACCGCGCCGTGAGTTGGGCTGTGGGAGGCCGCAGCGCGGCGATCCCTTCCATCGCCGAATTGCTCAAGCTATCCGGCTACCTTGCTCTCCTGGCAGCGGCTATCTCCTACGCCTCGTCGGCGGCCGGCCGATACGGCCGGCTGCGCGAGCTGCTCGACACCGCCATCATGCTCACGGCCGGCACTGCCCTGTCCTGGCTGGTCGTCATCCGCCCAGTATCGCTGGCCCTTCCGACCAGCGAGGTGCTGTTGTTCTGGGCGTCGTTCGCACCGACCCTCGATCTGGTGCTTCTGCTGATGACGCTGCGGCTGCTCGGCGGCGCGCCATCCGACGCCGAGGCGCGAGGCTTCGGAGTTCTGGGGATTGCGCTGCTGGCGCTGATGGCCAGCGATCTCGTGCGGAGCTACCTGGCGCTGGGCGGCGAGATCGGGCTGCCCACCATGGTCGAGGCGGGCTGGGTTATTGCGGCCTGCTTAGCGGGCCTGGTTGTGACGCGGGAGCCGGTGCCCATGACGGATGGGGGCGGCGAGCTGCCGGTCGCCCGCCCGCTCCGCCAGCGCATGGTCTCCGTACTTCCGATCGCGCTGACGTACGCGGTCGTCGGCTTCACCCTGCTGAACTGGCGGCTGGTCAGCGTCATCGATTGGGCCGGAGTGGGGGCGGCCGTCGTCCTGAGCCTCCTGCTGGTGGCGCGGCAAGGCGTCATCGGTGGGCAGTCGGAGATGCGGCAGTTCGCCGCGCTGGTCAACGCCTCGGGCGACCTGGCGTTCGTGGCGCAACTGGACGGGCTGCTTCGGCTCACCAATCCGGCGGTGATCCGTGCCCTTGGGCTGGAGGCCCCGCCCAGCGCGCTGGAGGACTTCCTGGCAAGCCCCAAGCCGTCACGGGCGTTCCTCCACACCGCGTCGAAGGACGGTTGGTCGGGTGAAGTGGAGCTTCGTCGGGAGGATGGCAGCCTCTTCCCTGCCTCGCTCAGCCTGAGGCCGGTATGGGACGAGCGTCTGGGCCGGGCCCTGCTCGTCGGCACGGCGGCCGATCTAACCCGCATTCGCCAGCGGGAGGATGACCTGCGCGCCGCCCTCAGCCAGGTCGCCGTCGCTCGAAGTGATCTGGAGGCGTTGAACGCCGTCCTGGAGCAGCGAGTCAACGAGCGCACGCGTGCGCTGGAAGACTCCGTCGAACGGCTGCGGCGCATGAACCTCGAGCTGCAAGAGCTCGGTCGGCTTAAGACCGAATTTGTCACCCTGGTCAGCCATGAACTTCGCGCCCCGCTGACCAACATACGCGCCGGCGTCGAGCTTCTGTTGGCTGCACACCCGGCGCTGGGCCAAAGTGTCCGCCAGCAGCTGGATCTGGTGGCGGCGGAAACGGAGCGGCTGGGGGGCTTCGTGGAGGCGATTCTCGATCTCTCGGCGCTCGAGGCGGGGCGCTACCCGCTGCACCGCGCTCCAACAGACCTGGGGACCGCCGTCCAGCGCGTTGTGGCCCGGCTGCGGAACCAGCCTCAAGGCGGCGATGTGGTCATCGACCTGCCGCCTGCGCTGCCGCCGGTGTGGGGCGATGAACGCGCGGTTGACAGTGTCCTGTTCCACCTGCTCGACAATGCCCTGAAGTACGCGCCCGGCGACAAGGTCCTGGTCCAGGCGGAACCGCGTGCCGGGCAGGTGTTCGTGACGGTCACGGACCACGGCCCGGGGATCCCGCCCGAAGAGCGCCAGCGCGTGTTCGAGATGTTTCACCGCCTGGATGCGCGCGATTCCCGCGAGGTGTATGGCCACGGCCTCGGACTGCATCTGGCGCGCCAACTGCTGGAGGCCATGGGGGGTGACATTCGCGCCGAGGAGGCGCCGGGCGGAGGAACCCGCATGGCCTTCTGGATGCCTGTGGCGTCCGGATAGGCCGCGCAGGCCTGGCCGCCCCGCGGCTTGCACTCTCTCTGGTTTGGGTTAGGCTTGTGGGACGCCGCGGCACGGGACCCAACGAGCGTATGGCAAGTGAAACCCTCCTGCTGGTCGACGACGACACCACCCTGCTGCGCTTTCTGACCGAATACCTGGAGCGGGAAGGCTACGCCGTGCGCACCGCCGACCGCGGCCAGGCGGCGCTGCGCCAGTTCTACGAAGCGCGACCGGACATCGTCGTCCTGGATGTAATGATGCCGGGGATGGATGGCTGGGAGGTGTGCGCCCGCCTGCGCGAGCTGGCCGAGACGCCCGTGATCCTGCTGACGGCCAAGACCAGCGAAGCCGACAAGCTGCGCGGGTTTCGGCTGGGCGTCGATGACTACATCACCAAGCCCTTCAGCCTGGCCGAGCTGGGAGCGCGCATCCGGGCTGTGCTCACCCGCACGGCGGGGCAGCGCAGCCAGCAAGCCAGTGTCCTGCAGGTCGGCGCGCTGCGCGTTGACCTGGGCCGGCGCGAGGCCTCCCTCGGCGGCCAAACCCTCGAGCTGACGCCCACCGAATTCCGTCTGCTGGCCTGCCTGGCGGCCCGGCCGGGGCAGGCGGTGGCGCAGGCCGATCTGGTGAAGGAGGCCTGGGGTGGCCTCCGGCAGGAGACCGGAAGCGCCTTGCGGCGCTACGTCTGGTTCTTGCGCCAGAAGATCGAAGCCGACCCCGATCAGCCGAAGCGGCTGCTCACCGTGCGTGGGTACGGCTACCGGCTGGAGCCCTGACCAACTCCACGCGCCCGGCAACGAACACGACCTGCCCGCGTCCGAGAACCTGTCTCACGCGCCAGAAGGCCAGAGCCTCGATCACCTGCCTGTGCTCCAGCCCCGGCCGCCTCCGCAGATCATCACTGGCACGATCCGTGCAAGGGACCCGAGTACTAGCCCGGCCGCGAGGGCTGTAAGGCGGCTGTAAGGACAATTCAGGCATGGGCGTCTTAGACTGGACATGACGTAATGGGTCTGGCCGCGCAGTCGGCTGGTTCCAGGGGTGGTCATAGATGGCCTACCAACGAGAGCAGCACACAAAGAGCCGGGGCCAGGGGTTGGCCGAGTTCGCGTTGATCCTGCCCCTGGTGCTCTTCACCATCTTCGTCATCATCGAACTGGCGCGCGTGCTGCACGCCTGGATCTCCGTCGAGAACGGCGCGCGCTTCGGCGTCCGCTACGCCATCACCGGCGAATACGAGTCGGGCTACTGCACTACGATGTATGGCGGCCCGTGCAACACACAGGCCAAGCAGGACGGGGCCCGCCTGCCCTCGATCCGGGATGCCGTCAACTCAGGCTCGGTCGGGCTGCTGAAGAACCCGGCGGCCACGGTGGGCAATCCGGGCTTTTTCAAGACCACCATCTGCTCGAACAAGCCAGGGCTGATCTACTTCCCTTCCGACTCGAACACAAGTACCCCGGCTGATTGTCAGCCCCAGGAAGACGGAGGCGGCCCGGGCGACCGGGTGATAGTGGCGGTCGACTTCGACCACCCCTTGATCGCCCCGATCCTCAGCTCGACCTGGCCGAAGATCCATCTGAGTGCCAAGCGCGAGGGCATCGTCGAGCAGTTCCGTGTGGCGCGCGTTGTCGGCCTGCCGGCGACCATCTCGATCCCGACCTTCACCGCCACCGTGACCACCACGTCCACCATCACGCCCACCCCCACGGCGAGTATGACGCCGACGCCGACGCCCGACTGCTCGCTGATCAGCGTTGAAAGTACCGTCCTAAATGGCGAGTTCTTCGATGTCACCGTGCGCAACGGCAACGCGACGGACGTGGCGCTCACCGGCGCCTGGCTGGACTGGTACAAGTACTACCCCGGCCAGAACTTCTACGGTGCTGAGTTCGGGGGTTACCTGTACCGCGACGGTCCTTCGTCGCCCACCTCGCCCAGCTTGGCCAATCCGCCCGTGGCGATCCCGTTCGGCGCTGGCGCATCGGAACTCTGGCGGGCGTCCTTTGTAGGGGTCGGCGCCGGCGGCCTGGTCGGGGAGTACACAGCCGTCCTGACCTTCGACGGCGTGTGCAGCGTGACGGCGGTCTCCGAACTCCCGACGCCGACGGCGACGACCACGCTGACGACGACCCCAACGCTGACCGCCACGACGACCGTGACGCGGACGGTGACCCCGACGACGACGGTGACGCCGACCGTGACGCTCACACCGACGCTTACACCGACGCCCAGTTGCAGCCTGATCACGATGACGACGATCTCCCTCTCGGGCTCGCCGCCGAACCTTGTGACGATGGGCGTACGCAACTCGAATACGGTCGCGCTCAACCTGACGGGCTCGAGCCTGACATGGACGGCGGCGCCGGGCGTGTACCTGAACAGGCTCCAGTGGCGCGGCGCGAACTTCTGGACGGGTACTGACAGCACCCCGCCATCGGTGATTACCGGTTTGAACCTGACGACGCCCGGAGGCGGCGTGACGAGCAATTGGACCGGCCGGTTTGCTGGCTTCCCGCCGGGCGTCGGCATCAATGGCACGTTCACAGTCTCGCTGGATTTCGGGGGCTGCAATGTGACCGGGTCGATCTCGCGCAGCGCGCCGACGACGACCAACACGCTGACCCCGACTGTCACCCTGACGCCTACTCCCACGCCGACGATCACCACCACGGCGACGATCACTACCACGGCGACACGCACGCTGACCGCCACGGTGACGCTCACGCCCACGGTTACGCTGACACCCACGCGCACGCCGACGGTGACGCTGACCTACACGCGCACGCTGACGCCGACGGTTACGCGCACGCCGACGGTGACGCTGACCTACACGCGCACGCCGACGGTGACGATCACGCGCACGCCGACGATTACGCTGACGCGAACGGTGACTCCAACGGTCACCCTGAGTCCCACGGCGACGCGCACCACGACACCGGTCACACCGACAATCACGCGCACGCCGACGGTGACGACTACTCCACCGGCGACGAACACGCCGACGATCACGCCGACGCCCACGCCCACGAAGCTCTTCGACTAGAGTCCGGTCAGTTCGCCGCAAAACCAGGAGCCGCGACACCGGTGTCGCGGCTCCTGGGATTCCAGGCCGGATCACCTATAGGGGCCCGTCTGGGAGGGAGTGACCCCATGCGCGCTGCCCGGTCACCGGCCATCGACACGCCGATCGATCCGGGAGCGGAACGGCACGCCTTCCGCTTGCCCCCGCCAAGTTGCAGGCCCAGCGCAAGGCTGGCCCGGGGTACCGGGGCCCTACTGACCCCGCCGCGGCCCGGGTTCAGAGGTTTCGTGTATCATTCAACCCTTGGAATTCCTGCGCGGAGGTGTAGGCAGCCTGGAAGGTGGCGCCCTCGGCTTTTCCGCTAGACTGGATGCAGGTCGAATGGACCGCAGGAACAAGGGCACTGCCGATGACGGTCCTTATGAACAGGGAGTGGCTGGTGTCGGAACGGGAAACCCAACCTCCGGGCGGCCGGATCCTGATCGCCGATGACGATACGGACTTTCGCAGCGTCCTCGTTCGCCGGGCGCGGCGGATGGGCCTGGAGGTCGTCGAGGCGGGGGATGGACCGGAAGCGCGGGCGATCCTGGAGGCGCAGGCGTTTGACGCGCTGGTCGTCGACCTGTACATGCCGGGCGCGACCGGCCTGGAGGTGGTTGAGCGTGCCCAGCGGCTCGACCCCAATATCCAGGCGATCGTCCTGACCGCCAGCGCTTCGGTCGAGACGGCTGTCGAAGCGCTCCGGGCCGGCGTCTACGACTACATGACCAAGCCGCTCGAGTCGATGGCCGCCTTCGAGCTGGCGCTGACCCGGGCGCTGGAGCACCGGCGGCTGATCGAGGAGAACGCCCGGCTCTTCGCCGAGGTCCAACGGCTGGCCGTGACCGACCCGGTGACGGGGCTGTACAACCGTCACAAGCTCAACGAGTTCCTGGAGCTGGAGGTTGAGCGGGCGCGGCGCTATGCACGCCCGTTGTCGCTGATCATGCTGGACATCGACGACATGAAGAAGATCAACGACACCTTCGGCCACCCGGCCGGGGACGAGGCGCTGCGGCGGGTTGCACAGGCGATCCGCAGTCAGGTACGCCGGGTCGATCTGCCCACCCGCTACGGGGGTGACGAGTTTATGATCGTCCTTCCGGAAGCGAAGGGCGAGGAGGCCCGGGCGATTGCATTGCGCATAGGCATCGAGGTCAAGCGCGGCAGCTTCGATGGCGTCCATCTCTCCACCAGCACTGGCGTGGCAGACTGGCAGCCAGGCTATGCTGGCGTGGAGGACTTCGTCCAGGCTGTGGACCAATCCTTGTATCGGGACAAGCGCGGGGAGGCCCAGGATGGGCACCCGCCGCGGGTCTAGAAGCGTAGTCGGGGGTCGCCGGGTGCGGCCCACCGAGGTGGCGTGGGACGGTAGCCTGGGCGATGACCTGGCTGCGGTTCCGCACGCCCGGATGGCCGCGAACGCAGGCCCGGCTCCACAGTGAAGGGGTTCGGTGGCGGAGCAGAGCGATAAGGCGCACGAGCTGCCGGCAGCGCCCTCTCGAGGCAATCTGCGCGAGGGGCTGCAGCGCGTCCGGAGCCGGCTGGGCACCCTGCGTGGCCAGCTCATTATCCCGTACGTCCTGCTGACCCTCGTCACGGCCATGCTCGGGACGTACGTCGTCACCCGCCTGGTCACCTCCTCGGTGCGCGAGCGCTTCGTCAACCAGATGTACGAGGCCGGCCGCGTCGCCGCCGATGGGGTGGTGCGCCGCGAGCGATCCCAACTGCGCGTCCTGCGCCTGGTAACCTTCACGGCTGGCATGCCCGAAGCCCTTGTTCAAGGAGAGGCAAACGCGCTGATAGCGTTGATCCAGCCCTTGGCGATCAATGAATCGGCGGAGGCGGTCATCGCCGTCGGCGCGGACGGGCGTGAGATCCTCGGCCTGATCCAGCCCATGGGGGCACAGGGGTACTCCCGGACGACCGGCTCGGACTTCTCGACCGTGCCTGAGGTCGCACAGGTGCTCACCGGCACGGCGGATGCGCGTGGGGATAAGTACGTCGGCATCGTCGGAACCACCTTCGGCTCCTACCTCTTCACTTCCGCCCCGGTGTACACATCCGATGGAAAACTGGCGGGGGCCATCCTGGTTGGCAGCCACATCGATGGGCTGGTGGATGACCTGAAGGCCGAGTCCCTGGCTGACATCATCCTGCAGGCGAAGGATGGGCAGCTGCTGGCCACGACCATCCCCGAGACCGACGAGGGCTACGCCGCGCTCCTGCTGCCGTCGGGAACCACGGCCAATCTCACGGGCACGCTCCTGCGCCAGTTCGGCTTCTCGGGCCGGGAGTACCAGGCGGCCTACAGTCCGTGGTTTGCGCGCGACCAGATGCTGGGGACCCTGGGCGTTGTCCTGCCCAGCAACTTCCTGGTGACCACGGAAGCCACCAGCCGCACGGTATTCAGCGGCGTGTTCGCCCTCGGCACGGCGGCCATCATGCTGCTCGGCTTCTGGCTGGCGCAGAGCATCGCCCGCCCGATCCTGCGCCTACGCACGATGGCGCAGGCCGTCGCCGCCGGCGATCTGGAGCAGGAGAGCGGGTTGGAGCGGGCGGACGAAATCGGGGACCTGGCCAGGGCCTTTGACACGATGACCGAGCGCTTGCAGGCGCGCACGGCCGAAGCCGAGCGTCTGTATGCCGAGGCCATCGAGCGCAACCGGGAGTTGGCCGAGATGTACGAGCGCCTGCAGGCCGCCCAACGTCAGTTGGTGCAGTCGGAGAAGCTGGCGGCGGTCGGGCAGCTGGCGGCCGGCATCGTGCATGACGTCAAGAACCCGCTGGGCGTGATCAAGGGCCTGGCAGAAGAACTGCTTGAGGACCCGCTGGATGGCGCCGGGGCGATCGAGGCCTTCCGGCAGATCCGCGACAACGCCACCCGCGCCAACTCGATCGTGACCGATCTGCTGGTCTTCGCCAGGCAGTCCACGACGGCCATGAGCCGCCGCGACGTGCGCGAGACGATTGAGGGCTCGCTTCGCCTGACGGACTACCTGCTGCGCAAGGGCAAGGTGCGGGTCGAGAAGGCGCTGCCGTCC
>Ga0315273_10008628_pt1 | contig 12875 bp, 12 predicted proteins | sample YL17G02_0_MG_FD_205753 | JGI IMG/M metagenome (GOLD analysis project Ga0315273, IMG submission 205753) | Sediment microbial communities from Yellowstone Lake, YNP, Wyoming, USA - YL17G02_0 | ecosystem: Environmental > Aquatic > Freshwater > Lake > Sediment | place: USA: Wyoming | collected...
CCCTCCGCGAAGAACTCCGTCGCGACCCGAACGTCTTCCTGATGGGAGAAGAGGTGGGCGTCTATCAGGGCGCCTACAAGGTCAGCAAAGGCCTGCTGCAGGAATTCGGCGAACGGCGCATCATCGATACGCCCATCACGGAGGAAGGATTCACCGGCGTCGGCATCGGCGCGGCGATGGTCGGCCTGAGACCGGTCATCGAGATGATGACGTGGAATTTCTCGCTGCTGGCCATGGACCAGATCATCAACGGCGCCGCCAAGATGCTCTACATGTCGGGAGGCCAGTTCCGGATTCCCATCGTCGTGCGCGGCCCGGGAGGGGCGGCCCACCAGCTCGCCGCGCAACACTCGCAGTCGATTGAGTCGTGGTTCGCGCACGTCCCCGGGCTGAAGGTGGTGGCACCGTCGACACCATACGACGCGAAGGGCCTGCTCAAGAGCGCCATCCGAGACGACGACCCGGTGGTCTTCTTCGAGGGCGAGACTCTCTACGGATCGAAGGGTGAGGTGCCGGTCGAGGACTACACGATCCCCATTGGGGTCGCCGACATCAAGCGCGAAGGCACCGACGTCACACTGGTCGCCTGGTCGAAGATGGTCAGCGTGGCGATCGCGGCGGCCGACGAGCTCGCCGCCGAGGGCATTTCGTGCGAGATCGTCGACCCGCGATCGCTGCGGCCGTTTGACGACGCGCCGATCCTGGCGTCTGTCGGCAAGACCAACCGGTGCGTGATTATCGAGGAAGGCTGGCCGTTCGCCGGGCTCGGGGCGCAAATCGCCTTCCAGATTCAGCAGACGGCGTTTAGCGATCTGGATGCACCGGTCACACGCGTCACCGGCGCAGACGTGCCGATGCCCTACGCCAGGACTCTCGAGCACATGGCCATGCCGTCGCCCGCACGCGTCGTGGCGGCGGTGCGAGAGGTGTTGTATCTGGACTAGGGGTTAGGGATTGGGGGCGGAGGTTTATCCCATGGCTTCCCGAGTCGTCATGCCGAAGTTGAGTGACACCATGGAGGAGGGCCGCATCCTCCGGTGGATCAAGCAGGAAGGCGATCCGGTCGAAACCGGCCAGGCGCTGGCCGAAGTGGAGACCGACAAGGCCACCGTCGAGATGGAGGCGTACACCAGCGGCATCGTGCGCAAGCTGATTGCGGCCGAGGGTCAGTTCGTCAAGGTGGGCCAGCCGATCGCGGTGATTGGCACGGTCGACGAGGACATCTCGTCGCTGCTGCCCGCGCCGGCTGCCGCCGCTGCCGTCGAGAGCGCGCCAGCCCGCCCGGTGCCGATCGCGGCCGCGGCGCCTCGCCAGGTCCAGGCTGCGCCAGCCGAACAGGTGGCGGCCGGCCGCCACTTGAAGGCCTCGCCGCTCGCGTTGCGCATGGCCGCCGAATCCGGCGTCGATCTGAAGAGCCTGCGCGGAACCGGTCCGCAGGGCCGCATCATCAAGCGCGATATCGAAGCGGCGCTCGCGACCGATGGTCCCCCGGCGGCGTCGATCGGATCCGCCGGGGCGCCACAGCGTTCGCGTTCGCTGGCCATGGTGGCCGCGCGCGCCGGGGCGCCCGAGTCGCAGGACATTGAGCTCTCGCCGATCCGGCGGACCATTGCCAGGCGGCTCGTGCAGAGCAAGGGCCCGATTCCGCACTTCTACCTCACCATCGACGTGGCGATGGATCGCGTATGGGACGCCTACAAGGCACTGCGTGATCAGACGTCATCGATCTCCATCAACGACATCGTGATCAAGGCCGCCGCCCTCGCCCTGCGGCAGCACCCCGACATCAACGCGTCGTTCGCCGGCGATCACGTCACGCAGTTCGCGCGGGTGCACATCGGCATGGTGGTGGCGCTCGACGATGGCCTGATCACGCCCGTGCTGCGGGATGCGGATCTGAAGGGGCTCGAGGAGATTTCCGAAGAGGCCCGTGTGCTTGCCGGGCGGGCACGCGCGCGCACACTTCAGCCGGCCGAATACAGCGGCGCCACGTTCTCCATTTCCAATCTCGGCATGATGGGCATCGAGGAGTTCTCGGCCATCATCAACCCGCCCGAGGCCGCCATTCTGGCCGTCGGAGCGGTTCGCCAGGTGCCGGTGGCCATCGACGGCCAGGTGACGGTGGGCTACCGCATGAAGGTGACCTTGTCGGTCGACCACCGGGTGGCGGACGGCGCCAGCGGCGCGCGCTTTCTCCAGACGCTGAAGCGCTTGCTCGAGCATCCGCTGTTGATGGCGTAAGGGCGACGCCACGTGGTTGCTCGACGTGATCCGGGCGGCCACAGGGGCCCGCCCCTACGACGGTCCTGAGGCGCCCAGAATCCGTCGCAGCACCGTCGTGTCCATGTTGCCGCCGCTCATCACGCACACCACCGTCTTGCCGGCCAGTTCGCCGCGAAGCTTCCAGGCGGCCATGAGCGAGGCCGCGCCGGCGCCTTCCGCCAGGTTGTGCGTCGCGCGCAGCGCCAACCGAACGCCCTCGGCCAGCTCATCTTCGGTCAGGGTGACGATATCGTCGAGTTCGCGTTTGAGGAGGTCGTAGGTCAGGTCGAACGTCACGCGCGTCGCGACGCCCTCGGCAAATGTGTCGGCGTACTCGCCCACCATGCGCGTGCCCGATCGCCACGACCGCGTGAAGGCATCGGCCCGGGCCGCCTGCACACCGATGATGCGCGTGGAATTGCCGATCGCGCTTCGAACCGTCACCAGCCCGGACGCGCCGCTTCCGCCGCCAATCGGCACGAACACCACGTCCACGCGTGGCAGTTCCTCGAAGATCTCGAGCGCGTACGTACCGACGCCCGCCAGCAGCAGCGGTTCGTTGGCCGGGTGGACGTACCGGTACCCGTGCTCGCGAGCATCCTGCTCGCACCGCGCTCGCGCCTCGTCGAAGTCGTGGCCGTGTTCGATGACCGTCGCCCCGTACCCGCGGATCGCCGCGTTCTTCTCAGGGTTGTTGGCCATGGGCACGTAGATCGTGCAGGGCACCTGTTGCAGTCCACACGCCATCGCGAGCGACTGGCCATGATTGCCCGTCGAGGCCGTCACCACGCCCGCGCTGCGTTCGCTCGCCCCGAGCGTCGCCACCAGGTTCAACCCGCCGCGAATCTTGAACGCGCCGGTCGGATTGTGATTCTCGTGCTTGACGAAGACCGCGGTGCCAATTTCCGTGGCCAGGAGCGGGTGCGACAGCAAGGGCGTCGGCCGCAGATGTCGGTACACCAGGGGTCGCGCGTCGTAGATGTCATGAAGAGTTGGTGGTTTCATATGTCTCGCTTCTTGCTACCGATCGGGACTCAGGTGCCGAGGCGCTTCGCTCAGCGTCCCCGCTCACACGAGCCGGCAAAACGGGCCTTACCGGGACGGGTCGCCGACCCTGACGTGGGGCAACCACAGGGGGTTGCCCCTACGCCTGATTATGTCCGCCGTAGGGGCGGCCCCCTGTGGCCGCCCCAGCCGGTTCTGGCCCTCACGGCACGTTTTGCAGACTGACGCTATCGGCTTGGTTCGAGGGGCCGCTTCGCGAATCGCCTCGACACCAATGGTCCCGGGGTTGTCCTTCATCTGCCTACCATCTACCGTCTGCTGTCTCGCCGGGTCTGACAGCCTCCGCCAAGGCTACGGCGGTCCGCCGAAGCTATACGCGAAGGCCGAAGACCCGGCCTCCAGTGCCTGCCCCCGCCCACTCCCTCACCACCGGAACAGCGATGTCGGGCCGGTCGGTGATCAGGCCATCGACGCCCCACTCGAGCAGGCGAAGGATGTCCTGCTCGCGGTCCACGGTCCACACGATCACGCTCACGCCGACATCATGGGCACGGGTGATGAACTCGCGCGTCACCACGCGCATGCCCGCGTACAATTCCGGAACCTGGAACGACTGGAACGGAGGCGTCCTGACGCCACTGCCACACACCGCGGCGGCGAGTTCGCTCTTGATCTCGTCGATATCGGCCCCCGTCCTGATCCGCGGGTCGCACGCCCGCACCGCGTCGAGAGCCCCCTGGTGAAACGACCCGACGGTGATCCGGCCGATCCCATCCACGGCGCGGATCTGCTCGACCACCAGCGACGCAAGCCGAGGATTGGCCGACTTCAGTTCCACCAGCAGCGACACGTGCGGATACCGGTCGAAGACGTCACCGAGCGTCGGCACGCCGATCCCCTGGTCCCGAAAAGGAAACTCCCCGTCTCTTGCGAATCGATAGCCGGCATCGAGGGCCGCCAGTTCGGCGGCGGTCAAATCCAGTACTGCACCGGTTCCGTTGGTCGTGCGGTCAACGGTGGAATCATGGATGACCACCGGAACACCGTCGCGCGACAGGTGGACGTCACACTCCAGACCGTCGACCCCGCATGCCACTCCGTTGTCGAACGCGGACGCGGTGTTCTCAGGCGCCAGCGCCGCGCCGCCTCGGTGCGCGAGAATGATCGGCCGCATCACGCTATCTTCTCACGATGCCGACGAGCGACCCAGCGGCACACCTGAGACGAACACGTCGGCGCCGATACGGGCCGCAGGTCGATGGACACGCGCGTTGCCGCGCGCCCCTGCGGCACCGACGTCGCCGAATCGCGGACGTGGGCGTCAGCCCGGCGGACACGGGCATCCAGGCGGCGTGGTTGGTCAAGGACTCGCCAATGAAACGCCACGAGCATGCTACGATCCAGACGTCGCTCCGGGACCATCATGATGCTTTCTGCCGTGCTTCCGATCTTTCCGCTCCCGAACGCCGTGCTGTTCCCAGGCGTGTTCCTGCCGCTCCACATCTTCGAAACCCGGTATCGCGAGATGATCGCCGACGTGTTGGCAGGTGACCGGTTGATTGGCATGGTGCTGCTCAAGCCAGGATGGGACCGCGAACCGACCGAGTCCCCGTCGGTCTTTTCAATTGGCTGTGCTGGCCTCATCAGCCATGTCGAACGGTTGGACGATGGCGGGTACAACATCGTGCTCCGCGGCATCGAGCGCTTTCGCGTCGTGGATGAGGACGTCGAGCGCTCGTACAGGCTGGCCCGCGTTGACTACCTGGTGGACACGATGACGCCGGTCGGTCGCGAGGCACTTCGGCAGCAACGCCATAAGCTCGAACGGCTGCTGACGGTGTCGCTCGAAGTCCCCGACCATCCCTTCCCGTCCAGTCTGTCCGACGAAGAGGTGATCAATGCGCTCGCGCAATACCTGGATCTCGAACCGATCGAGCGTCAGGCACTCCTCGAGTGCGACAACGTGTCGAGCCGGGCCGACGCGCTCGCCGAGTTGCTCGAGATGAAGGCCATGGCCCAGTCGGCGCCGCCGGGGCGTGGCCTGCTGCACTGATCAGCGCTCCGGATGCTCCCGCGTCATCGCCGCGCGGCGGGACGCTATTTCTTCTTGATGGGCGCTGGCGTCTTCGCCGGTGTCTTCTTTGCCGGCTGGGGCGTGTACTCCACGATCACATTGCTGATGAGCGCGATGGGACGGCCGGGCCCGGCAAACGTCTCGTCGGCGTCGAAGCGGCGTACGCCCAGCCTCTCGCCGAGCACACAGACATCGTTGATGTTCTCAGGCAGCTCGACGCGAACCGGCTCCAGGCCGGTCGGCGCCACCGCCTTCAGCCCGCCCGGCCCGGCTCCGCCCCCGATTCGGTCGAACAGATCGGCGGCGGTCCGGAACTCGTTCTGCACGACGGCTCGCGTCACCAGGGTGTTATCGAGGGTCATCACGCCAACCGTCGCGGTCAGTCTCGCGTAGGACCGGCGGGCCTTCACCTGCTCCTCCGAGTAGGTCTGGCGGTTGTGCAGGTCGAAGGTGAGCACCGCCTTGCCCTTGTGCGGGGGCAGCGTGATCAGGATGCCGTCACCAGAGGTCCGGCCGATTGGCACATCGCAGAACGCGCGCAGCGTCGTGACGCCCGTGCCGAGCGGCGATGCGCACGTCACCTCGGCCGCCTCGACCTTCGGCGTCGCTGGAGGCGCTGGCGGCGCCGGCTTCTTCCTGACCGTCTGCGCCCCCGCAGGACCGGCCACCAGCGTACACGCGAGGATCACCAACGCTACAGTGCGCATCACGTGCTCTTCTGACGAATCAGGTCGAGAAATTCCATCCGCGTGCGGTCGCGTTCCCTGAACGCGCCCAGCATGGCGCTGGTCACGCAGGACGACCGTTGTTTCTCGACGCCGCGCATCGCCATGCACAGGTGTGTCGCCTCCATGACGACGGCGACACCGAGCGGATTGATCTTGTCGCGGATGGTCTCGGCAATCTGGTTGGTCAACCGCTCCTGCACCTGCAGCCGGTGGGAGAACACGTCGACCAGCCGCGGGATCTTGCTCAAGCCGATCACCCGCGTGCGCGGGATGTAAGCCACGTGGCACTTGCCGAAGAACGGCAGTATGTGGTGTTCGCACAGGCTGAAAAAATCGATGTCCTTGACGATCACCATCTCGCTGTAGTCGACGGTGAAGAGCGCGTTGTTCAGGACCTTATCGACGTCCTGGCTGTACCCGCTCGTCAGAAACGACAGCGACTTGGCGACGCGCCGCGGCGTATCGAGCAGACCCTCCCTGCCGGGGTCCTCTCCAAGCTGTTCGAGCAACTGCCGGATCAGCGCTTCCATCGCACCCGCCCTTTGTGTCCCGAGTCAGAAGTTCGCCGACATATTCCGGGCGGGGCATCCCGCCGCGCTCCGGACTATTGGTCACCGGGCTTCTGATTCGGGACACTACGAGTAGTTGTAGAACCCGCGGCCAGTCTTGCGGCCGCATCGGCCCGCGATCACCATGCGCTTGAGGAGCGGCGGCGCGGCATAGGCCGGCTCCTTGAACTCCTCGAACATGATGTTGGCAATGTAATACGTCGTGTCCAGGCCCACGAAATCGAGCAACGTGAAGGGGCCCATGGGATAGCCGCAGCCAAGCGCCATGCCCTTGTCGATATCCTCGATGGTGCCGAGCCCGTGCTCGTACGCCCGAATCGCATCGAGCAGGTACGGGATGAGCAGCCTGTTGACAATGAAGCCGGGGCGATCGGGCGCCGTCACGGGCTCCTTGCCAAGTGACCGCGCGAAGGCGTACGCCTGCGTGAAGCTCTCGTCAGTGGTCGACAGGGCCTTGACCACTTCGACCAGTTTCATCAGCGGTACCGGGTTGAAGAAGTGCAAGCCGACGAACTTGTCGGGACGCGTGGTCGCGGCCGCCAATTCCGTGATGCAGAGCGACGAGGTGTTCGAGGCGATCAGTGCGTGTGGCGCGACGACGGCCTCCACGGCTGCATACGTCCTCTTCTTCTCGTCGAAGTTCTCGATGATGGCTTCGATCACGATGTCGCACGCCGCCAGATCCTCGATCCGCGTGGTGCCGCTCAGCTTCGCGAGCGTGGCATCGCGGAACTCCGGCGTGACCTTGCCCTTCTCGACGCCGCCATCGAGGAACTTACGGATGCGGCCGAAGCCGCGATCGAGCAGCGCCTGCTCAACCTCGCGCACGACGGTCTTGTAGCCGGCCTGCGCCGCGACCTGCGCAATGCCACTGCCCATCAAGCCGCACCCGAGCACGCCAACCGTACGAATCTCCATGATGTCCTCCCCCCTTCTACCCTATCGCACACAGCGCCCGCGTGCCAGTCCCGCGCCTCTGCCTCATACGATCTCGACGATAGCCGCGATGCCCTGCCCCCCACCGATACAGGCAGTCGCCAGACCGCGCGACAAGCCGCGCCTGCGCAGTTCGAGCAGCACCGTGAGCAGGAGCCTTGCCCCGCTGGCTCCGAGCGGATGCCCCAGCGCGATGGCGCCGCCGTTGACGTTGACGCGCTCGCGATCAAGTCCCAGTTCCTTCTCGACCGCCAGGTACTGCGCGGCAAACGCCTCGTTGACCTCGATCAGATCGATCTCGGCGAGCGTCAATCCCGTCCGGGCCAGGACCGCGCGGGTGGCCGGCGCCGGGCCAATCCCCATCTCCTTCGGCTCGACGCCGACGACCGACCATCCAATCAGGCGCCCGATCGGCTTGAGGCCGTGTCTGTGCACGGCCTGCTGAGACGCCAGCACGAGCGCCGCTGCGCCATCGACGATGCCGCTGGCGTTGCCCGCAGTGACGCAGCCGTCCTTCCGGAAGGCGGCAGGCAACCCGGCCAGCGACTCGAGCGTCGTATCGGCGCGCACGTGATCGTCGCGCGAGAACTGCTGCGGACCTTTCCGCGACTTGAGTTCGACCGGAACCACCTCCTCGGCGAGCCGTCCAGATTCCCACGCCTTCGCGGCCAGCTGCTGACTCCGCAGCGCGAAACGGTCCTGATCCTCGCGAGCGATGCCGTACTTGGCGGCCAGGTTCTCGGCCGTGATCGCCATGCTGCAGCCGCAGTACGTGTCGGTCAACGATTCCCAGAGCGCGTCTTCGAGTTTGCCCTGACCAAGCCGCAGCCCGCTTCGCAGCCCCCGGATCACATGGGGCGCCTGCGTCATGTTTTCGGTGCCACCCGCCAGCACGACGTCGGCCTCGCCCAACTGGATCAGCTGTGCCGCCGACACAGCGGCCTGGATGCCCGACCCGCACAGCCGGTTGACGGTCAGCGCCGGCACCTCGATCGGCAGGCCGGCCTTGAGTCCGACGTGCCGCGCGCCATACAGGGCGTCGGCGCTGGTCTGCAGCACGTTTCCAAACACCACATGCTCGACCTGCGCGGGCGCCACGCCACTGCGCGCAAGCGCCGCCTTCGATGCAATAGCACCGAGATCGAGCGCGGAGATGTCCTTGAACGCCCCCGCGTACTCGGCCATCGGGGTACGGGCGCCGTTGACGATGTAGATGGGTGTTGAGTTCATGTGGTTCACCTGTTCCATCCGCAGGGGCAACCCCCTGCGGTTGCCCTGGTGTCAGGGCGGGCACCCTTCGACTTCGCTCAGGGCAGGCGGGGGCCCGCCCCTACGGGTTCCTGCGATAGTATCCACCGTCTGCGCATGCTTGCTTCTTGCGTCTTACGTCTTACTCCGTATCGTCTCAACCACAAAGTCCCCGGTCTCCCTGGTGCCGAGCGTGCCGCCAATCTCCGCCGGGCCATTGCCGGTGACAACGGCCTTCTCGACCGCAGCCTCGACCGCCCGGGCTTCCGCGTCGAGGCCCAGATACTCGAGCATCAGTGCCGCCGACAGGATCGCCCCGAACGGGTTGGCGACATTCTTCCCGGCGTACTTCGGCGCGGACCCGTGCACCGGCTCGAACATCGACGTGCGGCCGGGGTGCAGGTTGCCCGACGCCGCCATCCCGAGTCCGCCCTGCAGCTGCGCACCCAGGTCGGTGATGATGTCGCCGAACATGTTGTTGGTCACAATCACCTGGAACTGCCCCGGGTTCTTGACCATCTGCATCGTCAGCGCATCGATGTAGAGATGCGTCGGCTCGATGCCCGGGTACTGCGGCGCCACCTCCCAGAACACCCGCTGCCACAGCGCGTGCCCCATCGTGAGCGCATTGCTCTTGTCGGCCATGCAGACGCGCGTCAGGCCTTTCGCCTTCGCAAATTCGAACGCATGTCTGATGATGCGGTGCACGCCCTTGTAGGTGTTGATGTCCTCCTGGATCGCGATCTCGTCCTCGGTGCCTGCCTTGAATCGGCCGCCGATGCCCACGTACATGCCCTCGGTGTTCTCGCGGAACACGACGAAGTTGACGTCGGCCGGTCCGCGGCCCTTCAGCGGACACAGGCGCGCGTCAAACAGTTTGACCGGGCGATGATTGACATAGAGATCGAGTTCGAAGCGGGTACCGAGCAGGATGTCGCGCGCGTGGCGCATGTCGGGCACGCGCGGATCGCCGAGCGCGCCGATGTACACCGCCGCGAACTCGTCGCGCAGCATCGCGTAGCCGTTGGGCGGCATGCTGATGCCGGTCTCGAGGAAGTAGTCGGCACCGTACGGCAGCATCTCGAGATCAAGAGGGCGACCGAACACGTCCGAGACGGCGCGAAGAACTTTGACCGCTTCGGCTGTGACGTCCTTGCCGATGCCGTCGCCGGGAATAACCGCGATACGCATGGTTCAATCCTCTTCAGGGACGCGATCCGTGGCGCGAGGGGTGTATCTTATCAGAATGGCGCGGATGGCCTCTTCCCCCGCTTGCCGGATCGAGGGCACCTCGACCGCGGGCGAAGAGGCGCGATGCCCGGTTTTCGGCCGCTCCCCTCAACGACACGATTGTTGGCGCAGGTCGGCCCCCGACAACGTGCTGGCGAGACGGAGGCTCTGCGGCATGGAGCCCCGGCCCCGTGCTATATTCGCCCCGATGGAACACGACAAACGTCTGGTGGCGCGCGTGGAGATTCCCGGTGGCTTACCGGGCGAAGTCAGTGTGCTGGCGCCGGTGGAGATCAGGCAGTTCAGCCAGGCTGGCGTCATGCTGGACACGGCGTTCCCGCTGGTCCTCAACTCCCTCCACGACGTCCGGCTCGAGCTGGGTGATCAGTCGATCGTGGTGAAGGGCCGGGTGGCCCACTGCAGCATCGCCGAACTGGGCGGCGAACTGGTGCGCTATCGAGCGGGAATCGAGTTCGTGGACCTGCCGGCGCACGCCACGGCGGCCATCCAATCGTACCTGGATGGCGTCCCCGCAGGGCGGGCGGCACGCGGCATCGCGCATCCGTCCAAAGGGTCTACTTCACCTTGAGTTGCTCGAGGTAATCGCCGGACACGATGCGCTCCGCACGGCCGAGCGGAGCGTTATAGAAATACACCCACGCGGCATCGACACGTCCATCGTCGAACGTCACCGACACCTGACTGCGCGTATAGAGGCTGGCATCGGGTTCGGTGGGACGATACCCTTCAATCTCGTCGAGCCTGGCAAGCACGGACGGGTCGTCTTCGACTTCGTAGACCTCACCCCGGACGCGGCCGCCAGGAGCAGGAATGGCCGCCGGGAAGATCCCCAGATCGTAGAGTGCGGCCTCGATCGAGCCACGGCCGATGAGCCGCATGCGGGTATCGATGCCGGCGCGCCGGCGCCTGTCGAAGCCGCCCATGAGGGTTCCGTAGACAAAGACCTTTTCACTCACTGGCAGAAGAGCCTCCAGGCCGCACTGCACGCGTATTTCATCGTCGAATCGCGACATGCTGCCGCGATGGCATGGCGAGAAAAAGGGCCTTGGGTATGGAGGAAGTGTAGGCGAGTGCTGCCTGATAGTCAAGGTGATGGGGCGCGCCGCGAGGGCGCGCCCCCGGTCGAACTGCTGCTACTTTGCGGACTTCTCAGTGGATTCCGGTTTCTTCGGCGCCGCCGGCTTCGGCGTCCCACCCGAGTCGCGCTTCTTCGGGGTCATCACGTCGATGAGTTGCGTGGTGACGCCGAACGACAGCGACACGGTCTTGCCGGTGCCGCCCATCTCGACGCTGGGCCACAGGGCCTGCGCCTCGGGCAGGTTACCAGCCTGCATCTTCGCCAGCGCGACGAACCCGCGAACGATATCGCGCAGGTTGCTGGCCGCCTCGTCGGACTTCGTCTCGGCCTTCACCATCACCTGCACGCCGCCGTTCACATGGCCGCTCGCCGAGAACCAGGTGATCGGAGGGATCCGGTCGGTCACCGCCTGCGGCAGCTTCGCCTGGGACGAAATGGCGTCGAAATGCCCGACCGCCCAGAAGCTGGCATCGCGCTGGTCGGCAATCAGCTTCATCATGTCGGTATTGTCGCGAGCTGTCTTCGCCGACGCGGCCGCCCCGTCGATGACCCGGCGAATGACGGCATCGCCGCCAATCGCCACCAGCCCGTTGTCCAGGAACGCCACCGCGACGCCGTGCTCGTGCTTGCTGCCCGGCTCGTCATCCTTCACGCCAGGCTTGATCAGCCGCTTCCCCTTGTAGTCTTCGATCGTCGCGCCCTTCTCTCGCGCGAATGCCTCCAGCCGGCCCTGGTCGAACTGGCCGCGGGCCAGCACGAGACCGTTGGTGTTGTTCGCTGCGGCATCAGCCTGCCGCTTGTCCATGAACGCGACCACGTACTCGACGTCGTTCTCGATATCGATCCCTGTTGCCGTCTTGATTTCGTTGCGGCCCTCGTCGGTCGGCCCGCCGAACTGGCGCAGGCGCTGACGCAGGTCCGAACTCATCACCTGCTTGACGTTGGCGTACGCCACGACGGCCGCGTCCTCGGGGACGAACTTGAGTTCCGCCGGACCCGTACTCGAGTCAAACAGCCCCTGCGGCATGCCGCCGTAGAAGGCCACCAGGCCAATCGACAAACCGACAAAGAAGACCAGAGCCGAACCAACCAGGAAGTAGCGTGTTTTTCCGGTCATATGCACCTCGGTTCTTACTCTGACTATACGGCCGCCAAAGACGGAAGTTCCTCAGTCCTTCGATTCACCTGCCGGACGCTGGCCTGATTCCCTCAGGACTGAGTGCTGAGCGAGCGCCCGGGCCGGAACGCGCCGTGACAGTGCGCCACCCTCCCGGCGAGTCGAAGCACCCAGAAAAGGCCAGTTACTGTTCGAGGACGTACTCGCGCTTTTCAACCATCCACCCCGCGATCGCCAAAAAAATGACGATCATCGCGAAAATGACCGAGAGACTGACGGCCGGAGAAGGAACGTCCCGGAAAAGCGACTGCAGGGCGCCTCCCAAGCCTTCGGCTGGCATCACGTGCGGCACCAGCGCCTGCAGGTAGTAGGCAATGGTAAATTTCCTGAGGTAACCGGGCAGCGCCAGCGCCACCTGCTCCCAGCCAAAGGCGAAGACCAATCCGATGACGAGGGGGTGCTTGAGGCCTGCCCCGATCAGGGCGAACAACGCGCCGTAGGCGGCCAGCCCAACCCCGAGGAGGCCGAGGTCGGTCAGCAGACCCGTAAACCCTTCGGCCAGCGAGCCATGGCCGAGCGGCTGAACGCAGAGATAGAGGACGACCCC
>Ga0315273_10008629_pt1 | contig 12874 bp, 12 predicted proteins | sample YL17G02_0_MG_FD_205753 | JGI IMG/M metagenome (GOLD analysis project Ga0315273, IMG submission 205753) | Sediment microbial communities from Yellowstone Lake, YNP, Wyoming, USA - YL17G02_0 | ecosystem: Environmental > Aquatic > Freshwater > Lake > Sediment | place: USA: Wyoming | collected...
CCATTTCCAGATCACGGCGCCGAATGTTGCCGTCATACGCATCACCCAGGCCATAGATGACGGTCGGGTCAGTTTGCAGCCGCATGCCGCGTTGCAAACGCCGCACAAACACGCCGCTGACCTGGGCCCGCTCGCTGTCCAGGGCAGTTTCCTTTTCAATGATCGAGGCGAGGATCAATAGTTCGTACGGTGACCTGGCCGGGTGGTCCGGGGTACGCATTTCCCAAGCTTCCGCCAGGGCATGGTTCATGGCATCTGCCGCCCGGTCGAGCACCTGCAGGGCATTCTCGTTGCGTGTGAATACGTAAGTTTCAGGCAACAGGGCGCCTTCCGCCGCACCCAGCAGCGAATGCGCCGATCGCAGGGACGATTCGCTGACGTTGGCCCGCAACCATGCTCCCAGCACCGGGCTTGCGTATAGCGCGTCAACCACTTGCCGGTATGTCCAGCCTTCTACCAGGGTAAAGCGGTACTGTATCACCTCGCCTTTTTCCAGCAGGCGCAGAAATTCCGTGGGAGTGACACCGGGGACCAGTTGGTACTCACCTGCTTTGAGCACTGCGGGATGCAACCTGAACAAGACTCGCCACGGCCAGGTATTCGGGCTCAGGCCCTGCACGGCAAGGCTTGCAATCACTGCTTTGCCGGTCATGCCCGGCTCGACGACAAATACCTTGCCTCCCGCATCAATCCCCAGGGGCGCGACAAGGAACTGCTGGTATTGTTTCCACACGTACGAGCTCCACGCCCCCGCGACGATCAACAACAGCACAAGGGCAATTACTACTTTTCTAAACGGGACCACGGCCGGGAAGTCTGCTGCTGCGCACGCTAAGGTGGATGTAAAGACCTGTCACTGTTCGCTCAACCACGCCTGGATCTCGCGGGTTTTTGCCCCGATGCCATATTGCCAGTGGTCGATGCTTTTCACCGGGACAATGCCGCGAACGGCATTGCAGACAAAAATTTCATCGGCTTCGGGCAACATGTCGAGGCTGATCCTGCGTTGTTCGCAGCGCGGTTTGAAAGCCTGCAGAACTGCCGCCCGCATCACTCCGCGCACCCCGCACCGGTCCATTCGTGGAGTGAGCATGCGCTCTCCGCTGATGAGAAAAATGTTGCCTGAAATACCACTGATCACATGGTCTTCAGGGTCAAGCAGGATGGCCTCCTGAACCGTTGGGTCAGTCCATTCAGAGCGGGCAATAACCTGCTCCAGGCGGTTGAGATGCTTGATGCCTCCCAGCGCCGGTTGCAGCGCAAGACGCAGGTTCGCGATACGCGCATTGATGCCGTGCAGGGCCTGGTGCTCAATGTCTTCCGGCATGGAATACGCACTGACCACCCGGCACGAACCGCTGGCGTTGGCCGGGTCATATCCCCGCCCCCCGGCTCCCCGGGTCACGATGATTTTTACGACACAGGCCTGGCGGCCGGCGCTGACCGTCTGGACCTCGCGCAGCAAAACATTCTGTGGAGTCAGTTCAAGGTCAAGTTTTTCACATCCTATGGCCAGGCGGTCCATGTGAAACTGCCAGAAGCGGGGCACTCCTCTGAACACGGCAAGTGTTTCAAAAATACCATCGCCATAATGAAGGCCACGATCCGCACATGAAATGTGGGTTGAAAGTTCGCCATTGACCAGACAATCAAGCACGCCCTACCTCCTCAATGTCCTTCGTAACGTCCTCTGCAACGTCCTGCGACAATGCCAACAGCATGCCGCGGGCCTTGTCGAGCGTTTCCTGCAATTCATGTTCGGGCTCCGAATCCGCCACGATTCCGGCCCCGGTTCGAAAAGTGACCTTGCAGTCCTCCAGCAGCATGCTTCGAATCAGGATATTGAAGTCCATACTCCCATCCAGACCGAGATAGCCCATTGAGCCGGTATAAAACCCGCGGCCAACCTGCTCAAGCTCGGCAATAATTTCCATGCACCGCACCTTTGGACACCCGGTTATGGTGCCACCCGGAAATACGGCCTTGATGGTATCGACAGGAGTCGCACCAGGCTGCAAGTCGCCACACACATTGGAGACAATGTGATGCACGTGTGCATAACTCTCTATCACCATTAATTCATTAACTTCTATGGTTCCCGGAACGCATACGCGGCCCAGGTCGTTGCGTTCAAGGTCAATCAACATGATGTGCTCCGCACGCTCCTTCACATTGTCAATCAACTCCTGCGACAAAGCCAAGTCCTGGTCCGCGGTCTTGCCACGAGGCCTGGTGCCGGCAATCGGCCTGGTTTCCACGCGCCTTCCACGGATTTGCACCAGGCGTTCCGGGGAAGAACTGAGCAGGGTTGCAGCGCCCCATCGCATCATCCCGGCAAACGGCGCAGGGTTGTGCTGGCACAACTGACGATAGACCGCCACGGGGTCCGGCGCGTGTGCAAACCTGCCGGTCCAAAGGCGGGAAAGATTGACCTGGAATACATCGCCGTCCCGCAGGTAGCGCAGGATCCTTTTCACATCGGCTGTGAACTTGCCCGGTTGCTCTGCTTCAAGTCGCTCCAGCCTGGGCAGGCAGGCAAACTGAGGTTCGCCTGCTCGATCCAGCAACAGAAGCATCTTCGCCAGGAGGTCGGCAGACTCAGCCACGACCAGGGCCCGCGGCTCAGCGCACTGCCCTTCCGGGTCTGGGTGAAAAACAATAACTGCTCCCGGGCATCTGCGCGCGAAGGCATCTGGCAGACTGGTCCCTTGCGCAGGCAGATGCAGGCTGGCTTCAATCTCGGCAGCTATTTCATAGCCCAGGTAGACAAACCATCCCCCCAAGAAGGGCACTTCACGCTCGTTGTCAATTACCACATGGGCTTCGCCCGATTTTTCCGACCGGTACCAGCTATCCAGCCGGTCAAAAAACGATTCCCCCTGGCCGGGTCCGGTGACAATTCCGGACGAGTGGCGGACGAGGATGTCCGCGGAGGCATACAGCAACAGGCTGCGCCTTCCTGGCTGGCCGTTGGCAACACTGTCAAGCAAAAAGGGAAATGCTTCAGGAAACTGATGTGCAAGCCCCGCAAGGTCCGGCACATCGTGCAGCCAATGAGTGTGCTTGCCACTCATTTCCCGGGCATGCATTTGTGCAGCAGACATTTCTCAGGCAGGCATTTCTTAGGCGCGCACTGTTGGGTCTTCAAGCCTGGAACTTGCGCAGAACGAGGGTCCCGTTTGTTCCGCCAAAGCCAAACGAATTGGACAGGGCAACCTCGATATTCATCTCCCGGGCCTGGTGCGGAACGTAATCGAGGTCGCAGCCTTCGCCCGGGTTGTGCAGGTTGATAGTAGGTGGCGCCAGGCGGTCCCGTATGGCCAGGATGGTGAAAATTGCCTCTGCTCCGCCTGCTGCGCCAAGCATGTGGCCCGTCATGGACTTGGTGGAACTGATGGCCACTTTGCGCGCGTGGTCGCCCAGGGTCGTTTTGACTGCATCAGACTCCGCACGATCACCCAGTTGCGTGGAGGTACCATGGGCATTGATATAGTCCACTTGCTGTGGATTGATGTGAGCGTCAGCCAGGGCAATCCTCATGCATCGGGCAGCTCCCTCGCCATCGGCCGGTGGTGCAGTCATATGGTAAGCATCCCCGCTCATGCCGAACCCGACCAATTCGGCATATATACGCGCTCCCCTGCGCCGTGCATGCTCCAATTCTTCCAGCACCACCACCCCGGCTCCATTGGACAGGACGAAACCGTCACGGTCACGATCCCACGGACGACTGGCTGCAGTAGGGTCGTCATTCCGCGTGGACATGGCCTTGGCTGAAATAAATCCTGCAATTGCGGTCGGGGTAGTTCCGTATTCAGCACCACCGGCGACCATGACATCCGCATCACCGTAACGAATCATGCGTGCCGCTATTCCAATGTTATGGGTGGAAGTTGTGCATGCAGTCACGATGGCAATGTTTGGACCCTTGAAACCGTAGCGGATGGAAATGATGCCGCTGATCATGTTGACGATAGAGCCGGGAATGTAAAACGGAGAAACTCTTCTCGGGCCCTTGTCCCGATAGGTCAGCATCGTGCTTTCGATCGTGGAAATCCCGCCGATACCCGAACCAATGGCACAGCCAACGCGTTCGCCGTCGACTCCGGCAGTGTCGCCTTGCAGCGCCGCGTCTTCAATGGCCTGCACCGACGCCGCAATGCCGTAATGCACAAACTTGTCGTAGCGTCTTACTTCTTTATCATCGATATAGCGTGAGAGCTCCAGGCCACGGATTTCGCCGGCAATGCGAGTGGGCAATGCGGAGCCATCAAACTCGGTAAGCGGGCCGATGCCACTTCGTCCATGGCAAATCGCTTCCCATGATTCGTCAACGGAATTTCCGACCGGGCAGACCAGGCCCATACCGGTTATGACGATGCGACGTTGTGTCACGCTGAAAACCTCTATTGTTTGTTGCTAACTCACTACCGGAGCGAGTTGAAAGGCAGGGGTTTGGCGGCCGGTAGTAACCGGCCAGCCAGGATCTAACGAAGTGAAAATCTCAGACGTTAGCAGTAACGTAGTCAATCGCCTGCTGCACGCTGGTGATTTTCTCGGCTTCTTCATCAGGAATCTCACACTCAAATTCCTCTTCCAGAGCCATCACCAGTTCAACAGTATCCAGCGAGTCCGCACCAAGGTCGTCGACGAAGGATGCACTGGGCGTAACTTCGTCTTCTTTGACTCCGAGTTGCTCGATGACGATTTTCTTGACGCGTTCTTCAATACTGCTCATTTTGGGGATTTTCCTCTTTTGTGTGATACAGGGCCGCAATTCTAGTTAATCTATGACTCCGATACTAGCTTATTGCCATTCGGACCAGTATGGTGCTTACGCCAGATATTAGAGCTTTAAATATATTTATCAGATAGATAAAGCTTATACCTAAAAATAATTACATATACATTCCGCCGTTAACGTGCAAAGTATGGCCGGTAATGTAGCCACCGGCAGGTGATGCGAGAAACGCGACCGCTGCAGCGATGTCCTGCGGCTGGCCAAGCCGCTGCAAGGCAACGCCTTTCAGTAATTCATCACGCTGAGCCTGATCCATTGATCGCGTCATGTCGGTATCAATGAAACCGGGCGCAATGACATTAACCGTAATGGCGCGGGATCCCACTTCCCGTGCAAGGGAGCGGCTGAAACCCTCGATTCCGGCCTTGGCTGCTGCATAGTTCACCTGGCCCGCATTACCCATGGAAGCAACTACGGAGGAAATGCTGATGATGCGACCGGAGCGGGCCTTCATCATGCCCCGCAGGCAGGCCCTGCTCAAGCGGAAGACCGATTTGAGGTTGGTTAGCATCACGTCGTCCCAGTCGGCGTCCTTCATCCGCAGCAGCAACTGGTCGCGGGTGATTCCTGCGTTATTGACCAGGATCGTGGGTGCACCGATGGACGCCGAAAGACTCTGCACCAATTCCTCTGCGGCATGGTCGTCAGTAACATTCAACACGGCACCCTGGCAGTCCGGATTAAGCGCACGTAGCCGCTGGGCAATCACCGCGCTTCCTGCAGCGCTGGTTGCGGTGCCAACTACCCGGGCTCCCATTTGTGCGAGGGTATCAGATATGGCCGCACCAATTCCGCGAGTGGCTCCGGTCACCAGGGCTACCTGCCCCTGCAAAGTATTTTCCATGCTCAGCTCCACTTGCCAAGAGTCTCACTCATGACCGCCAAATCAACCAGTGCAACCGTATCCGCTGCGCGCACAATGCGGCGGTTCAACCCCGCCAGAACCTTGCCTGGACCACACTCTGCAAATCGCCCGACCCCCAGGGAGGAGAGCGCCACTATCGTGTCAGCCCACCGCACCGGCTGCCACAATTGTTGCTCGAGGGCAGTGCGAATAGCCGGGGCACTGGCACGCGTCTGCGCATCAACATTATGCAATACGCTCGCGTCTCCGGGCGAAAAGTCCGTCGCTGCGAGGACATGGGCGAACTCGGCCGCCGCTTGCTGCATCAGGGCACAATGAGAGGGAACACTAACGGCGAGTGGAACAGCACGTTTGGCTCCTGCCGCCAATGCCTGTTCACAGGCCCGTTCTACCGCTGCGCGGTCGCCGGCGATAACAACCTGCCCCGGCGAATTAAAGTTGGCGCAGGAAACTACCTGTCCCTGGGCTGACAGTGCGCAGACTTCGATCAGCGCTGCTTCCTCCAGACCCAGGATTGCTGCCATGGCTCCGGACCCGGGGGGTGTTGCTGCCTGCATCAGGCGGGCGCGCTCCGCCACCAGCTTCACAGCGCCGGGAAACTGCAGAGACCCCGCTGCCACCAGCGCGCTGTATTCCCCAAGACTGTGACCTGCCATGTAATCCGGCTCAAACCCACCCAGCGACTTCCAGGTTCGCCAGCACGCTATGCCCGCAGCCAGCATCGCCGGCTGGGTAATTTCCGTCTGGTTGAGCCGCTCGTCCGGACCACTTTGCACGACCGCCCACAGGTCATAGCCGAGCACTTCCGAAGCTTCCGCAAATGTGTCCCTAACGAGCGCGGACTGGGTCGCCAGCTGCGCCAACATCCCCAGGGACTGTGAGCCCTGGCCGGGAAAAAGAAATGCTGTCTTGGTCATGCGGATCTGATCCTTCCGTTTAGGGAGCCTCTGATCAATTATGCGCGGGCGCGACGAGTCTTTGCGGGCGCTCCGGTCCGGCTCTGGCGAGTGCCGTTTGGTTATTCCAAATAAACGAGCCGGAACGGGGCGGAGCGCCCGCAAAGGCCCGTCCCGTCCGGGTTTCGCCGCAAAAGCGGCACCTCGCACGTTGGCTCGCACGTGGCGCGCCTCGGCCGTAGCGGTGCTACTGTCACGCGGCTCGTTCCGCACGATCTGCGGCTTTTGCGGCAGAAACGCGCTCCGTGCATAATTGATCAGAGGCTCCTTAGTAGCGAATGAGTGCGGATCCCCACGTAAAACCGCCGCCAAATGCTTCCAGCAGCAGCATGTCCCCCCGTTGGATGCGCCCGTCACGGACCGCCTCATCCAGCGCCAGAGGAACCGAAGCAGCTGATGTATTGCCATGCCGGTCAACGGTAACCACTACCTGGTCGAGGTCCATTTCAAGCATCTTGGCGGTTGCGGTAATGATCCGGTAATTTGCCTGGTGTGGAATGAGCCAGTCGAGATCAGATTTCTTGAGCTTATTGGCGCCCAGGGTTTCCTCCACCATGCGTCCCAGTGTGCGAACCGCCACTTTGAAGACTTCGTTGCCCTTCATGATGATCTCTGCCCTGCCTTCGTTTTCCTCAATACCGTCGAACCCGCAGGACACACCCACCTTGGTAGTCAGTAAATCGGCATAGTTGCCATCAGCGTGGATATGAGTAGACAGTATTCCCGGTTCCTCCGACGCCTCCAGCACAACCGCGCCGGCGCCGTCGCCGAACAATACCGCAGTATCGCGCTTGTTCCAGTTGATCAGTTTTGACAAGGTTTCCGCGCCACAAACCAAAACCCGGCGCGCGTCTCCGCAACGGATGTACTTATCGGCAACACTCAGCGCGTACATAAAACCGGAACAGGCCGCATTGATATCCATGGCCCCAACGTCCCGCAGGCCCAGTTGCTTTTGCAGCAAGCAGGCTGAGCTGGGGAAAATCAGATCCGGCGTCGTAGTGCCCATGATGAACAGATCAATTTCTTCCGGTTCTATGGCGGCAGCGGCAAGGGCCTTGCGGCAAGCTTCCAGGGCCAACGTGGTAGTAGTTTCGCCTTCGCTGACAATCCGCCGCTCACAAATTCCTGTCCTGGAACGGATCCACTCATCGGTGGTAGCCATGACTTTCTCCAGGTCACTGTTGGTGACAATCCGTTCGGGCAATTGGCTGCCAGTTCCCATTATTCTTGAGTAAATCACGCCTCAGTCTCCAATTGATAGGCTCGCATTGACGCCTCGATTTTTTCCGGGACGCGCCGCCTTGCTTCCCGCCCCGCCTCCAATATCGCCTGTGTCATGGATTCGCAGTCTGCCCCGCCATGGCTCTTGACCACAACGCATTTCAGGCCCAGCAGTGGCGCACCATTATGCGCAGACGGATCGAGTTGCGCCATCAATTGGCGCAGCGCTGGCTTTACCAGCATGCCCCCGAGGCGGGTAGAGAAACCGGAGTTCAATGCGAAGTTGAGCTGGGCGACAAGAAAACGAACCAGGCCCTCACTGGATTTCAGGATAAGGTTTCCTGCAAACCCGTCACAAACCGCAACATCAACTTTCCCTGAGAAGATATCGCTTCCTTCGATAAAGCCGACATAATTCAGCGGCAACAACTTGAGTTGCTGGTGAGCATCCCGCACGAGTTCATGGCCTTTACTGTCTTCATGGCCAACGTTGAGCAAACCAACTCTGGGTCGGTCAATCCCATCGGCTACCTGCGCGGTAACAGAACCCATGACCGCGAATTGGACCAGCTGTCGAGCGCTCACATTGACGTTGGCCCCAAGATCCAGCAGGCCCGTTTGTCCATTGGTACACGGCACATGAGCCATTAGCGCGGGACGCTGAATGCCGGGCAATAGTCCCACGAGTTTTACGCCAAGAGTCATTAGCGCTGCGGTGCTGCCGCCACTGATGCAGGCATCTGCCTTCCCGTCAGCAAGCAACTGCAAAGACTGCCACATGCTGCTTGTTTGGCCGCGGCGCAAAACAGCCGTGGGTTTGGCATCCGCCGGTAACACGTCGGGGGCATGGCGCACGACTAACCGTGGACTGGCCGCCTGCTTAGCATTGGTTAGCATGGACTCAATGGCGGATTGCTGACCAACCAGGATAACTTTGATCCCGGGATCCTTTGCGAGCGCTGCAATGGCTGCAGGAACAGTTACCCGGGGACCGTGGTCTCCCCCGTGAACATCCAGGGCAAGGGTAGCGAAAGACGCGCCGGGTTTTTCAGAACCGGCAACATTGATCGCTTCAGTACGGGGCAACTTGACGACAGGACCGGTCCCGGGCGGGAAGCCCGGGACGAGAGGCTCGATTATTCTTCAGCAATCTCGACGATTTTGTCGTCGGTCACCTTACGGCCTTTGTAATAGCCTTCCGGGCTTACGTTATGCCGCAGGTGGGTTTCACCGGATGTCCGGTCCACTGACAGCGTGGGCGCTTTGAGCGCGTCGTGTGAACGTCGCATGCCTCGCGTTGAAGGTGTCTTACGACTTTTTTGCACAGCCATGTTCAATACTCCCGACAGATAAATAAATATGAATAAATAAATATGAATAAATAAATATAAATAAACAAATATCAATAAATCATTCCAGCAATTCGCGCCATGCTGCCGGCGCGCTAATTGCGGCGTTTGCCTGGTGCCTTGCTGCTCCCTTCTTGCCCGGCTTGTTTCCCAGCTTCTCTTTGGGCTAGTTGTTCCGCCAGGCCGGCAAAAGGTTGCCTCACACGTTCTTTATCCGGTGCAGATGCCTCTTTCTCTGAAGTGCTCACCTGGAATTGCGCCGCATCCAGGTTCGGATTCCTGGGCACCTGGGGCAAGGCCAGAAGCAATTCGTCTTCCACCAGATCAAGTAATGCCAGCCTTCCATGCTGCACGAGGACTGGCTCATAGTTCTCCGGCAGTAACGCTTCTTCTGCAATATCCCCGATTACGCCCAATGTCGAGCCACGGTGAATTGACTCGGTGTAGGGCTCCAGGCTGAGTTGGCACTGCAGTGACAGTTCGGCCTCTACTTCGATCTCAATGGTAACCCGTGCCTGCTGGTCAAATTCAAAGTCCGCCCTGAATCTGGCCTCTCCTTCACTACTTGCCAGCAATGGCAACAATCGCTGCATCCTGGCAAGTGGCACCGAGCCTTCAAACCGTCTACGTCCTTCGGCCGCTTTCCTGGGATCAAGCCAGTCTGGATATTCCAATGACATTCCCAGCTCCACTGCGCCCCGACCCGATTCAGTAAAACACAGGCGTGTCGAACCTACTACCCTGAACCTCTGACCAAGCTCTGAATAAGTCATCCATGAATGATCAGAGCACGCCAGGTGACTGTCCGACACAAACCGGTTATTTTACAACATAAATGCCAATTCAGTCACATCCAAGAGAATTAATTCTGGCCTCGACCAGTCCCTACCGCCGGGCCTTGCTGACGCGCCTGTCTATTCCATTCACGGTACAAGGTCCCCACATCGATGAATCTCCCCTGCCCGGAGAGTCCGCCACTGCCCTGGCGCGAAGACTCGCGCTGGTTAAGGCAAGTCACATTGCTGCGGAATTTCCCGAAGCCGTGGTGATTGGCTGTGACCAGGTTGCCGAATGCGCGGGGCGCACGGTCGGCAAGCCCGGCACTGCAGACAAGGCCTTCCATCAACTTCTGGATTTCAGCGGCCGGGAGGTAAGGTTTTACACCGCAACCGCGGTCATTTGCCTCGCCAGCGGGTTCAGTGAGCAAGCTCTGGATACGACAGCCGTGAGATTCAGGGAATTGACTGACGACGAAATCCGCAGGTATATCGCGCTAGACCGGCCTCTTGACTGTGCCGGCTCATTCAAATCTGAGGCGGCTGGCCCGTCATTGATGCAATCCATGTCGACACAGGATCCCTCAGCAATCGTTGGCCTGCCCTTGATTGCGTTGTCCGGGCTGCTCCGCGCAGCGGGGTTTAACTTGCCGTGACTGCGGCTGACTGCCGGCGAACTACTCCGGGGCGTCTCGTTTCAGGATTGGTCGGGCATATCCTGATCTGGCATAATCAAACTTTCCCACCATACCGTGCCGTACGGAGTCCAGAACATGAGCAATCCCAAACATGAGTAATCCTGAATTTAGGCATTGGCGCCTTGAATACGATATGGACCAGGTGTGCTGGTTGACCCTGGATCGGGCAGGCGAATCGACCAACAGCCTGTCTCGCGAGGTTTTACTTGAGCTGGAAAGCATTGTTGACGGATTCGAGAAAACTCCACCCAGAGGTGTAGTCCTGCAGTCAGGCAAGAAAAATTCTTTCGTGGTCGGCGCCGATGTCCGCGAATTTGATGGAGTGAGTAACCCCCAGGACGCTGCCGCAAGCCTTCGGGAGGTGCACACCCTGTTTAACCGCATTGAGGCACTGCCCTTCCCCATGGTCGTCACCATTGAAGGTTATTGCCTGGGCGGCGGGCTGGAACTGGCCCTGTCCTGCCACTATCGAATCGCAAAGAATAACGAAAGCACACGGCTGGGGTTTCCGGAAGTACGCCTGGGGATATACCCGGGATTCGGCGGAAGTGCCCGCACTACCCGTTTGCTGGGTGGGCCCAAGGCCCTTGAGTTGATGCTCAGCAGTCGCATGGTAAGGGCATCACAGGCCAGGACCATGGGACTGGTAGACCAGTTAGTTGGCCCCCACGGGGAATTGCGCTGGGCGGCTCGAGCAGCCATCCTCAAGAACAGGAAATCGCGCGGCCCCGGCCTGGTCGCCAGGCTGAGTAACCTTGGCCCGATGCGCAGGCTGATTGCCGGCATGGTGCGTAAGCAAACTGCTGCGCGCGCCAACCCGGAGCATTACCCCGCTCCATACGCCCTGATCGATGCGTGGGAGCATTACGGCAATGACCCGCAGGCCATGCTCGAAGAAGAAGCTGTGCAGGTGGGAGAACTCATTACCGGGAGCACCTCACGCGGCTTGCGACGGGTTTTCTGGTTAATGGATCGCCTCAAGAACGAAGGGAAAAGCAGTCCGTTCAAAGCGCGCCGGGTTCACGTGATTGGTGCTGGCGTCATGGGTGGTGACATTGCCGCATGGTGCGTATTGCAAGGCCTGGAAGTGACCCTGCAGGACCGCGAAATGAAATACATCCAGCCTGCTCTGGATCGCGCCGGGAAATTGTTCCGCAGCAAGCTCCGCCAACCGGATCGCATCGCGGGCGCGAAAAGCCGTTTAATCCCGGACGTTGAGGGCAAAGGTATTGCTCTTGCCGATGTCATCATCGAGGCCATTTTTGAAAACGTCGAGGCCAAGCAAAACGTGTTCCGGGACATCGAACTACGATTGAAGCCGGGCGCTATCATGGCTACCAACACGTCGGCCATTCCCCTGCATGAAATTGCCTCGGTATTACAAAACCCGCAACGTTTGATTGGATTGCACTTTTTTAACCCGGTTGCCAAGATGCCGTTGGTTGAGGTGGTGTCCGACGCGCAGACCGATAGAGAGTCCGTTGCCCAAGGCGCTGCTTTTTGTAGCCAGATAAACCGATTCCCCCTGCCGGTAAAGAGCAGCCCGGGCTTCCTGGTGAACCGGGTGCTTGCACCGTACATGCAGAAAGCTTTGCAGCTTCACCGCGAACGCGGCGTGAGCAAGGAAGCCCTGGACCAGGCTGCCATGGATTTCGGCATGCCCATGGGGCCGGTTGAGCTGGCAGACACCGTGGGACTGGATGTCGGGCTGAGTGTCATGAACCTGCTGGGGGGCAATGTAAGCGCGGATGCTGCAGCGATGCTAAAGGACCTTGTGGACCAGGGAAAACTGGGGAAAAAGTCCGGCGAAGGCTTCTACCGTTGGAAAAACGGTCGGGCGGAGAAAGACAAGAACGCTGCAACAGGCATCAATTTGAAGTCTCTCGCGGAGGAACTGATGCAACCTTATTATGATGAATGTCGCGCCTGCCTGGCGGACGGCATTGTCGCCGACGCAGACTTACTGGATGCAGGCATGATATTTGGAACCGGCTTTGCTCCATTCCGTGGGGGCCCGCTCTATTACCTTGACCACCGTTCTGATGCCAGCGGCTTTGCCCGCGCCGGCGGAGAAACAGAGGAGCAGGACCATGGCAACTGAACTGCGCAGGATTGCAGTCATCGGCGGCAGTCGTATCCCGTTTTGCCGCTCGAATACGATTTATTCAGAAAAATCCAACATGGACATGCTGGTCGCCGCGTTCA
>Ga0315273_10008630_pt1 | contig 12874 bp, 11 predicted proteins | sample YL17G02_0_MG_FD_205753 | JGI IMG/M metagenome (GOLD analysis project Ga0315273, IMG submission 205753) | Sediment microbial communities from Yellowstone Lake, YNP, Wyoming, USA - YL17G02_0 | ecosystem: Environmental > Aquatic > Freshwater > Lake > Sediment | place: USA: Wyoming | collected...
GAACGACCGGATTATGCTGGCCAATGCAGGCCTGGGAATTGCTTTCAATGCAAAGGAGATCCTTAAGAAGGTGGCTGACGGAGCGATTACGAGAGACCATATGAAGGGCGTGCTTTACTGCCTGGGGATCACCGAACAAGATCTAAGAAAATAATTTCAAATGTCAAAGCTCAATGTTCAAAGGAAGTTCAAATTTTAAATTTCAAAGGGCAAGAAGTTTGACATTAAGGCATTTGTCATTGATTTGTAATTTGCCTGCCTGCGCGAAGCCACTTCGGCGAAGGCAGGGACTTTGACATTTGATATTTAATTCCATGAAACTTCAAAACATAAAGGCTATCATCTTCGATTTCGACGGGACTCTCGCCGTTCTCAACATCGATTTCCCTTTGATGAGAGAGAGGATCATTTCCCTGATCAGGCATTTCGGTATAGAAGAGAGGGCAATCAGGGAGAGATACCTTCTGGAGATCATCGATGAGGTCTATCCCATGATACGGGAGAAGGATTCCTCCGGTGCGGAGAAGTTTTATGATAAGGCCCATCAGATTCTCCACGAGGTTGAACTGAAAGCGGCGGAAGAGGGAAGTCTCATCCCGGGGGCAGGGGGGACATTAAGAATGCTGAGACTGTGGGGGATCAAGGTTGGGATCGTCACAAGGAACTGTGAAGAAGCAGTCCGGAAGGTTTTCCCGGACATTGATGATTACTGCGATGTCTTCATTTCAAGGGATTCCGTCGATAAGGTCAAACCCCATCCAGACCATCTCAACTCCATGTTGGGAGCGTTAAAGGTTTCCGGAGAGGAGGCGGTCATGGTGGGGGATCATATCATTGATATTCAGGCGGGGAAGAAGGTTGGGATGAAGACGGTCGGGGTTTTGACGGGGAGGATCAACAGGGAAGAGTTTGAGAAGGCAGGGGCGGATTATATTTTAAGGGATGTTTCAGAAATCTATCCTTTATTGAAGGATAAGAGAATGGAATGCTGGAAGAGTGGAACAATGGAATAATGGGCTGGTCTATTTTTTGTTTCATCACCCAACATTCCAATATTCCATCATTCCATAATAGGCTAAAATTCAAAGATGTGAGGAGGTTGTGAAAATGGGCAAAAAAGTCATCCAAACGGAAAAGGCTCCGAAACCGATCGGACCTTACTCGCAGGCTATCCGGGCAGGGAATTTTATCTTCCTCTCCGGACAGATCCCGATTGATCCAAAGACAGGGGAATTGGTGAAAGGAGACATTCGGCAACAGACCCAGCAGGTTTTAGAAAACATCAGGGGAGTGCTGGAATCTCAAGGGCTGGGAATGCAGGATGTGGTCAAGGTGAACATCTTTCTGAAGGACATGGGAAATTTCAATGAAATGAATGAGGTCTACGCAACCTGCTTCTCCTCCTCGCCTCCTGCAAGATCAACCGTGGAGGTAGCCAAACTTCCCAAAAATGCGGATATTGAGATCGAAGCCATCGCCTATATAACGTGATGATGTGGAGACAGTGTCTCCATTAATAGGTGATCGTCTTTTTTTCGCCGTCGGGAGGGTTGAGATGGATGTCGAAGGTGATGGATTCGACCTTCTCCTTTGGGAGTGGAACACCGAAGATGAGCACCCTGCCTGTAAGGGGCGGCAGGGGGATGGAGAGAACAGCTTCCTGAGGCGCGGGAGCGAATTCCTCGGCAGGTTTCGGACCTGTATAGACCACCTCTTTCTGCGACACGACGACTTTGATGGAGTTTGGTGGAGTAGTTATCCTCCGGCTCTTATTCAAGACTTCTACATAGAACTCCAGGATTTTAATATTGAAAGGGGTGGATTCTATCTCTCGAACCTTGAAGGTGACTTCTCCCAATTTAACAATGGGCTCTTCCCTGGAGAGGGGTTGGGGTAGACTCCTTCCCGGCCCCATGAAGGCTAAGAGGATTAAGACAAGAAAAAAGAAGAAAATTTTATTTCTCATCTTTTTAAAGCCCATTCTATATTTTCCCTCCGGAATTTTCAAGAACTTTGTGAATGAACCTTAACCTCTTTTCACCTTTCAAGGGTTGTAACTTTTTATTCCCGTTCGCAAAAAGGTGTTTTGTTGTTAGAATGGGAAGGTTGTTTTATAATGATTTTCAACTGTTCGGGGCAATCAACCATGAAACCTGTTCTTGCCATTGTCGGAAGACCCAATGTCGGAAAGTCCACCCTGTTCAATCGGATTTCGGGTGGAAAGAAGGCCATCGTCTATAACGAGCCTGGTGTCACACGGGACCGGAACTATGCCGATGTGATATGGGAGAAAAGCTCTTTTGCGCTGATCGATACAGGCGGGTTTGAGCCGGTCTCAAAGGACCGGATGTTCGTCCAGATGCGCGAGCAGTGTCAACTGGCCATGGAGGAGGCGGATGTGGTTCTCTTCGTTATGGATGGGAAGGAGGGCCTGACCCCTTCCGACCAGGAGATTGCCGATATCCTGAGGTGTCTGAATAAACCTGTCTTTTATATCGTCAATAAGATTGATGGACCGCAGAAAGAGGAGAAGGTATTTGAATTTTACGAACTGGGTGTGGACAACCTCTTCTCCATTTCAGCAGCGCATGGGTACGGCCTGAACGAACTGATGGATGAGGTAATGGAGGTTCTTCCCGGAACAATTGAAGCAGAAAGGGATGGAGATGCCACGAAGGTGGCTATGCTGGGAAGGCCGAATGTGGGGAAATCTTCCCTGATCAATCGCATCTTAGGATATAAGCGGGTGATCGTGGACGAAGCTCCGGGCACGACCCGTGATGCAATCGATACCCGGTTTGAAAGGGATGGGAAGGGATATACGTTGATCGATACCGCGGGAATCCGTAGAAAGAGCCGGATCAGCCTGCGGCTGGAGAAGTATAGTATTATCGAGGCTCTCCGGACGATTGACCGATGCCATGTGGCGCTACTTCTCCTTGATTCGAAAGAGGGGGTTACTGATCAGGATGCGAGAATAGGAGGATTTATCCATGAGAAGGGGAAGGGATGCATCCTCGTTGTGAACAAGTGGGACCTCATCGAGAAGGATTCTCAGACCATTGTTCGGTTTGAGAAGAAAATCTATGAGGACCTGAAATACCTCTCGTATGTCCCCATCCTCTTCATCTCCGCCCTGACCGGCCAGAGGGTGAAGAAGGTTCTCGATATGATAGACCGTGTGGCAGAGGAGGCGGAAAAAAGAATTCCCACTTCACCCTTGAATAAGGCCCTTGAAGGGTGGGTGAAAAGATTTCCACCTCCATCCTATCGAACCCGGCAGGTCAAGTTGAACTATATTACTCAGGTCTCTGTTGCCCCACCCACCTTTTTAATTTATACTAACTTTCCGGAAGGGATCCATTTTTCTTATGAGCGGTATCTCACCAACAAGATGAGAGAAACCTTTGGCTTCAAAGGGGTTCCGATTAGGCTCCAGTTCCGGAAAAAGAGAAAGGAATAACGAGATGAGCAGACGGAGGAAGAAGTATCTGGTTCCAGTGGTCATCTTTTTGGCGATCCTTTTCGCCGGGGGATACTTCCTTTATCCGATGATCGGACCAAAAGGACCGAATCAGAAATTCAGGACAGTGAAGGTGGAACGCGGGGAGATCAGCTCCATTGTAACGGCTACCGGTACGATCAACCCTGTTATCACGGTTTTAGTGGGAAGTCAGGTCTCAGGGACGATCAAGGCCCTCCATGCCGATTTTAATTCCCGGGTAAGGGAAGGAGAGGTGATTGCCCAGATCGACCCGGCGATCTTTGAAGCCCAGGTTGAGCAGGGAAGGGCCAATCTCCTGAACGCCCAGGCCAATCTATTGAACGCTCAGGCAAACCTTCAGAATGCCCAGGCCAATCTCAGCAAAGCGGAAATATCTGTCGTCGATGCGAAGAGGACGCTGGAGCGGAACAAGGAGTTAATAGAGAAGAAGGTCATTGCCCAGGCCACCCTCGATACGGCACAGACCAATTATGATACCGCCATCGCTCAGAGAGAGGTGGCCAAGGCCCAATTAGAATCAGCCAGATCCCAGGTGGAGTCTAACAAGGCGCAGGTGGAACAGGCCAGGGCTGGCCTCAAGGTAGCGGACACGAATTTGAAATATACCACCATCCGCTCACCGGTTAACGGGATTGTCATTTCGAGAAATGTGGATGTGGGTCAGACCGTTGCGGCCAGTCTTCAGGCCCCGACACTTTTCATGATTGCCAAAGACTTGACCCGGATGCAGGTCGATACGAATGTGAGTGAGGCGGATATCGGCCGCGTGGCCAAAGACCAGGATGCAACATTTACAGTGGATGCCTACCCTGAGCGGACCTTTCGGGGAAAGGTTTCGGAGATCCGGAATGCGCCCATTACCATTCAGAATGTGGTCACCTACGATGTGGTGATCCAGGTGGATAACAGCGATTTAAGGTTGAAACCGGGGATGACAGCCAATGTCTCTGTTCAGATCGAGCATAAGGGAAACATCCTGAAGATTCCCAATTCAGCTCTGAGATTCAGACCGGAGTCTGCAAAAAAAGAAGAAACCAGTAACAGGAAACAGGAGGCTCCATCATCGGATAAGGGCGGGGCCGTTTTAGAGCGATTGGCCAAAGAACTTAGTCTAACCGCTGATCAGCAATCGAAAATTGAAATGGTTCTTCGGGCCTCCAAAAGTGAATTCCAGGAAATACGGGAGAAATCGAAACCGGAGGATGCAAGGATTCGAATCCGGGCTTTGATGCGGCAGAAGATATGGGGATTTTTGACCGAAGAGCAGAAAGAAAAGATGAAAGAGATGGGTCAATCATCCGAGAAAAGCCGGGCAAGGCCGGGCAGGGTGTGGATCTCCACTCCGGAAGGAAAACCGATTCCCGTGGAGATCACGGTTGGAATCACGGACGGAACTTTCAGCGAGGTAGTGACAGGAAATCTTCAGGAGGGAGCCGAGGTTGTGGTTGAGGAGATGATGAATAAAAAGGCCCGGCCAAGCACTCCTTCCCCCTCCACAAAGGGGATGAGATAAGGAGATCGCATAGAGCATAGGGTTTACCCCCTCCCCAACCCTCCCCCCTCGAGGGGGAGGGAGAGGATGGGGGCGCTATGCTTTTGTGATTTGAAAAAATGGAACCGCTCATTCAAATTAGAGATCTGGTCAAAATTTATCATCTCGGGGAGGTGGAGGTCCGGGCCCTCGGGGGTGTTTCCCTTTCGATTGAACGGAATGAGTTTGTGGCGATCATGGGCGCTTCAGGCTCCGGGAAATCGACCTTCATGAATATCCTCGGATTTCTGGATCATCCTACCAGCGGAGAATACCTTCTGGATGGTCGAAGCGGGGCAAACCTTTCTAGAGACGAACTGGCCGAGATAAGGAATCAGAAAATCGGCTTTGTCTTTCAAGGATTCAACCTGCTGAGTAGGACATCGGCGCTGGAAAATGTTCAACTTCCACTGATCTATGGTCAAATCCTATCGAAGAGAAGGAAAGAGATGGCAGAGCAGGCCCTCTCCGCAGTCGGTCTTGAGGGAAGAACTCATCATCATCCCAGTCAGCTCTCAGGCGGAGAACAACAGCGGGTGGCCATTGCAAGAGCCCTTGTGAATCAGCCTTCGATCCTGCTGGCCGATGAACCCACCGGAAACCTCGATTCAAAGACGAGCGGGGAGATCATGGCCATCTTTCAGCGCCTCAACGACGAAACCGGGATCACGATCGTCATGATCACCCATGAACAGGATATTGCGGCCTATGGAAAGAGAAAGATCCTCTTTAGGGATGGGAGAGTGGTGGAGGATTCTGTTTCATGACGACACTCTTTGCCAGCCTCAGGATTGCCCTCCGTGCCCTCATGGTCAATAAGATGCGCTCCAGCCTCACCATGCTCGGAATCATCATCGGCGTGGGCGCTGTGATCGCAATGATTGCCGTGGGTTCAGGGGCAAAGAAGAAGATCGCCGACCAGATTGCAAGCATGGGATCGAATATCCTCATCGTGCTTTCGGGAAGCTCAACCAGTGGCGGGATGAGGTTCGGATCAGGAACCATTCCAACGCTTACCATCGATGATTCGAAAGCGATATTAGCAGAAATTCCAGGTGTCAGGCTGGTGGCCCCACATATCTCTGGGGTCGCTCAGGTCATTTTCGGAAATCAGAACTGGTCCACACTTGTTTACGGGACAATTTCCGACCTTTTCGAGATCAGGGAATGGTCTCTCAATTCAGGTCGCGTTTTTACACAACAGGACATGGATGGTGCCACCAAAGTCTGTCTATTAGGAAAGACCGTGGCGGATAATCTCTTCGGAGGGATCGATCCTATCGGACAGATCATCCGGATCAAGAAAGTTCCGTTTACAGTCATCGGCGTGCTCAATCCCAAGGGTCAATCGGCCTGGGGAACGGATCAGGACGATATCATTTTTGCTCCCCTAACCACGGCACAGAAGAGGCTCTTCGGAATGCAGTTTCCAGGGATGGTGAGGGTGATCACCATCCAGGCAAGGGAGCCTGAGGTGATGAAAACTGTAGAGGAGCAGATTACAGAGCTTCTTCGGCAGAGGCACCGGATGCAACCCAATCAGGAGAATGACTTTTCGGTCCGGAATCTGACCGAGGTCGCTTCAAGTGCGGAGGAATCGGCGAAAGTGATGTCCCTTCTTTTGGGGGCCATCGCCTCCATCTCCTTGATTGTCGGGGGGATCGGGATCATGAACATTATGCTCGTTTCGGTCACGGAACGGACACGGGAGATCGGCATCCGGATCGCCGTGGGAGCAAAGAGCAAGGATATTCTGCTCCAGTTTCTCATCGAATCGCTGGTGCTCAGTCTGGTTGGGGGGATACTGGGGATTGGGATTGGAATAGGGGGGACATTGATTCTATCGAGCTTTACCCAGTGGCCCGTTCTCTTTTCAGCCCAGGCGATCCTCCTGGCTTTCCTCTTTGCAGGTTCGGTCGGAGTATTCTTTGGGTTTTACCCCGCAAGAAAAGCCTCTCTGCTCAACCCTATCGAAGCGTTGAGGTATGAATAGCACTTATATTTCAGATTTCGGAATGCGGATTTCGAAATTTTTAACTAAAAAGAAAAAACTTTTTCTTTGTTTTTCACTCCGCAATCCGCAATCTGCATTCCGCAATTAATGATATGACATTGATCGACTTTTTACTTTTTGTGATGGTGGGATGCGGAGTTGGGTTCCTTGCCGGCCTCTTCGGTGTGGGTGGCGGATTTGTAATGGTGCCGGTTCTAATCTTCAGTTATGAGCATCTGGGCTTTTCTCCATCGGTGCTGACCCATATCGCCATCGGAACTAGCCTCTTTGTCGTTCTTTTCTCTTCGCTTTCGAGTAGTTATCAACAGAAGAAACAGAATAATATTGATTGGCGTTCAGTCTTTGTGATTGGATTGTCGAGTGTCCTAACGGCCTTAGCAACCTCACGGCTGGCCGCCTCCTTAAGTGGGAAACATTTAAAAATTGCCTTTGCTGTCATTGTCATCATTGCAGCGGTCCGGATGTTGACCGAAAGTCAAACCAAAGCGGCAGAGAAACTGGAATTCACATCCAGACCGAGTACGATGGGCCTAATCACGGTGGGACTTACTGCCGGTATCGTATCAGCTTTGGCGGGTATTGGAGGAGGGGTTTTTACGATCCCAATGATGTATTATTTCTTGAATATCCCCATTAAACTGGCAATTGGGACGTCCAGCGCTGCCATTTTTATTACGGCCTTTTTCTCAGCCATAGGTTATATCATAAATGGGATAGGTCGTCCTGGTTTGCCTGAATGGAATTTAGGTTTCGTAGATCTTCAGCGTGGAGTGGCTCTTGCGATTGGCACATTCCTTTTGGGAAGAGTTGGAGCCTACGTCTCATTTAAGACACACCCTTTTCGCCTGCGAAAGCTCTTTGCCCTCTTCGTCATCCTCATTGCGATCTATATCTTGGTGAAGTAAGCCTTTGAGTTCCTCTCTGGTAAGCCAAGGCCAGTAAAGAGATGGGATGGAGGGCCTCTTTATGAGTTCCCTGAAAGATTTGTAATTTACAGGCCCCGCAACTGGTAGCTAACTGATTGACTTCCGAACCTTCAATTTCTTTAAAGAGCCTTTTCCCAATCGCCATGGAGAGGTCGTAATTCTTCTTCTTCAATCCAAACGTCCCCACCATACCACAACAACCGTCACCCAAGGTTTGGACCGTCACTCCCGGAATCAGATGAAGTAATTCGACGGGTTCCTTTACTACTCCCAGGGCGCGCAAATGGCAGGGATTATGATATCCCACGGTGAGGTCCATCCTTCCCATTTCCAGATTGAGCTCTCCTTTTTGATGAAGCATCATCAGGAATTGATGGATGTCGAAACATTTCTCTGCCACTCTCAGGGAATCCTCAGAGTTTAATATTTTTGGATATTCCATCTTAACCGCCAGCGCACAACTGGGTTCACTAAAAACAATGCTGAGTCCCTGGTCAACAAGAGAGGCCATCTTTTTAACATTGGTTTGAATGTCTTTCATCACAGGATGGATGGCACCTGAGTTCATACGGGCAATTCCACAACATGGAAAGTCAGGCAGGAGGACGGAAAATCCGTTCTGTTCAAGCACCTCCAATGTGGCCAGTCCATCTCCCTCCGGTTCATTGAAGTTGGAGTAACAACTGAGGAAGTAGACGATTTGCTTTTTTCCAGGAAGAGGGGATCGATTCTTTAATATCTTTCGTAATGTTTTCCTCCGAAACAAAGGGAGATTTCGGCGCCGGTCAAGACCGACAGCCATTTCTACACACCTTCTGACCGGGGCTAAAGAGTTGGCCAGGTTGATCAGGGGAGCCAAGGCGCTGCCTGTACGACAGAGGGACCTGGTTTTTGAGAAGAACCTCTGATCCAGGGGTTCTCCGTTTTTCTCAATATAGTAGGACCGGCTGCTCAGAGCGAGCCATGGAATATCGACACCAGAAGGGCATTCTGTCAAGCATCTTTTGCAATTGACACATGAGTCCATTACTTCTTTGAATTGAGGGGAGTCAAGGATTTTCGGATCCAAGGCGCCTGCAACAAACTCTCTGAGAAGGGTTACCTTCGCTCTCCCCATCGCCCATTCCTCGAAAATTTCCCGGGCGACAGGGCAATAGGACCGGCATTTTCCACAGCCCGAACAGGTCTCAATGGCTGTTCTGACCGGTTCCTTGTCAAAGAGGCTGATCCCCGGACCCCTCTGAGGCTCCCTCACGAATTTTAAATGTTGGCCGAGGGGGTTCTGACCGGTTCCTATAATGCACCCGGGATTGAAAATATTTTCAGGATCAAAGAGCTTCTTGATCTCCACCATAGCGGGATAGAGCTTCGGGTACTGTTTTTTAAGATAGAATGTCCTTAGCCTTCCATCTCCATGCTCTCCACTGATCGTCCCTTTTAGGGAAAGGACTAAATCGTAACAGGCGTCCGCAAGAGAAACCATCTTTCTGACGTCTTCCTCCTGCGTGGGATCTAAAAAGACCATGAGATGGAGATTCCCGTCACCTGCATGGCCATAGATGCTTGCATCCACTTCGAATTTTTTGAAAAGTTCCCTCAATCCTTTCATATATTGAGAAAGAGAGTTCGGATGGACCGCAGCATCCTCAATGAAGGCCATCGGTTTCTTAGGACCTTTGATCTTGTTCAGGATTGGGCCTGAAACGCTTCTCACCTTTTCAAGCATGGCCATATCTTTATCATTCCTGGCCACCTTCAAGTCAAAAGCGAGCTTTTCCTGATGAATCACTTTTTCCTCAAGCTCTCTAAATTTTTGATGGAGTCGGTCTTCATTCTCATCCTGAAATTCAACAAAAAGAATGGCTTCTATCCCTTCAGGAAGGTAAGGTTTCAACTCCGCTTTCTGTTTTCGGGCCAGATCGAGTATCTGCCTTTCAATAATCTCGAGCATGGTAGGAGAGAACTCCAGAATCTTTTCCGTTGCCATGCCAACATGATCAAGGTTGTTAAAATAGATCAACCCACCTAAAGCCTTTCCCGGGAGAGGCATGAGACGAAGTTTTACCTCTGTTAGGATTCCGAGGGTTCCTTCTGATCCTACCAAAAGGGAGGTAAAGTCCAGGGATCCGTTATTTTGGAGCCTCCAGAGGTCGTAGCCGGAAGAGTTTTTCATGGTAAAAGGCTTTTCTTCTTCCATGGGCTTACTATATCGTTTAAGAAGATCAGGTATCACCTTGTAAATTTTGTCTTCGAGAGTTTCGGAATCTTTCAGTTCCCTCGTTGTTTTCCCTGCCTCCGAGACAGGACCGGTCGTGATCACCTCTCCGTTTGAAAGAACTACCTCTAAGGAAAGAACATAATCCCTTGTTGCCCCATATTTGACAGCGTGGGGGCCACTGGAGTTGTTGGCAACCATACCCCCGATGGTGCAATGATCTTTTGTCGATGGATCGATGGGGAAAAAAAGATGATGGGGTTTGAGAAATTGGTTCAAAGAAGCAAGGATGAGGCCGGGTTGAACACGGACCCAGCCTGCTCCCACATCAGATTCCAGAATCCTGTTCATATATTTAGAAAAATCGAGGAGGAGACCTTCTCCCACTTCATTGCCAGTGCGGCTCGTTCCTCCACCCCTCGGGGTGATGGGGATTCCGTGCTGGCTGGCATATTTCACTACGTTGATGACATCTTTTATATGTTTTGGCTTGACGATCCCAAGAGGCCTGATCCGGTATAATGAGGCAGCACTGCTGTAGATGGTTCGATTGATTTCATCGAAAAGCACCTCTCCTTCGATCAATTTCCGTAGGTCTCTCAGGATCTTTTTCTCTTCCTTGGCTCTCCCCATCTCCCTATCTCCCCATTCCCTTATCTCCTTTTCTAATTTTTTCAAGAAGCATCTCTGCGCGGGTGGGATTGAAGACACCACATTCACAGCATTTGGCCATGATCCTGGCCGCCTTTTTAGGCGTCAGTCTCCGAAGTTTCACATATTCAATCATCTTTCGAATGAGGTTGAAGGAGACCATCCCATGGCCGCACAGGGTATTGAATTCCAGGATCTCCCGCTCCGGCAATCGGTCCTTTGCCCCCCAGAAACCGAGGGAGTGCTCAGCGCTGTGCCTCTCGATACCCGCCCTTCGGCAACAGGCCTGAACTTCATCCAGGAGCCCGCTGATGTTGATCGAGATTCCCAGATCAACCCTGATCAATTCTTCCACCACTTTCTGAAGTGTGTCGAGATCGGTAAAGACGGCGGCTGCTCCTGCCCCATCCCTCTGATTGGCAATCAATTTCTGAATATCGGTGTTATCCTTGTAAATATTCCCTTGTTTTCCATCCCCGATATTGACAGGATGATATTTTAAACAGATCTGCATAAATTCCTGGAGCTTGGGAGCAGATCCCTCACGGGTGATTCCTTTTGCCGTGTGGGCGAAAATGACATAATCGTTTTTCAAATTTTCGGACGTCCCTTGACGGTGGAGTGTATTGGTCATGATTCAATTCCCCCGGAAGAGAGGCCTTCCCAATCCGATATTTGTTTTACCATTGGGAGACAAAGCATGCCCCGCCTTCTTCACCCATTCCTCATGGGGAATGGGTCCGTCAGGGAGGCATTTTGAGGCCACTCCAACACTGATGACCGTATCGATTTCTTTTTGAATCCTTTCAAGGGTATGAAGAAATTCCGGAATCCGCTCAAGAGTTGTCTTGACCTCAATGATGGCGGAGAGAACCTTTTCATTTAATATCTCGTCCTTCATTTTTCCAGACGCCGGGTCCGTCATGAGTTGGGTCACGGGATTCTCTCTCTCAAAGTGAGGGTTGAGCTTCGCAAGGGCCATGGCCACCTTTTCGATATCCCGAAAATGGGCGCCGATCCCTGGCCGGCCCATTTCAATCACCAGCCCCGCATCTCCTTCTCGAAGCCTGCCGGTCACATCATTCGTCTTAATTTCGTCTGTACCCCTACCTGGAATGCCTGTACCGGGGTGGACCGTGGTGGGGTCGCTGAAGACTGCTCGGAGGCTCCTAGGCCATTCTAATTCACGAGGTGTCAGTGCACCGGTTGGACAGACATCCACCTCCGCTAAATAGCCCAATCGGAAGAGAGATAAAACCTTCCGAAGGGCCCGGACGAACCAGGGTGGATAACCCTCACTTCGGCACACCCTGTAACAGGTGTAGCATTCAACACATTCATCCTGATTGATAGCGGACTTGCCGTCTTCATCTAAATAAATGACACCCATGGTGCAGATGGCGTGGCAATTTCCACACCCCACACATTTCTTCTTGTCAATTTCCATTCCGATCTCCCGTTCAAAAAAAACAAATGATTTTGGAAAAAATTATACGACTCTACATTTAGGTTGTCAATAAAGCCCATGAAAATTGTATCCAGAATAGGGATACGCCCAATATGAATTTATGAAAAATAGAATTCCACCTTTCCAAAATGGCCTCGCTCAATTCTCTAAATGAAGTTTAACATATTGTTATTATGGGAGTAATTGTTCTTTAAAAATTTACTTGACATTTAATCGAGAAGATTTTAAGCTGGACTCGTTTTCGGAAAAATCAAAAATTGGATACAATTCTGAGAAAACTTTCCCTTCGATCGAATTCATTGAAAAGTGCCATTCCGGTCCGACAACGGGCCTACGAACATTTGAAATCGGCTATTCTCTCCGGGCGTCTCGATCCAGGGAAAAGATTGGCAGAGGAACATTTAGCCAAAGAGTTGGGGGTGAGTCGGACTCCGGTCAGAGAGGCTCTCCATAAGTTAGAATTAGAAGGACTGATCAAGCCTCTTGAGACGAGAGGATTCGTTGTATCGAAGGATTCGAGAGAGGAGATCGAAGAACTTTTTGATATGCGGGCCATTCTGGAGG
>Ga0315273_10008632_pt1 | contig 12872 bp, 12 predicted proteins | sample YL17G02_0_MG_FD_205753 | JGI IMG/M metagenome (GOLD analysis project Ga0315273, IMG submission 205753) | Sediment microbial communities from Yellowstone Lake, YNP, Wyoming, USA - YL17G02_0 | ecosystem: Environmental > Aquatic > Freshwater > Lake > Sediment | place: USA: Wyoming | collected...
GCCGTCGCGCGAAAGCAGAACCGCAATCGGCCGCGTTCCCGGGAACTCGGAAAAGACGATGGCCATGATGGCGGTGATCGGGACGGCCAGAAAGGCGCCGGGAATGCCCCACAGTGCCGACCAGACCGCCAGGCTGACCAGGATGGCGAACGGACTGAGATTGAGCGAATTGCCCATGACATAAGGGTCGAGAAAGTTGCCGATGAGAAACTGGAGGACGATCAGCGGCAACAACACCGCCAGGACGTCGTTCGGGTTCGCGAACTGCACGATCGCCATCGTCACCGGGAACAGCACGCCGAGGAACGAGCCGATGTAGGGAACGTAGTTCAACAGCGCGATCAGCACCGCCCAGAACGCGGCGAATTCGAGTCCCGCGAACGCCATCGCGACCCAGCTGGTCACCCCGAGCAGGATGCCGATGAACGTCTTGAGCGCCAGATACGCGCCGATTCGCGCATTGATGTCGGAGGTGATCTGACGAATCCGGTCGATGCTGCGCGGATCGCTCGATATCGCGGCGATCTTGGCGTCGAACGAGCGCTTCTCGATCAGCAGAAAGGTGGCGTAGAGGATCACCACGACGACAGTCACGGCGATCGAGGACACCGATGCGACCATCGATCCGACCAGCGACTGAATGTTCACCTGCCCCATGAGATCCCGGCGCAGCGTCGTCCATGTCGGCTCCGCTTCAATCCGGAAAAAAACGGCGGTTTTCTGGATGGCGGCGAGCAGGGATTCCTGATATTGCGGCGCCAGAGCCAGAACGCTGTCCTTGTTGGCGAGGATCAGGTGGGCGACCGCAACCAGTCCGAAAGCGATGACCAGAACGGACAGCGCTTCGTTGATCCGAAGCGGCAGGATCCGGCCGATGAGCGGAACCCGGCCCAGCAGCCGCGTCAGGCCGACGATCACGTAGACGAGAAAAGCCCCCAGGACGATCGGGACGAAGACTTGCTTTCCGATGTAGAGCACCCAGCCGATGATCGCGGCGAGGACGGCGCCGGATACCAGCGATTGAAAGCGGTCATTCATGGTTCAGCGGTTCCTGCCGATGGGCCTCGATGGGCCTCGATGGGCATCGCCTTCGAGGCTCCCGCTGCAGATCATTGCTGCGGCGTTGCTGCCGCCATGCCTTGCGGCCGGGGCGTGAACGAGCCGGCGATGTCCACCCAGCCGCCGCCCATCGCCTGATAGACGCTGACGAGCTGCGAGTACCGGGCCGCGAGCAGGCTCACCGACGCGATCTCGGCCGCAAAGAGCTCGTTCTCGGCGATGAGCACCTCGAGGTAGCCGGCCACGCCCTTGTCGAACTTGAGCCGCGACAGCCGGGCGAATTCGCGCAGCGCGTCCACGCGCAGCCCCTGCATCGCGACCTCCTCGATCTTCTTCTGGGAGCCGACGAGGGCGTCGTTGGTTTCGCGAAATGCGTTCAGTATCGTGCGCTGGTAGAAGAAGAGCGCCTGCTGTTCCTGCGCTTCGGCGGCACTCACCTGGCCCTCGATGGCGCCGAACGTGAAGATCGGGCCGGTCAGGCCGGCGGCCAGCAACCAGACGCTCGCCGGACCCGTGAGGAAGTTGCCGAAGGCCGTGCTCGCCGAGCCGAGCGCCCCGGTGAGCGAGAGGGAAGGGTAGTAGAGCGCGCGCGTCGCGCCGATGTTGGCGTTGGCGGCGACGAGGTTCTGCTCGGCCTGCATGATGTCCGGCCGGCGCTGCAGCAGCGCGGACGGGAGATCCGCGGGGATGAGAGGCGGGACGAGCTGGTCGATCGACTTCCCGCGCGGGATCGGCCCCGGATTGCGTCCGAGCAGGATCGAGATCAGGTTCTCCTGCGCGGCGATCGCCTGCTCGAACGCCGGAATCGCGGCGAGCGCCTGCTGGTACTGCGAACGAATCTGCACCACTTCGGTCTGCGACACGATGCCGGCCCTGAAGCGCAGGTCGAAGATGCGCGCGGTTTCGCCGAAGTTCCTGGCCGTCGCCCGCGCGATCTCGAGCTGGCGGTCGAGCGCCCGCAAGCCGATGTAGCTGGCCGCCACGCTCGTCACCAGCGTAAGCACGACGCCGCGCTGCGCCTGCTCGCTCGCATAGACCTGCGCCTGCGCGGCTTCGGTCAGGCGGCGCACGCGACCGAAGAGGTCGAGCTGCCAGGAGGCGCCGAGCGATGCCTGGTACAGCGCGAACTGGTTGTCCGCGCCGGGCGGGATGGGCGGCTGCCCCACACGGGACGCCTGGGCGCGGCTCGCATCCGCGCCGTAGCCCAGCTGCGGCAACGACTGCGAGCGCGTGCTGACGAGCGCGCCGGCGAACTGGTCCACCCTGGCGGCGGCGATGCGTATGTCGCGATTCTCGCGCAACGCGGTCTCGATCAACGCGTTCAACACCGGGTCGCCGAACTGTTCCCACCACTTCGTATTCGCGACTTCGGCGGCCTTCGGATAGTCGATCCGCCACGCGGCCGGGGTGTCCACAACGGGCCGCGCGTAGTCCGGTCCGACCGTGCAGCCGGCGACGGCCGCGGCAACGAGCGCTGCGAGGGCATGTTGCTTCAACTCGTTCTCCATGCGGTCATGCAGGGGAGCCAAAGGGGAGTCGCCTTCGGACGGAAGAATGGCATAATAAACGGTTTGGCGCGGCTCGAATGCAATCGGGAACAGATTGTGCATCCGCCGCAGGAGGCAGTCGGGCTTCGCGAGGGACGCAATGAGGTACTTGTACATCGGGCTGATCGTGGTGTTCACGGCACTCGTTCTGCTGTTCAAGTTCCAGAACCTCGAGACCGCAACGATTTCACTTTTTTCCGCCAGCATCACGCTTCCGCTGTCGATTCTGGTTTTTGCGATCTATGTGCTGGGCATGCTGACCGGCGGATGCCTGCCGGCGCTGCTGCGCACATGGATCGGTCGCGCCAGGCAATCTGCCTGAAGCGGCGCCACCGTCCGCGCCGGCCGCGCGGCATCACCCGATTTTCAACCTTTCGCCTTCCCATCACTGGAGAAACCGCATGAGCAATTTCTGGGACACCGTCGTCCTCATGGCGTCGACGTTTTTTTTCATCGCGTACCTGATTGTCCTCTTCCAGGTCGTGGTCGACCTCTTCCGGGACGCAGAAATGGGTGGCGGCTCGAAAGTGATCTGGCTCATCGGTCTCATCTTTCTGCCGGTCCTGACGGCGCTCCTCTACATCCTCGCCCGGGGCGGCGGGATGGCCGAGCGGCAGCGCGCCTCGCTGCGCAGCGCCAAGGCGGACACCGACGCCTATATCCGCGAAGTCGCGGCCAAGTCGCCGGCCGACCAGATCGCCGACGCCAAGAAGCTGCTCGATGCCGGCACCATCAACGGCGATGAATTCGCGCGTCTGAAGGCCAAGGCGCTGGCGTGAGCGCGGCCCGACGGTCTGCTAGACCCAGCGCTTGTGGCGGAAGTACGCGAGCATGCCGATGACGACCCCGAACATCGCGGCGACCGAAAGCCAGAAGCCATAGCTGCGGTGCAGCCCCGGGATGAAGTCGAAGTTCATCCCGAAGACGCCGGTGATGAGGGTCAGCGGCATGAATATCGCCGTGATGAGCGTGAGCAGCCGCATGATCTCGGTCGTGCGATGGCTCATTGCGGCGAAGTAGAGCTGCACCGCCGATTCCGCCTGATGCTCGATGGTGCGGGCGTGATTCAACACCCGTTCGATGTGCTCGACGATGTCGGCAAAGCGCGCATGCATCGCCTGCGACAGGTCCGCGATGCGATAGTCCCGCCATTCCTGCACCGCGTCGCGCTGCTCCTCGGACAGGTTCTGCACCTCGCGGATCTGCTGGCGGCTCTCGAGCAACTTGAACCAGTCGTGGAAGGGCTTGCGCGGATCGAGCAGCAGGTGCTGCCAGCCGTCGAGCCGCTGCGCCAGCGGCTGGCGCAGGTCGAGGTAGTGATCGACCATCGCCGAGAGCAGCCGCTGCATCAGGTCGTCCGGGCTCTGCGGGATCTTTCCGGGCAGGTTCACGAAGCGCGACTTGACCTGCGCCACCGACCGGCTGTCGGCCGCGCGCACGGTGACGAGCAGCCGGTCGAAGTTGAAGAACGTCATCGGCCGCGTCACGATCTCGTCGACCGTCGTTTGCGGCGACAGCCCGCGGAACACCACGATTTCGTAGGTGTCGGTGTTGTCGAAGAACGACGGATGCGACAGGTTCTTCGCGTCGCCGATGTGCACGTCGAAGATGCGCACCCCGGTCAGCCGCTCGACCTCGGCTTGCAGCAGATCCACCTCGTCGTAGGCGAGGTCGAGCCACCCGAAACCCTGCTCCGGGAGCCGCTCGCCTGCCGCCATCAGCGCGGTGGCCTTGCCCGCCTCGATCTTCCAGAAATCCATCGTTCCCCTATTTCGTCATCCGGCGCGCGCATGCATCTGCGCCGGTCGCGGCAACTGCGCCAGCGGCACGCGCGGGGCGCTCGAGGAAGAGGACGGCCCTTGCCGGAAAGCGCGGCCCATCTTATGATTATAGAGGTTGGTCGTGCCGGTTCGTGCAGCAGCGCGCTGGCAGCGTGACCAAATTTCGGATTCTTGTGGAGAACGCGATGGTGATGAAATCGGAACTGCGCGCGACGTTGCTGGCTGCGTGCGTGATGTTGGCGGTCGTGTCAGGCAGTGCCCGCGCGCAGGAAGTCCCGGTGGTAACCGGCGACCATTGGACGCAATCGACGGACCAGGTGAAGAAGGCCTACCTCCTGGGCATCGCCAATGTCATCCAGGTCGAGGCAGCCTTCGAGGGAACGAACCCGCCGTCCGACGGCCAGAGCCTCGTCCCGCGCCTGACCAGGGGAATGAAGGGTCAGACCCTCGACAGCGTGCGCGAAGGGCTCGACAAATGGTACGCCGCCAACCCCGGCAAATTGCAGCGGCCGGTCATTGAAACCATCTGGTTCGAATTCGTCGTGCCAGGACTGCAGAAAGCCAACTAGCGGAGGCGGGACATGAAACGACTTGGACTCATTGTGGCGATCGCGGCGGCGACGGGCTTGTTCGCATGCACCACCATGACCCCGCAGCAACAGGGGACCATGAGCGGCGCAGCCATCGGTGCCGCGGCCGGAGCCGGCATCGCGGCCATCTCCGGCGGTAGCGGGTGGACCGGCGCGGCGATCGGCGGCATTGCCGGCGGCGTTGCCGGCAATATCAAGGGTGGCAGGCAGCAATGACGCGCGTCCGGCGCGAGCCGTGAGCATCGCGCCGGACGTGCGGCACGACAGGTAGGGCAGGTAGTGCTGGACTTCCGCGGATCGCCGCGCGCGACCCCGGTCAGCGCCCGGCGACGAGCGTCCAGCCGAAAAGCGCCGCCACCAGGAGCAGCGCGATGCTGGCTACCGGCCAGCGCCGCAGCACGCCATCCGCCCGCTCGAACGCTCCACCGACGGCGAGCGTCGCACGGCGGACCGGTCCACCGATCGCGGAGGCGGCATCGCCGACCGGAAGGCGCGGCGGACGAAAGCCGAAACCAACGGCCAGCGCGCCACCGCCCAGGACGGTCAGCAGCACCGGCGCGAGTTCTGCGAGGGCCAGCGGGTTCTTGAGCAGGGTACGCGGGAGCGGACCGAGCGCCGCGCCTGCGAGCAGCAGCGAACAAACAGCCAGCGCGAGTGCGGCCGCCTGCGCGATCCGGGACACGGATTTTTTCAGCTCGACCGGAGCGCCCGCGCGCCGCAGCGCGTAGGCCAGCACGAGCACCACGTAGCTGCCGGTGAGAACGCCTCCCGCCTGCAGCACGACCTCCCACCACCATTGCCCGCTTCCCGCCGCGGCCTCGAGCAGCAGCTTCTTCGCGAGATAGGCGCCGCTCGGCAGGATCCCCATCAATGCCACGCCGCCCAGCGCAAACGCCAGCACGCTGATCGGCATCGCGCGGGCGATGCCTGCGAGCCCCGCGATCCGGTCATGGCCGAGCGCCGCGTAAATCGAGCCGGCGGCCATGAACATCGCGGCCTTCGCCGTGGCGTGGGATATCGCCTGCAGCATCCCGCCGGCGAGCGCGCTGCCATCGTCGAGCAGTCCGGCGGCGGGGTCGAAGGCGAGCGGGAACATGAGGAAGAGGTAGCCGATCTGCGCCAGTGTCGAGTACGCGATCAGAAGCTTCAGCCGCTCCTGGCGCAGGGCAACGACACTGAAGATCAGGATGGCCGCCGCCCCCAGCGCGCCGAGCAGTTGCGCCGACGGAAACGTCACCACGCCGGGCATCACGTCGAACCACAGCCGGATCACCAGGAACCACGAGCCTTTCACCACCAGCGCCGAGAGCACCGCGCTGGCCGCGGCGGGCGCGCCGGCATGCGCAGGCGGCAGCCACAGGTGCAACGGGAACAGCGCGGTCTTGGCGAGGAGCCCGGTCGTCATCAACGCCGCGGCGGCCCACGCCGCCGGCTCGGGGCGCACGCGCTCGGCCAGCAGCGGGATGTCGAGGGTGCCGTACGTGCCGTAGAGCAGCACCGCGCCCAGCAGGTAGAGCACGGACCCCAGCAACGCGAACAGCAGATAGCGCAGCGCCGCGCGCAACGTCTCGCCGCGGCCGTCCAGGCAGACCAGCGGAACGCCGGCGAAGGTCAACAGCTCCAGCGCGACGTAGAGCGTGAACAGGTCGCCGCTGACGAACACCAGGTTGATCGAGCCCCAGACGGCGAGCAGCAGCAGCCAGAAGGTGAACGGGCGCCGCGCTTCCGGCTCGCCCGGCGGGGTCCCGAAATCGGCGCAGGCGTAGACGCCGATCCCGCCGATCACGACGGCGACCGCCAACAGCATCACCACCGACAGTCCGTCCGCGCGCAGCGCAACGCCGAGCGGCGGCTCCCAGCCGCCGAGCAGATACACCACCGCTTCTCCGGAGCGCAGATAGGCGTCGGCGATGGCGGCGGCGATGCCGAGGCCCAGGACGAGCGTCAGCAGCGCGACGCGCTGCGGATTGCGGCCGCCGAGGACGAGCCCGGCCAGCACGCCGACGAACGGGACGAGCACCGCCATGGCCAGCAGCAATCCGCCGGGCGTGGTCGTCATGGCGCCGCTCCAGCGGAAACGGGAGCCTTACCTGCTGCCGGCATCGGGTTCGACCTTGGGCGGCACCTCGGAGGCGAGGGTGACCGAACCCGCCGCGTCGTGCAGGCGCAGCAGCAGCGCGACGGCGAGCGCCGTCGCCGAAAACGCCACGACGATGCCGGTGATCAGCAGCGCCTGCGGCACGGGGTCGCCGCCGAATCCGGCGCCGGCGCCGCGGCGCGCGATGGCACCCAGCAGCAGGAATACGCCGCTGCCGACGACGTTGAACGCGAGGATCTTGCGCAACGGATGCGGATTGACGATCAGGCCGTACAACCCGGCGCCCACCAGCAGCACGGCGCACAGCGCGAACAGCGTGGCCTCGTTCATCGTTGTATCGTCCGCTGCGGCGCGCCGACCAGAAGCAAAGCGAGGATCAGCGCGAGCGTGGGCATCAGCGCCAGCTCGATGACGATGATCAGTGGCTTGGCGTACCCGTCCGGATACGCGAGAAACGCGCCCGCGGTCACCGCGCCCGCGAGACCGATCGCGATGAAGACCAGCGGCCCGGCCACCAGCCCGATCCGCAGCCAGGCGCGGCTGATCGGCGGCGCGTCGGTGAGGCCCGCCATCATCACCAGCAGCCACATCGCGGCGAGGATCGTCGCGCCCTGGAACTTGCCGCCCGGGTGGTCCGCACCGGCCCAAAAGATGTACATGCCGACGATGATGCCGATGGGCGGCAGCACGCGCGCGATGTAGGCGAGGATGCCGTTGGGATCGGCGACGTGCCTGACACCCGGCCGCCCGCCCCACGCGCGGTCCGGAGCCAGCGACCACACGCCGATCAGCGCGAACACCAGCACGATCGCTTCGAGCAGCGTATCCATCGCGCGAAACGCGAGCAGCACCGCGGTGATCGGGTTGCCGACGCCGGTCGCGGCGATGTTGGCCGCGACGTCGGGCGCGAGCGTGGGCGCCGGGTCGGGCAGGGTGAGCACGCAGAGCGCGAGCGCCACCGTCACGGCCCCCGCGACGAGCGCCGCCAGCGCCCGCGTGAGCGCCTTCGGCCGTTCCACGCGAGCGGTGGCTTCGGTGTCCCGCAGCCGTCCCACGGCGCCGATCAGCAGGGCGCCGGTCAGGCCGCCGCCGATGGCCGCCTCGGTCAGCGCCACGTCGACGCCGGACAGTTGCACCCACGCCAGCGTCAGCAGCAAGCCGTAGGCGATGAAGCCGGCGACGGCGGCGAATGCATCGCGCGCGACGATCGTCCAGACGGCCAGCGCGAGGAGCAGAAGCGCGAGGCCGGCGTTGAGTGCCTCCATCATGCGTCCGGATCGCGCTGCCGCGTGGCCCGTGCGATGAGCTGCGAGGCAACCGCCCCGGAAAGGAGGACGAGCAGCCAGATGGCCACCAGCTTGATCCCCGCCAGCACGCTGCCGACGTGCGGCAGCAGGCCCAGCACCACCAGTCCCAAGCCCAGATTGTCGGCCTTGGTCAGCGCATGCAGCCGGGTGAGCGTGTCCGGGAAGCGCAGCAGGCCCACGGTGCCCGCGAGAAAAAAGAACGCGCCGGCCACGACGGCGACGACCGTCAGGACGTTGAGGGCGACGCTCATTTCTCGTTCCCGGTCGCGGCCTCGTCGCGCGACGCCGTCCGCGCCGCCTTCACGAAGGCGATGGACGCGAACGCCGCCAGCAGGGCCAGCGTCAGCGCCACGTCGACCACGGCGTCCTCGCCGGTGGCCGCGCCGAGCAGCAGCAAGGCCGCGATGCCGCCGGTGCCGAGCAGCTGGGCGGCCATCATGCGGTCGGCGTCACCCGGCCCGCGCAGGATGCGGGCAAGCCCCACCGCGACCATCAGCAGCACGAACCCCGACGCGGCGAGCAGGAAATCAGCCATGGCGCTTTCCCGCCACCAACGCTCTGGCCAGCAGGCGCTCTTCCTGCCACAGTTGCTCGACGACCGGCTGCGTCGTGTCGAGACAGTGATAGACCAGCACGCCGTTTTCTTCGTCGGCCGGAACGGACCCCGGCAGCAGGCTCGTGATCGTGGAAAAGGTGTTGCGCGCGAGACCCGGCGCAAAGCCCAGCGGGCAGCTGACGAATCCGGGCGAGAGCGGCAGCGATGGCGCGAACGCCCGGCGGGAGACATCGATCCCGGCCCGCACCGACTCCCACATGAAGTGCGGCATCAGCGCGAACAGCGCGCCGAAGCGCAGGCATCCCGACGCGGGCGGCAGCAGGCGCAGGCTGAGCCACGTCGCAGCGACAGCGGCGAATGCGCCGACCGCGACGTCGCCTGGCTTCGTGCTTTGCATCAGCACCAGCCAGAGCGCGAACAACGCCCCGCCACGCACCAGTGCGACTCGACGCGGCGAGTCGAGGCGGGCGGCCGGCATGTCCGGCGGCAGCGTGATCATGATGGCCGCCGCTCCACCTCGGCCGACGCGTCCATGACCCGCACGTGCATTTCGGCCAGGCGATCGAGCAGCCTCGCCTCGGTCAGGATCGGCCACCAGTCGTACAGGAATATCTCGAGCGGACGCCACAGCGCGACCCAGCCGCCGATCACGAAACTCTCCTTGATGATCGAGCCGTACCTCTCCTTGTCGACGAGGCCCGCGACCAATTCGCCGAGCAGGAGCGCGCCGCCCAGGAAGGCGAGGCCGATCAGCAGGCTGATGCGGCCGACGCGGAACAGCTGCCGCAGCTGCCGCCGGGTGGCCAGCGCGCGCTGCCGGAAGTACTCGTGGATGGCGTCGCGCAACAGGGCCGTATGCTCTGCCGTCGCCGGCTCGCGGCCGAGATGCACCACCAGGCCAAGCGGCTGGCCGGCGGCAACCTCGCGTCCCCAATCGACGATGTAAGCCTCGGCGTTGGGATCGAGGTCGCGCTCCCGAAACGGCGCCGGGTCCATCGCGTTGAAGAGCTGCCGCATTTCGGCGACGTGCAATTCGAGGACCGCGCGCTGCCCATTTCCGGCACCGGCGGCACCGCCGGCATCGGTCGCCTGCGCGCCTGCTCCGAGTGAAGGTCCCGCCATCGACAGGTCAGCCCGCGCCGGTCACGTCGGTTCCGCCGCGGAGGCGTCCGGTGGCGCGCCCTCGCGGCCGAAGACGATCACGTACAACACCGGCAGCAGGATCAGCGTCAGCAGGGTGGCCACGAGCAGCCCGCCCATGATGGCGAAGGCCATCGGCCCCCAGAACACGGTCGGCGCGATCGGGATCAGGCCCAGCACCGTCGAGATCGCGGTCAGGATCATCGGGCGCAGGCGCGAGGTCGCCGACGCCATCACGGCGTCCCGGACGCCTTTGCCTTCGGCGCGGTCGGACTCGATCTGTACCACCAGGATCACCGCGTTCTTCGCGATCATGCCGATCAGCGCCAGGATGCCCAGGATGGCGACGAAGCCGAGCGGCCGGTTGAACACGAGCAGCGTCACGACGACGCCGATCAGGCCAAGCGGAAGCAGCGCGACCACCATGGCGAGCCGCCGGAAGCTCACGAGCATCAGCATCATCGTCGCGAGCATCAGCACGATCATCAGCGGCACGACCGCGAACACCGAAGAGCTCGACGTGGCGCTCTCCTCGTAGAGCCCGCCGGTGGCAATCGAATAGGATTTCGGCAGCTTCGCGGAGAATTCGGCGACCTTCGGCGCAAGCGCGCCGACGACCGAATCCGGCAGCACGCCGCGGCCCACGTCCGCGCGCACGGTGAGCGTGGGCACGCGGTCGCGCCGCCAGACCAGCGGGAACTCCTGCTCTTCCGTGAACGTCGCGAACTGCTGGAGCGGCACCATGCGCCCGCTCGGCGTGGGCATCTGCAGCGAGCTCAACGCCGCGTACGAAATCCGCTGCTCGTCGGTGGCGCGCGCGACCGCGTTGACGAGATAGATGTCGTCGCGCAGCTGCGTGACCGTCGAGCCGGTGACGGCCGCGTTGAGCACGGCCGCCAGCGTGCGCGAGCTGACGCCGAGCCGCCGCGCCTCGTCCTGGTCGACGTGCACGCGGATCTGCCGCGCCGGCTCCATCCAGTCGAAGTGCACGTGCCGCGTTCTCGCGTCGGTGGCGAGCACCTCGGCGAACTGGAGCGCGAGCCTTCGCACCTCGTCCTTGTCCGGCCCCGTGATCCGGTATTGCAACGGCCAGCCGACCGGCGGGCCGAGTTCCAGCGGCGAGACGCGCGCGACGACATCGGGAAACTCCTCGGCCAGCACCTTCTCGAGCTTCTGGTGAACGCGCTCGCGCGCCTCGAGGCCCTTGGTGACGATCACGAACTGCGCGAAGAACGGGTTGGCGAGCTGGACGTCGAACGTGAGGATGAACCGGATCGCCCCGCGGCCGACGTACGCGCTGAAGTGGTCGATGTCGGGGTCGTCCTTCAGCAGCGTCTCGAAGCGCTTCGCCTGCGCTTCGGTGGCATGGATCGAGGCATTCTGCCGCAGCGTCATGCTGACCGTCAGCTCCGGCCTGTCGGAGGACGGAAAGAACTGCCGCGGCACGTATCCGGACAGGAACATCGCCCCGGCGAATGCCGCGATCGTCAGGCCGATGGTCAGCCACTTCGCGCGGATCGCGCCGCGCAGGAGCGCGCTGTAGGCGGCCAGCAGCTTGCCTGGCTTCGCCTCGGCCGCATCGGGCTTCGGCGCCTTCAGGAGCACCTTGCCCACCAGCGGCGCGAAGATCACGGCCACGAGCCACGACACGATGAGCGAGATGCCGACGACCGAGAAGATCGAGAACGTGTATTCGCCGGCGCCGCTCTTCGCAAAGCCGATCGGCACGAAGCTCGAGATCGTGACCAGCGTGCCGATCAGCATCGGCGCCGCGAGCGTGCGGTAGGCGAAGGTCGCCGCCTCGTCTTTCGTGTCACCCGCGCCCAGCCGGCGGATCATCGCGTCCACCGTCGTCATCGCGTCGTCGACGAGCAGCGTCAGCGCGATGATCAGAGCGCCGAGCGAAATGCGGTGCAGGCCGATGTGCGCGACGTCCATGACGGCGAACACGATCGCGAGCGTCAGCGGGATCGCCAGCGCGACCACCGCTCCGGGGCGCACGCCGAGGCTCACGAAGCTGCAGACGAGGATGATCAGGATCGCCTGCCACAGCGATGCCATGAAGTCGTTGATGGCGACGTCGACGGAGACCGCCTGGTCGGCCACCAGCGTGGGCTCGATGCCGAGGGGCAGGTCGGCCTTGATGGCGGCCATCTCCTTGCGCAGGTTGCTGCCGAGCGCCAGGATGTCGCCGGCGTCGCGCATCGCGATCGCGAGCCCGATCGCGGGCTTGCCGTTGACGCGGAACATCGGCTGCGGCGGGTCGACGAAGCCGCGCCGGATGGTGGCGATGTCGCCCAGGCGGAAGACGCGGTCGCCGGCCACCAGGCTGACCGCTTCGAGGTCCTTCTCGGAATCGAACGCGCCGGTGACGCGCAGGAACACGCGCTCCTGGTTGGTCTGGATGACGCCCGCGGGCCGCACGAGGTTTTGCGCCTGCAGCGTGCCGACGATGGTCGAGTAGTCGAGCCGCAGTCCTGCGAGCCGCTCGGTCGAGAACTCGATGAAGACCTGCTCGTCCTGCGCGCCCAGCACCTCGATCTTCGAGACGTCCGGCACCTGCAGCAGGCGCGAGCGCGCAGACTCGACGGCATCGCGCAATTCGCGGAACGTGAAGCCGTCGGCGGTGAACGCGTAGATGATGCCGAACGTGTCGCCGAAATCGTCGTTGAAGAAGGGCCCGACGACGCCCGCAGGGAGGGTCCCGCGGATGTCGCCGACGTTCTTGCGGACCTGGTACCAGACATCCGCGATTTCCGACGGCGGCGCCGACTGCTTGAGGTCGACGAAGATC
>Ga0315273_10008633_pt1 | contig 12872 bp, 12 predicted proteins | sample YL17G02_0_MG_FD_205753 | JGI IMG/M metagenome (GOLD analysis project Ga0315273, IMG submission 205753) | Sediment microbial communities from Yellowstone Lake, YNP, Wyoming, USA - YL17G02_0 | ecosystem: Environmental > Aquatic > Freshwater > Lake > Sediment | place: USA: Wyoming | collected...
AAAACTAATCTCCTCTGTATTTCCTGATCTTATTTGAGAACCCTCTGTGTCAAGTATGATAGGAACTCCATAATTTATAATTTCCCTTATTCTTTTATCAATATTTTCCTCCTCAGTATGGGAGAGATTTATTCTAAAAAAGTCCACACCCCTGTTCTTTAATTTCCCGAGAATTTCAGGATTATTGGATGATGGGCCTATGGTGCAGATAATTTTAGTGTTACCAATCATCATTCATCAGTTGCTTTTTTATTTTTAAAGATTATGAACCTGTAGTTTTACTACTATCTAAGAAAGATAGAGGGGGGAAATTAAATTTTGAAAGTTCCTGCTCTAAGAGATTCATAGAGTTTTTGAATAGCTTCATAAACATGAGGGATAACTAAACCGAGTTGGTTATATTTTGCAATCTCTTCTTCGTCAAAAAAAGATAAACCCGCACCTTCCCCCAATCTGATATTTTTCAGATTTCCATCAAATCTTGTAGCATAAAAATGTGAATTAATAATTCTTTTGAATCCTTTTTTCGGGCCGGTCCTTGCAACTTCTAAAGCTTGAATGCTGGAGAAGAATTTAACATCGGAAAATTCTAATCCCAATTCTTCTTTCACTTCTCTATTAAATGCTTCCAGAGAGTCTTCATTATCTCTTATAGCTCCTCCAAAAGTGCACCAATAATTTGGCCAAAACCACGCCTCTTCATCTTTTCTTTGAAGGAGAATCTGATTCTTTGGATTAAGTATCAATCCGCCTACAGAACTTTTAGTTTCCACTTTATTCTTTGAGAAGCCCCATTATTAAAGATTATGAACTCTAATCTAATTCAAAATTATCAATTTCCTGCCTTGAAACTCTGAAAACATCTTCTTCATATCCGCCTTCCTGCCTTGCTTTCTTGGTAAAAAATAATAATTCGCTATCCTCAAGTGCTTCATCAGAATGCCATTCAAGAGGAATATTATTTATCAAATCTCCTTCTTTTAGGATAACTTCTTTTACCTTGCTTCCTTTTTTGGATAAATCTTTGGATAAATGCCTTATTCTCCCCTTAAGAATATAATCCACTTGTTCTGTTTTTTTATGATAATGATTTCCCCGTATTGCTCCAGGCTTATAAGTTACTAATCCGGCATGAATAAATTCTGTTCCATCAACAATATCTGTTATCTTTCCTCTTACATCTTCAAAAACTGGTTTGATTGAAGTCACTCTTGGATCCCAGGTTGCATCCAGGACTTCTGGTTCTGGATTTGGAATAATTATTTTTCCCTTATATCCTTTCTCTCTGAGTTTTGGGATTATGTCTTCTTTTATATTCCAAGGCAGCAATAATGCATATTCTGGCTGGTCTTCAAATAATTTTGATTCAGGCAAAATTTTTATATGCATCCCTGGAGAATATTTGCCTAATTTCAATTCATTTGTTTCAACAAGATAATCAAGCTTGCTTGAATCTATTTTGCAAAAATTCAGCAAAGTTGTTCCTTTTGCAGGAGCACCAATTCCAACTATTCTTTTTCCTTGAGATTTTATATCATGAAGGATTGCATTTAACTTTGTTTTATTATCATTTACTTTTTTTCTTAATTTGTCAAAAGTTTCGTGGGAATTAAGATTTATATTCTTCTCCATCTCCAATAAATCTCTTACAGAATTAGAAATAGGATAAGCTCCTTTTTTGCAGGCTAGAATTCGAATTTCTCCTCCATGCATTGGAACACGTTCTGCATAGAATACATCCATATCAAATCTTTTGAAAAGGTTGACAAGCGCTGTGATAGAATAGTATCTCAAATGCTCATGATAAATAGCATCATATTGCAATTTTTCTATTAAATCAACAATATAATGTGATTCAGTCATGAACACGCCATCATCTTCAAGAAGTATTTTGACTCCATTAATAAGAGAAGCCAATTCTTTTGCATGAGGAATTAAACTCAGGCCAGTTATCAGCTTAGCCTTGCCATATTTTTGCAGAATTGAATATGCAAGGTTTTCATTGAAAAAATCCTTTATTGTGGGTATGCCGTTCCTTATTGCTATATCTGCAACGCTTGCAGGATCCACGCCCAATATTCTTACATTTCTTTTTGCGAATTCCTGAAGTAGCGCACCATCATTAGATGCAATGTCAATAACAAGATTATTTTCTTTCAAGTCCAGTATTTTTGAAAATTTTTCTGCAAGGGCTTTCATATGAATCAAAAGCGGCTTGTTGGATGTTGAAGTATAAACATATCTGTCTGTGAATAAAATTTTAGGATCAACAGCATAACTCAGCTGAACCAATTTGCAATCCTCGCAAAAAAAGGCCTTCAGAGGATAGAAAATCTCTTCTTTATTCAATTCCTCCTCTGATAAAAATGCATCACTTGGGGGCTGATGCCCCAGATCAAGCACTTCATATAGATTAGAGCTTGAACATATCTCGCATTTCATAGTCCTTCTTCTTTGTCTCGATTTTTAAGGTTATAGGTTTTTATTTATATACTTTGTAAACTTTTGCTGCCTTTTAGTTCTTCCAAATCATGTTTAACCATCATTTGGACTAATTCTTTAAACTTTGTTTTTGGTTCCCATCCCAATTTCTCTCTTGCTTTTCTTATATCTCCAAAAAGCCGGCTAGATTCTTCAGGCCGGTAGAACTTAGGATTTATTTTTATAACAATTTTTCCGTTATGCTTTCCAACTTCATTCAATCCCACGCCCTCCCAAATTATGGGCATGCCTACAAACTTAAAAGCTTCTTCTATAAATTCCCTAATTGTATGGGTTTCCCCTGTTGCTATGATATATTTATCTGGTTTCTCCTGCTGCAAAGACAACCACATTAGCTCAACATAATCTCTTGAAAATCCCCAGTCTCTTTTTGTATCCAAATTTCCAAATTCAGCAAATTCCTGAAGGCTATTTTTAATTCTTGCAACAGAGGTTGAAATACTTCTGGATACAAATTCTTTTCCTCTTCTTGGCGACTCATGGTTGAATGCAATTCCCTCAGACGCGTAGATTCCATATTTTTCAATATAACTATTAATTATTCCTCTTGCAAATGCTTTTGAAACTGCATAAGGATTTAAGGGATTTATCTTAGTCTCTTCTGTCTGAGGTGATTCATTCGAGGTTCCAAATATTTCTCTGCTGGATGCTTGAAACAACCTAATTTTTGGATTTACTATTCTTATTGCTTCCAATAATCTCAATACGCCCACGCCATTAACATCGCAGGTTAATTCAGGTTGTTCCCACGAAGGGGGAATAGCTGATTGTGCCGCGAGATTGTAGATTTCATCTGGCTGAAATTCTTTTAATATAAAAACTAACCTTGTCGAATCTCTTAAATCACCATCTATAAGTTTTACTCTGGGATCCAAATCAGGAACCCGGTCATGAACATCTATTACAGATTTTCTATACATTCCTAAGACTTCATAGTCTTTCTCAAGAAGCAAGTTAGATAGATAAAATCCATCTTGTCCCGTTATTCCTGTAATTAATGCTTTTTTCATTTTTCTTTGTTTTTCAAAAAATCTTTCAGAAGATCGCAGACATATTTTATTTGTTCAGAAGGTAAATCGTGATAACTTGGAAGATTAATTGCACGGGAAGAAACATCGTAAGAGACAATATTTTCTTTTCTTACTCTAAACATTGGCAGTGAAGATAAAGGATAAAAAAAGGGTCTTGCATCTATATTATTTTCTTGAAAAAGCTTAATTAATTCCTCACTATGGATATTCAGTGATTTATTAAAAACTACAGTTGGCATCCAGAAACAATTCTTAACATACTCTGGTTGGGGATTCATTTCAATGGGAAGGCCGGATAAATTTCTTTTATATTCATGAAAAATCTCTATCTTTCTGGCTAAGAGTTCATTTATTCTTTCTAATTGTGCTAAGCCTAATGCCCCCTGCATATTTGACATTTTATATTTATAGCCGATTCTGTCTGAAAAAAGCAATTTTTTTATCTCAGGATTTCTTCCCTGATCATTAAGTATACGTGCTCTTCTAGAAAATTCCTCGTTATTTGTGACAAGCATGCCTCCCTCTCCGCAAGTAACCATTTTTGTTGCATGGAAAGAAAAAACACCAAAATCTCCAATAGATCCCGCTTTTTTCCCTTTATACTCAGATCCAAGAGCTTCCGCGGCATCTTCAATAACAATTAAATTATGTCTTCTTGCAATCTCCATTATCCTGTCCATTTCTGCTAAATTTCCATACAAATGTGTTGCAATTATAGCCCTTGTTCTTGGAGTAATTGCTTTTTCTATTTTCTCGGGATTAATACACCATGAATCAGGCCGAATATCTACAAAAATAGGCTTTGCACCGAAATAAGTAATTGGTTCTGCAGAAGCTATCCAATTAATATCGGCCAGAATTACTTCATCTTTTGGCTTAAGCCCAATTGTTGCTAATGCAAGATTTATTGCTCCGGTGCAACTTGAAGTAGCCATAGAAAATCTGCTTCCAAGATATTCTCTGAATTTTGCCTCAAACTTGTCTATATATTCATAACGTTTTAGACCGCTAAGAGCCCTAACAGAATCTTCCACATATTTAACTTCATTTTCTTTTATTGAGGGCTTGCTGTAATATATTTTTTCCATTATCGAATTTTTATATTAGCGAATTATTTTTCTTTATTATCTGAAATTTAAATTTAATTTGTGCTTTTAAGAAAGGAAAAAAAGTGAACCATAGTTTTGTAAGTTTGCTAGGTTTTTTTTCTAAATTTCTCAAAATTATCGGGGTGGTGAAATTATATTCCTGTCCCTCTTCACAAACAAAAAAACTATCCCAACTAAAGACTCTATAATGATTAATTCTCCCTCGATTATACATATTGTCAAATGCCAAGCTCAATTCAAGAATGCATCCATCTTTAGCAACCCTTTTTATTTCATTTAAAACAAAATCCCAATATTGCGGTCTTATCTCTTCCAGGACATTAGAAGAATAAATGTAATCAAAAGTATTATCTTTGAAAGGTAATCCGTCTTCAACATTAGCAACTACGTCTGGTTCGACCTCCTTAGAAATATCTATATTGGTAAAACCCTCTTTTTTGATATATCCGCAGCCAATATTAAGTTTTTTCATATTGATTTTATACGGAATACCGTTTTTAAAGATTATGAATATCTCGACTAGGAGATATAAAGACTATTTTTTGATAATAATTATATTTAAATACTCCCCGATTGATTTTGATTTCATAGGGTTTATATATTGTTAATCTAATTAATGAAAAATGATAAATGGAAAAAAAGTGGCATTTATTACTGGCATTGGTGGCCAAGATGGGTCTTATCTCGCAGAATTTTTATTATCGAAAGGCTATTTGGTAAGGGGAATGATAAGAAGAGCCAGTCTTCCCAATGAGAAAAGAATAGAACATCTAGACGTGCATGGAGAACATCAAGATTCCCCATATTACACTGTTTATGGAGATTTATCTGATTCAAGCAGTATAAGAAATGCCTTAGAAAAAATTCAACCAGATGAAGTCTATAATCTTGGCGCTCAAAGTCATGTGGGAATAAGTTTTCAAAATCCAGAGTCAACAATTGATTTTAATTTATTAGGAACTCTAAGAATTTTAGAAGCAATAAGAGACATGAAACTCAATTGTCGTTTTTATCAGGCATCTTCAAGTGAAATGTTCGGGATTTCTCCTCCTCCACAAAATGAGGAAACTAGAATGCTGCCTCAAAGTCCTTATGGAATCTCTAAATTGGGAGCTTATCATTTAACAATAATGTATAGACATGCTTATGGACTGTTTGCATCCAATGGAATTTTATTTAATCATGAATCTCCAAGAAGAGGATGGAATTTTGTCACAAAGAAAATCACAAGGGAGATAGCTAATATAATTGTAGGAGAAAAAAATAAAATTGTTCTGGGAAATCTAGATGCCAAAAGAGATTGGGGGTTTTCAAAAGAATATGTGGAAGCCATGTGGAGAATTCTTCAGCAGGAAAAGCCTGATGATTTTGTTATAGCTACTAATGAGACGCACACTGTTAGGGATTTTGTCCAGGAAGCGTTTAATATTTTTGGGTTGAATTGGGAAGATTTTGTAGAAATAAGTGACAGATACAAAAGACCTGCGGAAGTACCCGCATTATTGGGAGACGATTCTAAGGCAAGAAGAATTCTAGGATGGGAACCAAAAACAAAGTTTAAGGATCTTGTTAAGATGATGATAATATCAGATTTGAAAGAAAAATTAGAACATAAGGGATTGGTTCCCATTGATGGAATAGAAAAATCTGATGATTTTTATTTAGAGAAGGGAAAAGAGCTATTAGAAAGATTTAAAATAAACAACAATATCAAAATTTAATATGGTCGTAATGAAAAAGTTTTGGTTAAGAAAAATATTGAAACCACTAGGTTATAATTTAGTTCAGTATGATTATCGTCCCTTTGATAGATTTCTAAAAAGTCTTAATAAAGAAAATCTGGTGGGTGCAGAAATTGGAGTTTATGACGGATGGCATGCTTTAGATATGATGCAGGGATTATCAATTCAAAAATTTATTTTAGTTGATCCTTGGAAATGTTATACTGATTATACAGAGAGTGTTTTTAGCCCCAAAAAAAATCAGAAAGGTATGGATGAAAGAGCGAAAGTAACACAGAAGGTTATGAAGAAATATGGGGACAAGGTTGTTATTATGAGACAATTCTCTGAAGAAGCAGCTAAGCTTATTTCAAATGAATCTCTTGATTTTGTATATATTGATGGCAATCACCAATATGAATTTGTAAAAAAAGATATAGAAGCATGGTATCCAAAGGTTAAGAAAGGGGGAGTTATTGGTGGAGATGATTATACTTCTTGTCCTGAAACAGAAATAGAAGGATTTGGGATTTTCAAAGCAGTGCATGAGTTCTTTAACAAGTTGAGAAAGAAAGTATCTTTTTATAATACAGATTGGTGGGTTGTAAAGTAAAAATCTTTTTTTGAAATGGAAAGAATATATTCTAAAATAGAACCGGAAATTCTATTGCATGTAATTAACAGAAAAGAGGAGCTAATCTCACCAAGACAAGATTTAAGCCCACCAGAGGAGTACCTCCAAATTTCACGTCTTACAATGAATAAAGGCAAAACTACCAAGCCCCATAAGCATATCAAGCAAATAAGAACAACAGACATAACACAGGAATCCTGGTTGGTATTAAAAGGTGAAATAAAAATAGTATTATATGACCTTGATGATAAAATTATCAAGGAAACTATTTTGAAACCCGGAGACTGTTCCGTGACTTTTAGGGGAGGGCATGATTTAATTGCTCTTGAAGAGGGCACAGAGATTTATGAATATAAAACAGGGCCTTATCTTGGAAAAGAAAAGGACAGCACTCCTATCTAATTATGTTTAATATCATAAACTTTAAGTAGTATTAATTTTATAAAAAAATATGGAAAAACCTTTACAGATAGTCCTCCCCGTAATGTTGCATTTTGAGGAAGAAGTAAAGACATTTCGAGCAGCGCAACAAAGACTTGAAGCTCTCGGACAGAGATATAATATTCCAATCAATGTAGGAGCATTTTTGCTATACCTTCCAGCACATTCTCGTAAACCTGAAAGTTTCGCAGCCCAAAGAAAAAATCAGGAAAAATACGGACTTCCTATAAGGCTTGTAGAGACTGGCGTTGAAAAAGCTAACAGCTTATCTTATGTTAAAGGAGATCCAACATATAACCCCGAAGTTCAATCTGATATTGATAAAGTAATTGAACAGGTTGCCAGATTAAGAGATTTAGACCCGCATCCCTTAGATTCTTTAGTTGTAGCTCCTCAAGTAGGGACAAAAGTTTTACCCGCTTTAAGTGAAGGAGATTTTTCAATACCAAGTTTCTATTCACTTAAGGATTTTTTAAATATCAAGGGTATTCTTTATCAAAATGCAAGATCCACATTTGACAGTCTTAGCACTCTCGCAAAAAAAGAGGGCCTGGTTCTAGCCCTTGAAAATGCTTTTCCCGCAGTAGTTGAGAACTTTGATTACTGGCATGATAAATCAGAATCTCCTTCAGCAAAACATATCCTGCATTATCAGGTTTTTAATGATTTGAAAAGTTTGGAAGACATCTCTGGAAGAAAGCTTGTATTTGATGTAGCGCATTTTGCAGCTGCTCTCAGCACTCTTCGCCTCTTTGAACAAAATAAGGATATTGTTTCTTATGATGCTTTATTTGCCACAATGGGAATTTCATCCTGGTCTGAATACTTCAATAAAATAGGAGAATTAGGAGATTACCTGAAACAAGCGCGTGCTGTGCATATTTCGCAAACAGATGGCATTGGAATTAAAGTCCCTTCAGGAACAGAAGAAGCTAGGCGTTGGGGCGGTGCAGGAGAATTAATGCCTCTTGTCTCCCCTGAAGTGTACCACCGAGTTTTAAAGATTGCCCAACAGCAGGGTTTGCCTGTTTCCATAGAACCAGAATATTCATTCAAACCTTTGACTTATCAAGAGGCAGATAATCTTCTTGAGCCTATACTTCAAAGTTATAAATAGCAATAATCTATAAAAGTCTTTATAGAGATTTAATATAATGGATAAATTCGGGAAAACTTTAAAGAATTGTCAAGTATGCAAATCCAGTAGATTACATAAATTTTTATCATTAGGACATCATCCAAATCCGGATGGATTCTTGACAGAGGAGCAATTAAATGAGCCGGAGATATATTATCCTCTTGAAGTATATTTTTGTGAAGACTGCAAATTGGTCCAGACAGGATACACTCCTAGTCCATCAGCATTATTTGCAGAGAGTTTTATTTATAATACAGGTTCTAACAAAGAACTGGTTGATAACTTCCATATTCTTGTGGAGAATATTGTTGTGAGATTCAATTTGTCTTCTGGAGATTTTGCAGTGGATATAGGATCAAATGACGGGACTCTGCTGGAAAATTATCTTCCATATCATGTTAAGATTTTAGGTGTGGACCCGGCAAAAGCTGCTGACCTTGCAATCGCAAAAAATATTCCTACTTTAAAAGATTTCTTTAATGAAGATACCGCTCAGAAAATCTTGAATCAGCATGGTAGGGCTAAGATAATTACTGCAACCAATGTTTTCGCTCACGTAAGGGAATTAAGCTCTCTTATGAATGGAATAAAATTGCTTTTGGATAATAAAGGTGTTTTTGTACAAGAATCTGGTTATGTAAGAGATCTAATAGAAAGGGTGGAATATGATTCAATCTACGTTGAGCATTTAAGGTATTATTCATTAAAATCCCTGATAAACCTATTTGACAAATTTGGAATGGATGTTTTTGATGCAGAAGAAATACCTAATCACGGAGGTTCTATAAGAACTTATTCCTGCAAGAAGGGAGATTTTTCAATTTCAGAGAATGTTCAAAGAATTCTAAGAGAAGAAGAAAGATTTGGATTGCATTCCAAAGAGCTTTTTGATGGATTTGGAAAAAAGGTTGAGAGAAACAGAAAAGAGTTAAGAGAGATTTTGTTTGATTTTAAATCTCAAGGAAAAAAAATAGTCGGGATAGGGGCGCCAGCTAAAGGAAATACTTTATTGAACTTCTGCAGAATCGGAAATGAAACTATCGATGCTCTCTTGGAGAGGGGAAGTCTGAAGGTTGGAATGTATTCTCCCGGAATGCATATCCCCGTTATTGAAGAAGATATTTTATTTGGAGAAAATCAGCCAGATTGCGCATTGCTATTGGTTTGGAATCTCAAGGATATAATCATACCAAAAATCAGAGCCAGAGGATTTAAAGGAAAAATTATTATCCCTGTTCCAGAACCATACATTATCTAATCTTTTATCTGTCTTGGAGATTCAATTATCTGCTTTAATCTTTCTCTTATAAGCTCTCTATCTAAATATATTGACGGCTTATTATCATTATACCAAGGTTGTTTCAGCATCTCTTCCCATAATTCATCATTTTTATCGATTTCTATTATTCTTTTAATCATTTTTTTAAAAGTGGATTCTTCAATATATTTTTCTGTAAGCCATCTTAATACGGGAATTTTAAAAAAAATATTAGGAATATTTTTCTTGATTTCTTTTTCAAAATCATGATAATTTATGAAACTTTTTGTATTAAATTCCCTTTCAATTAATGGATTTCCCCAATAAATTGGAATACTGTCTGCTCTCATAGGTTCTATCATCCTGTCTGAAGTATAGCCTATATGAGATGCATTTTCAAATGTTATTGTAAATTTATATTGTTCCAGAAATTCTATAGGTATATACCCCCTTACTTCTTTTTTTGATTTTTTGCCTTCAGTTTCATATACCAAAGGTATTCCCTGTCCCATATTATTCAAAACCTTTCCCCAGGATTCAACTTTTTTATATTTGCATAATTCTTTGAAGAACTTGTTTCTAAAAGCGACATTATTAGAACATATAAAAACACAAAATTTTGTCTTTTTACCCATAATCTTTTTTGTATCATAATTTTTCCCCTTTATCAGCTCTTTAGGATCTTTTACATTGTAAAAAGTATAATTGGATATTCTCATATGCCTTGGATTTTTTAACTCTTCATCGAATTCATTAGTAAATGCCCAGTCGCATTTATCCATTTTTGGAAGGGCATTCTCAACAGTGAAGAATATTTTTACGAAATTGCCTTCTATTATTGGCATTTTCCATCTTTCCTTTCCAGAATAATAAATATCTCTTAATAATCTATATAAACCCGGGAAATGCCTTTCCATTTTCTGCAAAGGGCTTCCAAGTGTTTTTGAATAAACTGGTCTTTTTTTATCATATACAGAAAAAAATACAAATTCCGGGTTTTCTTTATCTATAATAACATTATAATCTTTTTTCAATAAATTTGTGAATATGTTGTCTTCGGGATTAAAATGCCCCCAATGATGCCTGAAATCAATTCTTATTGTTTTCTTTTTTATTTCCATTTTGCTGTTAAAAATCTGTTAAATTATATCATAATAAGCTAATGATTTTAATATGGTATCCCTTTTAATAAACTTTATAAATTCTATGAATAATCATAGTTTCAGTTCAATCTCATACAAATGGAACCCCCAAAACAGTCCAATGAAAGGCGCCCTAATTTATTTATAGTTGGAGTTGCAAAGGGAGGAACAACTGCCTGGGCAGATTATTTAAATCAGCACCCGGAAGTTTTTATGTCTCTGGAACAAAGGCCGAATTATTTCGGGGATTACTGGGATATTAATTCAAGGTATTATAATACTCCTGAGAAGTATTTATCCTTGTTTAAAGGTGCCACTAACGAGAAATATCTGGGGGAAGCCTCACATATACTTAATTCCATTAAAGCTCCTCATCAAATAAAAGAATTCAGTCCAAATTCAAAAATAATAATTATTTTAAGAAATCCTGTGGAAGTGCTAAGGAGCAATTTGGATTCAGGGGGCTATCAAACCACCCCCGAGCTTATATTTACTTTGAAAGAGCTTCTTTATTATGATAATATCCAAAGATGGATTAAGGTTTTCGGACAAAAAAATGTTTATGTAATGCTTTTTGACAATTATGTCAAGGATATTAAAAAAGAATATGGAAAAGTTTGTGACTTTCTTGGAATAGACAATACTTTTGAGCCTGTTCTTGAGAGATTAAATTACTCTTCCGTAGCCAATTACCCTTTCTATTTTAAGATTATTTTCTCGATTTATAATAAACTCCCTTTTATATTCAGAAAAAGAATAAAATATTCTTTCGGACATGATAAAAAACAGAAAATTCAGCAGTTCTATAGGAAATTTGACAGAAGTGAGGTAATACATACAGAAATTCCGAAAGATGACAAGGAAATGATTTATAATGCTTTTTTCAAAGACCAATTCGAGAAAGCTCTGCAATTTGTTAGATAAAATTTATTCTGAATAAAAAACATAGTTCATAAAGAATAAAAAGGAAGAATCATTTTCTTAAAAGATGAATTATAATCTTAAGGGAAATTTCAAAGATATTTTTAGGAGATTAATCAAGAGAGATTTCTCCGGAAATACCGGCATTACTGTTAAAAATGGAATTTTTCAATTTTCAACTACTTTATTTGGCAAGATTGGATCACTATTTTTTACAGCAATTTTAGCAAGACTTCTTATGCCCGAATTATTTGGGTTGTATAGTCTAGCCTTGTCTACAATTACAATTTTTGCCACTTTTTCTGAAGTAGGGGTAGATTCTACTTTAACAAGATTTCTTTCATGGGAATTTGGAAGAAAAGAGGAAAAGCGCAAAGCAAGAGATTATACAATATATCTGGGAAGATTGAAGTTCTTTTTATCTTTTATTTCAGTATCAGTATTAATTATCTCCGCGAGATTTATTTCAGATACCTATTATCAGAAACCTCTCTTTTTAGCATTGATTGCAGGTGCTTTGTACATACTAGCTGTTGGGGCTGCTTCATTTTTGAGATCAATACTGCAAGCATCAAATTATTTCAAGGGGGTTTTGTATAATGAGATTATCTTCCAGGTAGTTCGACTTATCGTAATTCCATTATTAATTTTATTCTCTTTAAAGCATCTTTTCTCAAATGAAAAAGTTTTATTTTTTATAATCCTCGGTTTAGGCATCTCTTATTTAGCTTCATTAATCTTCTCATGGTTTTCACATAGAAGAAAATTTGAATATTTAATGGAAGAGGGGGAAAAGATTAGCCCTTCAGAAAAAAGACGGGTAAATCGATTCATTATACCTGCTGCTGCAACAGTTATTACTACTATTTTTTTCGGGTCTGTTGATATGGTCATGCTTGGAAGATTTGTTCTTTCTCAGTATATTGGTTATTACAGGGCTGCATTTACTCTTGTAGCTGCCCTGACATCTTTAAT
>Ga0315273_10008634_pt1 | contig 12871 bp, 7 predicted proteins | sample YL17G02_0_MG_FD_205753 | JGI IMG/M metagenome (GOLD analysis project Ga0315273, IMG submission 205753) | Sediment microbial communities from Yellowstone Lake, YNP, Wyoming, USA - YL17G02_0 | ecosystem: Environmental > Aquatic > Freshwater > Lake > Sediment | place: USA: Wyoming | collected...
CAGCAATAATGGCCATAGTTCTTGGTGGTATACAAACACATCTAACTCTCAGGTATCAGGAGGGAACGCTCGCAGCACGGCGTATGCTGGCACTACGCCTATCATGAAATATTGGTGGGGGAACGGTCTCCCCCCAATGTTAACAAGGCAGCAGTTACCCCGTTCTAGCTGGGGTGTTACTTTTAAGGGGTACATGCGCTTTGACTATGTTGGTAACTATACTTTCTATTTTGGTGGAGAAGGGGCACTATCGGGATTTTGGGTAGATGGGACTAACTATCTTTCGGCTAATGGCTCTACTCAAGAAAAAACCCTTCATATTGCTTCAACTGCCCTTGCTACGACCAAGGCATACAATGTAGTTACTCCAGGTAATTGGAAGTCTTTAGAAGTCCGCTTTACTAAGTATATTGCCTCAGAAAAAATGAATACTGGAATTGTAGGCCTATGGAAGACAGATAATGCAATCGCCACCCCAGACAAGGTTGTATTATCAGCAGCAGTTACTTGCCCTTGGGGTATTGGAGTTCCTGCTCAATGGGGAGAGTCTATAGCGGATACTGCCTTACCAGATTATTCTAAAGTTAATTTAAATGTTAATGAAAAACAAGGGTCTGTTTTTACTTTCGAAGTTCCGTTTATGTCTTCGGCCGCCCCTAAGGTTTCTAGTGCTGGATTTTTCTATGACCCTATAAGTGAATCTTATTTTCACGTTGATAAAACTGGATATCCAGGACTACAACTAAAGAAGTACAGACAGATAAATTATTACGAGGGGTATGTTAACCCTTCCGGTAATGACGAGCTTGTGCAAAAGTTTTCAGGCCAAATTAGAGATTTCAACGTCAATTTAAATTCAGATGGGCAAGATACCCTAGAAGTAGTGTGTAACGATTATTCTACTTTTGCTAGGGAACAGTTTAATGTAGATGCTCCCAACCCAATAGACTATATGGCTGCTGGGTATCTAGAAGAAACTATTGGGCATGTTAATGGGAAAACCAAGCCTCCATGTTTTGATGGCTGGGAACTGCATAAAGCCTTTAGTATCATGGCTATGAATTCTTATCTAGACCCCTATCATATGATGCTCAGGCAGAAAAAGTCAAACGCTAGTGGAAATACCATATACGCAAACTACAATGTAGAGCCATATGGATTAGGATATCAAATTTATTTAGATAGAGACCCCATTAAATATGGTAACCCAATGGGGATGAACCCAACTTCTGCTATTAAGGGAGCTACATTACCTCCAGATGCCCCATATTTATATGAAGTTGGTTTTGGAGAATATTATCAAGACGCCATTACAAAAATAACTTCTCTATATGGAATGGACTGGGGAGTAAATAGATATGGGTATCCATATTTGAAGGTTTTAGGTGCCCCTAGAACTTATGCTGACGCAAGAGATGTTACAAAACTTACTTATTCTGGAACGTGGACTCATGTGGGCAAAGACATTGATTCTTTTAGGGCAGTTTATAGCTCTGCTCAAACCGTGTGGTCTTCGGTGGTTGCCACCTTTACTGGGAGTAGATGTGAAGCTATCGTTGCATATCACCCAAATGGTGGAAATAATGTTAGCGGAGCAACAGCAGGACAAAATGCTACTATTTTTGCAGAAATTCGCAAGGGTGGAGTTAAGGTAGATGGTACTAATTGTTGGTATAACACATACCTAGCAACCGCGTGGCATCTATATAATGGAGTATACCCAGGTTTTGGATTTAATCCTTGTGTGTTAGAAATAGGAAGAAATCTTACATACGATACTTATACTGTGCATTTATGGAGACACAACAATACCGGGAGGGAACTTCAATTTGCAGGATTTTTATTCTATGATGAAGACCTTGATGGGACTAAGGTAAACTTTAGAACTAGCGATCAATATGCCCCAGGGCAAGTAACTGATTTACGCACGGTTGATACCGGAGAAGACTTAAGAAATGAAGCTTATGTACTAGGGAAATTTGTTAGCTATCAATATGACCTAAGTGCCGATCAATCTGGTAGCCAAGATAATAAATCTCAGACAAGTATAGTGAACCCAAGTAACCCCGTGGGGCAATATATTACTTCAGTTACTAGAGATTTGAATAGCATATTTAAATCTACTGCTTCTAATTTTGTTGGGATGCCACGTAGGATTTTAGTACAAGACCCCTCAATTGGCTCTCAGAGTCAGGCAGATTATCTTTCTTATAACATTGTGAAACAATACGCAAACCCTGGCAAAAATATTGATTTTGGTTCTTTAGGTAATCCTCTAGTTGAAGTTAATGACAAAATTGTTATAATGGATGAATATTCACAAGCAGTCGATAGTTCAAATTCTTTTTGGGTGAAAAGTGTTGATTCTCAGTTCGATGAGACCTATACAACTAAATATGATGTTACAAGTTTCCGACCAATTGGGGCATATTTCCCTAAGCCCCAGCCAGATATTGCAGGCCAATTTGGTGGAGTTCCCTTATTAAATCTTAGGATAGAAAATAGGGGAGTAATAGCTAGGCTTAATGCGGCACTTACTAAAACTACCGTCAACCAAATACAGCTTACTACTGTAACTGGGCTACCTCCTAAGGGATATATTTATCTACAAATGTACTCTAGTGGACAAAAAGTCTATGAGATCATTAAGTATGAATCCAGAGATCCAGATGGAACTAACCCCGGCTATATTAAAACTCTTACTAGAGGTCTTCAATATAGCTCTAATGCAGCTTGGAGTTCAGGTCAAAATGTTATAGGGGCATATGATCCATATATGCAAGAAGGAACTGGGATTGTACCCACTATAAAATTTGATAGCTTAGTATCTGGTAAAATTCATCTTAGAATTATGGGAGATTTAAATCAAACCTCAGAACATGTCAATACTCTTACCGGGATAGGAAGTGATGAATGGCCTTATGAGTCTTATGATGGGATAGAATGGGGAGCTAACCAAATATATACCTGGGACTGTAGAGATGCTATTGGAAAATGGAATCAATATTTTCATGATACAGACCATCAAGAAGACCTAAAAGGTGGTGCTGGATATTATGTTGCTGAGCCGAAAGACAAAAGCAATAAGCCTCAGTATTCTCAATTCTACCTTGATTTCCAATTCAGAGATAACTCTGGTAATATATGGGGGTATCGTTCTAAAGAATATAATAGGTTTGTTTCAACAGCTTCTATAGTCACCAGAAGAGGGCCAATTGGTAAGATTAATGCCCATATTCAGTATGATGGATGTTGGTACCCCATATATTCTAATGGGATAGGTGCTCCTATGGGGCTTATGAGTTTCGCTACATCTCATCCCGCTTTTTACGCTGGTAGATCCTTTGCTGCTTTTTCTACTGCTTGGAATGGTAACAGATATTATTATATTAATTCTACAAGTTGGTCTACACATTACATAGGGGTTGATGAGGTTATCCAATACCCTAGAGCCTACTTACGTTATCACAATGATGGTACGAAAAATATTTCCTATAGAACTGATAGTGGCGGATATTCCAACATGAAGTATGTTTGGCTATCTGATGTTGAAAAAACTAGAAAATGCCCAATGGTGCATTTTACCTCTACTTCAAATGCCAGTAAAGGATTAAAATTCATAATTCGTTCTGGTGGTAATTTATATAACGAGAAGCCCGGCATATTCCCCGATGGAGATAACAGAGTACAAGAAAAGCTAGACTCAGACTATAGGCGTCATTACTCTATAGGACTAAAATTTAGAAGAAATGTGATGTGCAATATTCAATGGTCTGAAAACAGCGACTATCCATGGTGGTGGATTAGGATATTGGGGTATCTTCGACCCTTTGCTAGCGGAGGACGTTATGATGACCCCTTTATAGCGTACTACGCACGCGACCAATATATGCATGAAAAAACCGATGGCGATTTTATAGTAGATGAAAGTATTACGTGGGATTTTTATAATGATGGTAAGGGTCGAACATTTTACTTCAACCCCAAAAATCTAACTGGCGAAAATACATATCATTTTCCACCAATTGGAGATGCTATTAAGGGATTTTGGGATGGGAAAACTGACATTAGCCGTAGTCCTAGCCCATATCTTGACAGTAACAAAGATGGAAATGTAGATATGGGTCGAGATAGTAAGGCCATGTATTTTTATAATTATGTAGCTTTCCACGGGGAATTTTTAGATAACTCTGGTAGAGTGCCTATTACTCTAGGAGACATATTTAAAAACCCAGATAGTATCCACGCTGAAGGGTTTAACTCAATGGTTAAGAAGGCAAACGATAATTCTACTAGCTATAGATATGATGAGAGCGATAGGCCTCGTGTGGTAGGATATGTAGATTTTTCTTTTGGTAGACAGATGGCCAACAACAACATAAACAATTTGCCAAATTTAGTTCTTACTCCTCCTTCCGCCTTTACAGTTGATGCTGAACCTCTTCAACAATATTGGCCTCCTCTTGCCCCTGGCCCTATTTTTATGTGGCTTTATAAAAGAGATGGAAATATATAATGCAGAAACTTGACCGCACAATACAAGAACAAATACAGCGTGCCGTTCGTGAAGAATTAGGGCGGGTTAAAACAGTAGAAACCGCAAGGACTGCTTCTTTTGGCGTACCTGATCTATCTTCTCAGATAAGCGCCCCCACTCTAATGTGGAGAAAAGAGACTTATAACTTTCCCTTGGGAGTATCTGGAGCTAATCCCGCATTGTCAGATGTGTTGGCCTCATTGAACTATTCAATTTCGGCTAATAGAACAGTTACCTTAGAGCCCGGGCAACTTGAAGGTGGAATTAATACAACTCTATCGGCAGGTATGTTAGATCCAAACGTAGCGAGTAAGGGAGTTACTCAGGTTTTTAAGACTAAGATATACACTGCTTCAGAAAGAATTTTTACCACAAAACTCATATTGGATGCTTCTATATTTTTAGATAAGCCCCATCCTATTGGATGGTATGATAGTGCCTGTATGTTTGCTGTTGGGGTTAAGCCCGATACCGATACTCTTTGGACTAAAAGCCATATCTCTTTTTACTACCAAATATCCAACAGCAGGTCTATGAATCAAGGACTATATGTGAGGTTCCCAGGAGGAACTTGGACGACCTTAGCTTTTTATATCTATTTAGGGTTCCCATTCGCTATTAATGTAAGAGAACTGTTTAAAGGTATTGTGTACCATTTTGACTCTTCGCAGTTTGTAGATAGGACTCCTCCAAGTCCGCCTTCTTGGGGGCCAACACCCCTACAGTCTGATTATATCAATGAGTCATTGGGTGATTGCAAAAACATACTAACCATAAAGACCCCAACTGAGTCAGATTGGTTAGGAGTAGGAATCTATAGAGCTACAAGACGTACCCGCACAGATGTGGTTGCAGGACCAGCTAGTGGAAGTCTAGGCAGTGAAATTATCTTTGCTACGACAGCGGGGAGAATAGACTTAGGGAGAGTATATACATCCACCGCATATAATGATACTGCTTTGCCCGCATTCACCAATAGTTTTTCTTTTCTTAGAGAAGAACCTTATCAGAAAAATCTTATTGTTAATGGGGGGTTTTTCTACAATACCGCAAATTGGAGATTTGAAGATGGTGGACCAGCCGCAGACGATGGGATAAGAGCAGTTATTTTTCAACCGTGGACCCCCCCGCGTTGTGTTAAGTCTTCCGCTAGCTATAGTGGTGCCTCTAAATTTAATATGGTGATACAAAGTAGTTCTTTTCCGATCAATAAGTTTAAAGACTACAACTTAGCATGGCATGTTAAGCCAGAGTATGTAACTGGTAGCTCTAAAAGCGTATCGGCAGTGCAAATAAACTACTATTCTAGTATCACTAGGACTGCTTGTGTTTCAACCCCATATCAAATATATGGAATGAATTATGGCGGGACATACAATAGTTGGACACGCTATGATAAACATATTTATAGCACCATGTATGAGGCTAGTGTAAACCCCAACAGAGTGATTGGGGCTTCTGCGCTATCTCATTTTGTTATCCCTTCTGATTGCACCTATGCAGATATAAAATTCAAAATGCATCATAACCATTCTGCTCCAGGAGTTTTCTTTTTTGACGGAGCATCTATTCAAGTAGACTCTGGACAATCTTTTACTTATGATTCCTATTCTTCACCTGGTACTGTCGCAATCTCTAGAGAGCGATTGACTTCCATAGAGCATACCGCATACTCAATACTGAGATTGCCTCTTAGGGGAAGCGGGATAGCGCATCCAGGGCATAGGAAAAGAGAAGTCCTATGGGGACATAGCACAACGGCATTTGGGCCAGAGCTATATAGAAGCTCCGCTCATTGGGCTAAGTTTGCACAGGGTATAGAAGTTGGCGCAGCAGCAGTCAATAGGGCTCTAAACGGTGGGTTTAAAGCTTGGGGAGGAAGTGGATATAACCAGAAGCCTATTAGTTGGGATAGATTCACTATTGGCTCTGACCCAGTACCTCTTACTTATCCAGCTAGCACTGCTGTTTATGGCAATACTGCCCTAGCGATATACTGGGGAACTGTAGATGCAGGAGGATCCGGAGTATATCAACAGTGGTCAGGAACTGACAAGAAAAGAGTTTGGTATAGTTTCTGGTTATATTTAGATACCGGGGCAATTAAAATAGGAGACTTAAATAAGACGGGACAAATAGAATATAAGCAACCAGTAGCCTATTGGTATACTACTTACACTAGAGGATATAATGATAGCGGTCCACCGCATCAAAGCACTAATGAAGTAGTTGTTCCACAGAGACAATGGACCTATCAACAGATTTTTATGTCTACGGCCAATATTCTTCATTTTTGGTCTAATGTGAAGGGGACATTTGCTTATGTAGATGGAGTACAGATTAACCAAAATGCACAGGCTAATGGCGCAGTATACCCCATCCCTACAATGTATGATCCAGTACGTATTATAGCAGGAGCTACTGCTCATCCAACCTCATATGTCCATTGTAGTGCTAATGCTATAAACGCGGACATACATACTATTAGATGTTGGTTTTCTCCTGCTCATGATTGGAGAATGAAGTCTACTACTACCGGGACAATAGGATCACATATCCCCAAGCCCGTTGTTTGGTATCTTGGGCAAGACCCATCGGCTACTTCAGATTGGGAGATGCTTTATTATCGTCCATTTGTAACTGAAAATAGTGCAAATCCCACTACGGGTGGAGGATTCTTTGAGTTTTCTGCTAGAAAATGGACTGGCTCTTCTATACGAGAATGGTGGCTACCAGGAAAGAGAATTGCCTTTAATGCGTTTGACCCCATGCATTTAGTATTAACTTGGTGCGGAGGGTTAAATACCACCGGAGATATTGGCAAATACACTAAGCTGTATGTTAATGGAATACAATCTTCTAGCTCGGACACAAAAGCTCTTTATGGTGCTAGCGGATATTGGTATAACCAAAGCACCGGCCTAACAATGGACAGAGCAGACCATATCGTGTTAGGGGCTATACGAGGAGTTGAAACAGTTACCGCTACTCCAATTGATTGGTTTGTAGCTGGAATGCAAGATACTGCTTTCGGTCAAGCGAATGGAGTTATATCTGAATTTAGGGTAGACAATTATATATGGAGTCAAGAACAAGTATTGGAAGATTTTATGGCACAGAAGCCAAAGTATCACAGATAGGAAATCAGTAAATGCCCAATTTATCATGGACTACCTACCAACACATGACAGATAGGGTCAGAGATGGCTCTGAAGGTCAGTATATAATTTGGGAAGATGCTGGGGTAGAAGCTAACGCAGACTATGGTTACGCCTTAGACGCCTTTGATTACTTTAACAATCGTAGCCCATTGGGGGCTACGGCTTCTATTACGGCCGGTGATACTATAGCCCCCGTTACTGCATATACTAACACTGGTTTTGCATTAAACAAAGATACTCATGTAACTTTCTTTTGGACTAATCCCACTGACTTAGATTTTTCTCATACCGAGATATACGACACTAAGCCTCCATATACAACTCGTGGTAATATTTATGGCATCCCTGGTACGCGATCATATTGGTCTGCTGGGAATATAGGGTATGGGTCATCTATAGCAATTTACATTAGAGCTTATGATAATCATGGCAATAAACAAGGGCCAGCATTAGAGAAACACATAACAGCCAGAACTAAGAAGGGGCCTCTTCGTCGCATTGAGGGCAACTTCATGTTCAACCAAACTGGACTAACTAATGGGAGAGATGTATACCGCGCCTCTAATGCCGCATCTTGGGCTGCCATAACTTTCAGTGATCCTGTTGACCCCACCGTACCTACATATGGTGATTTATATGTTACTCTGTACCCTAGATTTGGGGGGAGTACTCATAGTGCTTATCCAACACCTATTTTAGCCCCAATTAAAATGGGCAGCGTTAGAGGATTTACTAGAGATACTGCATATTATGTATATCTAACAGACTCAGCTGGCTTAAAAAGATCCAATGCTTTAATGGTGGCTTTTGCACAACATTTATCAAGTGCTGATTCTGTTACCGCATATCCTCTAGGTAGATGGTGGACTGGCAATACTACTGTGACTGGTTATTTTACACCAGATATAGAAGCGGGGCATACTCTTAGTGGCCAAACCCTTACTTATGGTAAGCTGCAAGATCGTACTGGAAAGAATTATCTAGATTTACAAAGAGGTGTTTTTCATAGCGAGGGAGAACGAGGAGATTATGCGGAGCTAAGTCAGACTGCCCTAAAATATTACAATGTTGGGAGTAAAATAACCTATATTTCTCCTAGAGCAGTTTTACAAGTTCCAGCTAGCTTAGTCAATATGGGGAAAGATAATACATTCCAAACTTGGGGATTAGGAACTACCTTGCCTAGAATTCCAAGCATACATCTACAGCCAGCTAGAGCTTTGACATATTCTACCAACGCTAATTTTGGGTCTACTAAAGATCAATATTTAGAGATGGGAGTAGCTTACGTTACAGTACATACTTGTAAGCCATATACCAGATTAATAGCCCAAACTACAACTTTAGAAACCCATTCTGCAAACTCAACAAGAAAACCATATGATACTAGTTTAGGACAATACAATCTGTCTATGTATGGCGGAAGAAAATCACGTCCTTTTGTAGGAGTTGGTACAAATCTTCCTCAAGAATACTGGTCTTTCTATGACGCTCTTGATACTTCACAACAAGGATGTAATAGTGTAACTAGGCTAGACGTTCAAGTAATAGCAATTGGGTCTTCAGATACCGTTGGGCGCATAATTCCATATGTAAGACAAAAATTTGTCGTTGATTATGATAGTGCTCAGGGCCAGCAAAATCCTATGTATAGCATTGGCCAAAACTATAGAGATGTTATAAGCTTTGATATGTCGGCATGGAATGGTGGTGTCAATTATTTTAATTGGACTAAAACATGGTCTACTGCGGCTGCTTGGAAACCTAAAGTTTCTTGGTACTACTCCTGGTTAGTTCCTGCCTATTCGCCAACAGACCCAGGGACTCTATCAACTAGCGGAGAACCATATACTAAGCGTATGTGGTTATCTAGAGTAACTTATTATAATACTACGGGATCTATTATTGAACAGACAGGAATAGGAGTAGCGGATGCCATCATTATCATATAAGATGATTGACCCTGCGAAAGAAGAAAGCGATCCTAAACCTTTTTTTAGGCCGCCTCCGTTAGAAAACGACATTAATGATATATTTGCCGGAGTGCAAACTAGAAAATTTATTACCAAATTCATTGTCCATTGCTCGGATTCTACATGGGGGGACTTTAAGGTTATTGATGAATGGCATAGCCAGCGCACAGACAAAAATGGAAAGAAGTGGCAAGGGATAGTTAACTGTGGCAAGACAATTTATTGTGGTTATCATTATATCATTTTAAATGGGAAAAGAACTTCTAAGGGACCATATGTAGCCGAAGATGATGGGCTAATAGAAAAAGGTAGGCCAGATAATTTTATTGGTTCTCACTGTCGTGGACAAAACCTACATTCAATAGGTATTTGCCTTGTAGGAGGGGTAACTAAAAACGATTTTACAGATAAGGAGTACAAGTCTTTATCTAAATTATTGGACAGGTTAGTTTCTCTATATGAACATGACGATATTTATGGACACTATAAATTCTCTCCAAAGCCTTGCCCAAACTTTGACGTAGAAGAGTATGTGCTCAGGTGGCGGGGGGGCTATTATGGTATTTAGAGCCCAAGAGACTTAGAGCTTCTTTAAAACTTAGCTTGGCGCCACGAGACTCATGAATAGCTCTTATTAAATCAATCGTATCTCCACCCTTCCCACACCCAAAACATCTCCATCTATTAGAAGAAGAGTCTAAATAAAAAGAAGGCTTTGTCTCTGAGTGGAGTGGACAAATACCTTTATACTTTCCTGGACCCATATTTTGTAACTCCATATATTCTTCTGCTACTAGTAAGATATCGAAGCCGACTTCTTTATAATTAGTGTTTTTGTTTCCCTTAGGCTTAGACTTAATAACCACAACTCGCTTTGCTTCTTCCATAAGATAGTAGAAGTTTTTCATAAATGAGGTCTGAGACTTTGTAAACATGGCATTAATATCTGGGCCACTAATAAAGGGTATGTGGATATTAAAAGTAGTTAGCCCTGCTCTGACCATCATTTCTCCTATTCTAGTAGCTGCCTTTTGCCCTGCTCCATTAACGTCATTATCAAAACATATGTACACTATTGGCAGATGCTTTAGTTTCTCTATCTTTCCTTTATTGATATTATGTGCTCCCATAGAGGCTACAGAGTGAATTCCGTTTTGACAAAGCGTTATACAATCAATAGGAGACTCGCATACTACAATGTACTCTAGGCCATAATAAGATAGCAAACACTCATTGAAGAACCAATCCATCTTAACTTTGGGGAGATGAAGATGGCTTTTAGAAGTCTTTTCATTGGAGACTAATCTAGAAGTAAGATTTCTGGGTACCCGCTCTAGATCATATACTGGAAATATAACCCGGTTAGCAAAGTACCCAGAGTCGCAATAGCCTATATCAAAATCAGAACTGCTTTCTAAAATACCACGAGAAGCAAGATAATTTCTTGCTACTTTACCACTATCAGCGTTGAGCTTCTGCTTGTACTCCAATATCTTCTGGCTTATCTGTGGTGTCTCGTCCGATTTTAGCAATAGCATCTTCAATCTCTTTTTCTTCCTGAGTATGTCTTTCTTTAATGAGGCTAACTGCTAAGACTTTTGTTGCAATCAAGGCTTCATATAGTTCCTGATCTGCAAACTCTAGATTAAACTTAACTGTTTTTTCCGCTACTACAATATGCCTATGTCTTAAGGTCTTTTGGTCTACTACTTTAGTTTGAATATTATAGTTGACCGTGATAGTATTTTCTCCTCTAGCCTGTCCTTCTATGTCTGAGGCTCCGTTAAATTGGATAGACCTAATGCTAATATACCTATCTGTTTTCGTTGAAATCATCTTCGTACTCTCCCTTTTCGAGCATCTTTTTTATGGACACTTTCGTCTTATGCCTAATGCGTTTATTTTTTTTTCTGTATCTTTTTACTTCATCATAGGTATCTCTAAAATCCCTGATGGAATTATCTGTAGGACCCTTACTCGTCATACTCAATCCAAATACCATTCTTCTTCTTAGCCCAAGACTCAATAGCTTGAGACTGAAAAGAAGTTAGTTTTTGGTCTTCCCCCCTTAAGTGTTTATATATCGCTTGTGTGTAACGAGCGATTGCATATGCGTCTACAAGGTCATTGGACTTGTTTTCATAGCCCCATCTCTTGTAGACCTCTAGGCGCATCTCGTCTTTTTTGAATGTTTTCCCTGCTACAAATTTCTTTATGTTTTGTGGGGCAAAGATATAGTTTGGACCCCACGAAGATTCTCGGGCAATAAGCCTTATGATTGTGCCAAGTTCTACAAGCCTTGTTAAAGTATTTCCTTTAGCAGCGAAGGCGTACCCTTCAAATCCGTAAGCTGTAAATTCCTTACTCCACAGGTCGGAAAAAAAAGCATACATATCTCTTAGGTGGCCATAATCTGGTTGTTCAGGAAAGGCGAACTGATCCTCATACACAAGAGTATCTTCTTGTATTACTATAACACCAGTCGATGTTAAAGACTGGTCAATACCGCAAAACTTTGGAACCTTACTCGTCATTTGAGAAACCGGCAATCTTTTTTTCCTTTTCGAAGTCATACTCAATGAACTCACCAACCCAATGAGCAGTTACCCCAACAGGAGTAGAGAACCACATTTTACTCAAATTTAAAGTCGGCACATATGGACGCATATTCGCATCCCCCGAAGGCGGAACATTCCGAACCATAGTTGGGTAAGAACTCCTTTCTCTGAATCTGGTTAATTACCTTGTCTATTATGATGCCAATATGCCGAAAGGTACTATCTCCAACTTTTCTTTTCTGAGGAACAATAGCAGGACGCTTTTTAAGGAGAACGTCGAAAACAACATGATCTTCTTTAGTCCCAGGGGCAAACTCTGGGAACCTATTCATGTTTACAAGAGTTCTAAACGCCCATGAATATATAGGTAATTGCATGTTGGTTTTAATTTGGAAGTCGGTGTACTTAGACGCCGATGTTTTGTGGTCTATAATATTAAGTTCTTCCTTTTTTTCTATTAAATCAATAACCCCAGACAGGACCCACCCCTTATTAGTACACAGATCGTCTAGGGGGAGTAGAAATCTAGCTTCTACTGCTGCAACTACTTCTCCCTTTTCGTTTATAAAAGAGGGAGGCGGTGGATCATTAGCATGAATTTTAAAGTATTCTTGGATAGAAGCAATTCCAGCTTTTCTCATT
>Ga0315273_10008636_pt1 | contig 12870 bp, 17 predicted proteins | sample YL17G02_0_MG_FD_205753 | JGI IMG/M metagenome (GOLD analysis project Ga0315273, IMG submission 205753) | Sediment microbial communities from Yellowstone Lake, YNP, Wyoming, USA - YL17G02_0 | ecosystem: Environmental > Aquatic > Freshwater > Lake > Sediment | place: USA: Wyoming | collected...
GAGCTCCTTCACCGTGTCCCATTCCCCGGACCTCACCAGCTTCAGCAGCCTCGCGTCCACCACGAACGGATGGTCCTTGCTGATGACCGCCACCTGGTCGCACATCACCGCGTGGCATATCGCGCAGCCAGTGCCCACCACCAGCAGCTCGGCGGTGTCTACCAATCGAACAGCCTCCCGTCGGCCTTCTTCATCTTGGTTCTGACTCCATACTTTTTCAGCTCAGATTCATTCTTAATATGGTGCGCTATCTTTCCTTTAGCATACTGCACCGAAGTTTTGTAATCCCTACGCCTGCCGAGCCGACGCAGCCGGTCACGAATCGTATTCGCACTTACTTTAAAAAAACCTACCATCTCGCTCGGCGAATATCCGAGTTCATATCGTAGAAGCAACTCTGTACTATCGACTGTTTTCTTGAGCGGACGGTAATTTCTACGATAACACCGCTTACACCCTTTGCCCTTCAACTTCAACCTTATGAAGCGCGGAGTTTCACCGGTCATTTTTGCCAACTCTACCGCCGTTTTTTTCTCCTGAACATGCAACCGTATCAATTCGGCGTCCGGTATTGAGAAACTATCCGCTATTGCATACCTGGGTCGTTTCGCAGTTGACTCCGGCCTTTTCCACGGTCCCATACCAGGTGTCGGCACCCCACAAGTATCAATCCCATACAATGCCTTGTAATCCTTTGTCACGGTATCACAACAGCTATATCAACTCTTCCATATTTAAAAGTTGTGAGCATCGTCAAGATGAACTTTAGGAAGGCGTCCGTATTATACTACCGTATATTCCTAGTAGGACACCTTCCTTAAGTTCATCTTCACGAAGCTCACAATCGCTCGAATAGCAGGGTTTAAATAGTATGAGTATACGATAAATATTAAATAGTTAGACCGGGGGAAGCCCCCTATACTTTCGTGTACTTCAACTGAAGGAAGCTCTCTTCATATAGTGTTCACTATAAGTGGGCACTATGAAATGACATAAAAAGCCCTGTTGAACGGGGTCTAAAGTAGTATGCGTAGAGGGGGGTAGACCTCACCAAATCAATATTTATATGGAAGGTATATATACATAAACTGCATTTTAGGTGTGGTGACAACTGTGGCGATGGCTGAAGAGATAGTAATCCCGAAGGACCTCAAGGCGTTTTTGACCGAAGTTTCCGAGAGCAAGAGCGGGTTTCACCTCGGCGAGCCCTGGAAGTATTCCGATAAGGCTCTGGCCGTTGTGGTGCCGATACTGAGGGAGAACTCGCCCGACCGACTCTATATCACGATGTACGAGGTGCTCAAGCAGCTCGGCATCAACGACACCGGGCACATCGACCGTGTCGAGATGCAGAACCGCGCCGGCAAGCCGGTCTTCGTCAGGGCCGGCACAATCTTCGAGGGTAACACTCAGAGCCGGGCGGCAGAGCACTCCGGCATCTACGAGCCCGGCAAGGTGGACATCCCGGTGAGGTGCGTCCATCAGACCCACGGCATAGCGACAGGGGCGCAGATGAAGTTCGGCGATATCGCCCCATTGTCCGTGACCAGCGAGCTCATCGGCGACCGCGGGCAGGGGGCGGTCTGGCACTCGGTGCAGAGCTACAATTTGTTCCAGACCAATCTACTCAGCCCGAGCCCGAGGAGCGCTCCATGCAATGTGGAGCCGATATCACATAGTCTGACCATGAACCGCGGCAGCCGGGGGTCGTCGTTGTATTCCGGTTCCTTTGGCGAAGCCGGCGGTAACAGCATCTGGGGAACCGGAAGCAGCGAGACCACCTTCACCGGTGGAAGTTTCTTCAACACCGCTGGCAGTATTAACACCGACCTGCTCGGGACCATGCGGGCCACGAACGCCGGCAAGAAGGCGCTTGATGAGATGATGCAGAAGGTGCCACTCTTCCCCGACCAGGTAGGGGCAATAATTTTTGACCCCATCGGAGTGATGGCTGTGGAGAGCTTCGACTCTCCGAAATCCTGGGAGGCAATCAAGAAGGAAATCATCGAAAAGTATGGCGACCAGGTGACGAACGAACAGGCGGAACACTTGTTCGAGCTCAAGCCCGAGAAGATACGGCCCCTGCTCAAGAAGTTCATCCAGGGCATGGACAAGTTCGAGGAGAAGACCATCCGCAAGGACGAGCTCAGCGAGACCCGGGCGGTAAAGGGCGAGGGCGTCGTGGGCGAGTACACGCTCATCAGGAACCGCGTCATGCATACCATCCTGGTGCGGGCGGGGTGAGGATGATGATAGTGGTACTACCGGAGGACGTGGAGACCCGGATGCTGCGGGAGATGGAGGAGCGGCAGCGGAAGCATAGGGCCGAGAATCCGTACTATCCCTATGTCTGGGGGCAGAAGATATGAAGTGCTCCAACTCCAAGCCGACCGTGGTGGAGATAGAGAATCATGGGGTGGTGAAGACGTACTGCGCAGCTCACGGCATCACGATGCGCACGTACGTCAACCACCTCATACGGGACGATATAATCCGGCACGGCGACGTCGCAACCAGTATAAAATATTTCAAGGATGGGAAGTAGATGCCCGACCATATGGGCTCTACTGGTATGGGTCTTTCGCCATCGACTACACTATATCCCAACCCGGCCGGGCACTACTGCGGGCTGTGCGGCTCGAAGATGTACCTGAGCCAGGATGGGTCGCACTACAGGTGTCCAAATTGCGACGACGCCGGCGGGCAGCTATTCACTCCGTATAGCGAGTGTAATAGGATGCCGGGTGATACTTTCTAAGATACCAGTCCAGTATTGCCACGCCAATCATACCGAATACGAGCCCGAATAGAAACCCGTACAGGTCGTACCGGGTCATCTCTGGAGTCTCCAGTTCAACATCGACCACTTGTCCAGCATATGGCTCATTTTCTCGCCGGTGTAGCCCTCGGAGACTATGAGTTCAGGCTTGCCACGGTTCCGCGATATCCCAAGAATGACTCCGTTGGCGTCGTCAACTACGAGAATGGGTATCCAGCGGGGGTCCTCGTCGTCATCGAGGATAGAACGAATGGTAAGATTGGTATGGTCCTGAGCGGTGGTGATTTTATGGAGGAGCTCGAAGATGCACTCGACCCGCTCTTCCTTGCCGGGCAGGGATGTGCATCTCTCTCTTTCCTGCTTCGCCATAGCGACAAAATCGTCTGGCACGATATCTTTATCAGTTTGGAGGTAAATAGAGTTTTCGTGGACAAGGCCATCATTGTTGATATTGACGGAACCGTGGTGGACACCTCCGAGCGGCTCGCCTATGTTCTGAGTAAGGCTCCGCTGGGGTCGCACGATTTCTATCGAATATTCCTCAGCGGTCAGTTATTCCATATGGATAAACCGCTTCCCAAGGCCCGTGAGTGTCTGCTGGAGATGGCGAAGACCAATCATATTATTTACCTCTCAGGTCGCAGGGCCGGGACCGAGGAGGATACCCGTAAGCAGCTGGAGAGCGGTGGCTTCCCCAAGGGGGACATACATCTTAGGCGGAGCGGCAAGACGCTCGACTTCAAGACTGAGAAAGTGCGCGAACTGGCTAAGAGCTTCGATATAGTTTGTGCAATAGGGGACACGTCGGAGGATATCGTGGCGTACCAGGCTGCCGGCGTCAAAGATACTCGATTAGTGCTCACTAATATGGATTGGTTAGATTGTCCTTGCGAGGGTGGTAAACATGGCTGAAGAAGTACAGTACAAGCTCGGGTGCAGGAAGGACCGCGTAGACAAGAGGGACTGGAAAATAACCCGGATGACGGCTGCTCAGGTGGCGGACTTACCACCGTCCTTCGACTACACGGATAAGATGTCCCCGGTTGGCAATCAGCTGAGCGAAGGGACATGTGTGGGTTTCGCCAGCGTGGACGGGATGAAGGAGTACCAGGAGAACGAGGAGTGGAAGGAATACAAGGACCTCTCCGTTCGGTACGTCTACGACAACTGCAAGAAGATTGATGGGTATCCAAATGAGGAAGGCACCGAAGTCCGGCTCGCAATGAAAATACTCTGCGAGAAGGGCGTCTGCTATGAGAGCTGCTGGCCTTACATTCCGGGTATCCCGGGCGAACCGTGCCCCGATGCCGATGACCAGGCGAAGGGGTTCATAGGCGATGGCTACTGGCGCGTTGATGGACCTGACATCATTCAGGCGATGAAGGAGACGCTGGTTGCCAACGGCCCTATAGTGCCGGGCGTTATAGTTTTCAATGGTATATTCAATGCCCCGGGCGGAGTAGTACCGATGCCGGCCGAGGGCGAAAAATGGGTCGGCGGGCATGCCATATGCGTCGTTGGTTACGATGATGCGAAGAAGTGGTTCAAGTTCAAGAACAGCTGGGGCAGGACCTGGGGCGATGGCGGCTACGGGTATATGTCCTACGACTATATGGCCAAGTACCTGATGGACGTGTGGTGTGCACATGATAAGCTTGGTGGCGACAAGCCAACCCCGCCAAAATGGTTCGACTGGATTGTGAACTTCTTCAGGGTGCTGTTCAGCTGGTTCAAGGGGAAGAAGGCTTAAGCACCCGCTTCCACTCTTCGACCAGTTCGAGCATATTGTTCTGGCCGAAGAGATAACCGCCGGCAGCGTCCAGTAGTTCCGACCGTTTATCTTCTTCGTGGTTCCAGTAGACGGCCTGGTACAGGTCTATAAATTTCTTGACCGATGGGTCTTCCCGGTTGAGCTTGTAGCATCGGATGTTGCCGTATTTGTACACATTTCCGATGCATATGTATTGTACGCTCTCGGATATGGCCTGCATCAGGTCTTCAACGGAGAACATCAGTCCAGCGCCCGGAGGATGGGTATGCATTTCGAGGAAAGTGTGCGGCCATGGGCATTTCTTTATGCCGACGCTGCATTGCTCTCCAACGCAGAGGTCGGATGGGACCAGTGCTCCTTTCTCTTCGCAGACGTTGAAGCCGTGTTCAAGTTTTCGCTTCTTTGTCTGGCGGACGGCCTCGACCATCATATGTTTGAACTGGAGTATCTTCTGACGGTCTTCGTCAGGTATTTCGGCACGGGGTTTTTCGAGCATATTCTTCCTACAGGGGAAGGGAAGCAGGCAAGGCGGGGGAAGCCTTAACCCACCGAGGAGGACCCCGCTTCTCCTTCCCCATATTTATGTAGTGTTAGGTTCCAAGGGCCGATAGTATCCACCGCGCGTCAATCAGGCCCCAGCCATTTGCATTTGTTTTTGGTTTACCGAACTTGGTGAAGATTTGTTTGATGTCTACGGTCCTCAGTTCGGGGACCAGTTGCTTCCATAGGGCAATAGTCGCCGCTACAGATGGCGTTGCCATGCTCGTCCCTTTCAGGGGGCAAAATCCGTCCATCACGAAGTCGAGCGGGTCGAGTTGCGAGCCGAATGCGGAGCCAGAGAATATGTCGCCCATCCCCTGCTTGTAGCCGCTCTCACTTGCCATGCCACCACCATCAGCCATTATGTCTGGTTTTATTATTTTGGCTTGCATAGTCGGGCCAGTCGAACTGTAGTAGGCCCGGGCCTTGTCGATGATAGACCAGGACCCTACTGTTAAAGCGCTGGGGGCACATGCTGGTATGCCGATGGTCGAGCCCTGAGTCTCTCCCTGAGCGCCGCTGTTGCCGGCAGCAATGCAGAAGATAGTCTTCGGATAATCCACAGCGGCTTTCTCGATAAGTTTGACCATGGGGTCATCCACTTCTCCATTGGCATCTCCGTCCCCTCCGAGGCTCATGCTCACCACGTCGGCCTTCTGTTCCAGGGCCATCTCCATGGCCTTCATGATGTCGGAGGTGTTGCCGAAGCCCAGGTCGGTGAGAACCTTTACAGTGTGTAGTGAGCACTCTGGGGCTCCGCCGAGGAGGTCGAAGCCATACACCGGGTGGGTGTAGAGCTGGCCGGCTATACGAGAGGCGCACCAGGAGCCGTGGCCGTTCAGGTCGTTGGGGGCTCCGGCGGTGGTGGTGTAGGCTCCGGCCACTATTCCTTGGAGCTGCGGGTTGGTGATGTCCACTCCGGTGTCGAGGACCCAGACATTGACGCCTTGGCCTCGAACGCCTCTGTTGTGGAGGTCATAGATGTTGGTCACCTTGTTGGCTTCTCCGCTGGGTATCCAGCCTGTCTCGGGAGAGAGGTATATCTTCGGGTCTGCCAGCAGTGCGGCCAGCTTCTGGTTCGCCTTGTCGAGGAGTGCGAACGGGTTGGGAAGGGGACCTTCGAAAGCATGCATCGTCCGGTCGAGGTGCACCTTATCAACAACGTCGAGGCTGGCTATGCCGCCAACCATGCTGGTGGGTGCTATGATGCTGAATGCGTTTGACATTGGCAGGACCTGGCGGATATCTATGCCGGTCATTGAGTTGACCTGGGCGGCGACGCCAGCTACGTTGCTATCTGGGGCCAGTTCAACAATGATTGGAACCGTCTGGAAGTTGGCCGGACTGCGCATTGCCTTGAGAAGCGAGGTCGTTATCACACCCATGTGGACACCCGTAATCTTAATAAGCCGGGTTGGATATAAAGATGACGGGGTGTCTCATGGCCGTAGTGCCTGCCGCATGCAAGCAGTTCACCGAGAAGTTCTTCGAGCAGCTCAGGGAGCTCGATGATATCGAAGAAAACCTCGGGGCGCTTTTAGAATATGAGAAGCGGTATGGCACCAATAGGGGCATCGACATACTTCGGGTCGAGCTTAAGGGCCGGTTCGAAAGTGTGAAGATAGAACTCAAGGACAGGCTTGGGGGCATCGAGGAATGCACTCGCCGGGAAGCAGGAGATATCGAGGAATTGCTATCAATGAAAGCGGGGTTGTGATGGTATGGGAATGCATCCAGACTTGATGAAGGCTCCAAGCTATTATACGAAACCGTTGACCAAGGGTGGACAGTTGCCACCTCCTCCGCCTCCGCCTATGATACTTCCGCTTCCGGTTTTGCCGCCTCTCTTCATGCCTGTTCCGATGCAGGCGGCGGCTCCGCCTCAGATGCCTCAGATACCGATGGCAAAAGGTGGAGCGAAGGCTAAGGCTCCGGTCTGGTGAATGCGGGCGGGGAGCGGATAGATTTCCACCCAGGTGGAGCCTTACCAACTTTCCGTAGCCAGGTATCGATTTCCGCAGACCACTTCAGCGGGAATGAGATTGGTATCTCCATTTCGAGCTCGGGCTGCTCGATTGCTTTCTTCTGCTCCGCTCTTATCTTCTCCTGAGTTATGCTGTCAACCTCGCAGAACGCTCTCGTAGCCCCGACGCAGAACTCGATTGCATCGTCCCTGGTCAGGAAGGTTCCCTTGCCCAGCATCTCGGCTATCCACGCTTCGAGAGATGCGTTCATAACAATCAAGCCTCAGGTTCTCCTTCGGCATCTTCGCCCTGTTCGATATTCTCAAGCATTTGCTTGTAGACCCCTTTCTTCTGCTCTTCACTGAACGAGGGCTGTGCAGGCCGTCGCAGGCCCTGGGACCGGGCCTGTCCCTTGAGCAGTTCAGCCTGGGCCTCGACGAGAGGTGCGAAGAGAGACTTGGTGTCCTCTCGCACACCATCGAATTTTTGGCCCATGGTGTCCATTGCCTTTCGGCTCTCTTCGAGGGCCTTGGTGTCTGCATCCTTTTGATTGCTGGTCACCAGGCCAAGCTCTTCCAGCCGGGCTTTCTGCTTGAGCACGCTGTCGAAGTCATCACGGTATGCGTACCTCTTGAGGTCTTCCATCTCACGGCGCATATAATCGAGCTGCTGAGCATGCATGGAGTTCTGGGTGGATACCTGAGCGTCCCGGGTTGCTCGTAAGTCCTCTCGCATCTGGGCGAGCATCGGGTCCTCGCCTTTGCCCTTATTTATTTCCATCATCATTCTCATATTCTCATTCTGCATCTTCAGCATGAGTTCTTCGGTGCTCGGCCCGTTGCTCTTCTTACTATTATTATCAAGCATGGCCACGAGTACCTTGGTATTATTGTCGAGAATTGCAGGCAGTATGGCTGCCATAGCGCCATCCCCTCCGCCCAACTTTCCAGTGAGCAACATCGTCATCAGCATATTATTCATGCCTCCGGCTTGCTCTATCGGGGCGTAGGTGGTCTCCATCATAGGTCTGCCCTCTTCGTCTTTGACGACGTTGCCCCTTTCGTCCATCTTGGGGCGCATTACCGGGACCATTGAGCCGCTGTTGTTGTTCTGAGTGGACCGCATCGCTTCGACGGTCTGCTTGTGGCGAAGACTCTCTTCGGCCATCATCCGGTCCATTCGGGCGAGTTCAAGCTCCTCCTTCTTGTGTTGCAGGTCTATCACACCGGAATCTTCCAAGGTATTTTCCTTGCGAGGGGCGGGGGCCTTCTGTATGGCGGATACGGCGCTGTCAACGGTCGGGCGAATCTCGCCTTCGATAAGGTCGTCCATCTCATTCAACTCCTCTTCCGCAATATCTTTAGTGGAAAGCCGTCTGGTGAGCATTAGTAGTGTCTCCCGCTCGCTTGCAAGCTCGTCCCTCTTGGAGGGCGGCAGCTTGGCGAGGGTTCCGAGGTATTGCTTCACTACGCCTCGCATCCTGGATAGCTTGGCCAGAGCTGTAAGCGCCGGCATCTTCGAGGCGGCGGAAGACTGTGGTGAAAAGTTGCCAGTGAATTTGCCTACCACGTCCTTTCCCAAGACATACTCAACGTCCGGGCGGAGCTTGTCCTCGTAGGCATTTTGAATCTCGTCCAGTTCTTGGTCGCTCACACGGGCCTTGGCGAGGACCTTAATGTAGTCCATCAAGACCTCCCGGGTAGGCATGAGCGCATCCCGGTGTTCCGGGTCTGAAGCAGAGACCGCCTTGAGAAGTTGGCGCAGTTTGCCCTTCACTTCGGACTTTCTTCCACTATCTGCATTTTCACTCTCGTCCTCGTTTTCAGTCGTATGTTCCACCTTCCTGGGTGCGGGTTTTGACAGCATCGGGATGTTTGGTTTTATTTTTTTGTTCAATGGAAAGTCTCTTGGAATTTTTGTTAAGGGCGGTCCTTTAACCATGTCCCAATCTTCAGTTAGGTGCTCCCCCCTATAGAGATGGATAAATCTTATATGCCCCCATACTGACGAGGACTTCTTGCTTTTGAACTCACATTTCGGATATGGGCATCTGTAAAAGGTTTCGCCCTTTATAATTTCAGTGGGCAAGTCCTTAGGTCGTGCTGGCTCGGAAGAGGTTGCACTCTTGACTTCCTCTTCTTTTTCAGGCTCTGAAATATCGCCGTCTTCTTCATCCGCTTCGAGGTCTTCGTCATTTTCGGGCATGTATATCCTCTATTAGCGTTGATTGGTTTGCGTGGAGGTCGAATCGTATGCATCGGGGTGCACGAACTCGGTGCAGCAATGGTATAGGCCAATATCACTTCGGAGGATTATTCTCATAGAACTCCTCCTTGATGGCCTGCATCAGGAAGTTGAACATGAACTTCATCAGGTAGGAGGGGTGGGAGACCGGGATATAGTGTTGGACATCGCAAAGATATTTGCACATCCACTCAATCTTTTTGGCATCAGTGATTGAGAGGTTGTAGGTATCAATCCGGTACCTGGTCTCGCCATTCGAGTCCACGTATGGGGCCATGTATGCCATGACGCCTGTGTTGCCTATGCTTGGTTTCTTCTTCTTGGTTTTTGGAGACGGTTGCGGGTGCGGGACCGCTTCAGGTGTTGGAGGCGGAGGTGGCCGTTGGACAGTCACCTGTTCTTCCGCTGGTTCCGGTTCGGGAGCCGCTTCTTCGTCGTCTGCCGTCTGTTCCGCATTTGGGGTGTCTGGCTGTGGCGTGGTCTCTGCCGGAGCAGTGGCCATTGGGGTGTCCGATATCGCCTTTTTTGCTTTTTGGCGTTCGCGTATCTTGTTGGCGTTCGGGAAAAAAAGCCCCGCCCCTTCGCCGCCCGTCCCTGTGCCCGTTGTTTGGGACGGAGCGGTTGCATTGACTGCCTCAGCGACTGCGGCCAGACCGGTTTTCGGCGCGGCAGGCTCTGGTGGTTGTTCCGACTTCAATGGAGCCGGCTTCAATGGAGCCGCAACCGTCTCTGGTTTTTGGGGTGTGGGAGGCTCTTCGGTTTTCTCGGTTTCTGCCGGTTTCTCCTCAGGGGTGTCTGGGGTGTCATCCGTCATAGAGCTTCCCGTTTAGCCCAATGGAGTTTAACATATATAAAATATGGTATTAAGTTTAACATATGTTAAACTATTGGGTTGTCGGCCTCTGCCATCTGCTTCCGGTACATATATCGGGGCATGGCGGCGAGGTAGTCCCGGGACCTACTCACTGGAAGCTGGGTGCAGCAGGTATGGCACGCCTTGTTGTATTCCTCTATTTTGGAGTTGGTGTAATCGATGGAGCCGAGTTCCAGCAGAGCCTCGTAGACCATCTCGAACTCCTGCCTGGTCAGGGGTGGGGATTTCAGGAATTTGTCTAAGAGAGCCAATATATCAGTGTCCCCACGAGCCCGCATGACCGGAGGTCTGGAGTTCAGTTGGGTGTAGGCATGGATGAAGGCCAGGGTCGGGGTGCCGTTCTTCATATGTCCTGCCGGCTCGCCGGTGTTATGGGTCTTCAGTATGTCAACCAGGTCATCGGTGAGTTGGTATAGCATACCAGCGCTCCAGCCGTATTTCATTGCAATTTCGTATTCTGGCCGGGCGGCTCCGGCTACGACCGCTCCAATCTCGCAGGGGGCCTTGAATAGGGATGCGGTTTTCAGTCCGATGATGCGGAGGTATCGCTCCTCATTATATTCGTGGAACAGAAACTCTTCCGTGCTTCCCAGAGCCAGGTTGCTGGCAGTGCCGACCAGGGAGTTGAGTATGGGGAACCCGCGACGTCCTCCAAGCTTGAATGCCAGTAGTGCGAGTATGTTGCCGCCCATCATGGCAGTGCCGGCTCCGAACATGGCGTGGGCGGTGGGCTTGCCCCTGCGCACCAGGTCTCCGTCCAGAACGTCGTCCATTACCAGTGAGCTGTTATGGAGGAGCTCGGCGGTGGTGGCCAGCTCGATAATCTGCTCGTAGTCCCCTCCAAGGGCCTGCCCCATGAGCACCGCCAAGGCGGGTCGCAGGCGCTTTCCACCAGTGGAAGGTTGGTAGCATATCAGGTCGTGCACGGCCGAGAGTTCCTCATCGTCGAGCTGGTGTTGAATGGATTTGCTGACATCCTCGGCTATCTTGTCGAGAAGCGAGTCAAGCTTGGCATCCGTTATGTCCGTCTGTTCTACCTTATCGTTTGGAGGTACCGGCATGCTCATCGCCCGCCTATCTTGTCAAGCACATAGCCGTATTTGTCGAACATCCGCTTGAAGATGTGGAAGTCGCGCATATAGTTCTCGCCTTGGATGTCCAGCTCGCCGTAGAAGAACGCCTCGGAGAAGGTCTCCCTCTTTGTGGCTATGCGTATGAATGTGTCCTCATCCATAGCGAAAATCACGGTCGCCCGGTCTTCCAACTTCTTGATAGTGCGCACTTTGCCGCCTTCAAAGACAAACCCGGTGGCGACATCTTCGAGCCCGGTTATGTTCATTTCAAGGGTGCGGTCTTCGTGTGGGAAGTAGGTGTTCTTGAACTCGTCGAGATTTATTTCCTTATCAATCAGGTCCACCATCCGCTCGAAAATTCTCTTGACCAGCTCTCGCTTTTCTCGCTCGATTGGGTTCATCAAATCACTCCTCTTCCTGTATGGCTTCGAGCATCTTGCGATAGGTTTCCACCTTGCTCGTATCGGTGGTGTGCGTGCGTACCGGAGGTTCCTTGTCTTCGAAGAAAAAATCTATAGTTTCTTTTAGGATTGCGGGGTTCTGCTGCATACCTTCGAAGGTCTTTCTGATGCCATGCGTCATAATTTTTTCTCTGGCCAGGTACAGGCGTCCAAGCATCGCCCCGAAGCTGGGGTATTGCTCTACCGGTCTCCTACCCAGGGCCACCTCTGCCGCTTCGAGGCCGCTCTGCATGGCGTACCGTATTCCCTCTCCAGATGCAGGGTTCACAAGGCCGGCGGCATCACCGCATATGACAGTGTTTTCGTCAGCGATGGGAGTCTTCCAGGGCGGCTCATACGGTAGCAACCACTTATCCATATCGTAGAGGTCCAGGTTGCGCTCCAGGAGGAATGCGGTGAGCAGCTCGTAAAGGGTGGCCATTGGAGCGTCTCCGCCAATACCGACATCCAGGAACTTGTTTTTGGGGAAAATCCAGGCATAGCCCTTGAAGTCGTTGAAGAAATGCAACTCGGCGTCAGTCGAGAGGTTGAGCTTGCCTCCGTTGGCCTTCCCGACTATCATTGGTGCGTGTTTCACATCCACTCCGTAGGCCCTGGCTATGGGGCAGGTAGCTCCGCCCGCCCCTATGATGCGGTCGTAGGAGATGGTGAATTTGTTGTCGATTGTCACGACCTTATTAGCGAGGTCGATACTATGCACAGTCTTCCCGAAATGACATTTGGCACCGCATCGTAAGGCTCGTTCCATCAGGTTGTTGTCGAGCTTCTCCCGATTGACCATTACTATGGGCATCTTCGTAGAGATTGCCTCGCCGTCCATCGTCACCTTCAGGGTGTCTGTCTCATGCACTTTTTGCATTCTAGTGTACGGGAATAACTTCAAGGTGACTGGTCCAAGACCCCCGCCGCAGGGCTTGTCTCTGTAGGGCAAAGCGGGAGATTTCTCGATTATCAGAACCCTCCGTTTATCTCTGGCAATCCGCTCGGCAGCCGTGGTTCCTGCCGGCCCGCCTCCAACTACGATGAATGGAAAATGTGCGCTCGCCATAGTATCACGCCTTCTTCCAGTCGCTTGGCATCAGCAGCTCTTTACCAACCCTGCCTTTGAATGCCGGGCAAGGTTTGGTCTTGTCCGGGTGTATCTTGCAGTGTCTGCATTCGGAT
>Ga0315273_10008637_pt1 | contig 12869 bp, 9 predicted proteins | sample YL17G02_0_MG_FD_205753 | JGI IMG/M metagenome (GOLD analysis project Ga0315273, IMG submission 205753) | Sediment microbial communities from Yellowstone Lake, YNP, Wyoming, USA - YL17G02_0 | ecosystem: Environmental > Aquatic > Freshwater > Lake > Sediment | place: USA: Wyoming | collected...
CCCAGCCGCACGGCCCGCCATTTCCCCTCTACCCCGCCGAGGGTCCGGCGGCGGTTCTCCGGGAAGAACGATTCCCCCGACTCCACGAAGATCGGCCGGGGCGTGAACTCTCCGCCGCGGAGGACTCCCGCGAGGCTCCGTCCGTCCGCGTCGGGCAGGGGCGGCAGCCCGAGCAGGTCGAGCACGGTCGGGGCGATGTCAATGGTCTCCGCGGGAGCGAGGCTGCGGACCCCTGCGGGCAGGCGCCCGGGCCAGCGCACGATGAGGGGGATGCGAACGTCTGGTTCGTAGAGGTACTCGCCGTGCTCGTACCAGCAGCCATGCTCACCAAGGCTCTCGCCGTGGTCGGCGGTCAAAATGACGAGCGTGTGGCCCCCCACGATCCAGTCGCGCACTCGCACGACCGCGAGCAGGCCCGAGATTCCGGCATCGGTGTAGGACACCTCGCCCGTGTAGAGGTGACGGAGCCATGCGTGCTCGGTTTCGGTCAGGGGCGGATTGAAGTGAAGCTGCCCGAAGGAGACTTTCCTGTCGCGAATGTCCGCGTAGAGGGTGAACTGCCCGGGAGCCGTGCCCGCGCTCCAAGGCCAGGGGGGTTGATAACCGAAGTGCGGGTCGAAAAAATGCACCCACAGAAAGGTGCGGCTCGTCAGGTTTTGCACCATCCAAGGAATGGCGCGCAGCGCAACGAGGCCCGCCTTGAGATCCACGTAGCACCGGTAGGTGCCAAAACCCCGGTCGAGGCCGGTCGCCGGCTCCAACGGCCCGCCCGCGACGAATGCCGCCGTCCGAAAGCCCGCCGCCTGCAGGACCGCGGGCAGAACAGGCTCGCCCGGATCGAGCGGTTGGCGGAGAAACCGGACGCCATGATGCTGCGGGTAGCGGCCGGTGAGAATCGTCGCGAAGGCCGGGGTCGTGCGGGGGATGTTCGTCGCAGCCCGCTCGAACAGGATGCCGGAGCCCGCCAGGCGGTCCATCGCTCCCGTGCGGCCTGTTCCCCCATAGCATCCGATCCGGTCCGTCCGAAGCGTGTCCACGGAGACGAACAGCACGTCGTCCCCTCCCCCGCGCCGGAACCGGATCACCGCCACGACGGCCACGCAGGCCGCGAGAAGAAGGAGCGCGCGCTTCGCGAGCCTCCGGCCTCTCCCGCGCCGCGGGATCCGCCCAGTCGATGCGTTACCGGTTCCGTTCATATACCCACAGTGAATAGTCGCCCGACCCGTCCACGTCGTTGGGCCAGGTGAAGGTTCTCACCCGGCGGTAGTCCCGCGCCACGACCGGGTGAGCCTGCAGGGCGCCGTCCATCGCGAAACGGGGCGCGAACTCCGTCGCGCTCCGGCTCGCAAGGACGAGCAGGTCCGGTTGCCGGGCCAGCACGCGATCGGGGTCGAATCCCGATCGCGCGATCTCCGGGTCGTTCAATCCCCACAGGTCGATGATCGAGGCATCGCTCGCCCAGGGAAGCAGGCCGCAGTCCGTGAGCGCGACAGTCGCCTGCGGATGATTCGCGCGAACCCAGTCTGCGAGCGGGCCATGAACGGTCGCGAGGATTTCCCCGACGGCAACGGCCGTGCGCCGCACAGGAGCCGCGGCGGGAGCCGTCGGCAGGCGCACGGGCGCCATGTCGCGCACGAGCGGAAAGACCGCCAGCGCCGCCGCGGGCACCGTGACGAGCCACGCCGGACGGATGGCGGCGGCGAGCCTCGCGAGCGACGCCCCCGAGAGCAGGAGAACGAGTGGCAAGACGGGCCAGAACAGCCGCAGATAGAATCCCATCGCGGGGCGGGTATTCAGGAGCACCAGCGCCTGGGCGGCAACGATCGCCCCGGCCAGAACGAAAGCCCCCCCCGTACCAGCGCCCCCGGCGCGTCCCGCGGGGCCTCCCCCATCCCGTACCGCGTCGGGCGCCTTCGCCACCGCGGCGCGGCCGGAGAGAACCGCCGCGACGGCTCCGACCGCGAACGCGAGGTGCACACCCTCCAGCCGGACGAGATCGCCGAGAAAATAGGCGAGTCCTCCGAAGGGCATCCACTTTGCCGCGACGGTATTCGCCACGGGGCTGCCGAACCGCGCAAGCCGCCAGAGGAGATACGGCGTAGCCGCCGCTGCCACCAGCCCTCCGGCTGCGAGCGCTGCGCGCCGCCCGGCGCGGCTCCCTGCCAGCAGGAACGCCCCTCCGATGCCCACGGCGGCGAGCGGCAGCCCCTCGGGGCGCAACAGCGCCAGCGCGGCGAACCCGAGACCGGCCGCGACGGGCCGGCCGAGGCGCAGCCCCCGCCAGCCCGCGAGGACCGCGAGGGCCGCCGCGGGGGCTTCGATGCCTGAAACGCTCCAGAAGGCGAACATGGGCGAGGAGGCCAGACAGGCCGCGGGAAACAGGCCCCATCCGCCGGAACCCAGCGTCTCGCGCCCCTCCCGTGCAAGTTGGGCGACGACGCCCAGCCCGAGAATCGCTCCCAGCAGCTTCGTCGCCGCCATCGGGTCGCCGGAGACGAACGACGCCGCAGCCATCCAGAGAACCCAGAGGAAATTGCTGAACCCTTCGACCGGGGGCCCGCCGGGATTCCAGGAAAACCCCAGTCCCCGCGCGAGATGGCTTGCGTAGCGAAGAGAAATGTAGGCGTCGTCCATCGTGTAGGGCCAGCACAACCCGCACAGGCACGCCCAGAGCGCCGCAAGAGCCGCGAGCGTCAGACGCCTGCGGACGGGAGTCCAGTCCGCGCCGGCGCCGCGTATTCCCGAACCCGCCGGAAGAGCGGCCGGGGAAGCTCCCGGCGCCGCCGCCCTTTTGCTCACACGCTCTCCTCGCCTCCCGCCGGCGCGCGCCAAGCGGAGCAGGCGACGGCGAGAAACAGGACCAGTGCCGGGACCGCCTTGGTCAGGTGCAACGCGAGGTTCTGCAGCGGGGAGAGGAGGATGAAGAGATCCGGATTGTCATAGCCGGCCGGCATCGCAGCGACCACCTCCGCGTGCGGCCGGTCGAAGAGCGCGAACAGCGTCGGCAGGGCGAGCGGCACCCAGACCGAAAGGGCCAGACGGCGGCGTCCTTCGATGACGAGAAGCACGAGCCCCGGAAGCAGCAGGACGTACTGGTGCTCCCAGAATTCGTTCCACCCGACGGCGAGAAGCGAGGTCCACAACGCCACGCCCTCGCCGACGGTCAGCCGGCGTTTGCCGAGGAAGGTGGCAGCCAGGGCCAGCCCGCCCGCGGCGAAGAGCAGGATCCGCTCCGCGAGGACGTAGGACAGAACGAGCCGCCCGTGCTCGGCCCACCGGGACAGATCGCCGAAGACCCCCGGGGACAGGAAGGTCATCGTCGAGGAGACGAGGGCCTGTAGCCCGTAGTTGCCGGCGTGCGGAGTCGCGAAGCCGCCGCGCAGGATCGTGGAGCGAAATCGCGCCCAGTCCTCGGGCCGCGCCGCGAACCAGAGGGCCGCGGTGCCGAGGGAGGTTGCCGCCCACAGGGCGGGCGCCTTGAAGCGGCGCCTCTCGAGAAGCAGCGGCAGGAGAGCCGCGCCGGCCCATTTGAAGGTCGTGGCCGTCAGCCACGCGGCGGGCCCCAGCCGCCCTCCGCGGCCCAGCAGGGCCGCCGCCACTCCGAGGAAGCCGACCGCGAGGAAAAAGTCGAGCTGCCCGATGAACAGCTCCACATAGTAAGGGGTGAAGGCCAGCCAGAGCGCCGCAGCCAGGCGGCCGGTGCGCCGGTCGGGGGCAAGCCGCAGGGTCGCGAGGACGGCGGCGGCGAGAAGCAATTCGTTGATGACGATCCAGCCGATGCGCGCCGTGCGGGGGGGAAAGGCCGCCGCCACGACGGAGATCGTCAATGCCGACAGCGGCAGGTAGCGGTAGTCCCCCCACGAGGGCGGATCCTCGCGCGCGTCGATGCGGTAGGGACTCTCGCCGCGCCAGAGGTTCCGGCCCGCTTTCCACACCACGTGAAAATCGGAACCCGGAGCGCCCCGGTGGGTGCAATCGTTGAAGAGAGGATCGAGCCAGCCTGTCGGCAGGCTGGCGACGAGCAGGAGGTGGACGGCCAGTGCGGCCGCGAAGGCCGTCCTCGCCCACGGTGCCGCTCGGGGGCGGTTCACGTCGCCAGGATGTCCTTCACCCGGTCGAAGATGCCACGGCCCGGGGATTGCGCATCTGCCGAATCCTCCCCCCGGGCGAGCTTTTCGACGAGTTCCCGCTGGGCCTTTGACAGCTTGCGCGGGACGCGGACCTGCACGATCGCATGAAGGTCGCCGCGCGACCCGCCTCCAATCCGCGGCATCCCCTCCCCCTTGAAACGGAACACGGTTCCGGGCTGCGTCCCCGCGGGGACCTTTAACATCAGCCGCGTTCCCTCGAGCGTTTCGATCGCCATCTCCGCGCCAAGGACCGCCTGGGAAAAGGTGATCGGCACGGTGCAGGCGAGATCCTTCCCCTCGCGGCGGAAGAGCGGATGCCCGCGGACGGAAAGGAAGACATAAAGATCCCCCGCCGGGCCTCCGCGCGCTCCCCCCTCCCCTTCCCCGGAAAGCCGCAGCCGCGCTCCGGTGTCCACGCCCTCCGGGATCCTGGCGTGAAGCGTCCGAGTGCGCCGCTGCCGGCCCGCGCCGCCGCACTCGCCGCAGGGCCGGACGATGGTCTCACCGTGTCCCAGGCAGACGTCGCAGGTGCGGCTGACGACGAGCGGCCCCATCCGGGAACGGACCTGGCCCTGCCCTCCGCAGCGGGAGCAGCGGGACACCCCGTCTCGTCCTTCCGCGCCGCGGCCCTTGCAGGAGGCGCAGGTCTCGTGCCGCGGAACCGTGATCTCCCGTTCGACGCCGCGCAGGGCCTCGACAAGTTCGATCTCGAGATCGACGCGCAGGTCCGAGCCCGCCTGGACGCCGCCGCCCCGGCGGCCCTGCCCGAACTCCCGGCCGAATCCGAACAGGTTGCCGAGCAGGTCTCCGAAGTCGGCGAAGACGGATGGGTCGAACCCGCCGAAACCCCCGCCATCGCCTCCGAGCCCGGCGTGGCCGAACCGGTCGTAGGCAGCCCGCTTCTGCGCATCGCTCAGAACCGCGTAGGCTTCGGCCGCTTCCTTGAACCGCTCCTCGGAGGGGGCATCGCCGGGGTTCTTGTCGGGATGGTACTGGACCGCCTTCCGGCGGTAGGCCTTCTTGATCTCCTCGGGCGAAGCCTCCCGGGCCACTTCGAGGATTTCGTAGTAGTCGCGCTTCTGCACGTTTCACCGCGGAGCGGGAAGATTTCCGGAACCGTTCCCTGCGTCAGATTGTATCGATGGCCCCGCGGCGTGGGCCGGACACCCGCCGCCAGAGCGGCTGACCGCGCCTCATTTCGACTCGGCGGACCCCTTCTCTTCTTTCTCCGCCGCGGCATGGTGCGGCGCCGAATCCCGCGACAGCATGCTCGGGTCGTAGAGAATGACGTCCGTGAGGATCTGTGAGGCCTCGCCGAGCTTCTCGAGGCTGCGGCTGACCTCCTCCAGGTTCGAGGAGGACATGGCCCGTCGGGCCGCTTCGAGGATCTTCTTCACTATCCGCTGCTTTTCCTCGTCGAGCATCAGGCCGAACTCGGCGAAGGATTTCTCGTTGGCTTCCAGCATGTTCTCGAGCCGGGTGCGGATCCGCAGGAACTCCGCCGTCTGCCGATCCTCCTCGGCGTGCAGCCGCGCGTCCTCGATCATCTGCTGGATTTCCAGCTCGGTCAGCCCGCTGCTGGGGGTCACCACGATGCGCTGCTCCCGTCCCGTGGCCTGGTCGCGCGCCGAGACGTGGACAATGCCGTTGCTGTCGATGTCGAAGGCCACCTCGATCTGCGGCACCCCCTTCGGCGCGGGCGGAATGCCGACCAACTCGAACCGTGCGAGGGACTTGTCGTGGGCGGAGATCTCCCGCTCGCCCTGCAGTACGTGAACCTCGACCTTGTTCTGATTGTCGCTGACCGTCGTAAAGGTGCGCGCCTTGCGGATCGGCACCTTGGCGTTGCGGTCGATGATCTTCGCGAACATCCCGCCCCGGGTCTCGATCCCCAAAGACAGCGGCGTCACGTCGAGAAGGATGAGGTCCTTCACCTCGCCCTGCAGGATCCCCGCCTGGACCGAGGCGCCCATCGCGACGACCTCGTCCGGGTTGATGCCGCGGTTCGGCTCCCGGCCGAACACGCTGCGGGCCAGCTCGGCCACCCGCGGCATTCGCGTCTGGCCCCCGACGAGAAGGACGTCGTCGATTTCCTCGGGCCGTACGCCGGCCAGCCGCATCGCCTCCTCGCACGGGCCGCGGGTCCGGTCGATGAGATCCTCGACGAGCGCTTCCAGCCGGGCCCGCGACAGCGTGCGGTTCAGATGGCGGGGCCCGGAGGCGTCGGACCAGATGAAGGGCAGCGCGATTTCCGTCTCGATCGACCGCGACAGCTCGCATTTCGCCCGCTCGGCGCTTTCCTTAAGGCGCTGAAGCGCGAGACGGTCGTTCCGCAGATCCGCTCCCGATTCCGCCTTGAACTCCTCGATGAGCCACTCGACGATCCGCTGGTCGAAATCCTCCCCGCCGAGAAAGGTGTCCCCGCAGGTGGACTTGACCTCGAACACCCCATCGCCCAACTGCATGATCGAGACGTCGAAGGTGCCTCCGCCGAGGTCGAAGACCGCCAGCTTGCCCTCGATCCGCCGGTGGAAGCCGTAGGCCAGGGATGCGGCCGTCGGCTCGTTGATGATCCGCAGAACGTTCAGTTCGGCGATGCGTCCCGCGTCTTTCGTCGCCTGCCGCTGGGCGTCGTCGAAATACGCCGGGACGGTGATGATCGCCTCGCGCACTTCCTCGCCCAGGAAATCCTCCGCCATCTCCCGCAGGCGGCCGAGGAGGACCGCGGAGAGTTCCGCCGGGGAGTAGTCCCGCCCCTGCGCGCGGATCCGCACGTCGCCGTTCTGCGAGCCTGTGATCTCGTAGGGAACGAAGCTTGCCGTCCGGCGAACCTCGGGGGATTCGAGCTTGCGGCCCATGAGCCGCTTGACCGCGTAGAGGGTGTTGTGGGGGTTCGTGACCGCCTGGCGCTTGGCGATCTGACCGACGAGCCGCTCCCCCTTGGCTGTAAAGGCCACGATCGAGGGCATCGTACGGTTGCCGTCCTTGCCCGGAATGACGCGCGACTCGCCCCCCTCAAGCACCGCCACGCAGGAATTGGTGGTGCCGAGGTCGATGCCGATTACCCGTCCCATCCGCTCTCCTCACCCTCGGATGTCGACGCGGGAGCCTCTTCGCCGGAGACGGCCCCGCCGGGATTCGAGACGACCTTCACGAGCGCCGGGCGCAACAGCCGCCCGCCATGCTCGTAGCCCTTCTGCATCTGCTCGATCACCTGCTGGTCGTCGAAATCGTCCCGCAGCACCATCGTCATCGCCTCGTGCCGGCGCGGGTCAAACGGTTCGCCGAGCGCGTCCACCTCCTCGAGCCCCTGCTCACGCAGGGCCTCCCGCGCCTGGCGCAGGACCAGCTCAATGCCCTTCGCGACCGATGGGGGCGTCGCGACAGGAAGGGTTTCGACGGCGCGTTCGAGGTTATCAACGACGGGCAGGATGCCGCGCAACACCTCGCGAACCCCCTCCGCGCGCTCCTCGGTCGCCTCCCGGTCGCGCCGGCGGCGGTAGTTGTCGAACTCCGCCAGAAGCCGCAGGTGCCGCTCGAGAACGCCCTGGTGCTCGCCGCGCAGCGCCTCCAGCTCGGCGCGGACGGAAGCCAGCGCTTCGCCCGAACCCTCGGAGCGCACCGCGCGGGGGCCGGCGGCGGCGGGTTCGACGGCTGCCTCGATCGGCGCTCCCGTCTCGTCCACGGCTTCGATGCTGACGATCTCGACGTCCTCGCCGTCGAAGAAATCCGGTTCCATGCGCGTTTCGTCCTCGGAATCGTCGTCGGTGCGGGGTGGGGTCATGGGGCGTTCCCCTGCTGGGCGATCGTCTGGCCGAGGGCGCGGGACAGCGACTCGACGAGCGGAATCGCGCGATCGTATTCCATTCGGACGGGGCCGATGATGCCGACTGCCCCGAGCACGCGCCCCGGCAGCCCGTAGGGCGCCGCGAGAACGGCGCAGCGGCGCAGACGCGGGTCGTCGTTCTCCGAGCCGATGCGCACCGTCATTCCGCCCGAGCGCAGGCAGCCGTTGAGGATCTCCACCAGACGGCTTTTCTCCTCGAAGGCGCGGAACAGATCCCGCATCGCCTCCGCCGAGGCGAAACCCGGCTGCCCTACGAGGTTGGGCGTTCCCTCGAGGAAAACGCCGGGAGCCTCCGGGCCGTGCCCCTCGAACACCCTCTCCGCGAGGGCGAGAGCGCTTCCGAGCACCTGGTCGTAGCGGGCCTTCTCCTCTGCCATGAGCGACACGATCCGGGCGCGGGCCTCGAGCAGTGTCAGCCCGGCGAACTGCTCGGTGAGGAACCTCGCCATGCCGTCGAGGGCCGTCTGGGAAATGTCCTCGATCGTCTCCACGAGGCGGTGGGTCACCATTCCGGCCGGGTCCACGATCACCGCGAGGACGCGCCGCCCATCGAGGCGGACGAAATCCATCGTTTCGAAGACGGCGCGGGTGAGATCCGGGGCGAGGACGATGCCGACGTTGCCCGACAAGGCCGACAGCAGGCGGGAGGCTTCCTCCATGACGGCCGGGATTTCGCCGTGAGTGCCCGCGAGGGCCCGCGCGATCCGCTCCTCTTCCGCGCCGCCAACGCGCACGCGGCGGGCACTCAGGAGAACGTCCACGTACAGTCGAAAGGCCGCGTCGGTCGGAACGCGCCCTGCGGATGTGTGCGGCTGCGAGAGCAGGGCCATCTCCTCCAGATCCGACATCACATTCCGAACGCTTGCGGAGGACAGGCGCTCCCGCGAAACGCGGGCGACCGCCTGCGAGCCGACGGGCTCTCCGTTCTCCAGGTAAGCCCGGATGATCGCCCGCAGGACATCCCAGCCCCGTGAGGACAGATCCGGGCCTGCCCGGTCGGGGGACGCCCCGCTGTCCCTCGTTCCGCGCAAGCCTCTCACGCAGAATACTTAACACCCGTGCCGGGGAGCGTCAAGCAGAAGGCTTTTCCCAGGGCGGGTGATCGGGCGAAAGGGTCCGAACAAACCAGGCCGGAAGCGGGGTCAACGGCTGCGTGCGAGCAGCCAGGCCCGGACGAAACGGTCGATGTCCCCGTCGAGGACCCGGTCCACGTCGCCGATTTCGAGACCCGTCCGGTGGTCCTTGATCAGCCGGTAGGGCTGAAGGACGTACGAGCGGATCTGATTGCCGAAGGCGATCTCCCCCTTGGCCCCCACCTCCGCCTTCCTCTTTTCATCCCGAAGCGCCATCTCCCGTTCGTAAAGCCGCGCGCGGAGAATCTTGAGAGCCACGTCGCGATTGCGGTGCTGGGAGCGCTCGTTCTGGCACTGCACGACGAGGCCCGTCGGGAGGTGCGTGATGCGAACCGCGGAGTCGGTCACATTGACGTGCTGGCCGCCGGCTCCGCTCGAGCGGTAGGTGTCCACGCGCAGGTCCTTCTCGTTGATGTCGATCTTGATGGAGTCGTCCACCTCGGGGATGACGTCCACCGACGCGAAGGAGGTATGGCGCCGTGCCGCCGCATCGTAGGGGGAGATTCGCACGAGACGGTGGACTCCCTTCTCGGCCTGCATATACCCGAAGGCCCTCGGACCGGAAACGGTAAAGGTGGCGGACTTGATCCCCGCTTCCTCTCCCGGCTGCAGGTCCACCAGCGCCACCTCGAACCCGCGCCGCTCGGCCCACCGCTCGTACATCCGCAGCAGCATCTCGGCCCAGTCCTGCGACTCGGTCCCCCCGGCCCCGGGATGGATCGCGACGATCGCGTTCTTGTTGTCGTATTCTCCGTCGAGCAGGACGACCGCCTCGGCCTCGTCAACCACGCTCTCCGCGATCACGAGCGCGGCGCGCACATCCGGTTCGACGTCCTCACCCTCGACCGCAAGGTCGAGAAGGGTTTCGGCGTCGGAGAGGGCCGAAGCGACCCGGCCCGCGCGATCGATATCATCGGACAGGGCCCGGCGGCGCTGCATCAATTTCTGCGCGGCGGCGGGGTCCCCCCACAGGCCGGGCTTGGCGATCTCCGATTCCAGACCCTGCAGCTCGGCCCGCCTGCCCTCGGGGTCAAAGACACCTCCGGATCTCGTCGGCGCGACCTTTCAACCTCACCAGTTTTCCGGCAAGTTCGTCACGAGCCAGCATGGTCGGGGGTCCTCTCTTCAGCCTCGGGCGGTGCAGCCTCGGGCAGCGAAGCCGCGGGCGGGGCCGTGTACCCTGCAACGCGTGTGCGAATCCGGATCAACGGCACCACGAGAATAAACGCGATGATAGCACAGCCGACCGGCAGAACCCCGCCCGTGCGCTGGAAAATCGTCGTCTCCCGGCCGGCGGACACGGTGGCCGAAACGATTTCGCGCCTTTGCAGCCCGCCGCGCGCCAGCTCGCGGCCCCGGGCGTCGAAGATCGCGGAGATCCCGGTCTCGGCAGCGCGAACGAGCGGGCGCGCCGTCTCGACGGAGCGGATCCGCGCAAGGGCCAGGTGCTGCGCCGGGCCGGCCGTCGATCCGAACCATCCGTCGTTTGTCAGGTTCAGGAGAACCTCTCCCCCCTCCCCCACTGCCGAGCGCGCGAACTGCGGAAAAATGGCCTCGTAGCAGATCAGGGGCGTCACGCGCACTCCGTCGAGCAGCCAGACGGCGGGGCGATCGCCCGGCTCGAACTCCCCGATCGCAGTCGAGAAGCGCCGCACGAACGGCATCAGCCGGCCGAGCGGCACGTACTCCCCGTAGGGGACGAGGTGAATCTTGCGGTAGGAGGGGGCCGATTCGCCGCCGGGGCGGACGAGAAACGCGCTGTTCGAATACGGCCCCTCCGTGGGTCCGCCGATGCTCCCCAGGACGATCGACGCGCCGGCACGCCGGGACAAGTTCTCCACGAATGCGCGGTACGAAGGGTTCATCTCGAACCCGTAGGGAGTCGAGGATTCCGCCCACAGCACGAGCTGCGCTCCCAGGCGAGCCGCCTGCAGGGTGAGATCCTCAGAGGCGGCGAGCAGGCTCGGGCCCTCCGCCTCCGGGGCGTCCGGCGGAGTGTTTCCCTGCACGCAGGCCACGCGGAGGGACGGGCCCTCCCCCACGGGCCGCGCGAGCCGCGTCCACCCCCAGCCGAGCGACGCTGCCGGCAGCAGCACGGCCGCGACGAGCCCCGCGCGTCCGCGCCGGTCGGCGCCGCCCCAGCGAAACGCCCCCCCCACAGCCGCGGCGAAAGCGGCAAGGAGAAAGCTCAACCCGTAGACGCCCGCGATCGAGGCCACCTGAAGTACCGGGGCAACGCCCTGCTGGCTTGCCCCGAGGAGTCCCCAGGGAAAGCCGGTCAGGATCGTTCCCCGCAGCCATTCCAGCCCGGTCCACAGGATCGGAACGGCCGCCAGCGCCGCCCCTTCCCCGCGCCGACGCGCGATCAGTGCGACGGCGCCTCCGAAGACCGCCGGAAAGAGCGCGAGGTAGGCGATGAGCAGCAGCCACGGGATCGGGCAAAGGGGGGCCGCCATGCCCGAGAAGCGCAGGAGAAACGACAGGATCCAGAAGAGCAGGCCGCCGAAGAACACCAGCCCGCACACGGTCCCCGCTGCCAGGCCGCGGCCGGGTGAGACCGGCAGCACCGAGAGGATCAGTGGCACGAGCGCGATCCAGCCCACCCAACCGAGATCCGCGGGCGGAAACGAGAGAACGAGAAGCAGGCCTGAAAAAACCGCCGGCGCGAACGCGAACGCAAAGCGCAGGCGGCCGCGGGCGCCGAAACTCATGGGGCCGGGGACACGATCCAGGTCGTGAGCCCCTCGGAGGAACCAAGCCGGCCCGCCTGGCGCTCGGCCTCGCTCCGGGTCGGATACCCGCCGACGCGCACCCGGTGCCTGCCGTCCGCACCCGCAACCACGGTGGCCGGCCAGCCGCGGGTCATGAGTCGGTTTCGGAGCGACTCGGCGCCGGGAGCGTCCCCCGCGAAGACCTGCACCGCCCACTCCCCCGCGCGCCGGCCCGGAGCCGGCTGGCTACCGCCGGACCCCGGGCCGGTCCCGGTTCGACCCGGCGGGGCGGTTCTGCCGGTTGTGGCCACCGGTTCCCGGCCGCTTCCGGCCGCGGCAGCGCGGCTGGACTCATCCCTTCGAGGCGGGAGCGCGTTTGTCGCCGCGCCGGAATCGCCCCGATCGAAGAACGAGACGCTCTTCGCAACGTCTTCCATTTTCAGCTCGGCGGAATCCGGTGGGGCACCTGGCCCGCCCCCCGCGTGCGGCATGCCGACCGGGCGGCGCAGGAGCACGAACGCTCCGGCGGCGAAGACGACGATGGCCAGAACAAGGGCGATGCGGATCGGATCGAGTCGCAGCGTCACTTCGCGCGGAGCGTGCGCGTCGCTCACCGGGAGGCCTCCGGCGTGTCCGGGGCTCCGGGCGCCGGCTGGATCGCGACGGAGACGGAGTTCTTGCCGGTCGCCTTGATTCGCCGCATCGCCTCGTCCGCGACGGCGACCATGTCCTTCGCCGTGCCAGCGTGGAGCGGAAAGGTCGCGAGCCCCAGCGAGGCCGTCATGCGCACGCCCTGATCGAGTTCTCCCTCGAGAAAAAGCCTCACCGCGATGCACCCGCGCACCCGCTCGGCCACCTCGAGGGCGCCCTGCACGCCGGTTTCCGGCAGCACGATGCAGAATTCGTCCCCGCCGAAGCGGATGAGCTTGTCGATCCGCCGGATCGACCCGGCGATCCGCCGCGCGACTTCCCGCAGGACGAGGCTGCCCCGGTGGTGCCCGTGGGCGCTGTTGACCGACTTGAGGTTGTCCATGTCGAGGAAGATCAG
>Ga0315273_10008638_pt1 | contig 12868 bp, 12 predicted proteins | sample YL17G02_0_MG_FD_205753 | JGI IMG/M metagenome (GOLD analysis project Ga0315273, IMG submission 205753) | Sediment microbial communities from Yellowstone Lake, YNP, Wyoming, USA - YL17G02_0 | ecosystem: Environmental > Aquatic > Freshwater > Lake > Sediment | place: USA: Wyoming | collected...
GTCACCGAACGCGGCATTTTTTACGAACAGCCCAAGAGCGGCCCCATTAAGAACTGGTTCGGCTGCTTCGACCTGAAGACCGGAAAGTCGGAAGAGGTCCCGCTTCCCATCGCCGATGGTTACGTGCATACCGGCCTCGACCCCGCCGGCAAGTTTCTATTCTTCGAGAACCACGGAAAGACTCACGAGCTGATCTCATTCCACTTCCCGTTCCTGCGGGAGCGCACGCGCTTCCAAACCATACGCAAAATCGAGCCGTATCCGCAACGCAGCGGACAGCGCTACCACGCGCACCCGTTCCTTTCCCCCGACCGCAAGTGGATGTTCCATACCGCGGTGGTCGAGGGGTTCGCCCAGGTCTCGGCCGTCGAGGTTGCCGACCTGGTGGATCTCGACGAATACTGGGACCGCCGTGCCTGACCCGGCTGTGCATAAATAAGGAGCCATCCAATGAGAGTTTTTCTACCGCTATTGCTGGTCGCCGCCGGACAGGCGGCCGACCGCGGGGTGCCGCTGTTTGACGGCAAGACGCTGAAGGGCTGGCACGTCTCGGCCAAGCCGGCCGACCGCGACAAGGATTTCTGGCGCGTCGAGGACGGCGCCATCACCTGCGATTCGCGCGGGCGCAAGGATCACGATTACGTGTGGCTGGTCGGCGACAAGGAGTACGGCGATTTCGACCTGACGCTCAAGGTCCGCGGCTTCCGCGAATCCCCGGGCAATTCCGGCGTGCAGGTGCGCAGCCGCTACGACGAAGCCGCCGGCTGGCTGGACGGGCCGCAGATCGACGTGCATCCTCCCGGGCCGTGGCGCACCGGCTGGATTTACGACGAGACGCGCGGCACGCGGCGCTGGATCCAACCCTCGCTGCCGGATTCGAAAATGGAACCGGCGCAGGGCTCCAAGGAATGGAAGTGGAAGTACTCCGGCGAAGGCGACGGCTGGAACGACCTGCGCATCGTATGCCGCGGAACGGCAATCAAGACGTGGCTGAACGGCAACCCGGTGGCGGACCTCAACGGCGATGGCTTGCTCAATGACGAGGCGCACCGCGCGCGCAACGTGGGCTTGAAGGGCCACATCGCGCTGCAACTGCACATCAAGGACGATCTCTACATTCAGTACAAGGACATCTTCATCCGCGTGTTGCGGTAAAGAAGGCAAGTCATGCGATGGGTGATTCTGCTGTTTCCACTGATCTCGATGGCGGCGCAAAACCTCGGCGAATTCCAGAGCCAGACCACCATCGGCGAGAGCGCGCGGCCCGGCGCGGCCGAGTTCGACGCCGCGCGGCGCACGTACCGCCTCACCGGCGGCGGCGCCAACATGTGGGGCGCCGCCGACGCCTTCCACTTCGTGTGGAAAAAACTCTCCGGCGACTTTACGCTGACCGCGGACGTGCAGTTCGAAGGCACCGGCGGCAACGCGCACCGCAAGGCCGGCTGGGTAGTGCGCCAGGGTCTGGAACCCGGAGCGCCCTACGCCGACCTTGTGGTGCACGCCGGCGACGGCCTCACGTCGCTCCAGTTCCGCACGCAGGCGGACGGCGAAACGCGCGAGGTGCGCTCGCCCGTGTCCCACGCGGTGAAGTTGCGCCTGGAGCGCCGTGGCGACATCCTCCGCGCCTGGGTGGCGCGAGCGGGCGAAGAACTTCAACCCGCGGGCTCCACCGCCCTGGTCCTGCCCGACCCGGTGTACGTGGGCCTGGGGGTGTGCTCGCACGACGCCGCGCGCATGGAAACCGCGGTGTTCTCCGGCGTCGAGATGAAAGCGGCGCCGGCCGAACGTACCGTGGTGGGCACTCGAGGGCCGCAGTTTACTATCAACGGCCGCGCGACCTACACGCCCGAAGCCGGCTTCCCGATGGCCGACCCGCTGATCGCCGGCACGCTGCTGAACGTCCGCGCCGTCCAGGCGATTTTCGACGACGCCAATTATCCGCAACAGGGCACGCGCGAGCGGCCGTATCAGTCCAACACCATGGGCGCCGTTCAGTTCGAATACCCGGACGGCAAGTGGGACCCGGACCGCAACACGCTCGAGTTCACCCGGGCTTTACCCGAGTGGCGCCGCGCCGGGTTGCAGGCCTTCACCGTGAACCTGCAAGGCGGCGGCCCGACCGATGGCAACTACGGCGAGAACGGCCCCACGCAGCCGCATCTGAATAGCGGTTTCGACGCCGAGGGCAACTTGAAACCGGCCTACGCCGAGCGGTTGCGCCGGGTGATCTCGGCCGCCGACCGGCTTGGAATGATCGTGATCGTTGGCTTTTTCTACCAGGGCGAAGACGAGCGCGTGACCATCGCCCCGGATAGCCGTTACGTGCGGCGCGCCATCACCAACGGCGTCGAGTTCCTGAAATCCCTGCCGCATCGCAACGTGTTGATCGAGATCAACAACGAAACCAGCGTGGGCGGCTACAGCCACCCGATCCTTCAGCCCGACGGCGCGGTGGAAGCCGTGGCGCTGGCCAAGCAAGTGGCGGCGGGTGAGTTTCCCGTGTCCATGAGCTGGTCCGGCGGCATACAGCCGCGCGGCAGCCGCGGCGACCGCGCCATCCAACTGGTGGACTACGTCATGTTCCACACCAACGGCCGCACGCCGGAAGAAGTGCACGAGACCATCGTGGCCATGCGCCGCTGGGCCGGCTACAGCCGCCCGCTGCTGATCAACGAGGACGGCGTCTCGACCTTCAATCTGCACGCCGCGGCCCAGGAGCGGGTGGGCTGGGGCTACTACGACCAGGGCTGGAATAACTACCGCGACGGTTTCCAGTCGCCGCCCACCAACTGGAGCGTCAGCACGCCCGTGAAGTGGCTGTTTTTCGAACAGGTGGCGCGGCTCACCGGCTCGGCGGCGCCGCCGCGGCCCAAGTACGACGACGCCGAAGCGCCCCTGATCAAGCTGGTCGGGCTGAAACCCGGCCAGGTCTTGCGCGAGCGCGCCTGGATTGAAGCCGTGGTCGAGGACCGCCACACGCGCTGGCCCATCAAGCGCGTCGAGTTCTTCATCGACGGCAAGCCGTACAGCTTACGGCGCAACGCGCCGTTCATGCTGGGCGGGGTGGAATGGTGGAACCCGGCCGCGCTCGCGCCGGGCAAGCACGTGTTGCGCGTGGTGGCCTACGACATGCGCGGACCGCGCTTCACCGAGACCTGCGCGATCCTGGACGTGCCGTTCGCGATTGCCCGGTAGGGCTCACTTTTTCTTGCCCGCCGGCCGCGGGCTTTCAAACAGAGGCGGCTTCAGTTCCTTGTTCCAGTCTTCGCGCGCGCGCTCGAGCCGCTCGAAAACATCCTTGTGGTCCGCGGCAACGTCCCTGGTTTCGCCGGGGTCGGCGTCCAGGTCGTACAATTGCGCGCCCTCCTGATTCCTGTACAGCTTGTAGCGCCCCTCGCGGACGGCGTACTGAACCCCGCCGCCGGTGCGCCAGAACAAGCGCTCATGCGGCGGGCGCTTCGCTTTGCCGGTGAGATGGGGCATCAGGTCGACGCCGTCCAACTTCACGCCCGCCGGACTTTTCGCGCCGGCCAGCGCCGCCGCCGTCGGGAAGATGTCGAGCGAGATGACCGGCTCGTTGTAGACCTTGCCGGCAGCGAGGCGCCCGGTCCAGCGCGCGGCGAACGGCACGCGGATGCCGCCCTCGTACAGGGTTCCCTTGGCGCCGCGGAACGGTTGGTTGCTCGAACCGTTGATGCCCACGGGGCCGCCATTGTCGCTCAGGAAGAAGATCAGCGTGTCGGCGCCGAGCTTCAGATCGTCAATCGTGTCGAGCAGGCCCCCGACGCCGTCGTCCAGGGCGCCGATCATGGCGGCGTAGTTGCGCCGTTGCGGGTCCTGAATGCCCGCGAAACGGCCCAGGTACTTCCCGGTCACCTGCTGCGGCGTGTGCGGCGCGTTGTAGGCAAGGTAGAGGAAGAAGGGATCCCCGGCATGCCGCCGCACGAAGGCGCCGGCCTCGCGCGAAAGCGCGTCGGTCAGGTATTCGCTTTCCGCCACCGGTTTGCCGTCGCGCTGGAAGGGGATGAAATACTCGCGCCTCTCGTCCACCCCGCCGGCCTTGAAGTAGTCGTGCCCGCCGCCGATGAAACCGAACTGCTCGCCGAAGCCGCGCCGCAACGGGTGCATCTCCGGCGTCGCGCCCAGGTGCCACTTGCCGACGATGCCCGTCGCGTAGCCCGCCTCGCTCAATACCCGAGGCAGCGCGACCTGGTCCGCCGGCAGCCCCGACACGCGATCGTTGGGATCGTACCTGGGGTTGTTCTCGTGGCCGAAGCGCTGCTGGTAGCGGCCGGTCATGAGGCCCGCGCGCGTCGGGCTGCAAAACGGATGCGAGACGTAGCCGTTGGTGAAGCGCACGCCGGCCCGCGTAATCCGGTCGATGTTCGGCGTCGGGATGTCTTTGGCGCCGGTGAAGCCGACGTCGGCCTAGCCCAGATCGTCGGCGAGAATCACGATGACGTTGGGCCTCGGTCGCGGCGCGGCGGCCAGCGGCAGCGCCGCGGCGCCGTGGAGCAGGGATCGGCGGGTGAGCAGGGACATACTTATGGTTTTACCACTGCGCCGTCCAGCGTGCGGTCGGTGTGGTAGGCGCCGCCGTCTTTGCTTTCCTCGAGCGGGTACTTCGCCGCCAGCTTCTCGTCGATGTCGATGCCCAGGCCCGGCTTGCCGCTCCCGTACAGATAGCCGTTGCGGATGCGCGCCGCGCCGGGCATCATCTCGTGGACCAGGTCGGGGAACTGGTTCTCTTCCTGGATGCCGAACGCCGTGCTCGAGATGTCGACGTGATAACTGGCCAGTTGATTGACCGGGTCGTTCTCGCCGCCTTCCTGAATGGCGGTCTTCTCGGCCTGCGTGATGCCGCCGATGGCCGAGACGCGGCAGCGGACGTAATCGATGAGCCGGCCGGCGATCGGCGGCAGGTATTCGTAAGGGTGCGAGAAAACCTCGCCCACCGCCTGCGGCGTGGTAGCGGCCTGCCGGATGTTGCGGTACCAGGCGATCTGTTCCGGCGGCAGGATGTCCTCGAGAAACAGCATTTGGTAGGGTTGCATGCGGCGCGCCAGTTCCACAGCGTTGACGGGGCTCAGGTGCGAGTGCACGTCGTGGCACAGCTTGGGTTCGAAGCCGACCTTGGCGCGCACGTATTCGAAGACTTTCGGGATGGTGTCGACATACATCTCCTCGTCGAACGCCAGGCCCTGGTAACCGCCCCCGCCGTACTGCACGCGAATGTGGCGGAATCCCTTGGCCATCGAGGCCTGAACGCTGGCCACGGCCGCTTCCTTGTTGGCGCCGCCGGCGTGGTCGTAGCAGGGCACGGCGTCGCGCGTCTTTCCGCCCAGCAACTCGTAAACCGGCATGCCGGCGCGCTTGCCCTTGATGTCCCACAGAGCCATGTCCATCGCGGCCAGCACGTTGTTGTTGATGGAGCCGTTGCGCCAGTAGGTGCGCATCTGCGCCGCCTGCCACAGGTCCTCGATGCGGTCCGGGTTCTTGCCGATCAGCCAGGGCTTCAGGTGTTTTTCAAGCGCTGCGACGACGGCGTGGGCCTGGTAGTGGTTGCCCGCCGAACCGATGCCGTACAGTTCCGGCTCGCCGGTGACGACCTTGAGGAACACCCAGCGGTACCGCCGCCCGCCGCTGGTGGGGATGACCTTCACGTCTTTGATGGTGAGCGGCGCGAGGCCGTTTGTCCGCTGCGCCATGCCCGCCACCGGCGCCGCCAGCACGGTTTTCAAGAGGTTTCTGCGTTCCACGTTGCCTCCTGAGCCATTATCCATTGGTTTCCGGCGCCGTTGCCGCATGTTATGATGGAGAAAATGGCGCTATCGTCTAAGGGTTAGGACGAAGCCCTCTCAAGGCTTAAATACGGGTTCGAATCCCGTTAGCGCTACCATGTTTTCATAGACTTACGGGCACCAAGTGCGCACGAGTGCGCACGCGCAACGCTCCAGCCGCACCGGGCGCGCCACGTTGCGCCCGCACCGCCGGCATGGACGTCCGGTGCCAGGTCGTGGTCGCGGACGCCACAGGAGGCCACAGTGCGCCCGGCAATGGCTGGTGTCGTAGTCATTGGATTCGTGTGGCGCAACCGGCGCCACTCTGCTTTGCCTGCGCCGCCTGTCGCCTCTTCCGCTCGTTCCAGCGCCGCGCCGCCTCGTCGTCCTGACCGTGGATCATGTGGGCGTAGATGTCCGCCGTGGTGCGGACCGAGGAGTGCCCCAGGCGCGCCGAGATCACCTGCAGCGGCACGCCATCGTCGACCAACTCCGAGACGTGCGTGTGGCGCAGCGAGTGGAGCGATGCGCCTTTCGGCATGTTCAGTTTCCGGAACAGCAGCGACACCGTCGCCGAGATCGAATCCGGCTTGAGCGGCGTGCCGTTCGGGTTGGCGAAGATCAGGTCCAGGTCGCTGCGGTAGTCGGGGCCGAACTGCTGGCGGAACTCATCCTGGCGCAGGCGGTGCGCTTCGAGTGCGGCCAACGCGTCCTCCGGAATCGCGACAGAGTGCGGATTGTCCGTCTTGGTGTCTTTGAACTGCAGTCCGTCGTCGGTCTGGCAGAGCGAGCGCGCGATCATGGCGCGGCCGTCCCGGATGTCGGTCCATCGGAGCGCCAGCAGTTCGCCACGCCGGCAGGCGGTCGCGCTCGCAACCTCCAGGAAGATCGGCAGGCACCATGGGCTGGTTGCCGATTCCATGACCAGTTCGTGTTGCGCCGGAGTGAGCGCGATGCCTAATCGCTTCTTCGGGACGGGCGGCTCGCTGGCGGTCACTGGGTTCGTCGCGACCAGACCCCACCGCACGGCGCGACCGAAAGCGGAGGAGACCACACCGGCGATGCTCCGTACCGATTTCGCCTTCATCGGGCGTGGCGTCTTGGTCTTGCGCGTGTGGCCGCCGCTGGCCAGCAACCGCGTCCACTCGCGACTCAGATGCAGCGGCGTGATCTCGGCCAACGGCATCGCGGTCAGTTCCGGCGCGATGTACGCCGTCATCTCGCGGTATCGCTCGACGGTCTTGGGCGCGAGCTTATCCACTGCGTGCTGCCTGAAGAATTCCACGAACAACATCGCCAGCGTCTTGGGCAGCGCGGCGGCGACGCCGGCGGCGCCGGCTTTGCGCAACTCGAACTTCTTCTGCTCCTCGATGCGGCGCACCGCCTCCGCGTCGGTCGCCGCCTGCTTCGTGGGGAAGCCGAACTGCCGTATCTCGTTCCGCTCCTCGCGCGTCGAGCCCGGCGCGTTGAATTGGTAGTACCATGTGATCTTCCCCGAGGAGTTCTTCCTTTTGTGTGTTGGCATGTCAGTTCACTCCAAACCTATTAGTCCCTCTATCCGGGGAGGATAGCGAGGGCGTCTTCGCTGCATTTTCGTGCATCCCGCAAGTGCTCTCCCACGTCTCGAATGCGTGCCGGGTGACGATCCACCGTCGACCGAGCCGGATGGCAGGAATGATGCCCCGCTCCAGCATCGTGTAGACCGCGAGCCGCCCGACGGAGAGCCGGTTAGCGATCTCGGAAATCGACATTCGACTGCTCATATCGTTACCGCCATGCCGGTTTCTCGCTGGCAGATATAGAGCGTTTCGCGCGCTCTGGTTGCGCCCACGTAAAAGACTCGGATCACGGAATCGCGCGCCGCGCCGCCCCGGTTGTATTGGGCGTCGCCCGCCTGGCTCATATCCGGGAAGAGATAGACCACGTCGGCCTCGCCGCCCTTAACGGAGTGGATGGTTCCGACCACAACCTTGGGCGTGTCCAGCAGCGCCTGCGGCCCGCGCCTGGCGGCAATTTCAGCCGGAAACTGGACGCGGCCGCGAACTTCGGCGGTCACCAGACGGCACCACCAGTCGAGCAGCGCGCGGTAGTCGCCGTCCCACGCATCCATGAGCGAGTCGAGCGCGCCCGTCTCGAAGATCTCGTGCAACCGCTCCATCGTCGCGGGCTCCGCCGGATCGCACTGCCGGAGCTTCGTCTTCATCCCGTGCTTCAGAATCCCCTTCGCCGCCACGCAGTCGGCCCACAGCGCGACATCGCCATGGGTCCATGGACGGTGACCCGAGCCAAAGCCGGGGTGCCCCACCAGCAACGCCAGGATGCGGTTGGCGCTCGATCCCTTCTTGCCTATCCGCAGCGGGTTCCAGAAGCCGTTGGACTTCCGGTACGGGTTGTGGAACGGGATGCCGCGCTTCCGAAGCGCCGCCACCACCGGCTGCAGCATGTACGCGCAGGCCGCCAGGAACATCACTGACTTGCCCTGTTCCAGATGCTCCTCGGCGCTCTTGAGGATGAAATACTCCGGGGACTTGTAGGTCCCGGTCGAGAGCCGGTGGACCGCGCCATCCTCCGGCCGCGCCAGGTAGATCTTCTCCTGGCGTCTCGTCACCTGATGGATCAGCCCTTCCGCCACCTGGTGCAGGGCGCGCGGAACCCGATGCGACTGCTTGAGAATGATCTTGTGGTCGTCCGGAATGTCCGGGTCGAGGATGGCATCCGGAGAGGCGCCAGTGAAGCCGTAGATGCAGTTGTGCGTCACGATGCCGTCAGCGACGTAGGTGTGGTGCGGCGGCACACTGAGGCCATAGACGCAGCCGTTGTAAAAGAACCGCTCGATTCTGTCGATTGGCCGCCAGGAGACGCCGTCTCGGCAGATGCGATCAACCACAGGGACGGCCATTACTGCCGGAATCAGATTGCAGCCGGCGGTCTTGATTGTCCGCGCACCGAAACGGTTGCTCTGCCCGCGTTCGTAGAAAGGCAGGTTCAGGTCGCGGCCGAACGCTCGAAGGCAGCGGGCGCCACGTTCTGCATGGTCACCGAGCATGCCGAACAACTTCGCAATGACCGCGGCCGTGTAGTGGCCACCGCATTGGTCATGCATCGGATGCCAAACGGCGGTGCAGATCCCATATTCGGCTGCGACGAGGGACTCCCACAGGCTGGCTTCGCTGCGGCTGTCGCAGAGCCGGAGGATCCACGCCGCATCCGCGCGCTCCAGGTGCGCTCGTACCCCCAGGTGGCAACTACCATCCGCGCGGATCAGCTTGCACCACCCGACGCGAAACGATTCTTCCTTCCGCATCAGGTAGACGATATGTTTGTCGCGGCTGCTTTCGGTCCAACGGAAGAGCCAGGGATGGTTGTGGGTCGTGCTCGTCACCCGGTCGGCGACTTGAACGCGGACAGCATGGCCGCAGTACGGCGAGGGCTCAATTCGGAACGCGTGCCCTTTGCGGAGACCATTGAGGAGGCTGTGGACGCCATCGTAAGACACGAGGCGATGGCGTGCGGGATTCAGCGTCTCAACCGGAATCGCTTCGCCGCCCTCCGTCAACACCATAGATCCGGGCAGGCTGGCTTGGTCGTCATCACCGGCAAGAATGAAATAGTTCGCTCGCTCGCCCCATTTCCGGATAAGCGTCAACTGCATCCGGTTGAGGTCCTGCGCCTCGTCCGCGAAGATCACCGCCGGGTCCCTGGGCGCGATGGCCACATCGTGGAGGCATCGCTCGATCAGATCGGTGAAGTCCAGGAGGCCGAGCGCCTGTTTGTACCGCGTCCACTTCTCCTCGAATTGACGCAGCGTGAGCGGCCAGCCTGCCTGCGGGATCATCAGCCCCCGAAAGCGGCTCAACTGCTGTAGGATCGCATCGCCGTCCTTGGCCAGTTCGGCGCCGTCTTCGCCACCAGGCTCCTCGCCGTCGAGTTTGCCCTGCTTCTTGGCGGGGGTGAGCGCCAGGCGCGGGTTTTCGCGGTTCCACTCTTCCACGCAGGACTCGGCAATCACGGGCGCGCCCAGGGCGTGGTAGCAATGCGAGTGCAGAGTGCCGATCCTGTCCGGGTCGATGGGCAGATCACGCCCTGCCAGCTCCGCGGCGGCGGTGCGAGAGAAGGACGTGACCAAGACCGACGCCGGACCATAGCGATCGACGGCGCGCCGGATCTGGCGACTGAGGTTGGTCGTTTTGCCCGCCCCAGGTGGGCCGTAAATTCGGTACTCCGCCGTAACGCTGTGATCGCGCTGCCCGATCTCCTCGAGGGTGCCGGTAGCCTGTTCTTCAGACGGGATCACTGGTATGCACCTCCTCCTTGCGAGGGGAGTACTCGGCGGGATCGAACTGATCCACCGGCAGGATCCACCGGCTCTGCTCCTTGAACTTCGCGCCGCGCACCCGGATGCTCTTGCCGCCGAGCACCCCGAGCATGGACGCGACCGCCTTCACGGACAGGTTCTGGAAGGTGGTCTTGTTGACATAAATCTGGAAGTCGCTGGCGCAGATGGCGACCCGGCCGTCCAGCAAGATGGGCTTGCGCTGGTTCTGGACCTGCTGCCCTTCGATCGTGTCGATGAAGCCGGTTTCCGACAGGTAGTGCGAAACGTACATCCGCGCCGCGCCCTCCCACTCGGTCTCCTCGCCACCCTGCTCGACGATGCAGGCATCCAGCATGACCTGCGCCAGTTGCTCCCAGACCTTCGGCTTGAGCTTGCGGATCAGCTTCCCGATCGATCCGGCAATGGCGAGCCGCACGGAGTCCTGCGCGATGAGCTTGCCGACGTCGGGGAACTCGATCTTTCCCTCCTCTAATTCCATGTGGAAGGTCGGCTCCTTGCCCGTGAACTTGACCAGGCGGCAGATCCGGACGCCCAGCACCGCGAAGATGCGTTCACACAGGAGAGCCTTGGCGGTCGCCGGATCGGGACTGGCACCATTCCCCGCACCTGCCTCCTGCGGTGCGCCCTGCGCGCCCGGGTGCGCGGGGTTGCCGGTCGTGGCGCCGGGTGCCAGTGCGGCAGGAAGAACTGCGGATGTGTCCATGCCCAAACTGGGCTGAAAGGCCTTGGCGATGGTCCTTTGGAAGTAGTCCACGCGAGTGCGTTGCGACCTTGCGTACAGGCTGCGGTGGTGGACGATCAGGTCGACAATCTGCTGCTCGGTCAGACCGGCCTGGGCGCCAAAATCCGCAAGCGCCAGGTCGTATCCCGACTGGCTCTGGTCTTTGAGGTCGTGGCGTTGCCGGTTCCACGTGTTGCGGAACCGCATGTCGGCAGCCATCCAGCCGTCGAGCGTCTCCTGCGGGATGCGCGCGTTGATGTTGATGACCAGCGGCGGCTTGTCCGCAAACCGCTCGGCCCACTCGCGCGTCGCCTGCTCCTCCGCTTCCGGATCGGGGATGCCAGCCCCGTCGAGGAGCTCCTCGAAGTCGCTCAGGTTGTAGCGATGATCCGTCGACGAGAGGACGGTCACATCCTTGGGGTTGGCAGGATCCTTGTGGTTGATGGTACCGGGAACCCGGAGCACGCGCGCCAGGTCCGAAAGCCTGTCGTACGACCAGCCGTGCGCCGCCGAGTTCAGGCGTAGCATGGTGTGCCAACGGGCTGCCAGGCGGGCCACGTGACTGCGCTCCTCTTCCGTCTCGAAGATGCAAGGCTCCTTCAGTAGCCACCAGCAATGCGCGCCGTTGCCGGTGAGTATCACGAGGCTGGGCGGCATCCCTGGCGGTACGATCTGCAACGCCTGCTCGACCGTGTGCGGCAGAGCCTTGTTCGAGTGGGCGCCGGACAGCAAATCGAAGTCGGAAGCCAGGCCGGAGATGCCGGTGATCTGAGCGGAGACGCACCGGTGTGTGGGGCCATAGTCCTTGCCAGCCAGCCCGATGCCGACATAGACGTCGCGTTCCGCCAGTATGCGCACGAACTCGGCTGCGGCCGGGACGTTTTGGAACCAGTGGGATCGCTTGTCCGGAAGCGTCCAGATCAGGATGAACTGCTCCTCCGGCTTGAACTGCCAGAGGGCGTTGAGAAAGTCGAGCGGCGTCATGCGGTCAACTCCTTCGTCAGCTTTTCCTTGAGCAAGAGCAGATATGCCACCAGGTCGATCGCTTCGTCGATGGCGTAGTCCAGGATCTTCATGGCCGGCACCTGCAGCAGTTCGCCTTCCTGCTTGCCGGAGTGCTCGGCAGCGCCCTGCCGGTACTTGGCGTCTACAAGCGCGGTGAACTCGGCCTTGATGCGGGCGAGGTGCGACTCCTGGGAGACTGTCATTTCCGGGCCTCCGCCGCGCGCCACGTCTCCCACCACACAAACCGCTCCCCATTCCAACAGCCGAGCGTGATGCCCTCGTCCATCGGCGCGTCCGGAGGGACCTGCTCCAGCAGCGACGGCTGAGACTTCGGTTCGGCCGCCTGCGCCGCCTGCTGCTCCCTGAGGCGGCGCAGCGCCTCGCGGCCGTAGATGGCGGCCGCACTCACGCCCGCGCTCCCTGTCCGGCAGGCGCAGCGGAGAGGCCCAGGATCTGGAGCGCGTCTTCCATGCTCCGGGCGATGCCAACCATGGCGCCGGCGTCGCGCCACTCCTGCATCCTGCGCGTCTGGAGCTCGGTCGGGATGGACCCCGGATCGCCCGGGCGCTTGACCTCGATCTCGAAGTGGCGCCCGCGGATGGAGCCGTAGAGGTCCGGGTCGCCGGCCACGCCCATCGCCGTACCGTGGCGCTTCCGGACAACGACGCCGGGAATCTTCTTCAGCGCGGCCATGATCCGGGCCACGACCGCCTTTTCCATGGTCGGCTGGCTCCTCAAGTCTTTACCTCCGCCGGCACGGTGAGCCGCACGCAGTGGGCGTGATGGTCGTGCTCCCACATCACTTCAGTGCGGTTGTCGAGCGCGGCCACCACGTCCTCGTCCGCGAGCACGAGGGCCAGTCCGGAACGCTTGGCGAGCACCGCCAGGCACGCCAGTAAGAGACGGGTCTTGTAGTCGTTCATTTGCACTTGACCTCCAGCTTTTGGCACCGCGCTGAGATCCGGTTCATAGGGGCTGCATCCCGGCTCTCTTTGCCGCGATTTCCTCGGTACGGAGGCCGGGTTC
>Ga0315273_10008639_pt1 | contig 12865 bp, 11 predicted proteins | sample YL17G02_0_MG_FD_205753 | JGI IMG/M metagenome (GOLD analysis project Ga0315273, IMG submission 205753) | Sediment microbial communities from Yellowstone Lake, YNP, Wyoming, USA - YL17G02_0 | ecosystem: Environmental > Aquatic > Freshwater > Lake > Sediment | place: USA: Wyoming | collected...
GGGCTCGACGAGTGGCAGGCCGCGAGGGTCACCAAGAATACCAATTGACTGCGCATGACAGTCTCCTTGCGTGTTTCTACCTTCCGGCCCCGCGGCCCCGCGGCCCCGCGGCCCCGCCTACACGTACCTTGCCACGGCCATGCAGACGGCTGTCAGGGCCAGCAACGTCGCCACCCAGGGCGCCGCAGCGGCCATCTTTGCCCGGTGCCCGTCCATCTCGGCCACGAGCGCGGCGCGTGCAGGGCCTTCCGGCGTGTTGGGCACCTTCTCCATCAGGCCGCTCAGCTTCATCGCGTTCGGCCGCACGACGGACGCCCCTATCACGAATCCCACCAGGCCCGCCAGCGCCCCGGCACCGTAGACCCGCGCCGACATCGACCCCGCCCAGGTGCTCCCGCCGGCCACCATGTCCTGCCAGTAGAGCCAGAACCCCGAGAGCAGGGTGACGAGTGCCACGACGGGGATGACGTTCATGTAGCCCCGGCGCATCAGCGCCAGCATGACCTTGCCGCCGTCGGGCCCGGCGTCGCGGACGCTGGGCATGAGGAAGGTGGCCACGAAGATGATGGTGCCGGCCCAGAACACGCCGAGCAAAATGTGGACGACGCGGATGGTGAGGAACAGGGCGGTCATGAATGCTCCAATCGTAGTGGTCGCTCAGTTCAGCGGTGTGTTCGACTACCCCTCCAGCGCAAACCCTTCCTTCAGTACCCAGACCTTCATGGCGAAGAAGAGCCGAATCATCAACTCGTGATCATCCTCCTGCACCAGGGCCACCAGGGCGTTGCCGTCGGTGCCCTTGGTGCGGCGGACACTCTCCTTGGCGCGGAGCCGGTGGCTCATGGCGTCAAGCCACTTCGGCAGGAGGTGGCGCTGGTCAGTGCGCACCACGTCCTTGGTCCTTTTCCCGCTGGCGTCGGCCAGCGCCACCTGGCAATACCGCTTGCCGCGCGCCGTCGGCATGGTGGCCCGCATGAACGTGAGCGAGCGATCGGTGAGCTCCGACCACGACTTGACCTTGGGCGTGCTCCTCGGTCGCACCTCGATGCGATCCGCAGCCACTTTCGGAAGGCGCAGGACGAACTGCCACGCGTTGTTTCTTGAAAAATTGGTGTCGGTCACGGTGTACCACTGCTCCGTGCCGCTCATGGACTCGCCGGCAAAGGTCCACTGCGCCGGGTGCACCTCACCACGCTCGACCTGCACCTTGTCGAGCCGATAGGTCTTCATCCTCGCCATGCGCTTCCTCCGGGGGTCAGTAGCGGATCGCGTAATAGATGACGTAGAACCACGAGAACAGCCCGTGGAGGATGGCCCACAGGATCGAATGGTTGGCGCTCCAGGAGATGGTGATAGCGAGCGCACTGCCGAACCCGATGCCGGCCTTGGCGGCGGTGTTGGTGTTGCTCATGAGCGGCTCCGTTCAGGAGAAAGTACCGTGGTATTCACATCGGCGGTGCGGCGAGCCGCCCGCCCAGCAACACGATCAGCGGCATCAGGAGGAGAAGCACCCGCGCGTACCACCGCGGCTGGCCTGCGGCCACCGACTGGCGGATCGAGGCCAGGCTCAGCAGCACCATGAGCACCGCGAGCGCGTAGACATGGGACTGGGGCGCCGAGGCAGCGTAATGTGCGGCAAGCCATCCGCCAAGCAGGGCGGCGAGGGCCGAACAGGTGAGGTTGACGGCCAGGTACGTCTGGGTGAGGGCCGGCCGCATACCCGGGACCCGCTTCCCCAGGAGAGCCACGGCCGCGACCGCGGTGGTCACCATCACCACCAGTGCCATGGCGAGGAAACTCCCCAGAACCACGAATACGCTGTGGAGCACCAGGTCTCCGCGTGACGAGGACCCTGCCAACATAGGACTTTCCCTGCGTCAGGGCGAGAGCCCGGCCCCGTTCGCTACCAGCCCCGCCCGCCCGTCACAAGCACCTTTGCGGCCTCCGCCATGAGGTAGGGCAGCTCGCGGGCGAGATGCGCCGAGATGGGGCTGGTGCGCGTCGGACTGGTGTAGGCGGTGAGCCCCTGACGGCGCGCTGCGAGCCGGACCCGGAGCATGTGAAAGGGATCACTCACCACCACCACTTCCGTGATCCCGTACCCCCGGCACCACTCGGCGGCGGCCGCGACGGATGCGTCGGTGGTACGCCCGGTGGGAAGCACGACCAGCGCGAGTGCCGGCACCGACTTGGACAGGTAGCTCGCCGCCACCTCCGCCTCGCTGGTCTTGTCGCCCGAAGCGACGCCACCGGTGAGCACGATGATCGGCGCGATACTGTCGGCGTACAGCTGGGCGGCGTGGTCGAGCCGGGCCTTGAGCACCGGACTCGGCTTGCCGTTGTATTGCGCGGCGCCGAGCACCACGATGGCGGGCACGGGACGCGCCTGATCTTGCCTGCTCACGGCCAGTACCGAGGCGAAGGCCACCACGTAGCTGACCCCGATGGCCAGGAGGCCGACGACGAGTAGCGTCTTGAGCCACTTCACCTAGAGGTCGAACCCCTGCCCGAGTTCCGGCAGGACCACGTTCCTGATCCCCTCCTCGGTGAGGATCTTGGCCATGGCTTCCCGAGCCGGGTTTTCCCCGTGCACGACGAAGGCACGCCCGACCGGTCCGCCGATCTTCCGGACCCATGCCCGCAGCTCGGTGCGGTCGGCGTGCGCGGAGTAGCCACCGATGGTCTCGATCTCCGCCCCCACCGGATACATCTCGCCGAAAATCTTGACCTCCCGCGCGCCCTCCTGGATCCGGCGCCCGAGCGTGTGCTCCCCCTGGAAGCCGACGAAGAGCACGATGTTCTTGTGGCTGCCGATGCCGTTCTTGAGGTGGTGGAGGATGCGCCCCGCCTCGGCCATACCGCTCGCCGCGATGATGATGGCCGGGCCGTTCAGGGTGTTGAGCGCCTTCGACTCGGCGGCATCCCGCACGTAGGTGACCAGCGGAAAGTCGAAGAGCGCCCGCGTCTTCTCGATGAATTGCTCCCGGTCGTCGAAGATTTCCGGGTGCATCCGGAACACCTCGGTGGCGTTGACCGCGAGCGGGCTGTCGATGTAGATGGGCAGGCCGGGAATCTTGCCGCTCTTCCAGAGTGAGTGCAGGGCGTACACCAGTTCCTGGGTGCGCCCGACGGCGAACGAGGGGATCAGCACCTTGCCGCCGCGGCCGGCCGCGCGGCGCACCACATCGCCGAGCCGCTCTTCCGCACCGGCAATCGACTCGTGGTCCCGGTTACCGTAGGTGCTCTCGATGATCAGGGTGTCGATGGCGCCGGATGGCGGCACCGGGTCCCGGATGATGGGAAGATTGTCACGGCCGATGTCGCCCGAGAAGACCAGGCGATGGCCTGCGCCCTCGGTGATCCGGATATCCACCGACGCCGAGCCCAGGATGTGCCCGGCGTCGAGAAAGGAGGTGACGAGGTGTTTCCGGATGTGGTGTGGCCGGTTGTACGGGACCGCCTCCATCAGATCCTGGACGGCCACCGCGTCGGCCAGGTTGTAGAGCGGCTCGGCCTCGGGGCTGACCCGGTCGTGGCGCCGGAGAAACTCAAAGTCGCTCTCCTGGATGTGGGCCGCGTCGGGGAGCATGACGCCGCAAAGATCCCGGGTGGCCGGCGTAGCGATGATGGGGTTGTGGTAGCCCTGGTTGATGAGGAGCGGCAGCCGTCCGGTGTGGTCGATGTGCGCGTGGCTGACCACGACGGCATCGATGCTGTGGGCGTCGAACGGAAGCTCGGCGTTGAGCTTGCGGGTTTCGGCGCGGCGGCCCTGAAAGAGCCCGGCGTCGAGCAGTACCCGCGCACCCACGGCCTCGAGGAGGTGCATCGAGCCCGTCACCTGTCCGCCGGCGGCGCCATGGAAGGTGAGTCTCATTGGGTGCCGAACAGCCGGTCTCCGGCGTCGCCCAAACCGGGCAGGATGTAACCGTGGTCGTTGAGCTGGCGGTCGAGCGCGGCCACGAACACCGCCACGTCGGGATGGTCCTTTATCATGCGCTCCACGCCGGCGGGGGCGGCCACCAGGCAGATGAGCCGGATGCGCTTGGCGCCCGACTCCTTGAGTTTGGCAATCGCCGCCGAGGCGCTGCCGCCGGTGGCGAGCATCGGATCGAGGACGAGGTAGACTTTTTCGCCGCCGAGGGGTGGAATCTTGAAGTAGTAGCTGACGGGCTCAAGGGTCTGCTCGTTGCGGTAGAGTCCGATGTGGCCGACGCCGGCGTTGGGGAAGAGGGCGGCCACGGCATCCACCATGCCCAGTCCGGCGCGGAGGATCGGGACCAGGACAATGAGGTCCCTGGGAATGCGGTGCCCTTCCATCGTTTCCAGCGGCGTCGTCACTGCCACCGGCTCGGTCTCGAGGTTGCGCGTCGCTTCGTAGGCCAGGAGCGTGGCGATTTCGCCCACCAGCTCGCGGAAGTCGCGGGTCGGCGTCCCCGCGTTCCTGAGCAGGGCCATCTTGTGCTGGACGAGGGGGTGGGAAACGATGGTCAGGTTGGCGGGGAGCATACAGGGAATATGGGGTCTGCCGGAGAGTCCCGGAAGGCGGGTCAGCGGGGAGGCTGGGAAGGGGCTTCCGGGTTGGCAATGGGGTCGTAAGTCTCTATATTCCCGCCGCTTCGGCTAGGTAGCTCAGTTGGTAGAGCAGCGGACTGAAAATCCGCGTGTCGGGGGTTCAATTCCCTCCCTAGCCACTTCTCCAACAACAACTTCGTCGTACCCATCGGCCGGCTCGGGATGGTCCTTCAGGCAGGAACAGTTCGCGCCCCCTCCGCACCTGCGGTTGCTCCGGGGGACGCGAACTGACTGCCCTCCGGACCATTCCCTTCGCTGGCCTTGGATTACCTTCCTGCCCCGCTGCCCCGCTGCCCCGCCTACTGGATCATCAAGTGCGCCCACGGCTTGCCCGGGTACATCAGCCATGGCCGGTCCATGGCCGGCTGGACTGGAATGCCGATCGACTGCTCCGTGGCGTACGGGATGTAGAGTGAAATGAGTGTGCTGGCGCTCTTCGGCCTCCCGGCCATCGGATCGAAATTGACGCTGTCGGCGTAGAGGGAATACAGCGTCGCCGGGCCCTCCGGCATCTTGAGGGTGCCTTTCTTGATCTCGGCCAGTCGTGCCGAATCAATCGCCGAGCGCTTGGTGATCCCCGCCGCGCGCAGTTCGCGGCCTCGCAGCATGAACGCCGCGAGCGACTTGTGGTAGCAGTTGGCAGCGTAGCCGTCGATGTCGGGATTGTCGGTGAGGCAGATCATGTCGTTGGTGCCGGCACGGAGCTGGACCAGCGGACCGCCCGCCACCTTGTAACCCAGCACCTCGGCACCGGCCCGCATGCTGTCGGGGAGGGGAAGCACCGCGGCGGCGATTTGCCAGTCCGCAGTACGGTCCTGGGCGAGCGCAGGCGTCGCGACCATCGAGAGGAGCAGCATCGTCGTCAGCACTGATGTCCGGTGCATGGTCGGTGTCCAGTCGTGTTGGTGGTTGGGTTGGCGGCCCGGGGGCTCACGGTGGGTTCAAGGTACGGTGCCCCGCAGGGTGGCGCCAGCGGCAGGGCGCGGAACCCAGGCCCCGGAAAAACTTGCGTTCGCTCCCATGGGGCGCGAAATTGCCTCGGCTTCCCCCCACACCGACGTTCCCGTCACTGAGCACCGATGACTACCGCTGCCCGCGCCTGTCCTGCCTGCCATACTCCCCTGCCCGACGAGGCACAGTTCTGCCTCCGCTGCGGCGTGCCCACGCCCACCGACCCCGGGGTGCCGCCTCGCGTGGCCGTCACCGGCATGGTGGAGATCACGCAGGTGAAGCGGGCGCTGGCGGGCCGTTACCAGATCGAACGGGTGCTGGGCGAGGGTGGCATGGCCACGGTGTACCTGGCTCACGACCAGAAGCACAACCGCAAGGTGGCGGTCAAGGTGATGCGGCCGGAGCTCGCCGCGACCCTCGGCGCCGACCGCTTTCTGCGTGAAGTGCAGGTGGCCGCGCAGCTCAACCACCCGCACATCCTGCCGATGCACGACTCGGGGGAAGCCGACGGGATCCTGTACTATGTGATGCCGTACGTCGAAGGGGAGACGCTGAAGGAGCGGATCGCGAAGGAAGGCCAGCTGTCGGTGAACGACGCGATGCGGCTGGGCCGCGAAGTGGCGGAGGCGCTGGCCTACGCGCACACCCGCGGCATCATCCACCGCGACATCAAGCCGGGCAACATCCTCCTCCAGTCGGGGCACGCCCTCGTCGCGGACTTCGGCATCGCGCGCGCCCTGGGCGAGGAGGGCGAGGCGCTCACCAAGACGGGGCTCGCCGTGGGGACGCCGCAGTACATGGCGCCGGAGCAGGCCACCGGTGAACGCGAAGTGGACGGCCGGGCCGACATCTATGCGCTGGGCGCGGTGATGTACGAGATGGTGGCGGGCGAGCCGCCGTTCACCGGCCCCACGGCGCGATCGATCATCACCCGGAGCCTGACCGAGGAGCCGCGTTCGCTCACCGCATCCCGGACCGGGCTGCCGGCCGCGGTGAACAGCGCCGTCCTGAAGGCGCTGGCCAAGAGCCCGTCCGACCGCTACGCGAACGCGCAGGAGATGGTGGGTGCGCTCGAGCGATCGATCGAAGGGACCCGGAGCGGCACCGGCGAGGTCGCGGTTTCGGCGGGGCCGGCCGCATTGCAGGTGTGGGGGCTCTTCGCGCTCGGCTGCATGGGTATGCTGGCGCTGGTGTCGGCCATTATCCGGCAGTGGAGCCTGCCCACGTGGACCATCGGCTTCGCGGTCGGGCTGCTGGCCATCGGCGCGGTGGTGCTGGTGCTCACCGGCCGGATGGAGGCGCGGCGCCGCGCCGGAGCCGATACGCCCGGCCTGGGTCGTTTCCTGACGTGGCGGTTCGCGGCCCTGGGTGGCGTGCTGTCCCTGATGCTCTGGGCTGCTGTGGCCACCGCGCTCGCGCTCTCGGGGCCTGGGGGCGGGCCGGCCCGGGCCGGTGGCAACCGCGTGGCGATCCTCCCCTTCGAGAATCAGGGCACCGCGGACGACGCGTACTTTGCCGACGGCATCGGCGACGAAGTCCGGGGCAAGCTGGCCCGGGTGAACGGCATCACCGTCATCGCCTCGAGCAGCGCCAGCCAGTACAGAGGCTCCGCCAAGACGCCGCAGGAAATCGCGAAGGAACTCGGCGCCGACTACCTCCTCGTCGGCAAGGTGCGCTGGGCCGGTCCGGCTGGCGGCACCAGACGGGTGCAGGTGGTGCCCGAACTGGTGGACGGCCGCACCGGGGCCACCACCTGGTCGCAGAGCTTCGACACCGATGTGGTCGATGTCTTCGAGGTGCAGTCCCAGATCGCCACGCAGGTGGCGAGTGCCCTTGGGGCTCAGCTGGGTTCGCAGGAGGAGGAACAACTCGCGGCGCGACCCACCGAGAACGTGGCGGCCTACGACCTCTACCTCAAGGGCAAGGCGCTGATCAGCAACGAGCCCGCCACCCAGCGCCAGGCCGCCAGCTACTTCGAGCAGGCGGTGGCGCTCGACTCCACCTTCGTGGACGCCTGGGCGCGGCTGTCGAGGGCGCTGGGCCAGGTGTACAACGGAGGCAATCGCGACCCCGGGGTGGCGGAACGCTCACGCCAGGCCATGGAACGGGCAATCGCGCTCGACTCCACCGGGCCCGCGGGCTACGCGGCCGCGGCCTCATACTACGCGGTGGTGGCTCCGGACCCGGCCAAGGCCACCGCGGCGACCGAACGCGCGCTTCGGGCCGCGCCCAACGACGCCGGAATCCTGGCGCTCGCCGCCAACGCGGACAGCCGGAGCGGCCGCGTCGAATCGGCGACCCTCAAGCTCGAGCATGCCCGGGAAATCGACCCACGCTCCCTGAGCACGCTCTCCGCGCTGCAGGCGATCTACGTCCAGCAGCGGCGCTATCGCGAGGCGCGGGACGTCGGCCAGGCCTTGCTCGCGCTGTCGCCCGGGAACCTCGGCGCTGTGCAATGGCAGGCAATGGCATATCTCGGACAGGGCGACCTGAAGGGCGCGCGCACGACGATCCGCGGGGCGATTGACGGCGGCATCCCGGCACCCGCCGTGGCGGCATTCTTCGCCGGGTATCAGGAAGTGTCCTGGGCTCTCGAGGACCCGGAACGCCAACTCCTCTTCCGCCTCTCGCCGGCGGCCTTCGACAACGATCGGGCATGGTGGGGCCAGTCGCTCGCCGTGGCCCACTGGCAGCAGGGGGACGCCGCCCTCGCGCGGGCGTACGCGGACTCGGCACTCCCGGCGACGAGCATTCAGGTGGCCCAGTCCCCCGGAGACGGGCAGACTCTTGCACTCCATGCCCTGATGCTGGCCTACTCCGGCAAGAAGGCCCAGGCCATCGCGGAGGGGAAGCGAGGTGTGGAGCTTTCCGCCGACAACCTCGTCAGCGAGAACTATGCAATCTGGCTGCTTGCCAGGAATTATCTCGCCGTCGGCGAGCCGGAATTGGCTCTGGACCAGCTCGAAATACTGCTGCGACGGCCCTACGTTCTGACTCCCGGCTGGCTCGGGATCGACCCGACCTTCCGGTCGCTCAAGGGGAATCCGCGGTTCGAGAAGATGGTGAAGGGGAGTTAGGCGGGGCAGGGGGCAGTAGGCAGCGGGCGGTGGAACCTCACCGCCCGTTTTGCGTAGGGCGGACATCCCCCTGCCCGGAGCCGTTGATGCGTGGACGTGCCATTGCCCTCTCTTGCCTCCTGACCCTTCCGTCCATTCTCCACGCCCAGAACTACCGGCTCGACCTCCCCTGGCCCAGCCCCCACGCGACGGTCAGCCAAGTGGCCGGGATGACAACGTTCTCAGTGGACTATCACCGGCCGGGTGTGAACAAGCGGGTGATCTGGGGCGGACTGGTGCCCTATGACACGGTCTGGCGGGCCGGCGCCAACGAGAACACGGTGCTCTCGTCCACCTCGGCATTCACGGTGGGCGGCACCACCCTTCCGGCCGGCCGCTACGGCGTCTTCATGGTTCCCACCCGGGCGACCTGGACGATCGCGCTGAGCAAGCAGTCCAACGCGTGGGGCGCGTTCAGCTATGACCCCGCCGAGGACGCCGTCCGGTTTGTCGTGACGCCGACGCCCGCGGAGTTCACCGAGCGGCTGCAGTACAACTTCGATGACCCCACCAACACCACCGTCACCCTCACGATGCGCTGGGAGAAGCTCGCCGTGAGCTTCCCGATTTCGATCAACACCGACGTTGTCGTACTCGACAGTCTCAAGAGCCAGCTCCGCAACCTGCCGCGATTCTGGGCTCCGGCATGGCAGCAGGCGGCCGGGTGGGCGCTCGCCAACACCACGAACCTCGACCTGCCCAATGTCTGGGCGGATTCGGCCATTCTGCTCGCGCCCACCTTTGCCAGCTACAGCGTCAAGGCGCGGGTGCTCGACCGGCAGGGGAAGCACGCCGAAGCCGATTCGCTGCGGCAGGCGCACCTCGCGTCGGCCAACGAGGCGGAGCTCAATGCCTATGGCTATTTGCTGGTGAGTCAGAAGAAGAACAACGAGGCGCTGGCCATCTTCATCCGGAACACGAACGAACATCCCGACAGCTGGAATGTCTGGGACAGCCTCGGCGAGATGTACGCCACGCTGGGCGACAAGCCGAAGGCCGTGGCCAACTACAAGAAGGCGCTGGCGATAACGACCGATCCGAATCAGAAGTGGCGGATTGAAGGAATATTGACGGGGCTGAAATAGGGGGGGCCGCGGGGCGGGGCGCGGCTCAGTTCTTCTTGATCGGCCCCGCCTCGACAGCATGAATTGCCCGCAGGGCGGGCGCTTTCACCGAGGCGGTGAGCGACTGTTTGCCGCGCTTCGGTCCGAGCGTCCACATTGTCATTACACGCCCGGAGGAGTCGGTGATGCCCTGGAGCGGTGTGGCCTTGCCAACCGCCACCGTGAACCTCACCGGGACCTTCGGGACGGGATTGCCAAAGCGGTCCCGGACCACGACCTGCACCGCCTTCGGCAGCGCCCTTCCTGCGATTCCGCTCGCTGGTGCCGCCACAAAGTAGATCGTCCTTGCCGTGCCTGGCCGGCCGGTCGCGGTGACCGTTGCGCTGTCGGCCTTTTCGTCGAGCCGGGCCACGAGGCGCGTGGCGCCCGCCGCGTTGCCCAGAGTCCAGCGCGCGCTGGCGAGGCCGTCGGTACCGGTGCGCACCACCGAATCCACCGAGCCGGCCTGGGGCCGCAGGCGGATCGGCGCCCCGCGCACGGGGTTGCCGAGGCTGTCCTCCGCGCGAAGCACCACCGCACGGGCCAGCGCCGAGCCGACCGTCCCGCGCTGCGCATCGCCGCTCACCAGCTTGATGGCCGTCACCTCTCCCGGCACCGCCCTGGCTGACAGCGCGAACGGCGGCAGGCTGCGCGGGTTGCCGATCTGCACCCTCGCCCGCTGACGGCCGGCGCGCGGCCCCAGATGCCAGTGAGCTCCCGCCACTCCCAGACTATCGGTCCGGGCATCCGCCTGGGAGAACCCGCCGCCGTCGAGCGCGGTCCAGGCCACCGGGATGTCGGCCAAGGCCACGCCGCTGCTGTCGCTCACCTGGATCCTGACTGCTTCCGGCAGCGAAGTGCCTGCCTCCGCAACAATACTGTCCGAGAGCATCGCTATTCGCGTGTTCTTCGTCGTCGGATCCGCCTCGGCGGTCACCACCAGGGCACTGTCGATGCCGGCCACCTCGACGGCCAGCCGCTGGCGGCCCGGAACGAGGCCCAGCGTCCAACGTGACGCGGCCACCCCGTGGGCGTTCGTCAGGACACTCTCTGGCTCGACCTGACCCGCCGCCGCCGAGGCATCGAAGTGCACGCCGACGTTGGGGACGGGCCGCCCGCTCCGCGACACTACTTGCACCGAGATTAACGCGGACAGCCGCTGCCCAGCGGCAGCACGCTGGTCTGCCCCCGCGGTCAGGGTGAGAGACGCCGGCACCGGCACCACTTCCACTCGGCGTTCGACGGCGAGACCGGCCGCGACGACCGTGACACTCGTGGTGCCGGGAGCCACACCCTGCAGCGCTCCGCTGCTGTCGACTGTGGCGACGGCGTCGTCGCCCGCACTCCAGCGCAACCCCGTCGGGACGATCCGGTTGCTTCGGGCGTCGCTCCCCGCCGCACGAAGCTCGAGCGTGGCGCCCTCCGCGAGGCGGATCACGCTGTCGCCTTCGATGGCGAGCGCGGTGACACGCGGCAGCACCCAGATCCGGGCGCGGCCTGCCCTGCCTCCGATCGCCACGGTCACCGCGGTCACCCCCGGCGCCCGGGCGACCACTTGGCCTGTGCTGTCGACCTCAGCCACGGATGGATCGTCCACCGACCAGTGGACCGCCGCGGCGTGGAGCGCCTGCCCGTGCGCATCGGCGGCCGTGGTCGTGATGTGCAGGGTGTCACCCAGGGAGTAGGCGGTATCGGCGGAGGGAGAGAGGTCGATCCGGCTGACCTCGACGCCGGCCAGGCCGGCCACGGCGGCGCTGTTCTGCGCTGCACGGCGGCCCGCCACGAAGGAGGCGATCGAAATGACGGCGGCGCCGGCCGACAGCAGGGTGCCTACCCGCTTGAAGGTCGTGTCCCATCCCACGTTGCGCACTGTCGCCATGCGGGGCTCCCCGGGCTGCTGGATAGAGCGGGAATGTGCCGCAAGTATAGAGCCCGGGGCGCGGGATGAGACCGAATGGGTCGAGCCGTTCGAATCTTGGACTGTAGTGACTTGTGACACTCAGGGAGGGCAGGGAGCAGCTGGGCAGGGCGGCAGCAAGGCAGGGAGGCAGTACAGCGGATCAGCGGAGTTCCGGCGGCACCCAGTTGATCCGGCGCAGCGTCTCTTGCACTTCCGGTCGGCGGAGCACCGGGGCCAGATCGGCAAACTGCGCGATGATGGCGAGCATGAGGGAGTCGCGGATCTCGATGGCCCGAAGCAGCCACGTGGCCGATTCCTCCAGGCGTCCGGCGAAGGCCGCCGTCGCGCAGAGCACCGATGGTTGCACGTAGTCGGTTCGCGACCGCGCGGCGAGTTCTTCGTACCGCGCCACCGCCTCCGAGCGGTCGGCGCCGGGCGGCAGATTCACGGACTCGCCCATCATCAGCCACGGATGCCTCCCAAACCGCGCCCTGGCATCCCGCGCGACTCGGCGCGCCTCCTCGATCATGTCGCCTCCGCTCAGTGAGTAGATCACCGCCCAGTGGGCATAGAGCGACTCCGGATCGAGTTCGAGCGCCCGTCGCGCGGCGATGCGAGCCGCCTCGACGTTGCCGCCGCTCCGATTCATGATGGCCAATCCTGCATACCCGCTCGAACTCAGGGGATCCACTTCGAGGGCGGCGGTGACCTCCCGCGCGGCCGCCGCGAAGTCCACGCGGGCGTATCCCAAGTCGAACATTGCCCGCGCCATGCGGGTGTCGGCATCGGAATCCTGGGCCAACGCGATCGCGCGCTCCCACTCGGCCTGCGCCTCGAGGCGGTCGAATCGCGCCGCGAACGCGACGAGTGCCGCCGCCGCGTGGGCCTCGCCCAACTGGGCGTCGCTCCGGAGCGCGTGCGCTGCCGCCTCGCTGGCCCGGCCCAGCACCGCTCCCGGTTCGACCATCCCCCAGAAGGCGGACAGCACCAGCGCTCTCGCCAGCCCGGCGAGGGCGGGCGCGTAGTCGGGGTCGATGGCCACGGCCTGCTCGAAGGTCGCGATGGCCACTTCCAGCGAAGCGCCGCGCCGATGGACTAGGGCCCGGCCGCGGAGATAGAGATCATAGGCCTTGAGATTCGCGGTGCCGGGCTGGACCAGGCGGCCCGTGGCTTCCGCCCCAAGGGTGACCTCGAACTTCTTCGCGATGGCGGTGGCGATCTCG
>Ga0315273_10008640_pt1 | contig 12865 bp, 10 predicted proteins | sample YL17G02_0_MG_FD_205753 | JGI IMG/M metagenome (GOLD analysis project Ga0315273, IMG submission 205753) | Sediment microbial communities from Yellowstone Lake, YNP, Wyoming, USA - YL17G02_0 | ecosystem: Environmental > Aquatic > Freshwater > Lake > Sediment | place: USA: Wyoming | collected...
CAAGGATAACTGCAGATAATCTCATCTTCCCTCCATGATAGCAAAAACGCAAAGTCAGTGTAGGGGGCTAATAACTAATGAAGCCTCGCACCCAACCGACCTTGCGTTAATCATACCAGATGTCATATATTGTAACTAGCTGGGGCATCCGGGCTCGAACCAGAATAAACAGATCCAAAGTCTGTCGTGCTGCCATTGCACCATGCCCCAATCAAGACGCCCTGTTTTCAGGGCGTCTGGTATTTTATCATATTTTCGGGTTATTCCTGGCAGAAGGAGTAAATATTCGCTGGGATATTCAAGGTTGGTTATTATCATCTGGTGCCAGCCCCATATCACGCGCCTGGTCGTAAGAAAGGCCATCCTTACTTTGCTTACCTTCCAGCTCGCCCTTTTCTCCCACGGACTCCCAGAATCCTTCCGCCTGATCCTTACCACCGCCTATTGGGGCTTGGGAGAACATATCCGCAACCCCTGCCAGTGTCTCCGGATCAACCATGATCTCAGATGGTAACTCGGTCTGCTCGTCTTCACCGAGGGCAGTTTTGAGACTCTCCTCCTCTTGCATCCGTTCCAAGATGTCACGAAGATCATGCACAGCCAGGTGAATGGCCCGGTCGAGTATGCCAAGCTTATCCGGCTCAAAGAAACCAATCGTGACCATAAGTAAGGCGTTGGATGGGTCCACCGGTGCAAGATAGATGCGCTGTTTGGCGTCGGCGAAATATAACAGGCTTTCGATGGAGTCCTTCCCCAATGCATTGGATACTTTCTGGCTGGCACGGAAAGCTTCCATCAATGCGGGGAGCAATACAGAACCGGATGTAATTGACGATGGATTGCCTGCCACTTCCACAACCTGACCAGTTTCATTTATCAGAAGGACTGACAAGGCTCTCACTTGTTGCTTCAGGGCGGTCAGGCGCTTGTCGAGCGTCAGCTGGAAAGCCTGCTCAGAAACTGTCTTGGCCCCGCTGGCGCTTGGTGCCCCGCTGGCGCCTGGTGCATCGCTGGCGCCTGGAGTCCCGCTGACGCCTGGAGTCCCGCTGACGCCTGGAGTCCCGCTGACGCCTGGTGCATCGCTGACGCTTGGTTTTAGAATTTTGGTGGGAGATCTGCTCACACGAGGCTCTGCGCTAGCGCCGGTCCCTTTATTTGAGCTTACATGGGCTGTTTGCAGGTTTACCATGTCCTGGTCAGACCACAAACAATTCCTGACTGCATTCAGGAAGGTGGCAATATCAATGGGCTTATAGAAGAAGGCAGCCACACCAGCTTGTGCTATCTGCTGGCGAGTAGCAGTATCTTCAACCCCCGTAACCAGGATGATCTTTATCTCAGGCTTGTGCTTGCGTAGCCGGTTGACCATCTCCAAACCCGACATACCAGGCAAGCGGAAATCTAACACCACCAGGTCGAATGAAAGTGAGGCGATGATGAACAGCGCCTCTTCCGCAGAAGGCACATCCAGCACATCGATCTCTGCGCCAAGTGTCTTGATGCTGGCGGTCACCATGCGCCTGACTTCGTGATTATCATCTACAACCAAAACACGATAAGCAGCCATGCCGGATTCATTCTATCATGGTTTTAATAACAAAAGCAGCCAGTAGGTACCAAACACAAGTATGGGCACGAAATCTAGCATGCGCTAGCATGATCGTGCCCATACAATAGGTAAAATCGTATCTTATGAGGTAAATCTATACAGGTAATGGCTTATTCCACACGCCAGCAAGCTACCAGGTGGTCATAGCTGACCTCACGGAATGGTGGCTCCTCGATACCGCATACATCCAGCGCAACCGGACAACGCGGATGGAAGCGACAGCCACCGGGTGGGTTCAATGGGCTGGGCACATCACCTTGCAGGATGATACGCTCACGCTTCAGGGTGGGATCAGGGATAGGTATGGCAGACATCAACGCCTGAGTATACGGGTGGAGTGGGTTGCGGAACAGCTCTTCACGAGTGGTCATCTCAACCATCTTGCCCAGGTACATCACCGCCACCCTGTCTGAGATGTGCTCAACCACGCTCAAGTTGTGAGCAATAAACAGGTAGGTGAGGCCGAACTCACGTTGAAGGTCTTTAAGGATATTGAGTACTTGCGACTGGATGGAAACATCCAACGCGGAAACGGGTTCATCTGCAACGATGAACTTCGGACGCAAGGCCAGGGCGCGGGCTATGCCGATGCGCTGACGCTGACCACCCGAAAATTCATGTGGATAACGGCGGGCATGATAGTCTTCCATGCCGACCTTACGCAGCATTTCAATCGTGGTCTCAAAACGCTCACGTGGGGTGCCAATATTATGGATCTTCAACCCTTCCGCGATAGATTCACCGATCGGCATGCGGGGATCCAAGGAAGCATACGGGTCCTGAAAGATAATTTGCATATTCCGACGCATGGCTTTAAGCTCTTTGCCCTTTAATTGGGCTACATCCACGCCATCGAAGAGAACCGAACCGCTGGTAGGCTCAATCAATCTAAGTAAGGTGCGCCCAACAGTAGTCTTGCCACATCCAGATTCACCCACCAGGCCAACTGTCTCACCCTCGCGAATATTAAAACTGATATCATCCACCGCCTGCACCCAGGCAACAATTTTTTGTAAAAGACCACCTCGTACCGGGAAATATTTGACCAGTTCCTTGATCTCAATCAGGTTTTTCTTGCCATTGGTATGTAATGCTTGATCAGTCATGATATATCTCTCCAAGTGAATGGGATCAGGAAGGATTTAACGGAGCTTTATGCCCCTCATAATCCTGGTAGAGCCAACAACGGCAAAGGTGCTCGGACTGAACCGGAAGTAACGCGGGTTCCACCTGGGTACAGATGGATAATTGGTATTCCATGCGTGACCGACAGCGAGGTGCAAACTGGCAACCCGGGGGCAGGTTGACCAGGTTTGGCACCGAGCCGGGGATGACATCCAGCGTCTCTTTCACCGTGCCCAGGACGGGTATGGAGGCCATCAAACCCTGGGTGTATGGATGCAGCGGGTGTGCAAACAGGGTTCTAATGTCCGTTTGTTCCACGATACGCCCGGCATACATGACTGCCACCCGGTCGGCCATCTCAGAGATCACACCCAGGTCGTGGGTGATCAGGATAACAGCGGTGTCCATGCGTGTACGCAGGTCACGCATCAGGTCAAGGATTTGTGCTTGAATGGTAACATCCAGAGCGGTAGTAGGCTCATCAGCAATGAGCAATTGCGGGTTTAGTGCCAGCGCCATAGCGATCATCACGCGTTGCGCCTGCCCACCCGATACCTCGTGGGGATATGAGAGAGCCTTACTTTCTGGGTCTGGGATACCCACCAGGCGTAACAACTCCACCGCCTTGTTCCAGGATTCTTCCTTGCCCATGTTCTGGTGGATTTGAAATACTTCCCCCACCTGATCACCAATCTTGAACACTGGGTTTAGGCTGGATTGCGGCTGCTGAAAGATCATGGACATACGATTGCCGCGCATATGTACCATCTCTGATTCTGAGAGCTCTAGCAGGTTGCGACCTTCAAACATGATCGTACCTTCCACTACCTTGCCTGGAACGCCGATCAGACGCATGATGGAAAGCGAGGTCACACTTTTACCGCAACCAGATTCTCCTACCAGCCCCAAGACCTCGCCCCGTCCAACGGAAAAATCTACCCCATCTACGGCTTTGACCACACCGTCTTCGGTGTAAAAATATGTTTTCAGGTTGCGAACCTCAAGCAATGTATCCTTTTTTTCTGTCATCAGAGTCCTCTTCTAGAATAATATATAAATTCTACTCAAAAAAGTGGGTCGTCCAAGCATGCATTAGGGTATCGAGCAAATTCCCTGCTCCTGCAAGGCGGTTAGTATTGGCGTGGTACTTTTAACATGATAGGAACCGGAATTGGTATGCTCACCTGTACGAGCAAAGACTGCATTTGTAGAAGCAGATCGACCATCCAGCGGGATGATCAGCCAATTCACTTTCTTGAAGTAGGCATATTGTGAGTGAACTGTCGTTGGTGGATCATAATGCAACTCGATGACCATCACCGCCGGGCTGGTTTGGTATTCCTGGTAAGTCACATCTGACATACTCGTGTTATCCCAGCGTTTGCTTCCTGACAGACTTGCATTAACCGCATTGGTCACCCCTTCAAAAGCAGGTTGACCGGGTTTTACCTCCACATCCGTCCCATAGCAATGGATAGTGATGCCCACCGGCACTTGATTGAAGACAGGCCAAAACCACAGCAGGTCGCCGGTATTCATCGCAGTGATCATGAAAAGTATCGCAGCAAATATCCCGATGCCGAGCAATGCGGCCTTGAGAAACGACGGAGTGTGGGGTTTGGCTTCAGGCATATCCTATCTTTTCAAACGTGGGTCAAGGGCATCTCGCAGGCCATCACCGATGTAGTTGAAAGCCAGGTTGACCGCAAAGATTGCCAACCCCGGGTAGAAAACCTTGGCGGGTTGGGTCCACATGTCCGACTGATATTCCGCCAGCATGTTGCCCCAGGTGGGAACGGGTGGCTGGATGCCAAAACCCAGGAAGGAGAGGGCTGATTCGTAAATTATCACACCTCCCAGGCTGAGCGTTGCGGAGACGATGATGGGTGCCATGGCATTGGGGATCATATGGCGTATGATGATGCCGAAGTTCCCCATCCCCATCGCCCGGGCAGCCTCAGTGAACTCCTGGTTTCGCAGTGAGAGCACCATGCCGCGCATCAAGCGCGACGAGCCCATCCAGCCAAATATAATCAGGATGATGGCAATGACGACCGCACTGCTCCACTCCGGCGGTAGGAAGGGAATCTCAATGCCGCGTAAGAGCGCTGAAAAAGCCAGCAGCAATGGTAATAAAGGCAGGGTTAACATGAATTCGACGACACGCTGGATAAATTCATCCAACCCGCCACCAAAATAACCCGAGATTGCCCCGATGAGGGCACCAGCGGTCTCGGCAAATAACGTGACCACGAAGGCAACTAACAATGAAATACGCCCAGCGTAAAGAAGACGGCTGAACACATCGCGCCCGATAGCATCCGTCCCCATGAAAAATTGAGCGGATGGGGGGGCATTCTTGATAATGGTTCCATTTTCATCCTTTTGGCTTTGCACCGGATCATAAGGCGCAACCAGCGGGGCAAAAACGCACGCCAGGACGATGATGGTGAGGATGATCATACTGGCAACCGCCAGTCTGTGCTTCTTGAAACGTGTCCAGACTATACGAATATAACTTTCTTCTTTTACTTTTGCTAGGGATTCGCGATCAAGTTCTGCAACAGCCATTGCTTATCTCTCCTACTTGAACCGGATGCGTGGGTCGACCACTGTGTATAGCACATCACCTAAAAGCGTTGCGACAACCACCAGAATGGCTTCAATGAACAGGATGGCCATCACCACTGGCCAATCGCTCTGACCTAATGCTTCAAAGTACAGGCGCCCAATCCCAGGGTACGAGAAGACGGTCTCGGTGAGGATGGCCCCACCAAATAAGCCGGGAAGCTGAAGCACCACGATGGTGATGATGGGGATCAGGGCATTGCGTAAGGCGTGTTTAACGATCACCGTCCGTTCGATTAAACCCTTGGCGCGCGCCGTGCGCACGTAATCCTGGCGCAGTACTTCCAGCATGGATGAGCGCATATAGCGCGACCAACCTGCCAGATACAGCAGGCTGAGCATCATCACCGGCAGGACGATGTGCAGAAAGCGATCCACAAAGCTGCCCTTGCTCACATTCAACAACGCCGCCATCGTGCCTGGTTGCGCCTCACGCACCAACGTGACCCCACCAGATGGCATATAAGGCAATCCCCATTGCTTGAAGCCATATGTGAAAATCAGGATCAGCATTAAACCGAACCAGAAGACCGGCATGGCCGAGCCGAAGAAGGCGAAGGTGGTCATGGCGTAGTCCAATGTACTATACTGGTGCACACCCGAGTAGATGCCTATGGGAATAGCAATAACTAATGAAATTACCGTGGCGGTGGTCATCAGGATCAGGGTATTTGCCAGCCTGGACCTCAACAGCATCGTCACAGGCTGCCCGATCGCCAGCTTCCAGGACCAGCCAAAATCCAGGCGCAGGATGCCACGGTTGCTGCCATGGAATCCTGAATATTGCTTGAGTAGCCCGCTTGAGCCAGTCAAACCTGCAATCTTCAGCCACAACCCCTCAGCCGGGCGTGGCAAACCTTCGCCCACTGGAAATTCATAGGTGGTATCCTGGTCCACCGTGACCGTGGATTGAATCCCTCCCGCATCCTCAATGGTGATGGTTTGTCCCACCGCCTTAAGCACCTTGCCAAAAGCGACCACATCCTCTGGTCTGGTGCCTCCGAGTTCAGGTTTAACCTGGATGTGATTGGCGCTGAACTGGCGCGTGCCGGTTTTCTCACCCCAAACCCACAGCATGTAACCGGGGTTAAGCAGCGCCGGACCCGGGTCAGCCCAGTAGCGGGCGTAATTCCACCTAGGCGTTTTTTCACCTGTGTCCGGGTTATTTTCAACCAATTGCTGGCCATTGGAACCCAGCAGTGGGTAGCGGTATCTCCCCAAACCGAGGTACGCCCAGTCCGCACCCAGCCAGTCATCTCCAATCAGCCAGGTAAGGTAGCGTAATAAGATTGGTTTGTCGATCCCCAGGTAGGCTTCCAGACGTGCTATATCCGCTGCCGAAGATCTGCTTCTCCGGTCAGCCTGCATTCTCAAACCTGCCAATGGTCCGCCGGGGGCGATGTTAAGCAAGACGTAGATCGCCACGGTCGAGAGCAGCACCACGATGATCATCTGGAAGAAACGACGGATGAGATAATTGGCCATACACACCTCCAAAGTAATTCATACAGGACAAATTTCCATAGCCTCCAACATTTAGAGGTTGTGGAAAGTTGTCCTATAGATATATACTGAAGTTTTCAAAGTCACTAGTAATACTATTAATCTAAAATTTGGTTCAACAATTATATTCAATTCTTAATAATTATGGACCGGAGATTGATCGTGATGCATGCCACATGATTTCTTTGCTAAGAATTATCTGCTCAAGGAATCTCGTTCAGGAGTGTTGAAGATTGCTTCCCCCTCGCTCCGCTCGGGGCTGGGTCGCACAAATCGCTCCTCGCAATGACATTTAACTCTATTGTCATTGCGAGGCGTTCTTTGCCGAACAGGTCCCCGCTGTTTTTCGGGGAGCAATCTTCCCCATATATATTGAAGATTATTTCGGTATAGCACGCCTTACCAATCCTCATAAAGAGCACTCTTCATCGCTCGTATTGAACGCTTTCTATGTATCGGGTAAAAAAACACCATCAATGCTTCGGGCAGATCAGCGAGGCATAGTGAAACCATGCAGACACTACAGGTGAAGACGCTGTTAGAGCGCTCTCGATTACATCTTTTATTTTAACATTGATTCAGGAAGGATGGTGGCAGCCCTGAGGCTGCCACCATCACTAACTTAACCATAAACTTTGGCTATGATGCACGTACGCAGCAAGAGTTACTGACCGGCGCATTCACCGTAGTCAAAGGCTTCGATGTTCCAGAACTCAGAGTTGTTGGTCGGGTCCATAATGAAATTGCACATGTCTGGACGGGTTGCCGCCAGCTTGAGACGCAGGAACAGGGGCACCACAGGCAGTTCTTCACCGAAGATGCGCTGGGCTTCCAGGTGATTGTTGGTGTAGGCCTCCTCGCCGGGCAGGGATTGCAACGCCGCATTGCAGGCAGCATCATACTCTGCGTTGTTGAAACCGGGATTGTTCTGCCCAGACCAGCCATTTGCTTCGGTCGGCAGCTGGGTGCTCAGATACAAATCACAGGCAGGTTGAACGCCGGTCAACCAGGCGAACTCACCCTGGTCATATAGACGGCCATACAGCTTACCATCCGGACCAGCCGCGAACCACTGGGAAGCGGGCATCAGATTGAGGGATGTCTCAACACCACAGGCGCTCAGGTTTTGGGCGATCAACTGGGTGACCTGCTGACGCAGGGTAGAGTTGGTAGTCTCATACGCCATGGACAGCTTGGTTCCATCCGGAACTCCGGTCACACCTTTGGCAACCCGCGGGGTGGCAGGATCGCCATCATCATCCAACCAGCCGATCTCATCGAACAAGGCAGCCGCAGCAGTAACATCATACGGCCAGACTTTGACATCAGGGTTATAAAGTGGGTGGTTGGGTGGCAAGTAGGCGTTGGGTACGACTGACTGTCCGTAAAGGACGGTATCCACCACAGACTGGCGATCCATGCACATGGCAAGTGCCTGGCGTAGGCGAGCATCACCGAATGGTCCAACTCCATCACCATCCTGGTCCCATCCAGCAAAGGCACCGCTGTTGATAATAGAACCAACCGGTTGTTCGTTCCAGTCAATATGTTCCCAAACGGTGCCGGTCACAAAGGTGGCATCGAGCTGTTCCTGAGCTTGCAGCTCAAGCAACAGCTGGGACTGGTTATCTAACCCGACGGTCTGGTCAATGACGTCGCAATCGCCTGCCAGTAGGGCGGCGATGGCGGCATTGGAGTCCTGACCGATGATGCGGTAGACCACGTTATCGAACACGGGCAGACCCTCACCAGAGCGGAAGTAGTTCGGGTTCTTATGCATGTAAATCCCCTCACCCTTGACCCACTCGTCAACAACATATGGACCCCAGCCCGTATACAGTGCCTGGGCATCGACCTGGGTAACCAGGTCGGCTGCAGTGTACTGGCCCATGACGTGCTCGGGTAGTGGTGTATAGAAGTTGATATAGTAGGTTGCATCCATAAACCCGGGTAGACCGGTCCATACGATGGTCTGATCATCCGTGGCTTCATAAGAAGCAGAGTGCTCAAACGTGTAGCGGGACGCAGTGGGGGTGTCAGGATCGGCATTTAGCACCCAGGAGTAGGCCGAGTCGGAAGCTTTCACGGGTTCGCCATCCGACCAGAGAATGCCGGCCTTCAACACAAATGTAGCTGAAAGTTGGTCCATCTGGGTGACGTTGGTGCCGTCGTATTCCACGGCGCAGTCAGCTGCACGGCAGCCAGCCGGGCGTACCAGGGTACCAGCGGCTTCAGCTGTTTTAGCGGTCAATGTAGCTGGGTTACCAGCGTCATCCACCACCGAGTCGCCTTCCACTACATCAACCGCAGTGATTGCAGCATCACCATCAGCGATGCTGGGCAGTTTCTCAAGGATGACCGGTTGGTAGGCAAAGGAATTGCCATCAATTGGACCATCGTAGAAGGCTTGCTGAACATTCCCTGCAGCTGCCATGTTGCCACCATAGATATAAAGTGTATCAGGTTCCTGACCAAGGCAGAGAACCATGGTGCGAGGAGCAGCTTCGGTGGGGACTACGGGCGCAGGGGTGGCAGTGACAACCACTTCCTGGATTACAGTCTCACCCTCGGTAACCACTTCCTGGGTGACGATGACGGTCTTAACAACTTCCGTCGGGGTGCAGGCCGCGAGCGCTAAGGCTACAAGTGCCACAAGGCTCAGGGCTAAAAATATTGATTTACGGGACATTAGTTTCTCCTCCAAAGAGAATATTGTTTGGTTTGATTTTTATTGCTCGATAAAGTTGGATCTTGCGTTCATAACTTAATCTTATTCTCGAAGTACCACCTCCTTTCAGGGTGTCTGGTTAATTTGTGGAGGATAATTATAACGAATTTCTAAACTTTTGTTAACCTCTGAAATATACTCAATATCCTCCAATCGGTCAATGGTCGTCTTTAGAATCCATTGTGGTCATTGCAAGTGTATTTTTTTGTAGGGGCACGATCATGCTGGCGCATGCCAGATATCGTGCCCCTACTTGCAAAGACAAACATCACGGGCAGCCCTCCCCGTAATTAAAAATCTCCAAATCGGAAAAGATGCTTTCACTGACTGCCTCTTGAGGCAGGCCACACATATCTGGGCGACCCACAACCACCCGGTAATGCCAATAGAGCGGCAATGCAGGCAGATCTTCCGCGAAGATGGCTTGCGCCTCAGCATGCTTTTCAATATGTTGAGGCATGTCGGGTAGTGAGTAAAGGGCATCCAGACAAGCCACGTCATACTGCGGGTTGCTATAACCACTGGCGTTGACCCCTCCCCACCCTTTCAGGTAGTCGGGATAGGGACCAGGGATTTCATTGGTAAGGTACAGAGAACAAGGTGGTTCTATAGCTGTCATCCAGGCAAACTGAGCCATATCGAATTGCCGCCCGAATACGGGCCCATCGGGACCTGCAGCCAGGTATGCCTCAGCGGATTGGGACAGGATCTCCACCTGGATGCCGCATTCTTGCAGGTCTGCCTGAATCATCTGTGCAGCTGCCTTGCGTTCCGCCTCATCTGAGACCAGAAACTGCACCGTAAAAAGTGTCCCGTCCGCGACACCCTTGATACCCTGTGCAATGCGGGGCGTGGTAGGGTCGTCGTCGGTGTCCAGCCAACCTGATGCTGTCAGCAGGTCAGATGCAGCTTGCGGATCAAAAGGATAGTGCTTCGTATCCGGGTTATATAAAGGGTGTGGCGGAGGCACATACAGGTCAGCTACTTGCAATTGTCCTCCAGACAGACGATCAACCAGTGCTTGCCTGTCAATGCACATTGCCACCCCCTGGCGAACTTCACGGTTTGCGAAGAAAGCCGGGCGTTCTGCGGTCAATGGGCTTAAGTCAAATTCCAACACATCCCAGGCATAGTTGGTCTGGAACACAAGGGTTATGCGTCCCTCGTCGCGTAGCTTTAACAAATCAGCTGTCTGTGGTTCCAGACCTGCGGTCTGGTCCACCAGGTCACACTCACCTGCCAACACTGCTGATTGGGCTTCACTGTTATCGGCTACGAAACGGTAAATCAAATTGTCAAAGTACGGCAGACCTTCACCCGCCCGAAAATAAAGCGGATTCGCGTGTAAAGAAATATGGTCGCCTGCGACCCATTCGTCGATCAGATAAGCCCCCCAACCCAGCGGTGTGCGGGAGGAGACTTCATTAACTTGTAACTCAGTGACCGGAATACTTGCCCAGGCATGCTGAGGTAGAGGCGAAAAGAACTTCGTCTGGTAGAGACCATCCATAAAACCTGGGACACCTGTCCATTCCACAGTCAACTCATCCAAAGCGTTGTAGGATGCCGTGTGACTCACCTGGGCAGGTAAGCCAGACGGGTAGAGGTCGTGAGCAACTTGGAAAGAATAAACCGAATCTGCAGCAGTCAGCGGGGCACCATCCGACCACTGCAGACCAGGCAATAGTCTAAAATGCAAAACAAGCTGGTCCATCTGTACCGGGTTGGTGCCTGAAAAGGTCTGTGCACAAGCCCACTTGGCGCAACCACTTGGGCGGTAGAGCACCCCCTCATCCAGGTTGGTCAGGTTCCCGTTTCCATCCACAATCAAATCTCCCTTGCCCACCTGTACAGCCTGGAGCAGGGCATCCCCATCTGATAGAGAAGGTATCTTCTCTAAAATAACTGGCTGTGCAGTAAAGTTTTTAATATCAATGGGTCCATCATAAATGGCTGCCAAGACATTTTGTTCAGACGTGGAAACGGCATCATAGAGAAATAACGAACGTGGCTCTTGAATCAAACAGATGGACAACAGCCGAGAAGGCGGAGGTGTAGGGATGGGTGTCTCTGTCATCTGTGGTGTAAGAGGTGTAAGGGTTGCTGGGGTAGAACGCGGTTCAGGAGGGCTTCCCGTGTTCGTGACACCCCAGTTGCAGGCTGATAGACCAAGAAGCAGGATTGCTATGGCCAGGTTTCTAAAGTGCATGCTAAATAATGCGTGCCTGGATCCCAAACTGGATAGAATTCTCGTTGATCCAGGAAAAAAACTTTGGAGGCCAGTCGTTTGAAGATGAAGAGGAGATAAATTGAGGACGAAAGAGGATTACGGTCAGGTCAATATTATTGCGTGAGATGTGTGCAGCTTCCCACAGCAAACGCGCCCGTCCGTTATCCGGTGGGTGTTGTCGATTCACCCATTTTTTTAGCATTTTACGCAAGAGTGCGTCTGATTTATTTTCCATTACTCGCCGCCTTTGAACCAATAGAAAGGCTTACTATCAATAATGCTGTTGCGCCTTCCCTTTTTAACAACAGAGTAACAATTAGTATTAAGTAAACTCATACTGTAGTTCTGGGAATATCTCACCTGCCAGCAAGCCCAAGCTTTGTTTCAGCGCCTGACGGCCGTAGTGCAAACGAGATTTAACCGTTCCCACGGGAATATCAAGGATCTCTGAAATCTCCTGTAAGGAGAGATCATTGACGTAATAAAGGACGACCACTCCTCGGTGAGGTAGAGGCAGCGAAGATACAGCTTGTTGCACTTGTCGCCAGGAGTCATCCATCTCTGCCTGGTAAGCAGGCGTATCCTTACGGGTGCCCGCTAGCCAATCAGCCATATCTTCAAATGGATGGAACCAGCGCTGCCGGCGTTTAACCCATGTGTATGACAAGTTGGTTGTCATACGGTACAACCAGGGTTCAAGAGGCCTCTGTGGGTCAATATGGGCCGCGAAGCGATGCAAGCGCAGGAAGACATCATGCATCAGGTCAGCAGCTGCTTCAGCATCTCCGGTGATTGCTAATGCTGTGCGGAAAACCAATCCCCGGTGGCGGTCATACAAGACGCCTAATGCTTCGAGACTGCCTGCCTGCAAGCTGAGGGCTAGCTCAGAATCCGAAATTACTCTCTTCTCTTCTGCACCCTTAGGCATACATATATCCTTAATTAGATACTCCATTGATCTAAAAATGGTTCAAAGTCAGTTATTCATAAGACGAAAACCACACAGGCTTTGGTTCCAGCCTGTGGGCAATAAAGATCAATT
>Ga0315273_10008641_pt1 | contig 12865 bp, 6 predicted proteins | sample YL17G02_0_MG_FD_205753 | JGI IMG/M metagenome (GOLD analysis project Ga0315273, IMG submission 205753) | Sediment microbial communities from Yellowstone Lake, YNP, Wyoming, USA - YL17G02_0 | ecosystem: Environmental > Aquatic > Freshwater > Lake > Sediment | place: USA: Wyoming | collected...
CTTGGCTTGTTTTTCTTTTTCTAATTTGCTCATTGGGTTGCCTCAAAATATCTGGAGTTTTATTTTGCCCCGAGTGTATCGCAAAATCCTTCAACCTTTTGGAAAAAACTTTTCTGGACAGCTATATCCCAGCTTTGAGAGCAGGAGCGCGGCTAAAAATCCGCCATCCAGACAATGACATTGGTTATCGAGCATCACGTTGAGCGGGGAACGATCGCGGCTCTCGGCGTTGTAGGTCATGCTATAAAGATATTCCTGGACATCGAAAGGGGAGTGGATGCCCTTGAGCGTTTGTTGAAGGTTTGCGGGAAGATGGGATTCGAATCCGGTAAAAGTTTTCACGGCAAAATTCCCTGGGTTCTTTTTCATTTACTCATACGTCAGCGTATCTCTCACCGTCAATCTTGATGCCTGCCTCGCGGGCAGGTAGCTGGCAATTATGGCGAGAATAAGAGTAAAGATTAGCCAGACGATGATGCCAGTTACGCCATAGACAGGCTCCATCGGCGCGGAGAGAACAGCTACGCCCACTCCATAACATAGCACGCCGGTGATCGGGATGGAAAGCAGGATGCCGATTCCCCAACTGATGAATCCAATCAACAAGCCTTCAGCGATCACAATTCTCTGAATGTCACCATTGGAAGCGCCGATGGCGCGCATCACGCCGATCTCACGTGTTCTTTCCAGTACGTTAATGCTCATGGTGCCCATCAAGCCCAGCCCGCCCACAATGGCGATTAAGACCGCCATGACCAGCAGGAAATACACGAGCAGGTCAGTGTTCGATTTTTGGGATTGATACCATTCCGTGCTTAATTCAGGTTCGCTTACTTGAATGCCATGTGATTCGAATACCGTCACCATCTGCTTGCTGATGTTTCGCTGCGATACCGCATCGTGTTTTTCGGTCAGAATTCGCAGGGAGTAGACCTGTTCGGGTTGTCCCATCAGGCGGCTGAGATATTCGTAATTTACGTACAGCCAGGGTGTGGATAAGTTTCCGGTGAAGGTGAAGACGCCGACAACGCGCCACTCTGTTTCCTTATCATCTATGGTAATGTTCAACCAATCGCCGACTTTGATATCAGGATAAACCTTCAGGAGATGGTTGCCGATCACGATCGCGTTCTCGTCGCCGGGCGTCAGCCAGCGTCCGGCGGCGATGGTGGCGTTGATCAGCGTCGAGTCTGATGGAGGCGCGATGAGTTGGACTTGCGTACCGACATCGTCTTCATTCATCATCAACGTACCTACGTAAAATGCCCAGCCTTCGGCGCTGGTAACGCCGGGGACGCTTTCCGCGATGGGCGCGACAACATCGTAGCGATAGTAACGGTTGAAGCCGAGATTAATGTCCGCGAGAAAATATCCCTGGGCGGCTTGTATGTTTTTATCGAGCGAAGCCCATAGGTTGTACACGCTGATGAAGATGGCCCCTGCCAGCACAAGTGTGAACAGGGTCAAAGTCAGGCGCATCCTGCGGCGGAACGCATTTCGTATGGATAGACGCATCGGGCGCGGAATGAATAGCGCAGCTTTGCTCACCGATTTATCTTTTGGTTTGGCTCTACTGCTGATACCGTAATCACTGATCGCCTCACGGACGGTCATGTGTACACTATTGTAGATCGGCAGGACGGCTGCCAGCATGGGAATCACCAGCGCCACAAAAACTTGTTGGAGGAGAGTGCTTTTGTATCCGACATACGGCGCGGGATAAAAATTGAAGTAAGCTGCTATGCCGCCGGCGATATTTTTTGCCGCTACGTTGGCAAGGGGGACTGCTATAGCCAGCGCTCCCACTCCAAAGCCGAGAATCAAGACCGCGTATAAGACAACCATTTGTGATGTGCTGCCACCGACCGCTTTCATGATCCCGATCTGGCGTGTCTGCTGGGTCATCAGCGCGGTGATGGTGTTAATGATCAGGAATGCGCTCAAGAATACGGTCAGATAACTGAGGATGCCGAGCACAAAGAAGGCGCCCTTTGTGATTGCATAAGCATAATGGTGCCCGGGTTGATAGACACTAACAAAATAAACTTCCGCGCCCGCGTGTTTGACCCGGTCGGCTACAGATTGCGCCACTTCTGTCACGTGCGCCTGATCGGTTTGATTCTCCGAAACGCTCACCATCAATGCGTCGTAGTATCTCGAGCCGCCGAGCCATTCCATCGTCTCGGGCGTCACGTAGGCATCCACCTCTCTTGTCAAGTTGAAAGGATTGCCCGTTACATCGTGGATATAACCCGCCAGTTTCAACTCGCGGCGTTTGCCATTATCCAACTCGACCAATATCATGTCGCCAGGTTTGTATCCGAGCGAGACGGCTGACGCATCCACGATGATTTCTTTTTCACCAATCTTCGGCAGCGCGCTTTCTCCCATCATCGGTTTGAGCAGGTTGACTGTTAACAGGCTCGGGTCTTCAAGGGATCTGAACAGAATGGACGCGCTTTGATCGTCTGTGCGAATCACTGTGGCGTATAAAGTGGCGTATCCCTCAACCGCGTCCACGCCGGGCATATCGCGTGCGATCTTCACCATATCGTCATCCAGTGGATAAGCGAAAATTTGCGCTTCTGATGGGCTGGCAGAAAGAAAATCACCGTCCATGCTTTCGGTCAAGTACAGGGCCATGTTGCTGTTGAAACCCACCGCGAACGTGCCGACCGCTATCGGCATGATAGTTAATATTGTACGGCTTTTATTTCCCCAGAAATCTGCCCAGACTTTCTTCCAGCGACTCGTCATGGTGCCACTCCTCGCTTTTCAAACATTTACTCAAGTTGCCACCTTGATCTCTTCAAATGCCATGCTGAGCCGTTCTGCCGCGACACTTCATGGCACTGCCCGCCAGGGCAAGTGTGCGTTGCACGCCAGTGCAATGAGCATCCCTCCTGCCGCGGGAGAGACCCTTCGGTCGCGAAAAGCACGTTCCCTCAGGGTGTTATTTATACGGGTGGCAACTTAAATTATTTACTCATAGGCCAATGTGTCTCGCACTGTCAATCGTGAGGCGTTCCTTGCGGGTAGTGCGCTTGCAATCGTGGCAAGGACCAGTGTGAAGACCAGCCAATAGATGACGCCTCTCAGGTTGAAAACGGGCTCCATGGGGATTTTGAGAATGGCCATGCCGACGCCGAATGTTAACCCAGCCGTGATGGGGAAGGAAAGCAGGATGCTGATAAGCCAGCTGATTATACCGATTACCATGCCTTCCACGATGACGATACTTTGAATATCGCCATTTCTCGCTCCCATGGAGCGCATGACGCCGATCTCACGCGTACGTTCGATGACATTCATGCTCATTGTACTCATCAATCCCAGCCCGCCTACGATGGCGATCAGCACAGCCATTACACCCATGAAGTAGATCACAACGATGGTAATGCCCTGGGCGCCCGCCATTGTTTCCGTGGCGGTCTCTGTTTTGGATACTTGGATTCCGTGAGTTTCATATAAGGCTCTTAATTCATCAGCGATACGTGATTGTGTAGCGGCATTATGCTGATCTGTAAGCACCTGCAGGGAATAGACCTGATTGGGGCGGCCGGTTATGTGACTGAGATATTCATAATTGACGTAAACGAAGCCGGTGTCGATCGAGATGGTATAGATGCCGACGACATTCCATTTTGTTTCCTTGTCATCGATCTTGATGGTCAGCCAGTCGCCAACCTTCGTATCGGGGTAGGTATTTACGAAGTGGTTGCTGACCACGATTGCATTATCGTCGCCGGGTGCCAGCCAGCGGCCTGAGGAGATCACTGGAACAATGATGGTCGAGGTGGAGGGAGGGGCAAAAAGGATGAGCTGCGTGCCTTCCTCCTCATCATTTGCAGCCAGCGTGCCGCTGTATATGAGCCATCCCTCCACGCGGGAAACGCCGGGGACGCCCAGCGCAATGGGGGAAACTTTATCGAAGCGGTGATAGCGGTCGAACGTGACTGTAACATCCGACAGGAAATATCCCTGAAGGTCGTTGAAGAGTTTATCGAAGGCGCCCCACAGGTTGTAGACCCCGATGAAAATAGACCCGCCTAAAACGAGTGCGAACATGGTCAACAACAGCCGTGTTTTGCGGCGAAAGGCGTTGCGCACCGAGAGGCGTATCGGACGCGGGATTAATAGGTCAATCCTGCTGACACTCTTATCCCTGGGTTTGATGTTCGTGCCGATGCCGTAATTGGTGAGCGCCTCGCGGATCGTGACGCGTACACTGTTGTAAATGGGAAGGATGACCGACAATAATAGTATGACCAGGGCAATAATGATTTGTTGAATTATGGTTTGAGGGTGGGATTTGTATGGGAGTGTGTAAAAGTTCAGGTCTTCCGACATGCCAACGCCGATGATTTGCGCGGCCTTATCTGCCAGAGGAACGGCAATGGCCAGCGCGACCAGACCGATGAGCAAGATCAAAGCCACATACATTCCAAATATCTGGGATGTCCTGCCGCCGAGCGATTTCATAATGCCGATCTGACGCGTGTGCCCTACCATGAGTGCCGTAATGCTGTTGACGATCATGAAACCGCTCAAAAAAACCATCATGTAACCGAGGGCAATGATCAGAAAGAATACTGCCTGTATGGTATCCCAGGAGAAGTGGCGGCCCGGATTCCTCACAATAAGGGAATCAACGGTCACGCCCGCCTCTTCCATCCTGTCCGATATGGCCTGCGCCACCTCGGTCACATGGGCCTGGTCGGTATTGTTTTCTGCCACGCTGACCGCCAGGGTGTTGTACAACCTCGACCCGCCCAACCATTCCATCGTTTCTGGCGTGACATATGCATAGATCGTGTTTCCCCAGAATCCTCCGTAGGGAGGCGATGTGATGTCATGAATATAGCCCGCCAATGTGATATCGCGGTGCCTGCCGTTGACGAGTTTGATGGCGATCGTATCGCCGGGTTTATACCCGAGCCTTGCCACAGCCGAGTCGACCAGCATTTGTTTGTCATCGAGCGGTGGCAGGATGGTTTCGCCTTTTATGGGCTTCAGCAAATTGAGTGTCAGGGCGTTGGGGTCTTTGAGTGCGGTAAATTGGATCGCAATCGTCCTCCCGTCCGTATGGATCACGTTTTCGACCAATATACTTCGACCCTCAACAGCATCCACACCAGGTACATTGCGAGCGATCTCCACCATGTTATCATCCAGCAAAGATGTGTTGATCGTGGCTTCAGATGGCTTTGCGGAAAGAAAATCGCTGTTCAGGCTTTCGCTCATATAAAGTCGTAAATTGTTGGTCGCCCCCACGGCAAACGCGCCGACGGCAATGATCACAATGGTTAAAAAAGTACGACTTTTATTCCCCCAAAAATCCGCCCAGACTTTTTTCCAGCGACTCGCCATTGTTCCACTCCTCGCTAATAACAATCGCCTACGGCTGTTCGTATGGAGCCTCAGGTTAGCCCGGTTATTTGGAATTGAAAGTGGCAGTCACTTTTTCTTTAGTGCTTGTGACTGCCACTTATCATTTACTCATACGCCAACGTATCTCTCACCGTCAACCTCGAGGCACTCCTTGCAGGCAATGCGCTTGCAACCGTAGCGAGAACGAGCGTGAAGAACAGCCACGCGACAGTCCCGGACACATCGTATGCGGGAGGTAATGGGGCGGTCAGCAGTGCCATGCCCACGCCATAAGTTAACACAGCTGTAATGGGGATGGATAACCCGATACTTATAGCCCAACTGATCAAGCCGACGATCATGCCCTCCACGATCACGATGCTTTGAATGTCACCGTTGGATGCTCCGATGGCGCGCATCACGCCGATCTCGCGCGTGCGCTCAAGCACGTTGATGCTCATGGTGCCCATCAAACCCAATCCGCCCACGATTGCGATCAGACAAGCCATCACCAACACGAAGTAGACAAATATGTCTGTCTGTGATTTTTGGCCCTCGACAAAATCCGCGCCCAGTTGCGTGGACCCGACCTGGATGCCGCGCTTTTCGTATAGTGCCTTAATTTGATCGCTGATCTTCTTTTGCGAAACCCTATCATGCTGTTCTGTCAGCACGCGCACCGAGTAAACCTGTCCGGGCTTGCCGATAACGCGGCTGAGATATTCGTAATTGGCGTAGAGCAGCGGCGGACTGACGTTGCCTACGATGGTATAAACGCCAACGATGTGCCACTTGGTTTCTTTATTGTCGATCTTGATCGTCAGCCAATCGCCGACCTTCAGGTCGGGGAAGATGGCCAGCAGATGATTGCCGATCACGAGCGCGTTCTCGTCACCTGTCGTCAACCAGCGGCCCGACGTGATAACGGGGTCGATCAGCGTTGAGGTCGAGGGCGGCGCCACGAACAGGATCTGTGTGCCAGTCTCGTCTTCATTCGTGATCAGCGTGCCGGGGTATTCAGTCCAGCCTTCCACACTGGAGACGCCTGGGATGTTCTGGGCCAGCACCGAGACTTCATCGAACCTATAATAGCGATTAAAGGAAATATTGACATCTGCCAGGATATAGCCCTGAATTTCTTCAATGGCTCGATCGAACGAAGCCCACAGGTTGTAAACCGCAATAAAAATTGCTCCCGCCAGCACCAGCGTGAACAGCGTCAGCACCAGGCGCGCCTTGCGGCGGATGGCATTTCGCAGCGATAGGCGTAGTGGGCGCGGGATGAGCAGCGCGCCCTTGCTGACCGACTTATCTTTTGGTGTGGCATTGCCGCCGATGCCGTAGTCACTGAGCGCCTCGCGGACTGTGATGCGTACGCTGTTATACATGGGCCAAACTGCCGCCAATAATGGCACGGCCAGCGCCACAATGACTTGTTGGATGATTGCCTGCGGGTAAAGCTTGAACGGCAGCGGAGTGAAGTTCAGGTAAGTCGCCATGCCATTGCCGATGGGTTGCGCTGCCTTATTTGCCAATGGCACGGCCAGCGCCAGCGCGCCCAGCCCGAAGGCAAGAATCAGCACAACGTACATGCTGAAGATCTGTCCCCTGCCACCACCGACGGCTTTCATGATCCCAATCTGGCGCGTCTGCTGGGTCATCAGCGCGGTAACGGTATTAACGATCAGGAAGCCGCTTAACAGCACGGTCAAATAACCGAATATTCCCAACACGAAGAACATGCCTTGCGAAACGTCCCATGCGAAATGATGGCCTGGTTTATAGACATCCACGAAATTGTCTCTCGTGCCGGCTTGCTCCATGCGGTCAGATACTGCCCGGGCCACCTCAGTTACGTGATCCTGGTCGGTCGGATTTTCGGATACGCTCACTGCCAGAGTGTCATAATAAGAGCTCCCGCCCAACCATTCCATTGTTTTGGGCGTTACGTAAGCATTCACCCTTTTCGCCAAATTATACGGAAAGCCTGTCACATCGTGGATGTAACCCGCTAAAACCAATTCGCGCCTCTTGCCGTCTGACAATTCGATGATAAGCGTATCGCCGGGTTTATATCCAAGCGAAGCGGCGGAATAATCAATCATCATCTCCTTATCGTCAAACGCAGGCAGGCTCGATTCACCTGGTGCAGGCTTAAGCATGTTCAGCGTTAGCTCGTTTGGGTCTTCAAGCGCGGTGAATATAATACGGATCGGTTCTTCTTCATCGGACTTGATCAGCCGTGCGCTCATGGTACTGCGGCCTTCCACTGCGTCCACGCCTGGGATCGTGCGCGCAATATTCACCAAATCGTCATCCAATGGATATGCATAAACTGTGGCTTCGGATGGATTGGCCGAGAGATAATCGCTGTCCATGCTCTCACTCATGTACGAACCCAGATTGACCGTGAATCCGACCGCAAACGTGCCGACCATGATGGTTACCATGGTGAGGATGGTACGGCTTTTATTGCCCCATAAATCCGCCCAAACCTTTTTCCAGCGGCTGGTCATTGCAGTTTTTCCTTTTTGATATCGGATCGTTTGCCGTCAGCAGAGGGCAGGACGCCTGCCTCAAGGGCTCTTCGCCTTTTGAGATTCTCCTGTTCGTGCTTATCTGCCATCTGATGCAGCGCCTCACGCGTGACCTCAGACTGGTCCAGCAATTCGTTGAGTTGATCGTAGCTGATGGCAAGCACGTCCACAGGGCCGTGTTCTGAAGCGCGGACGGATGCCCAGCGTTTCTGCTCATGGAAGAATGCCATCTCGCCGAAGAACTTCCCGGGTCCGAGTTGCATGACGATCACGTCCGATTGATTCGGGCGCGGCAGGACGACTTCCACAGATCCTTTGGATACGATATAAAAGGCATCCGCATGTGTGCCTTCGGAGAAGATCAGCGTACCTGCTTCATAAGTTTGCGTTTTTGCGTTGCGAGTGGCCCACAATAATTGGTCCTGTGAAAGAGTAGGCATGGCTTTTGCTACATATTCGTTGACGATCTCTCCATCTGTGATCAGCGCGGTGCGATGGGTTTGCTTTGCCAGCCCGCTGTCGTGTGTGACGATGATGATGGTCTTGCCTTTGGCAATCAGGTTGTTGAACAACGCAAAAACCGATTCGGCGGTTTTCGAGTCCAGGTTGCCTGTCGGCTCGTCTGCGATCACAACGGGCGGATCGTTGGCGAGGGCGCGCGCAATCGCTACGCGCTGCTGTTGTCCACCAGATAGCGCGGTGGGAAGTTTATAGGCGTGATCGGCCAATTCCACCAGTTCAAGCAATTCCAGGGCACGCTTCTCGCGCTCGCGCATGGGATAGGTGCGGCAAAAATCCATTGGCAGCATGATATTTTCAATGACCGAGATGGTTGGCAGGAGCTGGAAGAACTGGAACACGATGCCGAGATTCAGTCCGCGCCAGCGCGCCATGCGATTTTCGTTCAAGCCATGCACCGCTGTGCCGTTGACATACACCTCACCCTTCGTGGGGCGGTCAATGCCCGTGATCATATTCAGAAGGGTGGACTTGCCGCTTCCCGATTTGCCGATGATGCTGACGAACTCGCCTGCGTTAATTTGCAGGTCAATGTTGTTCAGCGCATGGTAATCGCCAACGGCGGTCTTGTAATATTTGTGGACGTCGCGCAGGTCAATGATCGGGTGATTCCCGTTGCTGCCGTTTTCGTTTTTTGAATTTGTAAAGATGGACATTTGTGCCTCATTATTCTTGCATATCATTGTGAGTAGACCCCCGCGTAAAAGAAACAAAAGCATCCTATCATTGCGAGCAGCGCTTTTATTCCTCCCTGCACCAAATGCAGGACGGTGTGCGAAGAAGTAATCTTCTGGCATTGAGGAGACTGTTTCGTTCCTCACAGTGACATATATTCCGGAAACCTATTCAACTATACGCATCCCGTATACAAAAAGTTTCATTTTGGTTCAGGCATACGCCAGACTGTCGCGCACACTGATACGCGTCGCACCGCGTGCAGGCAGGATGGAAGCCAATATAGAAATGACCAGCACGATGCCCAACCAGATCCCCACGGAGGACCAGTTGTAACGATAATCCAAAGTCGCGCCAAACAAGGCTTTTCCCAGGGAGTTGGCGAGCATAGGGCTTGCAAAAAATGAAATGGGAATGGAAACAAGCCAGCTCAACATCCCCTGCAAGATACCTTCCATGATGAAAATGCCCAGGATTGTGCTGGAGCGCGCGCCGATTGCGCGCAGCACGCCGATCTCCTTTGTTCTTTCGATGACGCCGATGGAGAGCGCGCCCATCAATGCGATCGCGCCGACAATGGCGATGATGACGGACAGGGCAAGCAACATCGAAGTAATGATGCCGAACTGCCATTCATTGGTCGCGCGCGACGCGGCCTGGGTCTGGCTGTTAACGATTTTCATGTTATTGCGTTCGTATATTTCCTTAAGTTTGTCCGTGACCGCCGCCGTAAACGCGCCATCATGCGAGGATGTGCGAACCAGCAGTTGGGTGCCCTGGTAATATTTTTTTGTGACTTTATACAATGCGTCCTGGGGCGCGTACATCGAAGCGGCTACAAAATTTCCGACAAACACAGGCTCGTAGAGTCCCACCACCTGCCATGTATCCTTGCCCAGCGTTCCGAGATCGAGCGTGATAATATCGCCAACGCGGATATGGTTCTTCTCCGCCGTATCGCGCGAGAGCACGACCGCGCGTCCATCACCGGACGCAAGCCAGCGCCCCGCGACGATCAATGGCGTGAAGAAGTCGCTGTCCTCGGGAACTCCCTGTATATTTGCGCCAACCCCAGCTTCTTTGACCAACTGCCCCGAAATGAACATACTGGCGTCTTGAGCGAGGAGCAATTCAACCTGCTTTACTCCCGGCACGCTTTCGGCGATGGCTGAGACGCGGCTGATTTTTTCATTCTGATCGAAAATGAGCGTCATATCGTGATCCTGGCGCATATAGAAATGATCCAGCGTCAATGCAAGCGATGAATTCAAACTCATGACCATTAGGAACGCGCTGCCCGCCGCGATCAACACAAACTGCGTGAGAAACAGGCGTCCCTTTTGACGAAACATATTGCCAAGCGCGGTCGCGTAGTAGGATGGCAGCCAGCGCTGTCCGATCCCCTCGATGATGCGGTCGAACCAGCCCGACTTAAAATCTCCGCCCAACCCGTAACTGGCAATTGCCTGCCGTACGGTGATCCTCGCGCCTTGCAGCACGGGCGGAAGTCCCGCCAACAGTGGCGCAAGGATGGCGGATAATACTTGAAGTATTATGGCTTCTTGCGATACTTCAAACTTGGTGTAATCAATGTTGAACAAGCCCAAAAACATCTGCGTGGTTTTTGAAGCGACGATCGCGCCAAGAGGCAGCGCGATGATCAGCGCCATTACGCCGTATACCAGCGCGTTCGCCATATATATTCCAATGATCGTTCCCGTCCTGCCGCCGATGGCTTTGATAATGCCGATTTGGTTGATCTGTTGCGTGATCAAATTTGACAGCGTGTTATAGACCAACACCGCGCTGATCAAAACGCAGATCACCGCCAGGACTTTCTGGACAAGCGTCATGCCATCGAGAATTTGCCGCCCCCAATGTTTCTCCGGGTCCGCGTATGAAAAACCCGCGACGCTAATATCCTGTTTCGCCAGTTTCGCTTTGACCGCCGTCGCAACCTCTTTGGCGTAATCGGAACTATACGGAGTGACGCGCATATAAAACCCGCCAAACTTGCCTGTGGGAATACCCAGCCGTTCCATGCCGTCGCCGTTCATGAAGAAGAAAGCCAGGTCCTGAAATTGCGGCGGCGGCACAAACGGATGGCGGATCAAACCCGTGATGGGAAAAGAGCGTTCCTTTTCGTTGATTCTAAAGATGACCGTATCGCCGACGCCGAGATTAAGAAATTGTCCCGCCATGCGCTCGATGGCAACTTCATCTTTCTCGCTGGGCCAGTGTCCCGCGCGCAATTGAAGCAGTTCATACTTCTGATGTTCAAAGTTATCGCGCATTTGAATGACGCCGGGACGCCATTCATCTTCGGGATGAAGTTTGTATTGGATGCTGGCCTGATTGTAAGGCTCGATATCTTCAACGCCCGGCACGCTCCGCAGGTTGAGCAGCGTTTCGCGGTCTACGAGACTTCCCAATCTCACATTCACGTGCGTCGGAAGCACCGCGCGATGGGAATTGTCCATGTTGGTTCCCAACAGTTCGCTCATGCCGAAGATTGCGCCAACGGCGAACACGCCCGCGGCAATGCTCAACACCGCCAGCAGCGTGCGCGTCTTGTTATGCCATATATCGAACCAGATCTTATGCCAGATGACGCCCATCTTAGTTCTTCGCCCCGCGCAAGAGGACGTTTTCCTCTTCGTGTTTATCCGCCGCTCGATGCAGCGCGTCGCGCGTGACTTCGGATTGATTCAGCAATTCGGTGAGTTGATCGTACCCCAATCGAAGAACTTCCACTGCGCTGCTCTCCGATGCGCGCACGGACGCCGACCGTTTGTGTTCGTGGAAGAACGACATCTCGCCGAAGAATTTTCCAGGTCCCAATTGCAGCGCGACCACGTCTGTTTGATTCGAGCGCGGCAAAACGATTTCCACTGTTCCCTTTGAAACGATGTAGAACGCGTCCGCATTTGTGCCTTCGGTAAAGATCATTGCTCCAGCTTGATAGGTTTGCTCTTTTGCATTGCGCGTCGCCCACAGCAATTGATCCTGATTCAACGTGGGCATTGCCTGCGCCACGTATTCATTGACGATCTCACCGTCTGCGATCAGCGCCGTACGATGTGCGCGCTTGGCGAGGCTGCTATCATGCGTGACAATGATTACGGTCTTGCCTTCCAGCACCAGATCGTTGAACAACGAAAAAATAGTTTCGGCTGTTTTGGAATCAAGGTTGCCTGTCGGCTCGTCGGCGATGACCAGAGGCGGGTCGTTGGCAAGCGCGCGCGCGACGGCAGCGCGCTGTTGCTGTCCGCCCGAAAGCATGCTCGGCAATTTGTGTAGATGTTCGGTCAAGCCGACAATCTCCAGCAGATGCTCCGCGCGTTTGCGCCGTTCGCGCCGTGTATATTTTGCCGCGAGGTCCATCGGCAGGATCACATTTTGCAGGACGCTGAGCGCGGGCAATAACTGGAAGAACTGGAAGATGATTCCCAGATTGCCGCCGCGCCAAACCGCCAGTTGATTCTCACTCATGGTGTGAATCGGCGAGTCATTAACGATTACCTCGCCGGAGGTGGGGCGGTCTATGCCTGTAATCATGTTCAGCAGTGTGGATTTTCCGCTCCCTGATTTCCCGATGATGCTCACAAACTCGCCCGCGCAAATACACAGGTCGATACTCTTGAGCGCATGATAATCGCCCGCGGCGGTCTTGTAATATTTATCCACGCCGCGCAGATCAATGATATGGCGTGTTTCATCTTGAAGGGGAAGAGCCATTCTCGCTCCTTTTGGCAAACGTCCCG
>Ga0315273_10008642_pt1 | contig 12865 bp, 14 predicted proteins | sample YL17G02_0_MG_FD_205753 | JGI IMG/M metagenome (GOLD analysis project Ga0315273, IMG submission 205753) | Sediment microbial communities from Yellowstone Lake, YNP, Wyoming, USA - YL17G02_0 | ecosystem: Environmental > Aquatic > Freshwater > Lake > Sediment | place: USA: Wyoming | collected...
AGCCGGGTCTAAATAAACTTGCCTTACTCCGAAAAATAGTCAATCACGTCGTGGCCGACACGCAGCTGATGGGACGATTCGAGCAGCTTTATATGACTCGCACTGCGGGTAATTTTTAAACATTAAATTCTTAATGTCATTACACAGGGAATTGAAACACAGAGAATTGAAACACAGAGAATTGAAACACAGAGAATTGAAACACAGAGAATTGAAACACAGGGAATTGAACGTCTTTGAATTTGCCTGAATTGACTTCCCCAGGGAAGTTGGCCCAACTTTGCTGCCACTGTTGCAATTGCCTAGGGAGCGCGCACGTAAGAGTCCATAATTGAGCCAAAATTTTCAGCGGCGACATAAATATTGTGGCCACGACACTTTATTTCAATATTGGATATAGAGTTATCCCCACCAGCGGCAAACGGCCGTTTATGGTCAAATTCAAGGTTACTGCGCTCGGAACATCTCTTACCTGTGGTCTTTGAGACAAAGCTGCATTGTCCACCCGAGAGAATCCAAGCCTCCCTTCGAACCTTGGCTGGAATGTAGCGAGAGGGAGGTGCTTCTAAGGGTTTCTTCAGTGTTTTTGGGTCGACTTTTGGAGACTCATGTGGAGCTTGGGGTGCATTACCAGAAACGGTCTCAGGAACAGTATTTGAACGCTTTACCGGGTCAAGCCGTTTCAAACTCAGTTCGGCCATCTTTAGCATTAATTCTGGATATGTAAGAAAATTACCTCCAACCAGAAGTTCTCGAATCTGCTTAAGTTTTGCCATGAGGTCAGTACCTGCAACAAAAGTGATTTGCGTCTCGGCCTGGTTCAGTGGCTTTTCTTTGTCCTTTTTAGAAAGTGGATTCTGAGGAAAGAGAGAGGCCAAGGCCTGCTCAGACTCCTTTCTTGTTTTGCCCGCAACGGCAGCAAAAAGCTCCTTCTTCTGTTCAGGCGTGACTATGATCGCATTTTCCTTTTCTTGAGAATGACAAAAACTTTGGACCTGCGAAACCGCAGAAATAGAAAGTTCTCCTTCTTGGATTTTAGTTTCAATCTCGGGGAATTCTACTACGGCTCGCATCGCTTGAATTAATCGGAACGCGCTAGCTTCGGGATATTTTAATTGCTGAACACAGTAAGTGAAGAGGCTCGAGCAGCCGGCTTCGCAGTGAAGTCTCCGTCGTGAGATTTCTCTGAGCCGGTGGATAATAGCGATTCCAATTTCACGTTCTTCCCGAACAAGGGCTTCGGTCTGTCTGAGTAATTCAGGGTTGGGTAAATTTCGGATTTCTAAAATGGATTGATCATTTGTCATATGAACAGCACCTTATCATGGAAATTTCCGATCTAAAATTTCGCTCTACGATGCAATTTAAGCTAAAAACAGGGCATTTTTAGTAAAAAGTGACAACTTCCTGGAGATCGTGGCCTCAGTGACCCAATTTGAAGGAATGGGCGGTGACATAAACCCCTTCCTGTCTGATTCGAAAGAAAGTCCCCAAGCGAAATCTTTCGCATACTTCATTTTTTTCTTTCCCGTTCAAGTGCCCAAAAAACTTTCCATTCACTTTCCCGGGAAAGAAGGTGACTATCGATCTTTTTTTGACGCAGGTGGGTGGTCAAATTTACTGTGTAATTGAAATCAGACAAAATCGCGTTGTGGAAACAAATATTGAATTCTTAAAGACCTTAAACCGATACTTGTTCAATGACATTCAAGTTCTGGACTGTCTTCGTACTCCTTCAGCTTGCTTGGCTTCAACCCGTGTGGCTTCACCCAGCTTGGGCGCTCAACCTCCAAAACCCGGGCGTGGTGGAAATCAACAACCCCTCAGCTTTTAGTCAGATCCTGGCGATCAGCGATATTCATGGCATGTCGGAAAGACTCAAACATCTTCTGATAAAAGCAAAATTGATGAATTCACAAAATCACTGGACCGGCGGAAAAACCCTCCTCATCATTACGGGAGATTCCATCGATAAAGGCCCGGATAGTTTGGGAGTTCTTACTCTTTGGATCAGTCTTGCGGCCGAAGCTCAAAAAACGGGCGGCCGGATTTTACACCTCTTGGGCAATCATGAAGCGGAATTCCTGGCCTTTGGAAAAAACTCTAATAAATCCAAAGAGTTTATAAAAGAACTCAAAAACTCCAACCTCAAACCCCGGGATCTCGTTAACGGCACTGATCCGCGCGGCCAGTTTCTGAGAAACATGCCCATCGCTGCAAAGGTGGGCAAGTGGTTGTTCTGTCACTCTGGATTTTACCCCCGAATTCGTTGGGTCGATTTTGGAGCAAAGGCAAAAAAGACGCTCCAAGAGGAAGAATATGATTCCAGCTTCGTGATTGGAGAACAATCCATCCTCGAAGCCAAAGACTGGTGGGAGTCACCTAAGACTCGGACCGAACTGCTCGCTCGGCTGGCTCAGGACGGGATGATAGGAGTAGTTCACGGCCACCAACCCAAAGCCTACGGTCTCAAACACCAGATCGGCTCCCTTGAAAACGGAAGATTAATCAAGCTGGATGTCGGCATGGCACCCGAGGCCGGTGAAAATGAGGGCGCGATGTTGAAATTTCCAAAACCAGAAACCTTCACCTCCCCCCAAACACCCGAGAGTCAGGTGATTTTACCATGAATTTACACCGTGAATTTACACCATGAATTTACACCATGAATTTACACCATGAATTTACACCATGAATTTACAATGACGATCAAGAATATTTTTAAAAACCGGAGAGGGATGGCTCTGCTTGGCCTGGGTCTCCTCGCCTTCAATCTAGAGCTGAGGCTCTATGCCGCCGAATCCAAACAAGTGACGCTTGCCCCCAACTACGGCGCCGGGTGGTTTCACCGACTGTGGTTGGGAGACCACTGGAGAGATCTCTGGACGACTTCGATCCCGTTTCCGGTACTTGATCTAAAAACGTTTGCCGGAGGCCTTAAACCGCTTCAGCGCGGTGGTGGGATGCAAACTCAGGGACTTCGATTTGCAGCGCCCGATGGCCGTCAGTATAAATTCAGATCCATCAATAAGGACCCCATTAAAACCCTACCTCCAGAATTGAGAGACTCCCTCCTAGCGGAAATCACTCAAGACCAAATCAGCAGTGGTAATCCCGTAGCCCCCCTGATTGTCGCCCCCTTTGCCAAAGCCTTGGGCGTTTTTGAAACTACCCCTCAGCTCGTTATTCTTCCTGATGACCCGGCAATGGGAGAATTTCGCGAGGACTTTAAAAATGTGGCAGGCACAATCGAAGAGAGCCCGACTGACTCAGAAGAAAGCGAGGGCACCTTCGAAGGCGTCGATAAAATTATTAACACCCTAAAGCTATTTAAAAAAATGGAAAGCGATTCAAAGACCCGGGTGGATGATCGCGCCTACCTGCGGGCCCGGCTCTTGGATATATTCCTGGGAGATTGGGACCGACACCACAAGCAATGGAAATGGGGCCGGATCGACAGGAACGAAGGAAAAACTCAAAAAAATGACCGAGAAAGCAACGACCCGGCTCGCCCCGTGTGGCAACCCATTGCCAAGGATCGTGACCAAGCGTTTTCCAAATTAGACGGCATCCTCCCCTGGCTCAGTACCCGAAAGCTGAGGCAACTCAACTCCGTGGAGGAAACCTATCCCCGAATCGAAGCGCTCACCTGGTCGGGGCGAATTGTGGACCGCCGAATCCTTTCCCAGTTGAGTCGTGCGAACTGGGAAGAAGAGACCCGGCAAGTCATCAAAATCCTGACGGATAAACTCATTACCCAGGCCGTCCATCAAATGCCTAGAGAAATGTGGGTAAAAGCCGGTCCCGACCTCGAACGCCTCCTGAGGTCGCGCCGAGACCGACTCTCCCAAGCCTCCCAGGATTTTTATAAATTGCTCGCCGCGTATCCGGACGTAAGAGGAACCGATCGGGACGACAAATTCCTGGTAGAATCTGCGGGCGCCGGCCGCGTGCGGGTCCGAATTTATACCCGAAAACACGATCGACTCTATTTCGATCGCACCTTTGACCCCCACGAAACCAATCAGATCCGCATTTTCCATTTAGACGGGGCAGACGAAATCCTGATTCCCCCTCATTTGGAGAGCAGCATTCAGGTGCGGGTGTTTTCCGGCGACGAGAACGGGGTCCGCTCGACGCTGCCTCCCGCCGCCCGGTTCGATATTCCCCTGGACTACGGCTACGATTGGTGGTTTCAGCCGCTGTTCAGCGCAAACTCCTACGAAGGCCTGCTGCTCGGAGGCGGTCCCATTCTCTCCAAACACGACGTCGCCCAGTATCCTTATGTTTATTCCATGCAACTGCGGGGCGGCTACGCCATCGGCGTGAATCGTTTTATGATCGACTTCGCCGGAGATTTCTATTCCGCCTTAAAGCCTCTGAGGCTCTTGCTCGATGCAACCGTATCCAAATTCAAGACCCAAAACTTTTATGGAATTGGAAATGAAACCGGCAACTCCAGTCCCGCGCCCAATGCCTATGCCGTGAATCTCCGGTATTACTCTGTGAATCCTCATTTGGAATACCCGAACCGTGGTCCCTGGAGCGTCGGCGTCGGCCTGCAGTATGAAATAAACAGTCTCAGCTTAGATTCCTCAAGGTTCGTAGCGGCCTCACTTCCCTATGGCGTGGAGGTCGATCAACTGGTGGGGTTTCAAGCCTACTTTCACTTGGACACGCGCGACTCCAAAGCATTTGCAACGCGAGGATCTTATGTCGATTTGCGGGTAACTCAATATCCCGGTTGGCTGAATAATCCCACCGCATTTCAAAAATTGGACATCAACCTGAGCCAGGAACTGAGCCTGCATTACGGAACCGATTTTACGCTCGGGCTCCATGCCCAGGGGGGCAAGGTCTTCTCAAGGGCTCCCTTCTACCAGCTACCCACCTTAGGTGGCATGACCAGTTTGCGAGGCCTCCCGCCCGGCAGATTCACGGGCGAGATGATGCTGGCGGGAAGCGTGGAGCTCCGAGCATTTCTGACTCGGTTTAATTTCTTATTCCCCGCGAAACTGGGAGTCTTCGGCTTTACGGACTGGGGCAAGGTTTACACTGCCGGCGAAATATCTGATTTAATTCATAATGGATATGGAGGCGGATTTTACTCCACATTTGTCTCCAATGATGCCACGCTCACAGGGACGTATGCGCAAGCGGAAGGGAGTAGTACAATTTCATTAGGAGTCGGATTTGCGTACTAAAATTCTCTCAAAAAGCAGGACCCGGGCCTGGGCGCCTTTACTCGGCTTATTGCTCCTGACCCCGATTTCATCCGTCTCAGCTGAACCCCGCCGCTGGGGAGCCCTCACTCCGGGAGACTATCTCTGGGTCGGGGGGTTTTTCACTGGCGCCTACGTCGCAAACCAGTCTGATTTAACCAATCATGGAAATTGGCAAGGCGGGATTCTACTCGATGACCCGGTTCGAAACGCCCTGAAAGCAAATACCCTGGAGGGGCGGGAGCAAGCCTCAAAAATCAGTGATTTCACGATGGGCAGTCTGTTGGCCGTCCCTCTTGTCCTGAATGCGGGCCTGCTGTCAGGGTTGAAATATTCGGACCTCACGGGCGCTGGGCGGATCGTCATGATCTCCCTGCAGTCCTACGCTTTTTCCGCTTTTCTCCAACAAATTACCATCAGCATTAAACGGTCACGGCCGGGCCAGCTGGAATGCTCGCAGAATAATCCGGGCTACTACCCCGATTGTGGCACCAAGGATGCGTTTAACAGTTTTTATTCCGGTCATACTGCAATGGCTTTTACAGCAGCGGGGCTCGTCTGCCGTCATAATGAAAGTCTCAACCTAATTTCCGATCCCCTGACGCGAGGGTTGATCTGTGGTGGATCTCTCGCCGCCGCAGGCACGGTAGGACTTCTTCGCCTCGTTTCGGACCGCCACTATTTTTCTGATGTATGGGTGGGTGGACTGATCGGATTTTTTTCAGGATACGCACTCCCAGCTTTGCTACACCAGCCGGAAAACGAGAACAAAATAGGAGTCGCCCTAGTCCCCACGGGACCCACTACGACGTCAGTTCAAGTTTCTTACTCATTTTGAACCGGATTTTGAACCAGATACCCAAAGAATACCCAAAGAATACCTAAAGGAGATCCAGTGCCGTACCGAAACATGAATGAGGCGCTATGGCAAAACTGGCTCTACTGCATACCAAAAATCTCAGTCCAGACATGGGTTGGAATCAACAGGCGATTGCCTATTTACGGCTAGACCAGGCACGAAGCTCCCAGAACCCTCCCTCCTTTTATGACCTGAATTTTATTGAAGACCTATTGGACTGCACTCTGGAAATACTCGAAAACTCATCGCTCAAAGGCGAAAAGAGCTGGACGACCCAACTGGCCGCGATATTTATCTACTCAAAATATTCCACGGACCCCGGCAAAACGGGGCGGGAAAGTTTGGCGTTTGCGAGGACCTGGGCTGCTTCCGTTGAACTACACGAGTCCTGGATTGGTCCCCTCTGTGAAACCATCCAAAACTACTGGCTTACCCCCCTGAGCTCAGACAAACCGGTTCTATTTTCAACGGATCACCTTTCACCAGATCACCCTTCGCCGGATCACCCTTCGCGGGATCACCCTTCGCGGGATCGGTCTTTTCCGGTTCAAATTTTGCCCGTTCAAATTTTCCCCGTGCAAATTTTAAAAGACGCGACCCTTGCCGTATTCGCACGAAAAAGGACTCTCAAACGCCTGCCCTCCCTCAGATCCGAGAAGGAATGCGCAAGAGGCAGCGAGCTGTCTCACGAGGAATGGACTGACTTTCTGGCCGAGATTTTCTTAAAAAGACATTTTGAAACAAAAGCCGCCGCCCAGCTCTTTGACGCCAAACTCAAAAGAAATGCCCTGAATGCCCTGAGTGCGCTTGAAAGGTCCACTGAGGATGATGATTTTGGGGGAGAGGATACGGAAAAAGCTTTTGAAATTTTCTTTCGGATTCACTTCAAAAACGCCATGGCTCTGACCTCAATTGCAGACCATAAGGCCAACATCATGATCTCCGTCAACTCCATCACCATGTCCATTGTGATTGGCTCTGTCATGACGAACCTCGATGAGCATCCCAACCTCAAGTGGCCGGGCCTGATCATGCTGATCGTTAATTTTATTACGATAGTATTTTCTGTAATCGCCGCACGTCCCAGTGGAAAATATAAAGAGGGTTCAAAAGACGGCTCCAAAGAAGGCTCCAAAGAGTACTCCAAAGAGTACTCCAAAGACATGATCGGTCGCACCCTATTTGGCAAGAACTCCTACCCCGAATTCAAAAGAGACGTAGTGAAGACGGTCAAGAGCCCGAATGCACTTTAAGAATCCCTACTCCAAGGACTCTACGGCGCCCTCTCCTCGGTGGGCAAAAAAATGGGATACCTCAAAATGAGCTATTCCATCTTCCTCTATGGTCTGTCGCTCGTGGTCGTGATCTTTGGATGGGTGTATTGGTATCCGACACTAATGTCACTTCATTAAGAATGCACGGCTGTCCGGCTAAATACTCATGAAAATGAGGCATTAGCGTAGCTACTCTCTTGCGTTTCCGGAGATTTGTCTCCGCCCTGTGTGCCAACAAAACACTGGACACATGACGCAGTAATTTAGTGTAGATCAAATTTCTTAAACATGACCTGATATGCCCATAGGGGAGACATGTCATGATCGAGGAGGAGACTAAAGGGAAATCTGAGGCAGTGTGAAGGTTCCTGATCTACCTTGCCGACAAGGGGGCCTTTTTGAGCGAGGTTATGCGCAGGTATGACCCAGGGAGCCGTACTTAGAATTCATCATGCTGCTTCGTCTTCCTTTTTTATATTCCCCATCTCGATTTCAAAGCCGCCCCACTTAAATTCTGGCTGGACGGCTTCAGCCTTACCTTCTTCTTTAACCCGCTTCAGCTCTAAAATTCCAAGCTCAGCAAGATAATGGACATCACGATGCACGTTAGCCTGTTCCCGCCCTAGTATCTCCGCTAATTCACTCACAGATGAGGGGTGCCTAACCTGAATCGTATCGATGATCCGAAGGCGCTCTGGAGAGAAAATTTTAGAAAACATCCCATATTCCATCATCAAGCATGGAACAGAACCCACAACAAGCTTGGAAGCCTTGCCACCTTTTTCAATTGCCTTCCAATCGTCCTCAAACTGATTCATGGTATCATTAACTGATTGGAATCGAATTTTAAATTTATTTGCACTCATACAGGGCCTCCTTGTTTCCTAACCAGTTCAATGAAATCCAACCGAAGCTGACCGATAGTAGAGAATACATAAGGGTTCTCTTCACCATTCAGATGGTAGTGATCTGCCTTGCCGTGGTGGTTATCGAAAAGTACCCGGCATTTTCCCTTGTGTATCCAAGCCAATCGATAACGCCAACCGTGAGGACGAAAACGATCCGCCTCTATTTCGTAGAAAGCGATCTCTAGGAAATTTTCTTCATCCAATATTTGGCGTGGCAATTTTAGACTCACATCCATATCTTAGCATCACATAGTATATCTTATCAAGATATACTTAGAAATCTACCGCCACCTGAATGGGTAACGTGATTCACGATTGGGTAAAAATTGGGTAATTTTTGAAAAATTTGGTCGCAACTACAAGATATTATAAAAGATTCTAAAAACAGACACTGCCCTTTCACGGCGGCGACCGGGGTTCGAATCCCCGTAGGGACGCCATTTACTCCGACGTAGAACCTTCCTCTTGGGTTTTCGTCAAAATTAGAAACCGGCTTTTGGCCGGTTTTTTTTTGCCCGTAGAAGTGGAAATTTGATTCAACTTTAATTTTCGTGTTGGCCTTTTAGGTAAAATAAGCAATGGACAAACATGACTCTACGAGTCATAAAAGCTCTTTTCCAAACTTACCATGGGTGTTTAAATCACCAATCGATGAATCAATGTCCGGTCCCTTTCGAATACTTCTAACAACCGAGCAGCTGCCCCGGAAGGCACGTTATGACCCTGCTCCCACGCCCTCACTGTCGGCGCTTTAACGTTCAGGAGCACTGCAAATTCGGTTTGACTCAACTGCAACACTTCCTCACGAAGGCGCTTAATGGCCCGAGCACTCCAACTATGAGGAGGTTCTGGAAGCTCTCTTACCCTGCCTTGAAGCTTCTTGCGACGACGCCGATGGTCCAACACCTCGTGGAGCCCTTCAATTAATTCCTGTTCAACAGTAGATTTTTTGTTCATCATTACTTCTCCTAATCCTCGGCCTTTATGGAAGCCACAATCTGCGCCACCAACTTTTTGCCATCCGGCGATAAATCGTCAGCTTCATCCTTCCCGTAAAACACAATCAAAAAGGTTTCTTCGCAGTCAGGAAGATCCAAATACAAAACTCGAAAACCGCCCCGCTTTCCCTTATGTCTTGCAGGGTCTTCGACCCTAAGCTTTCGCACTCCACCCGTCCCCGGAACTATCGCCCCGGCTTCTGGATTTTTAAGTATCTCAGCCTCAATTCGCTGCAACAGTGCATCATTTCCTCGGGCATCCAACTTTTTTGAAAACATCTGGGTTTGAAAAAATATGCGGCGCATCTATAATATTCAATATTATATGATATTAGATATTAGTCAACTTCAAAAACCAGGCTTATCTTAGCCTTGGAGGCTAGGATGATGACTTCCAAGAGCAAAGCAGCAAAACCGGGACAACCTGTATCTGAACGGGGGTTAGATGAGTACCGGCGACTCATGGTCGAGTTTGAGGCTCAGACTGGCTATATCTACTTCCTAAATGGGAGGTGCCGGGTTCCCAAAGCCACCACCCCTGCTGGAATTCTGCAAGAAATCGACGATGTTATCCGTGGCTTTATCAACGGCCCAGCAACAAACTATACCCTCTGGCGGCAACAACTCCGGGACGCCCTGCGGGAGCTGGACCTCATCGACAAACTTGCAGGTGAAAAGAAAGCAGCCGCATAAAGAGTCCAACTAAAACCCAAAGGAAAGGAAAAATTAGTTACGGCACCTCGGCACTTCCGACACTAGTTTATGGAGGTTTGGAGAATGCAAAATTATTTTTTCCTTCTAAGCTAAGAAGAGGGAAAGTAAGCTCCCTTTTAAGTGCCGGAGTGCCGACCAGTTTGAGCCCCACAAAAATAGCTTCCTGACAAACTGCGTAATTGGATACTTACGTAACTTCATGCATCACGAGACGCTTCCAGCAGTGCCTACAATTCTGGTTTCGTCCTTCCACCAAAAATTTGGCTGAAAATGAAACCAACAAGGATGACAACAGCTACCGCTGGTGCCAAGCAGAACCCAATTGCAGCCCCTAGGGCATCGCTATGACACTTTACGACAGCCTCCAAGACTACGGAGCAGGATTACTCGCTGTAAGTGACGGGTTCAGTTCGGCGGAAAAATCCGCCCGGCTGAAGTTCATGAACAAGGCTTATTCCTCGGAGGAATTTTTGGAATCTATCTCAATTGATACTACCCGTGGGCTTAATGAGAGACGCTGGGAGGGCTATTCTGACGGTCATATCTGGTTTGGAGTTGGCTCAAAGCCCACCCGCCAAATCATGGTCAAAGGAAAACTCAAAGATTCCTACTTTGACTACTACGTCATTCCACACCTGGCCGAGTTAGTGAAACGAATCTTTCTGATGGCCAAGGATGGCTATAGTCAGAAGGACATTGCTAAAACCCTCAACTCAGAAAAGGTTCCACCTCCCGCCTACTATGACAAAGAGGGGAAGGTTCGAGGATCTTCCACCAAACAGTTCACCTGGCGGGACCGCACGATCTGGCAAATCCTAAACAACAATTCCTATATTGGTATCATTGAGAGGGGCAAGACCAAACTCATGAAAGGAAGCTCGCCGAGACAGTAACCTCCATTGACAACATCATCCGAGCCATTGAAAGGGGCACTGCCTCCGACGCCCTAATGGCAAGACTCGCCAGTCTAGAAACCGAAAAAGGCCTGCTGGATGAAAAAACCAAGTTCCTCCGGGGAGTGGAACAGTCGAATGCACCATTTATCCGTTACAAAACGCGCCATCGAACCACAATAGAAACTATTCAAAAAGCAGTGGCTACTCCCCGACGACAACGCATATGGGGACTTTACTTTCGCATGCTTTATTTAGGAACGTTGCCTATGTCCGTTCTCGCTAGCGGTTCGCTTGAGCCTTCTGGGCTTCGTTGCTCAAGAATCCGTTATTGTACGTCTCATCCTTAAAATCTACCGGTGCCCCCGGATTCCGTCGACTCTCACTGCTCGGCAAGCAGCTGCTTTTCTTTTACGATCCAGCTCGCCAAGTAAATAGCAAAAATGGCCAATTTAAGCTATCTAATCATTGCGCCATCGAACCCTAGTAGAACCAAATTCATTCCTGCTCTCAAGTTTGAGAGACAGTAGGAATTGCGACGGATAAAGAGGACCTTAATCGTCCCGATCCTTGATAATTGCATCTATGGCGGATTTGCTTGAAACTTGAATCGTATTCAGCTTCATCTCTGCCCAGTTACCCGTGGGTCGTTGACCGAGAAGATCGAGTTCCTCAAATTTTAAGTTTACACCCTCTTCTATAGGAATAATTCGGGCCACTGCCCGGTTATTTTTTTTACCAAAATAGGCTTTCTCGTGCGCTCAACTCTTTCGATAATTGCGGATGTCCTATTTTTAAGTTCCTTTATGCCCACAAATGACTGTGGATTGGTCTTTTTATTCCGAAGTGCCATAACTTTGAAAGTAGCTAAGGTAGCTACTTTTGTCAAGATTGCATCTCAGCTAAAATCTTAAGATAAATTACATTCGTATTTTCTCGCATGGTTGCCTTCCCATCAGGCAGGTTGTGGCGTTTCGGCTTGGGAACTTCTGGCACCTGCTATCCCAGAAGCCACTGTCGTCCGATACCTTATACGCCCAGATCATGCCAAGCCCGCTCATATTCGTTTGGAATTTTCCCTTTAAGGAACGACCCCGGCTCGACATAATCGTAAATTTGAGCATAACTCAACACTTTACCGTCATTGATGCGTCGCTGAATATGACGGGGACGCAATTCCCCCGGCGAGGAGAGCCCGGCTGCCGCGAGGAGCTCCAGGAAATTATGGATGGTTAAACGATGGTAGTTAGCCACCCGATGAGCTTTACCCTGGGGATCAAGCCCGGCTGCTAATTCCGGATCTTGAGTGGCCACCCCGGCAGGACAGGTATTCGTATTACAGCGCAGGGCTTGAATACAGCCCAGAGCAAACATCATGCCCCGCGCGGAATTACAGAGATCGGCTCCCATGGCTAGTTTTGAGGCAATATTAAAACCGGTCGTGATTTTACCCGCCGCGATGATTCGGATCTGATCCCGCAAGCCCGCACCCACCAAGGCATTGGTCACCAAGACCAAGCCTTCATTCAAAGGGGTTCCCACAGAATCCGAGAACTCCAGGGGGGCGGCTCCCGTCCCCCCCTCCGCGCCATCCACGGTGATAAAATCCGGCAGTATCCGGGTTTTTAACATAGCTTTCACTATCGCAAATAACTCTCGCCTCTTGCCCACGCAGAGCTTGAACCCGATCGGCTTACCACCCGAGAGTTGCCGGAGCTGCGCGACGAACCTCAGCAACCCCTCCGCATCGGAAAAAGCCCGATGCCCCGGCGGTGACAAAACATCACGCCCCACTTCGACTCCGCGAATGAGAGCGATTTCCGCAGTCACTTTTCTGGCCGGCAAGATTCCGCCGTGCCCTGGCTTAGCGCCCTGGGAAAGTTTTATTTCAATCATCTTAACGCTGGGGGTGGCGGCCCGCACTGCGAATTTCTCCGGGCTGAATGACCCATCGGCATTTCTACAGCCGAAATACCCGGTACCAATCTGCCAGGTCA
>Ga0315273_10008643_pt1 | contig 12864 bp, 11 predicted proteins | sample YL17G02_0_MG_FD_205753 | JGI IMG/M metagenome (GOLD analysis project Ga0315273, IMG submission 205753) | Sediment microbial communities from Yellowstone Lake, YNP, Wyoming, USA - YL17G02_0 | ecosystem: Environmental > Aquatic > Freshwater > Lake > Sediment | place: USA: Wyoming | collected...
CCGCTGTGGGCGGCCACCGCCGCCGAGCACGATCCCGCCGCTGATTCCCTGCTCCAGTCCACCCCGGCCTTCGAGTTCGACCAGCGCCGCAGCTGGTAGCCACCACCGTCACCGCCGCCGCTCGCCTGTGTGCGACGCCGGGCGAGCTCGTGCTCGCGACCGCCCGCCTGCCCGCGCGCGGCCACCCTGGCGTCGGTGCCCGCCCGAAAGTGCCACGATCAGCGTGCCGAGCAGCCCGCTGCCACCGCAAATGGACGTTTGACTCGACCGATCGGCTCCCCCACACTCAGGCTCGCGCGATTGAAATGACTATCCGTGGAACGGTCAAGCAGGTCGAGTTCATGGCACGGATCGCGAAGGAGCTCGGCCGCGAGGTGGCCACCGGCGACGACGCCCGCCGGATCATGAAGATCGGCACCTGGTACGACAGCGCGGACGAGACGCTCCTGCAGCTCGGCTTGCCGCCCAATCGCAAGGAAGGGCGCCCGGGCTTCCTGGGCTATGCCACCGACGGCAAGCTGCACGCGCAAACCGCGGCGTCCGATTCGCATCCGCTGGCGGTCTAGGCTGTTTCCGCGGTCGGCCGCCCCAGTCAAGGAGAAGGGAGACGCGCTCGTCGAGCGCCCGGGGATTTCGGACAAGCCATGTTGCTCTTTCGGCGCCGCGCCCCGCCCCGCGCGCCGCACCCCGCCGTGACGATCGCGCGCGGCTGCTCGCGCTGATCACCGGCTGAGGTCCACCGGCGTCATCGGCGCGTGTATCCGGAACCAGGTGTTGGACGAGTCAATTCGTGCGGCGGCGGCGCCCTTCCCGGACTGATTCCGCAGACCTTGTTCCCGCGCAGGTACGACGGCATTGACCAACGCGGAGCCGTTGGCTTGCCTTGCGCGGGCGACCACCCTCGACCCCTTGCTGGCGTTCGGGCTGACGCCACCAACGTCTGCAATGGATCGTGGTGCCGCCGTTTATCGTGTGGATCGGCTGACCGTAACCAACCCATTGCCGACATCGGGCGATGCCGGTAGCGCGGTCACCGCGGAAATTTCCCGTGAGCGGCCGTCCGCGCCAACGCTCTGCAGTAGCCGTGGCGGTGAAGGCGCGGCGGAGGCACCAGGGCGGCGATGCGGTCGATCAGCTCCAGCGGTGTCAAACTGGTCGCCGAGCGCGCTGGCCCGCGCCCGCGTCCACCCCCGATTCCGCGTGCGCCGTTCCGCTTGCACGAAAGTGGGCACGCGCCGTCTGGTGCGCTCGCGCAGCGAGCGCTCGCGCAGGTAGCGCAGGCTCCTGCGCCCTCCGGTACGCCATCCAACGATCGATGCGCTCCAGCGGCGGCTTGGACCTTCGGGCACCTTTGTATACAATAAGGATTCCTTACTGAAAGGAATGCGGCCATGCTCGCCAAACTGACCTCCAAGAACCAGCTCACCCTGCCCAAGGCGGTGGTAGGGCAGTTCCCCGGCGCACGCTATTTCGAGGTTCGTGCCGAAAAGGGGCGCATCGTTCTTGTGCCCGCGAAGGTGACGAGCCTCGAGGGCGTCTGGCGCAAGATCGAGTCGCTCGGTATCACCGAAAAGGACGTCGCGGGGGCGGTACAGTGGGCGAGAAAGCGGAAGTAGCCCGCTCGAGACGTGTCGTCCTCGACACCAACGTCGCGGTGTCGGCCGTGGTGTTCCGCCAGGGGCGTCTTGCCTGGTTGCGGGAAGCGTGGGATCCGGGGCGCATCATCCCGGTCGTTTCGGCGGAAACGCTCGCCGAGCTGGTGCGCGTGCTTGCGTATCCGAAGCTCAAGCTCACCGAGGAGGAGGCCAAGAGTGTTCTCGCGCACTACATGGAACACGCCGAGGCCGTGGGCAAGGTCGGCACGCCGCGAATTCCGCAATGCCGCGATCCGGACGACCGGATGTTCCTGCGCCTCGCCTACGCGGCGCGAGTGCGAGCGCTGGTGACAGGCGACAAGGATCTGCTCGCGGTGGCCGGCAAATCGCGCGTACCGATCCTGACGCCCGATGCCCTGAAGACGGCAATGCAAATGTGAGGGCCACGAAGGATAGTCATTTCGGAACCGTTGAACGCGTAGTGTTGGGCCCCGCGAGGAAGCAGGTCGAGTTCATGGCCCGGATCGCGAAGGAGCTCGGCCGCGAGGTGGCCACCGGCGACGACGCCCGCCGCATCATGAAGATCGGCACCTGGTATGAAAGCGCGGTTGAGCAACGCGCCGATGGCGAACATGGAAAGGGCAATGACGGCGACGAAGCCGAGAGCGTCGCCGGGCGGGAATTCTATCGTTGCCCCCGGCGATACTGCCCCGGCGGAACGCCGGTCACGCGCTTGAAGGCGCGCAGGAAATTGGCGGCGTCACCGTAGCCCAGCCGCAGCCCGATTTCATTGACGGTGAAGCGGGCGTCGGCGAGCATCCGGCAGGCGATCTCGTGTTGCCGTGCGGCACGCAGTTCGGTGAAAGACGTGCCACGTTCGGACAGCTGGCGGCTGGCCGTGCGCGGCGACATGCACAGGGCCGCGGCAAGCTGCTCCAGCCGCGGCTGCGCCACGGGCTTCGCGCCCGTCGCGATCCGGTCGAAATGAGCGGCGAGCCAATGGCTGGCGCGAGCCAGCACGTCGTCCGGACTCAGCACGGCGTCGAGCGCCTCGCGGCAGCGAAGCACGGACGCGCGATAGGTCTCTTCGTCGTGCAGCGGGCAGGGCAGGTCCTTGAGCGTCGCCGACAGCGCAATGCCGTTGAACCCGGCGTTGAAGACAGGGCCGGACCGGAAATGGCGCGCGTACATCTTCGCGTGGCGAGGCCGTGGCAGCGCGACGCAGAGCGTGGTCTCCACTGCATCCACGCCGCACACCGCGTCGATGTAGGCCTTGCCGATCTGCAGCAGGATTTCGACCATCGGCAGCTCGAGGCGCCCGAGCGGACGGATGCCGGTATCGAACGTGATCCTGAGCTGCTGGCCGGCCTGCGCCGACGCGAAGCCGAGGTACGGCGCCCGGATGCGCGCAAACCGCGCGAGCACGTCTAGGCCGGCGCCAAGGGTCGGCGCGCTCAGGGCGGCGAACCCCAGCGGCCCGTGACTGCTGATGCTCAGATGCCGGCCGAAGTCCAGCGCCCAGTCGGGCCGATCGGCCAGGTCCATGGCGTTGCGAAACACCTGCAGCTGCTGCGCGACGGTGATCGCCGCGAGCCCGGGCAGGTCGGCGGCGCGCAGGCGGGTCTCGCGCAGCATCGCCGTGGCCGTGCCGGGCCAGCGCTGAAGCAGCAACCGGGTGTAGGTGACGGGCGCGGGAAGCGCGTCGATTTCCTGCGGCATGGACACCAGTGGCGTGAGATGACAACGATATTGTCGCCTTCGGCCCTTGGTTTGACCAGCGGATTTTGCGTAAATGTCGCCGAGAGCATCCACGACGGAGATCCGCACAATGAAGTCCTACGCAATGATCCACCCGCAGCAGGGCACCCTCGTCTATCGGGACCGCAAGCGCTACCTGTGGCTGGGGTCGCTCCTGCTTCCGCTGCTTGCGTTGAGCGGCATCGGACTCTATCTGCTGACGGGCAGCGAATGGGCGCTGGCGACCCCGTTGGCTGCCATCTACGGCGGCACCAGCCTCCTCGACTGGCTGCTGGGCGAGGATCGAAGCAATCCGCCGGAAGCCCTGGTGCCGCAGCTCGACGCCGATCCGTACTACCGCTGGCTGCCGATCCTGACGGTGCCGATGCATTTCGCCGTGCTGATCGTCATTGCGGGCTTCGTCGGCACGCACGCCGTCTCCGCCGCCGGCATCGCGGTGCTGGCGCTGACCGCCGGACTCTACAGCGGACTCGGCGTCAACACCGCCCACGAGCTCGGCCACAAGAAGCCCGCCCTTGAACGCTGGATGTCGAGGATCGCTCTGGCAGTGCCGGCCTACGGGCACTTCTGCGTCGAGCACAATCGCGGCCATCATCGCCATGTCGCCACGCCGGACGATCCGGCCAGCTCGCGCATGGGCGAGAGCATCTACCGGTTTGCGTGCCGGGAGATTCCCGGTGCTTTCCGGCGGGGCTGGGTCGCCGAGCGCGAGCGGCTGGCGCGCATCGGGAAGCCGGCCTGGAGCGTCGAGAACGAGGTGCTGCAGTCCTACGCGCTGTCGATCCTGCTGCACGTCGCCCTGATCGCAGCGTTCGGCTGGGTCATGGTTGCGTTCCTGGCCATCCACAATCTCTTCGCCTGGTGGCAGCTGACCAGTGCCAACTACGTCGAGCACTACGGCCTGCTGCGGCAGAAGAAGCCCGACGGCGGCTTCGAGCGCTGCCAGCCGCACCACAGCTGGAATGCCGACTACGTCGCGTCCAACCTGCTGCTCTTCCACCTCGAGCGGCATTCCGACCATCACGCCAACCCGACCCGACGCTACCAGAGCCTGCGCAGCTTCCCCGATCTGCCGACGCTGCCTACCGGTTATTTCGGGATGTTCCTGGTCGCCCTGATCCCGCCGTTGTGGTACGCGGTAATGGACTGGCGCCTGCTGGCCCTGCCGCACGTCCGCGGGGATTTCGCGCGCATCAACGTCGAGGCGCGCCAGCGGGCGACGCTCGAGGCGCGCTACGGCAGGCGTCTGCCCGCCGCCCGGGCGGGGACGGCGGGGGCAGAGTCAGGCTGGCGCGATTGAATTGCCTGAGGGTGAATTGCCCGAGGGCGTCCGTCGTCGATCAGCGTATGCCGGAGCCGGCGAGGACCTCGGGCGCCCACTGACCGGCCGGCAGGCCGTCGTTGTAGGCGATGCCCTTGTACAGCCCGCACATGCCCTGCGTGCCGTAGCTGCCGGCGACGAAGTTGTAGTAGACCTGCAGCGACGTCGTCGGCGCCAGCACGTCGTAGCTGAACGACGACGGCATGAACTGCGAGACGTAGAGCGCGCCGCGGGCATCGTAGGCGTCCGACGCGAACGCGATCCAGGTGTCCTCGTCGAGATAGAACACGCGCTTCTGGTAGATGTGGCGCTTGCCCTCCTTCAGCGTCGCCTCGACGACCCACACGCGGTGCAGCTCCCAGCGCTCCAGGTCCGGATTGACGAACTTGGGCTTGAGCACGTTCTCCGCGCTGACCGGCTCGTACTGGAACCGGTACGCGTTGTACGGGATGACCATCTCCTTCTTGCCGATCAGCTTGAAGTCGTAGCGGTCCATCGCGCCGTTGAACATGAACGTGTCGTCGTACGTGTTGGCGCCGGCCGTGCCGGGGTTCGGCGTGTCGTACGCGATGTCCGGCGCGGCCTTGACCCGGCGCTGCCCCGGCAGGTACTGCCAGGCGCGCCGCGGCTGTTCGAGCGCGTTGACCGCATCCTGGACGATCAGCGACTCGCCGGCGCGGCGCGCCGGGGCCAGGTAATTGAGCTTGATCCGGTAGTAGAGGTCGGTGCCCTTCATGGGCTCGGTCTTGTTGCCGATGTAGATCGGGTACTCCTGCCACGACTCGCCGGTGGTGGCGAGCGTGGGCACGCCGTTGGCGTCGACGTTGTAGCTGTCGAACTTGCAGAACGTGTTGCCGGTGTAGCGCGTCAGGTGATTCCACATCACCTCGTAGCCGTCCCTGGGCATCGGAAACGGCACGCCGGGCCGCGCGCCCTCGATGCCCAGGCCGGCGTTGTTGGTCTTCGCCGCCGTCGCGTTCTTCTGTGCGTTGTCGAGCAACTGCTTCGGCTGCGTGGCCGGCCGGTGCGTCGGGTACACGTCGATGCGGTAATCGGCGTTGCGCTTGAGCAGTTCCTGCGTGCCGGCGGTCAGTTTCGACGCATGCTCGGCGAGATTCTTGCCGGTGATCGTCAGCCGCGGCTTGTCGGCCGCGTACGGATCGGGCCGCTTGCCGCTGCCCTTGACGAAGCCGGCCGGCGGCGTGGTCAATCCGCCGGTCCACTCGGGGATCGTGCCTTCCTTGTTGCCGGCCTTCTCGGCGCCGACCGGGGTCAGCGTCGTGCCGAGTTGTTTCGCCTCGTCGGCGGTGACCGCCGCGTACGCGCCCGTCGCGAATGCCGCCGCGACCGCCAGTGCAACCGCCGAATGACGAATCATGCTGGGTCTCCTTGGGATGTGCAGTCGATGCGGGGCGCGCGCGCTGCCCACCGCCGCGCATCCCCTCGCCATGAGTGAAGCATAGCATCGCGCCGGACGCTGCGTGCCCCCCGGCAAGGGGGAGCGTCGAGTGTCGGGATGGCGCGCTGCTCGGGCATGATCGAAAGACTCTCAGCCTCTCAGGGTGGGCGGCACCTTCACCTCGCCCGCACGGCCTTGCCGCGAGCAGCCGGTGCCGGCGCTGTCCCGCGTGCGCGCTTCCCGCCCTTGGGCGCCGGCGCGGCCGCCTTCAGTTCGTCGTAGGCGTCGCGCGTGTGGCGCGCGAGCGCGGGCAGGTCCTTCAACGCCTTGCCGTTGCCGACGAAGCCGAAGTCCATCGTGTCCGCGTACGAAGCGAGCGTCACGTTGAGACCGACACCCATGCCGAGGGCGGAGATCGGGAAGTTGCCGACCAGGGGCGCACCGTCGAGATACCGGGTTTCCGTCGCGCCCGGCACGTTCGACAGCACGAAGTTGGCGAGCGGCCGCGCGATGTGCTTGAGCCGCGTCGCGTCGATAAGCTCGGCGAGACCCAGCGCGGCGATCGCGTAGAGCATCGCGGCGTCCTTCGACATCCCCCGCAGCTGTGCCTTGCCGGCGGCGATCGACGCCATGACTTCGCCGATGCGCTCGGCGACCGGCGTCTCCGGCGCGCCCATCCGCACGAACATCGCCGATGCCTTGGTGCTCGGATCCATATCGCCTTCCTCGCGCAGCGAGATCGGGCACATGCCCACCAGCCGGTCGGGGAAAGGATGCCCGACCTGCCGCAGATAGCGATGCACGCCCTCGTCGACGATGGTCGCGGCGACGTCGTTCAGCGTGGCGCCGAACGCCTTGCCGACCAAGCGCATCTCGGCGAGCGGCAGCGACATCGTGGCGAACGAGCGCGCCACGGAGAGGGGCTCGTTCATGGGCGATCGCTTGGCTTCGAACGGCACGCTGCCGCCCCTGCCCGAGCCGAGCAGGGCGCCCAGACCTTGCCGGATCGCGCCGAGGTAGACATCCCTCACGGCGAGGCCCTGCTTCGCCGCCGTCGTCCGCAGCGAGCCGAGCGTCTCGGCGAGCCCCTTCGGCAACCGCGGCTTGCGCGGGGGCATTTTCATGGCGAAGGCGGGCGGCATGATCCTGCGCTCGGCCGTCGGGAGCAGGCTGCCGAAGATCCGGTGCGCGCCGGAAGCGCCGTCGATGATCCCGTGATGCACCTTGAAGTAGAGCGCGAACCGGTGGCCGGGCAGGCCTTCGATCGCCCAGATGCGGAACAGTGGCCGATCGCGGTCGAGGAGGGGCTCGTGCAGGTCGGCGATCAGCGCCAGGAACGATTCGTAGGTCGCTCCCGCCGGCAGCGCCAGGTGCTGGACGTGGTACGCCGGGTCGTAGCCCGCCGCCTCGACGAAGACCGGCCCGCCGGCGCCGACGAGCCTGGGGACGTAGTTGAACGGCGGCGTCGGCGCATGCGCCCGATAGGCGGCGACGATCTCGCCGACGATCCCCGCGCGACCCGGCGGCGTCTGGAACAGCAGCACGCAGCCGACGTGCTTGGGGCTCGCCGCCGATTCGGTCAGGAACCAGATAGCGTCCAGCGGTGGAATCGGTTTGCTCATTTGTCGGCCTTGGGTTCGATCGGGCGTAGCGGTGGGGGGAAGGCGCCGGGGCATTGCCTCGGGTCGGCCCCGAAGCCATTGCCGGACGGCCGGCCTGCCCGGGGGTGCGGCTCGGTTGGTCCAAGAGTGAAAAACTAGCACGCGCACGAGCGAAACGGCACCCCCATCCGCAGGGGGCAGCATGATCGCGGGCACGCGCATCCCGGGCCTCCCCGTCAATGGGGGGGGGATTCCCGCGCGGGATCCGTACCATTGGCTCATCGCCAACCTGTTACAAGGAACCCGAGAAAATGGCCAAGCACCCCGTCGTTGTCTGTGGCGCCAGCGGTTACACCGGCATGCTGATCATGGACTGGCTGATCGACCAGAACATTCCCTTCACCGCCGTCGCCCGCAGCGCCAAGCGCACGCAGGAGATGATGGCGCAGCGCGTCGTGCGGCTCGAGTCGGCGACCTATGAAATCATCGAGGCGGCGCACGACGTTGACGCGCTGGCGCGGGCGTTCGCCGGCGCGAAAGTCGTCTGCAACACCGTCGGCCCGTTCGTCAACTTCGGCCTGACCGGCGTCGAAGCCGCGCTGAAGGCCGGCTGTCACTACCTCGACACGACCGGCGAGCAGAGCTACATGTTCGAGGCGCGCGAGCGGTTCGGCAAGGCCTACGCGGAAGCCGGCCTGCTGTGCGCGCCCTCGACGTCGTACATGTACACGCTCGCCGAGATCGCCGCCGAACTGGCGCTCGAGACGCCGGGCGTCGACATGCTCGAGACCGCGACGCTGTGCCGGGGCCCGATGCAGGGCTCGGGCGTCACCGTCGGCTCGACCGCGTCGATCTTCGAGCTCTATCGCTACCCGTCGAAATTCCTCTGGGACAACCAGCTCATCGACCATCCGGTGAATGCGTCCTACGAGGTGTCGGCGCCGGAATTCCTCACGCCGGTGTTCTGCCTGCCGTGGGGCGGCACGTCGCTGCCGGTTTTCTACGAGCGCGATCCGCGCGTGCGCTACTGCCGGTCGCTGGTCGGGTTCTACGACAACCCGGCGATGCGCATGGTCGCGCAGCTCGGGCAGAAGTGGGAGGCCGAGTACAAGCACCTGCCCAAGGAGCATCAGGACGCGGTGATCGCGCAGATCGTCCAGGGGGCCACGCCCTCGATGCCCCCGCGCGAGCGCACGACGATGAATCGCTCGGTCGACTACGCGATCGGCCGCGGCCAGCTCGCGAACGTGCGCGCCGTCGTGGCCAGCATCACGCCCTACATCACGACCGGCGCGCTGCAGGCGGCGGCGGCGATCAAGCTGCTCGACGGCGAAACGGACAAGGTCGGCTTCGGGTCGGCGTGCCAGGCCTTCGGCCATCGCTACCTGCTGGGCTTCCTCGAGCAGCGCGGCCTGGCCCGGGCGCACGTGACCACACATTGATGAGCCCCCGCGCTCACTTTCGTTCGCTGCCCCCCGAGAGGGAGGAGGAGGAAGGCCTTCCGTTGGACGGCCCGGCGGAAGGCCTGATCCCGACACACGGAGCGACGCCATGGCAATGATCGACTTCTTCGACCAGGGATGGAGCAGGAACCCCGACGGCGCCGCCTACATCATGGACGAGCGCAGCTACACGTTCACCGAGATCGGCGCGCTGTCCTGCCGCATCGCCAACGGCCTGATCGGGGCCGGTTTCGGGCGCGACGGCAAGGCGGCGGTGCTGGCCGGGAACGATCCGCTGGCGTGGACCTGCACGCTCGGCCTGTGGCGCGCCGGCATGGCCTGGATTCCGGTCAACCCCCGCAGCTCGGCCGAGGAGAATTTCTACATCCTCGACGCCTTCGACTGCGAGGCCGTCTTCTACCAGAAGCTGTTCGCGCCGATGGTCGACGCGCTACGGCCGCGGCTGCCGAGGGTGAGGCTGTGGGTTTGCATCGACGACGAGCGCCCGGACGCGCCCTCGCTCGCGACGTGGGTCAAGGACCAGCCGGCGACGCGGCCCGACGTGGCCTGCGCGATGGACGACCTGGCGGCGCTGATGCCCACCGGCGGCACCACCGGCATGCCCAAGGGGGTGATGAACACGCACCGCAGCCTGCAGACGTTTGTCGCCAACTACATGATCGCGGTCCGCTACCGCGCGGACGAACCGCCGGTCAACCTGATGGCCGCGCCGATGACGCACACCGCCGGCGTGCTGTCGATGCCCTGCACGGCGCGCGGCGGCGCGGTGGTGATCCTGGCGAAGCCCGACCCGGCGGCCCTGCTGGGCGCGATCCCGAAGCATCGGGTCACCGAATTCTTCCTGCCGCCGACGGTGATCTACCGCCTGCTCGACATCCCGGGCATCGCGAAATGCGATTTCTCGTCGTTGCGCTACATCATGTACGGCGCGGCGCCGATGTCGGTCGAGAAGCTGAAGAAGGCGATTGGGGTATTCGGCCCGGTGATGACCGGCGGCTACGGACAGACCGAGGCGCCGGCCTCGATTTCGTACCTGACGCCCGAAGAGCATTTCGTCAACGGCCAGCTGGCTCCCGACGAGCGCCTGAGCTCGGTCGGGCGGCCCAATCCGCTGGTCCGCGTCGCCATCCTCGATGACCGCAACGTCGAGGTGGCGCAGGGCGCGACGGGCGAGATCTGCGTGCGCGGCGATCTGGTGATGAAAGGGTATTACAAGGCGCCGGACAAGACCGCCGAGACGATTGTCGACGGCTGGCTGCACACCGGCGACATCGGCTACCTCGACCCCGAAGGCTATCTGCACATCACCGACCGCAAGAAGGACATGATCATCAGCGGCGGCTTCAACGTCTACCCGGGTGAGGTCGAGCAGGTGCTGTGGTCGCATCCCGCGGTGCAGGATTGCGCCGTCATCGGCGTGCCCGACGACAAGTGGGGCGAGGCGGTGAAGGCGGTGGTCGAGCTCAATGCCGGCCACACTGCGACCGCCGAGGAACTGATCGCGCTGTGCAAGGAGAAGCTGGGCAGCGTCAAGGCGCCGAAGACCGTCGATTTCGTCGCCGCGCTGCCGCGCAGCACGGCGGGCAAGGTGCTGAAGAAGGATCTGCGCAAGACCTACTGGGCCGGGCAGGAACGCAAGATCTGAGAGGCTGAGAGTCTTTCGATCATGCCCGCTCATCACGCCAGAAGACGCCCGCTCGTCGTTGCCAATGCTCGCCATAGCCCGAGCTATGGCTGCGCTTTGCGCCTCGATCGGCCGCCTTCTGGCGCGCTGCTCGGGCACGCTCGAACAACTCTCAGCCTCTGAGGCCCCGGCCGCGGTCGCGCTGTTCGGTCGCATCCGCTTGCGCAGCACGAAGTCCCGAATGGATACGGTCAAGACATCCGGCATGTCGAAGGGAGAACGCAAACGAGCAACGTCCATGTCGTGGGCTCGCGGCGTTTCATCTGGCGTTGCAGAGCGCCAAGGCCGGGGCCTGCGATGTCGCGCTCGCGCTGGGCGCGACAGGGCTCGGCCAGATCCACGAACTCGTCACCCAACTGCGCGGCGAGGCCGGCGCGCGGCAGGTCGAGGGTGCCCGGCATGCGATCCAGGAAAACGGCGGCGGCCTCGTCGGCATCGAAGAGGGCGCCGTCGCGGTCAATATCCTGGTCAAGTGATCAGAGTTGGTGCGCGCAGGACGCCCCCGCCGTCGCCGCGCTGTTCGATGCGGTCGTGGGACCAATCACCGGAGGCAGGCGCAAGCATTAGCGACCGATGCCGGCCGCGTAGAAGGGCGCAGGAGGCGCTGAATGGTCGTCGGCGATGCCCAAAATAGCCGGCCACCGCGCCGCGCACCCCTGCGCCCTCATCGCCACGGGCTGAATCCGCCTCCGTCAACGCGCCGAACTTCGGGCTCGGCGGTGATCTCCCATCTCGCGTATCGCTGCTCGATGATGTGCCGCTCGGCGCGGTAACGCGTGCGTACCCAACGGCCCGTAAGCGAGTCGGCGAAGCGAAACGGGTACAGGAGCAGGACCGTCGGAGGCGACAGGACCGGGAGTAGGTAAAGCATCGGTCAATGCTGCCAGGCGCTGGGCGAAGCGGGCAACCGCGCAGGCGGGGGTCCTGATCGCCGAGCACGCCAGCCCGCGCAAACGCAATTTGGTGGGACGCTACGCCGGTGCCGCCGCCGGAGTAGCGGAAGGATCGGCGGCGAGATTGAACCCGTGCACCGGTGGTCCAATGTCTCCGAACGACCCGACCCGGTCGGTCAATGCTAAGCCGCCTGTTATCGGCTCGTGTCTAGGTAACATCAATGCACGCGACAAAGGTCATTGCATTTCTCACCCTGCTTTTGGCTCTCACAGTCTTGTGCGTACCGCTCGCCGCCGATGCGCAGCCGGCGGAGAAGGTTTCCCGGGTGGGAGTGATCGGCGCGCGCCCCCCTCCCGATGTGTTCCTTTCCGCCTTCCGGCAAGGCTTGCTCGAGAAAGGCTACATCGAAGGCCGGAACATCGTCATCGAGTACCGGTATGTCCAAGGCGTGGTCGACCGATTCCCGGCCCTCGTGGATGAACTCATCCGCCTCAAAGTCGATGTACTCGTGGTTGGTGGGACGCTCGCGGCGCGATCCGCCAAGGCTGCAACAGCGACGGTGCCAATCGTATTCACGTTGGTCGGCGACCCGGTCGGGGCCGGACTCGTCGCAAGCCTCGCCCGACCGGGCGGGAATGCTACGGGATTGTCCAACATCATCTCTGAATTGAGCGGGAAACAGCTCCAGCTACTTAAAGAAGCCGTACCAAAGGTCTCCCGTGTCGCGGTCCTCCACAATCCGCTAAATTCGGGACGCGCGCTGAACGCAGCGCGCGACGCCGCCCGTGCTTTGGGCGTGGAGCTGCAGGTCTCGGAAGTGCGCCAGCCGCCTGAATTGGCGAGCGCCTTCTCGGCATTGACGGCGCGGCATGCGGATGCCGTCCTCGCGCTCTCCGACCCGGTCTTCGGCGACGAAGTCCAACTTTCAAACCTGGCGGCCGCGAACCGCTTGCCGGCCATGATGGCGACGAGGGAGTTTGCGGAGGCTGGCGGCCTATTGGCCTATGGGCCGAATTTTTCCGACAATTATCGGCGTGCCGCGAGCTACGTGGACAGGATCCTCAAGGGCGCGCAGCCCGGCGACCTACCCATTGAGCAGCCAACCAGGTTCGAGTTCGTCATAAACCTCAAGACCGCGAAGGCGCTGGG
>Ga0315273_10008645_pt1 | contig 12863 bp, 6 predicted proteins | sample YL17G02_0_MG_FD_205753 | JGI IMG/M metagenome (GOLD analysis project Ga0315273, IMG submission 205753) | Sediment microbial communities from Yellowstone Lake, YNP, Wyoming, USA - YL17G02_0 | ecosystem: Environmental > Aquatic > Freshwater > Lake > Sediment | place: USA: Wyoming | collected...
CTTTTATCCGTTATCTTTTTAATGGTCAGCGCCCTGTCTTTCGCAGATATGCCTGTAGTAATACCTTCTTTCGCGTCGACCGAAACTGAGAAGTTGCAATTGCCGTCCGGATTTGGCACCATGGGGTGGAAATTCAGCCTGTAAGCAAGTTCCTCTTCCATCGGAACGCAGATAAGCCCACGCCCTTCTTTCGCCATGAAGTTAATAGCATCCGGCGTTATTTTTTCCGCCGCCATTACCAAATCGCCCTCGTTTTCACGGTCTTCATCGTCAATGATTATTATCATCCTGCCCTTTTTGAGTTCGCTGATGGCTTTTTGCATAGCAACGAAATAACTTTTAACATTTGACCTTTAACTTTTGACTTTATAAAGATATAACAAAAAACCCGAAACTCAAAATTCTAATATAAGCAATCAGCCTGCCTGCTGGCCTTCGGCAATGAGCTCAGTCGAATCGTAGGCAGGCTACCGACGGAGCACGGGTTGCACCCTGCTTCGGAGTCTAACTCCTACATACCAAAGAACTAGGGTCGGGACCAGGGCATAGCCACTGCTCCCTCGAAGAATATATTAAGAAATCAAAATTCAAAATTCAAAAATCTAAAATTAGATCTCAGTTTTATATATCGCCTTTTTGCTCAAGACGTACATACTTTGTTCATTCGGGTCTACATATATACCCTGTATGCTGTCCAGTTCGCTGAAGTACATCTGGCTTTTGTAGCGCGCTCCCTGACCTACCTCTTTTTCTATTATAACTACGCGTTTGTTGGCAGGATCCAAGACGTACAGATTGTTCAGTTCAGGCGATGTAAATATCTGTGTGGCTTCTGAAATGTCGGCTCCCATATCCTCTATGACAAAAGGCTGGACTTTAGACTTGAAGATCTTGATTATTTCACCGCCCTGTTTTAACACGTAAACATTTCCGTCAATAGCCATTGATATGGCGCCTTTCAAGTCGGCATCCGAATTGTATTCAGTCGCGGAGGAATATTTATCCCGCAGTCTTGAATATTTATAGATCTGATTAGCCGCCGGGCTTAAAAGGTAAAGGTTTCTTCCGTACGCTTTGATATCGATTCCCGGCTTCCAGCCTTCATCCTCGTTGCTGGCGAACCTGAATTGGCCGTCCTGGTATTCTATAATCCGGCCTGATTGCGTAAGGAAAGCCAGGATTCCCTGATCCGACATCGGAGTTCCGGACATAATGACTTCCGTTTCGTCGATAGTTTTCGGGTCGAGCACCTGATCAAGGATAACCTCATAAAGGGCGTTGTATTCATAAACAAAATAGTTGTCATCCATGCTCATAATGCCCACCGCTTCCACATTTTCCCGCTTCTGGCTGAGATCTGCGTATGGAGTAAGGGAAGCGAACCGTTTGATGTTGTTGATACTATCCCTTGTCTCCTGGGCTTTATCCAGTAAGGCCAGGATTTCCAATCTGAAGTAATTTGTGGTAAGAATATCGCGCGCGTCGCGCTCAACTTTATCAAGAATAACGTTCGCGGTTTCCTTGTCGTTGGCATAACCCTTTGTATTCGCTGTGTGCACATCCTGATTCATCGCTTCGATCCTGACCCTGTATTCTTCACGCAGGGCCTGATTCCTGCGGCCGTCCACAAGGAATGAAATGCTTATTATAAGAAGCAGCGCGATGACAAGAATGGCCGCGAGTATTGTGTTTTTGCTCCACTCCGGTTTCTTGAAGCCGGTTTTTTTCTCAAAGAAAGCTAAAACGGATGACCAGACAGCTTTTACTTTTCCCAACGCTTTTTCAAATACAGGATTTGTCGTCCTTACTTCCTCTTGCAGGGTTGGGCGTTGAGGCAATTTGGCATGCACAAGCGCGACTCCTATGCTGAGTTCGTTATCGGAAAGGACAAGTTCTCGTATCGAATCCAGCGCTTCCGTGATTCCATCCATACATAATTGCGTGATCTGCGATTGTGTGGCAAGTCGCAGAAGGCGGGATGTTGCGAATATCACTTTATCCTCCGACATAAGCTCTCCGCTGGCTATGTTTAAAAACAAGTCATCCGATTTTCCGGCTAGCCCCTCACTTATAAGGGAAAGTTTCCCTTTTCTTATAAGATAAGCCTCGGCGTCATTGCATTGTGTGAGATGCAGTTCGCTTCCTGCGAAAATAGCAATAACCGCGTTGATCCTCCCTAGCGATTTAACACCGCGTTTTTCCTTTATGCTGTTATATATGACATTTATCTCTTTAAGCGTGTTTTCAAAGCGCTCATAAGGCCCCATTTCAGGATTATTGAAATACACTTCTTCAACTGTATCAATAATATTCTGAACAGTCGCACGGGCGAATTTAGTGCTTCCGATAACTTCAAAAGCCAACCAGACCTGGTCATCTACGCGGGGCTTTTTTAGTGTTTTTATCTGGATGAAATGATCCGAATCACGTGCTACAGAAAATGTATCAGCTAGGATTTTGAATGGCATTTTTGTTTTGTTAAAATAACAGAAATATAGTAACACATAAAACTTGAAATGCAAAATTCAAAACTTAGTGCAAGTGCATGTGCAAGTGCAAGTCGTTTATAATATTCACTCATACATACACATGCACATAAGTTTTCATTTCCAATTTCCCATTTCCAATTTATAATTGTTGTGCAATTTAACAAAAACAATATGCAAATACGACTTTTAGCTCAACATATCAATTTAAACAAGGCTCAGGAAGATAAAGTGCGTGCAAAGATCGCGAAACTGGCTAAATTCGCCGATCCGATTTCCGGTGAATCCAGCGAAATAAAAATTGAAATATCGTTTGAACATTCAAAAAATCCGGAGCAAGCTTACTGCTGTATATTAACCCTATTTGTCCCTCATGATGTTTTGCGCGCCGAATCCCGAAAAGAATCATTGGACAGCTCTGTTGATGAGGTGATTGAGAAAATCAAAAGCCAGATAGAGCATTATAAGGCAAAGGTTTATCATTTAAATGACCGAAAGTGAGCTATCAGCTTATCAGCAATCAGCAATCAGCAGGGCTAATCAGCAGGCTGATCAGCTGATAGCTGATTGCTGATTGTTTTTAGCTTATGTTAAAGGAATCAAACAATTCATTTCAGGCATTGATTAATTTTCTATTATATATTTCGCCGTTGTTTTTTCCGTTTTATCTTCTGCGCTTTCAGGTATATGGCGTACCATTCACGGTTCTTGAGATATTCACTTACCTGCTATTCGCTTTATGGTTTTTAGCTTTGATTTTCAGACAAGTACCTTTTACCTGGGCTAAACCGCTGCGTTATTATTGGCTCACGGCTTTTGTTTTGTTTTTGGGCGCCACTATGGGGCTTTTATCCGCGCCGCATTTTATACAGCTCCCGAATCAGGAAATAATGGACGCGCAAAGGGTTTCTTTGGGTGTATGGAAAGGATGGATAGTCGCGCCCATGCTCTATTTCGCGGTTTTAACGCAGACAATAAGAACGCAGATCAGCCTTAATAGACTACTCCGTTCATTTGTTTACGCGGGGGCGCTGGTAGCGCTGATTTCTTATGGTTTCGGGTTATTCAACGGCGGGGTTACATACGACTTTCGGCTTAGCGGTTTCTTTGAATCCGCGAACTACCTTTCCCTTTATCTTGTTCCGCCACTGCTTGTGAGCATATGCTTTTTATTACAAAGATCCGGGCGTGCGACCACTACCGATTACCTCGACCTGTCATCTCTTGTTATAATGGCCCACGCCCTGTTTTTCACCAAATCGTATGCCGCTATAATCGGAGTATTTGGCGCGCTGTTTCTTTACATTTTCTATCTGATAATCAAAAAACGCGTAAGGATGAGAAATGTGATAGCCGGTCTTTTTGTTGTAATACTTACTTTCGTGGTTGTTTTGTTCACACAGATACATACGCAGAAATTCCAGCAGTTTTTGGAGTTAAAGGAAAGGTCCAGTTCCTCTGTGCGCCTTGAAGTATATGAAATCGCGTGGAATCTTATAGATGAAAACCCGTTGCTCGGTGTCGGGCCGGGGCTTTTTCAGGCCAATTACCAGACCAAAGGTCCGGGCATACTCGGCCATGCCCCTATGGAATGGAACATTCCCCATCCGCATAACATATTTTTCGCGTTCTGGCTTTTTTCCGGCGCGTTAGGCCTTGTCGCACTTCTTATTTTTATCGCTTACGCCCATACAAAATTCACTTACGCGCTGATACCTTTTTGGGGCATCATCATACACGGGCTTTTTGACACCCCTTTCTGGAAAAACGACCTGAGCATGATCTTCTGGGTTGTTTTGGGTGCCGTGGTAATTATGCAAACTTATGGAACTAATACCTTTGAAAAGCCGGCTGGTCCAATCCGGAGGCGACTTGCTCCAAGAATTTCAAAACGCCCTAAAGTCGAGCGGCCAATCGCTTAAAAACGGGGATATTCTTGTAGTCGCTTCCAAAGTCTTTTCTTATTCTGAAAAGATGCTTGTTGATATAAAGGATAAGAATGAGTTTAAAAAACTCGTAAAAAAAGAGGCGGATCATGTTTTTGAGGAAGGGGATATGGTAATAACCCTAAAAAACAAAATACTTATTCCAAACGCGGGTATAGATAACAGCAACACACCCAAAGGTATGGTCGTTTTATGGCCGAAAGACCCCTTTGGCTCGGCACGCGCTTTTAGAGGAAAGTTGAAAGGTAAATTCGGATTAAAGAAGCTCGGAATAGTAATAAGCGATTCACATTGCCAGCCTCTTAGGTCGGGTACAACCGGTATCGCTATCGCTTGGGCTGGATTTGAAGGTGTTCAGGATGTACGTGGTACAAAAGACCTCTACGGCAAGAAGATGGCATATACACAAATAGCCGTGGCGGACGACATCGCCTCCGCGGGAAATATATTGATGGGTGAAACTGACGCTTCAACTCCGTTTGTAATAGTCCGAGGCGCGCCTGTGAAGTTTACGGAAAAAAAGTTTTCCGAGGATGATTACTTCATCAGCCCGAAAGAGTGTATTTACAACAATTTTTACGATAAAGATCTCAAAAAACTTTTTTAGCCGGGCAATCTGTCTGACATTTCGGTAAGAGTTCTCAGCAAAGGGGATAGCTCTTCTCTTTTGGCTATAATCGCCGGTTCGAATAAGCTGATTTTAAAGGCCAGATGATACATTGCCGGTATCGGAAATGCTATTTCTCTGTTTGAAATGCTGTTGGCACCCAATAATTCCCCAATCTTAAGAAATGTTTCAAGCGCGACGCGTTTCATTTCATCAAGTTCTTTTTTATCAATGCCTTTGGCGTGTTCAAGTTTTCTGGCGACTTCGTAAAAGATTTTTCGAACGTCCGGCTGGACTACCTGGATGGCGTTTGCCGATTCCGGCTCGATTCTTTGGAGGGATTCACTCATTTTATTTAAGTTATAAATTATTTGAGACCAAATTATATATTTTTAAAATATGAAAGCAACTGAAAACAATTTACTCACCTCCGCAATTAATCAACAAACAATGTAGAGACGCACTGCAGTGCGTCTCTACGGTTTTTGGTAATTGGGAAAGGGGCGTGGGGTGAGTAAATGAATAAATTATTTATCAATAACCTCAATCCCTACTTCCTCCTCTAACTGCGGACTGGCTGACACCGCTTTGACCATAAAATTACCAGCTTTCGGCTGCCATTCAAAACGGAAGTTCGGCGGTGTTGTTTCCCCGACGTTTTCGCCGTTAACGGACCAGTTTATTTTTGAAATATCATCGCTGGCGCTGGCCTGAAAGATTATTTTTTCATTTGTATCAGGCACCATTGGGTCGAGTTTATAACTTTCATTGGCGGATGGTTTTTCTATTATTATCCATGTGCTTTTGCTTGGTTCGTTTTGCGCGCATAACGGCGAATAAGCTCTTGGTGGCTCCGGCCAGCCGTTTTCACGAGCCCATGTTTTTAAGTCCGGCGGAAATATGGCGAAGACTTTCTCTTCTGAATATTCCGATGGGCAATTATTTGACGCCATCAGCCCGTTTCTTTTGTCGATTTTTATCGGAATGAACATATCGTCGGTTTCTTTCGGTTCGGTTCCAGCTATAAACCATTCCTTCATCCTGTAAGGACAGTAATCCGTGGGCAGTTTTCCCGAAAGCGCGCAGATATCTTTCTCATAAATACCTTCAGGCTTCTTGAATGCGAGAACTGGTCTATTTTTTGTGGCCGCGACCATGATCTCGTGGAATATCGGGCCTGCGCCTGTTACGCCCGAAGTCTCCCGCATCGGCGTGTTATCGGCGTTGCCTACCCAAACTCCAACTACGCGGTCCGGTGTGTAACCGATAGTCCAGTTATCTCGGGAGTTTCGTGTCGTTCCGGTTTTCGCGGCAACAGGGAATCCGAATTCCAATGGTCCGCCTTCGCCGAATTCCGGCAGGCGCGCGCTGTCGTCATCCAGAATATCCGTAATCAACCATGCGATTTTCTCATCCAGTACTCGTTTCCCGTCAGGCACGTTTTCATCCAAAAACGTTTTGATATTCAGCGTTTTTCCGCCCCGCGCGAACATGGCGTAGGCTTTTGTAAGTTCCAGTAGCTTCACCTCCGCGTCGCCAAGTGTGAGCGCGAGCCCGTAAAATTCGGGCGATTTGTCCAAAGTGGTTATGCCGGCGCTTTTTAAAAAATCCATAAGATTCTGCACGCCTACTTTCTCCAAAACTTTCACGGCGCAGATGTTATAAGAGTTTGCCAGCGCCTCCCTGTAACGCACAAGACCGTGGTAACCGTAGTCGTAATTGCGCGGTATATATGGATTGCCTTCCTGAGTGAAGAACTGCGTCTCGATGTCCGATATCGTTGTAGCGGCTGTTGCCCCATTTTTAAGCGCCAGCGCGTAAGTGAAGGGTTTAAGCGCGGATCCGGGTTGTCTTGAACTAAGCGCCACGTTTACCGCGCCGTCATGCTCGTAGTCAAAATAGTCTCCGCTACCCACCATTGTCAGCACTTCACCCGTTACCGCATCCAGAACAACCGCGGCCGCTGAGGTTACATTTTTATCCGCGAGATCTTTTAAATGGTTTTCTATAATTCTTTCGGCTTCGGACTGAAGGTCGAGATCCAGGGTAGTCTTTATGCTAGCTTCATTAGCTTCGTTAGCTTCATTAGTATCATTTTTGAGTTTATCTAATACCCACATTACGAAGTGAGGGGCGAGGATCTGAATTTTGCCCGAGCTTAAGTTTATTGGTTCGTTTTCCATTTCTGAAAGTTCCTCTTCATTGAAAGTTTTGGCGCGTCTTAAAATTCCAATAACCGTCTCGTGGCGCTTTTGCGCCAAGTCGAAATTCTTGAAAGGGTCGTATGAATCAGGCGACTGTATCAAACCTATAAGAAATGAACTCTCGGCAGGGGATAACTCGGCGGCGTTTTTATTGAAATAAGTCTTTGCTGCCGCCTGCAATCCGTACGCCTGATGGCCGAAATAAACATCGTTCAGATAACTTTCCAGTATCTCATCTTTGGACATGCGTGTTTCCAGTTTCAGCGCTAACAAAATTTCCTTTACCTTATATAAGTAGTTCCTGTGCTCCGGTTGAAGGCGATTTCTTACGAGTTGCTGGGTTATTGTGCTTCCGCCGGACACTATATCGCCCGCGATGAAATTCTGCCACGCGGCACGGGTGATACCTTTCAGGCTTATACCGATGTGGCTGTAAAAAGTGCCATCCTCAACCGCTACGGCTATTTTTACCGCGTCTTCCGGAATATCCTTTAACGGCAAATACTCCTGTGAACCAAAGTTTTCATTTCGGGATTCGTACAAAAGCTTACCGCTCCGGTCTAATATTTTTACCGGCTCCTGATTTACATCCATTCTCAGTTGTGCAGGAAGTGGCCATAGGAAAAAAATTAGAATAATCGCAAAAATTCCTATGAAAATATAACCTGTGATTCTAGGGTGTCGGTTTAACATTTTATAATTTTGTGTTTTTTGTAGAGACGAGGCAATGCCTCGTCTCTACAAAAAATTTCCTTATTCTTTAACCTCCAACCAACTACCCTCTGTTTGTCCGAATGTTTCGGGATAATACATCTCCCATGCGGTCGCGGGCCTGTTTCGGAATTTGCCCGGAGTAGTTGCGCGGGATAAGTATTCATACTCGTAAACACCGGCAGGAAGATAATCGGCAAACATGAATACGGCGTCATCACGGTATTCTATATGGTTGAAATACCATATCGGATTCCACCAATACCATTCGCCTTCTTTGGGTTGGTTTATAGTGCCAGCCAGGTTTTGCTGGGATGTCGTGAACTGGAAGTCGATTGCTTCAAAACCGGCGGGAAGCGGGGAGCTTATCGCTACGAAATTCCTGTCTTCCGGTATTGTGATTTTCAGCTTGGTTTTATAAGTGCCTTGCGTGTGGAAACCCTTCTCGCCTTTTTCGAGAGGTGTGATCTCACGCGTTATGCTGATGCCCTGATCTGTCGCCGGGATGTTATCGAGCGTCAGGAAGTAATCCATAGTCAGGTCGTAATAAAGCTTTCCTTCGCCTTCTTTGGATATCTGCACAGGGTTCATCTTATCTTCCTTAAGCTCCTCAAATGTTTTCACCAGCTCTTTTTTCGTCAGGATGTTTTCCGTGTTGAAAAGTTCTTTCATCACTTCTTCGCCGTTGATATTTATTTTGGCTGTGAAGTCACCTTCAAGTTCTTTGGTGAAATTCAGATAATCCACCAAGGCAAAAATACTGCTGACTGTGGATTGTGTGGTATCCCAATGGCCTTCTTCGCGCACGGCGAGAAGATATTTGACGATGTTAGGTAAAATATCGCTGTCCGGCATTATCTGTATCATGGCCTGAAGCACAAGCGCCGTGGTTTTGGTATTGGTGTTCATCGCGTAGCCCCAATATCCTTCGTTCATTTCCTCAAAATGCGCGCCACGGGAATCTATTTTCACGAAATTCAGGATCTCATCCAAAAGTTTTTTACCCTTGGCGTCTTTGCCATAAGCCATGGCCATATAAGCCTTAGCGAAAAGCGGGAGGTCATCCTTTTTCTTATATAGATTGTTAAGAAGGCTTACGTCGCCCCTGCCTGTTTCCGACAATATATATAGTATGTAGGCGCGGGTTGAAAGATCTATCTTATCTTCCATATTCTGGTTTCTTAAAACCGAATCCAGATAATCATAAGCGCGTGCCATAACGCCGGAATCAACCGCGTAGCCAGCAGATTTAGTTTTGCTGAGAGCGTAAACTATATAGGCTGTCAGATACGGATAACTTTCATTACTTTCGCTCCAGTAACCAAAACCGCCATCGCTCCTTTGGAATGTGTAAAGTTTCTGCAGGCCTCCGGTGATATTTTTCTCGAGCGTTTTGTCGTCCACAATTTTGAACGCGTCAAAATTCTGAAGCGTTTTTACGGCTACGTTCGGCAGGAAGCTTGATACCGTCTGCTCGGCACATCCGTAAGGATACTGCACAAGGTATTCCAGTCCTTTCGGCAGATAAGACGCCAGAGTGGGGGATATCACTGCTGTAACTTTTCCATGCGCCGCCTCATCTTTCGGCGGTATATAGACTTCTTCAAGCGAATCTTTTTCTACCATTCCGGATGTCGCGACAGATTGCGGAGTCCCGTATTCGTACACAGGAATACTTTCCTCGATTTCGTCGGAAGTATTTTTGCCTTCCGCTTTAAAATGCAGTACGGCTTTTTTAACCGCGTCGATTTTTACAGGGAATACTACTTTGCCGGATTCCTCAGGTTTAACAGTCAGGGTTGTCTCATTTTTTGATTTAGATGTGAAACCTGTGCCCGAGAAAGTAACCTTATAATCCTGAACACTGTCGGTAAAGTTATGTATTGTCGCGCCAAGCTCTATTTCATCTCCGATTACCGCGAACCTTGGGCGAAGCGGCCGTACAATAGTCTGCTTTGTCTCCAGGATTTCATGCGTGGAAGCGCCATAAAGGCTGTCTTTGGTATTCGCTATCGCCAGTAACTGCCATGTGGTCAGGTTATCGGGGAGTTTGAAATTTACTTTCGCTTCACCATTCGCGTCCGTCAAAATTTCAGGATTCCAGTAAGCTGTGTCTTTGAAATTTGAGCGCACTCCCGTGTTAGGCTCACCGCCTCCGCCACCTTTGGAACCGGGCTTGAAAATGTCCATCAGATATATGAGCATCTGAGATGTTTTAACGCCGAGCCCTCTTTGCTGATAAAAATTGCTCACAAGATCAGGCATATAGAAACCGAGCATAGCCTGTACGCTTAAGTCTACAACGCCCAGCGACACTTCGGATTGCACAGGAGTGCCCTTATAGTTTTTTGTAGTGATCTTAACTTCAACTTTTTCACCGGGGCCGTATTTCTGTTTATCGGTTTCAATCTTCACGTCCAATTTTTTATAACTTGTTTCTATGTTAAGTGTCGCGTAGCCGATTTTAAACGCGGGCATACCCGTGTCTTTTCCATTTTCGTCGAAAGTCTCGCCGTCGCGCGGTTTTATAATGACCACCGACACATAAGCGTTCGGTATAAGGTCTTCCGTAATCGGCAGTTCAAACGGCTGCGCGTTGCCGGCAATGTCTATAACCTCTCTTTTTATGATATTTTCCCTTTCCAGTGTGACAAGCGCTTTAACATTCTTTCCCTGATACGGTGATTTGATCAAAAGTTTCGCGGTATCACCAACCTTATATTCCGGTTTGTCGGTTACCACTTCTATGCGGTCATTATTCGCGCGAGGCCAGTTAATAAAGACATCTGAAAACGCATAAACGGATGTGCCCGCTTTTGCCACTCTCCCGCGTGAATCTTCAGTTGTAGCCACAATCCTGTAAGTTCCGCCTTTATCTATAAGTATCTCCGCCGACCCCTTCCCCTTGTCATCGGCTTTAACACTTGTCTTTCTGATAAATGTGTCTTTAGGTTCGTTTTCATAATAATAATTGCCGTCCACATTTTTCTTTTTAACTGTATTCCATACCCGTTCATATAATTCGATAGTCACGCTCTGACCAGGCGCCGCGGAACCATCCGGTTTTAAAGTTATCACGTGGATCTTTGCCTTTTCATTAGGCATCACAACATAATCCTCTGTTTTCACGCCTACGTAGACTTGCGCTTTATGAACCGGCACGTATTCACGATTGCTGACCACCTGATTATTTGTGTCCGTAATATCCGCCTCCACCATAACTGATTGGCTGGTGTTTTTATCTTTTAAATCCACAGGGAATTCAACTTTGAAATTCCCATTTTTATCAAGTTTGCCTTTGCCTTCCGTCAGATTCCCGCTTTGTGACGGGCAGTTCCACCAGCACCATGTCTCATCCAGCACAAACGAATACCATTCTTCCGTGTAGCGGTTGAACCAGTAGTCGGAAGTCGTCGCGGACCAGTTAATATCCGCGTTGGCCATAGGCGCGCCGAAGTAATAAGCGGCGTTAACGTCAAAAGCTACAGTGTCTCCAGAAAAATAATCCTGTTTTTCAGGTTTAAGCTCCACTTTATATTCGGGCTTCCTGTAGGCAAGCACATTGAACGATGCCCAGCCCCAGTTTGTGTCGTATTTATCTTCCGGCAGAAGTTGAGCATGTATCTGATATGCTCCAAGGGGTGCCGCCGCATCAATCGGAAGTTCACTGGAGAATGTGCCAAAATCATTCAATTTCAGGGTTTTGCTGTATATCTCGTTATTCTGCGCGTCCGTTATCGTTACGAGCATATCTTTTTTATCAGGCGTTTGGATTATTCCGTTTTTATCCCTGAGCCTGAAAATACCCTTGAAGTAAACAGTATCACCCGGCCTGTATAACTGGCGTTCAGTGTATACATATGAGTCCATCTGATAATTGGCCAGCGTCGGGCCCCTGAAATTTTCATTAACGCCAAAATTCCATGGTTCGATACCGTTATTCCATTCATTGCTTACAAAAGTGAATTCACCGTCCTTTTCCGCCGTTACCCAGAATTCAGGATTCCAGTCGTTGTTCACTGTCTGGAAACGGGAGAGGTTTAAATCCGCTTCAAAGAAACCATCGTTATCCGTTTTACCGCTTAATGCCAGCTCTCCTTTTAGATTATAAAACTTTATTGAGGCGTATTTTATCGGACTGCCGTCTTTTAAACTGACAAGCCAGGCCAAAGCTTTACTGCCGGAATATTTAAGTGTGAGTGCTTGGTTTGTTATTGTAAAGAACTGATACTGCACTATCGGTTTATTCGAACCATCATAAAAGTTAACGTATTCAGGCGCGCTGAGTTTCAATCCGTATATGCCGGGTGCCAGACTTCCGCCCATTTCCTTTTCGGCATCAAGCGCTATCACCTCATACACATTTTTCTGGTTCTTCGCTTTAAGTTCCAGCGATTTATAATCCGCATAATTTGAGAGGTTAACATCCGATGACCAGTTCTCTCTTCTCTGCTGGCGGATCTTCATAAAATCTTCTATCGGTATCCTTGCCATTTCAATGTCCACACGGCTTATGTTGACGCCGTTCAGATAATATACAGGCGCGCGTCCGCCTTCGAATATCCCGAATTCACCCTTGCTTGATATTTCAAGCGAAGGATTAAGGGCGGGTGTGGAAATCTTGAATTCATAAGGCTCTTTCAGGCTTTGCCCCATTTGATCTTTAATATTCGGGCTGAATGAGAATGTGTAATCAGTACTCGGTTTTAAGTCCGGATATAAGTTTAACTGTCTGAATTCAGTCCACTCTTCGGCTGCAAAAATCATATCTTTCCAGTCCGTGATTTCCGGAGAAACCGAAAGGCTCTTTTTTAAAGTCTCATTGTCGACAGGATTTGAGAATTCTATATATATGGAATTGTTGTATTGGTCTTTTTCAAATCTGTTTACTTTAAAATCTCCCACAGTC
>Ga0315273_10008646_pt1 | contig 12863 bp, 18 predicted proteins | sample YL17G02_0_MG_FD_205753 | JGI IMG/M metagenome (GOLD analysis project Ga0315273, IMG submission 205753) | Sediment microbial communities from Yellowstone Lake, YNP, Wyoming, USA - YL17G02_0 | ecosystem: Environmental > Aquatic > Freshwater > Lake > Sediment | place: USA: Wyoming | collected...
CTAATCCCGGCGCTCGAGAAACCACTGCCTGTAAATTATTAACAGTTCCTGTAATCGGGGCCTGACGATTACTCTCTTCCGTCGTAAATGTATATGCCCCGGCACCACCGTAGGTGATGCCATTTTCTACTGGGTCACCATTGCCTGTTAACATACTTCCTCCAGATCCGGTTGCCCCAATTGGACCGGTCGCCCCGGTTTCCCCTGCGCCACTGGGTCCGGTTGGACCGATTCCGCCGGCTGGTCCTGTTTCACCAAATCCGCTTGGACCCGTTGGTCCGATATTTCCTGTTGCGCCAACGGGACCCGCAAGTCCGGTCGGACCGATTTGCCCTATCGATCCAGGTTCTCCGGTAGCTCCGACGGGGCCGGTTGATCCGGTTTCGCCAAAACCACTCGCGCCCGTTGGTCCGATTCCGCCGGTCGGTCCTGTTTCGCCAAACCCACTTGGACCCGTTGGTCCGGTTTGTCCCGTCGCGCCGATTATTCCGGCAATACCCGTCGCTCCGGTTTCCCCGGCGCCACTGAGACCGGTTGGGCCCGTTTCACCTTTTTCGCCGATATCTCCCTGAACGCCATTTGCACCAGTTGCGCCAGCAGGACCAGTTGATCCGGTTTCGCCAAAACCACTCGGGCCTGTTGGTCCGGTTTGGCCGGTAGCGCCCGAAGCACCGGTCGCGCCGACACCGCCGATGGTATTCCAATCGAATGTGAAAAGCTTATCGTTTTTTTTGCAGTCTGCTTTGTGAAATCCGTTACCGATCGCATACACGAGACCATTGTCTTTGATACATACTGTAAGAGTCTGAAATTCTTCATTGTTTTGATTATCATTGGAGGCGGCAAACGCCGGATGTACGGAAGAACTGAAGAGACAGAGCGCAAGTAGTACTAAAATACCACGCGGTTGAAAGGGCAGTTTCATACACGTAGAATATTACTTCTATAAAAAACTTTAATAAAAATAGAAGCGCATAGCAAGAGATCAATTTTCAGATTAAAAGTTATCAGAAATATACAAAATAGCTCTTTATTGTTTTTCTGTATCGCGTTGGCCTTTTACTTTTGCAACAAAGGGTTTGAGGGAGGCGATGTCGCCCGGGGAATTTTTGAAGGTAAAAAGAATTTTGTCGATGTAGTTGGCAAGGTCTTCGAAAAAGTACACGTCTGTCACCCGGACATCCTCGTGTTCAGCAAGAAGTGGTTCCACATCGATCGTGCCCACCTTCATGGAACGGTAGAAAAGATTTGGCGAAAACGCTTTTGTTTTTAACGCTTCGTTCCAGAAAAGTGCGCGCTTGGTCATAAAAAACGGGGAAACGACATCAAAACGGATGATGCGGCGATCCGTAATATACGTTTTATCTTTCCGGTAGACCGTCATGTTCCACCACGTGCCGACGACAAGAAGCGCGAGGGCGAGGAGTATGCCGGATATCTGCAATATCGTTGCGGCAGATGGAATGATGGAACCGATCATCCACAATACTGCGAGGAAAAATACAGACAAAAAAATAAGCCGCGCGAGCGCAAGGTATTTTGCGAAGTAGTGCGGCGTCACCACGTAGAGTACCCGTTCCCCTTCCTGTTGCCCGTCAAAAGTAGTCATATCGTTGGCGTTATTGTTTTGGCAAGTATTGCCAATGTTGCCTTAATAGATGCATTATCAGTATGAATAAGTTTCACTCGGTCATGAAAATGACTGCGCAGTGGTGTCAAAAACTCATCTGTCCATGACGGGGTTAACACAACGACATCGGTAAAATCAACGATGATGTCTTCGTTTTGTGGGATTTCATTCAGCACGGGTTGAAAAGCTAACCACGCTTCTTTTCCGGAAGGACGTGATACGAGCGTTGTGCCAAATTTTTTCAGTGCGATGATCATACCGAATCCTCAAATCCTATGACAGCAAAACACCCTTTTATATATGTTTCTCCCGGTGTGACGACAATAGTCTTATCGTATTCCTTTAGATATAAATTTGCATCCCCTGTTTGAAAATTGAGGGTAAAAGGATTTTCGACGATAACCGACCGGACAAATTTTAGTCCGTTTCCCCGGGCCTCCGGACGCCGACCGGAAATTGTTTCCGTGAATGCTACGCGTAATGCCTCGCTCGCACTTGTTAATTCCGGTTTTACGCGTTTCAGAGTCGTCAGTATTCCTTGGCCGCGATCGGCCAGTACAATAGTACTGTTTTTCATGTCATGTGAAAAATATATACCGTTAATATCCGGCCAATTACCTAAGTTATGGTCAAACGAATTATTCCCGATCTCCCCGGCGACCGCACAAAGGAGTGATACTGCGGACAACGGTACTTTATGTTTCAGTACTGTCTGGAGGTTTTCAAGCCGTGCCTGAAACTCATCTCTCGTTTGACAATATGCATACGATGCCGGCGCAGTTCCTACCGGGGAAGCCGACCACTGTTGGGCTAAGGAACTCTCGTTTCGCAGATACAGATCAATATCTGATTGCCGATAATACCGATGTCCTCGCGGGCCGCTTCGAATCGACGCCAGACGATGCGTTTTATCCCATCTCCGCAGGCTATCTATAGAAATACTCAGCTGCCTTGCGGCTTCCCCTATTGAAATAAGTGTATTTGGCATAGGTCAAATCTAGGTTTATTTTATCATATCTATGCAAATCTATGCAACTTGACGAAGTAAAAGTTCTTATATCGTAAATACATACACATGATTGGCCGTGTCCTGCCGGAGAATTTTCCATTTCGGAAAAATAAAACTGTTGGAAACGATCGTCGTCCCCTTTTTACATTCTTTTTGCAGTTTTGCCGCAAGCCTATCCATTTTCCAGGGCAGTAAATAGATAAATACCACATTGGCGTCGTGAATGTCTGCGGTCCAGAAATTTTTCCACCGGGTTTTTCTTTTAAATATATTCGAATACAGAACGAGCAGCGGATTGATTTCGTACCCTACTGCGCGGGCACCACGTTGTTTCGCGCGAACTAAAAGTTTTCCGTCACCGCTTCCCAGATCATACACGTAATCGCCTTTTTTGATATGAGCAAGGCGAATCATTGCATCTGCTGCTTCATTTTTTGTCGGCACAAACGGCGCGCCGGAAACAAATGCAATACAAAAATAAAAAAGAAAAATAGCGAAAAGCAGTTGGATGAATAAAAAAATCAGGGAGAGCATCATGAGTTGAGTATATATGAAATAATAATAAACATGAAACGGCTTATTCTGCTCTTATGTTTTGCTTGCTTCTGCGAGACTCCGCGGAAATCTTCATGATATTGTCAGCGGTGCAAATGGCAGTTGCGGGGGGAACCGCAATTTGTACTGCAGGCGTTGGGTACGATGGTCCGACAGGTCTGGGAAGCCCCAATGGTATAGCCGCATTTTGATTAATTGGATAGGATTGTTATAATATGCTCTATGGCTCTCAGCGATCTCATTGTCAGGCAACTTATCCACAAACATAAACTCGTGCTGAAAAAGAAACTTGATGAAGCATGGGATACTTCCCGGCATCTCGGTGTTCCGCTTACCGATGTCCTTATCGGACGCGATTTTATTACCGACGAAGCGTTGGGATCGGTATTGGCAAAATATTATCATGTTCAATTTGCAGACCTTTCGCGAACCCATGTACCGCTCCATGTGCTGAATCTTCTCCCTGAAACGTTTGCCATTGCCAATACGGTTATTGCATTTGCCCGCGACGGGGCGACCGTTTCCGTTGCGATGATGAATCCGAAAGATTTGGAGACCATTGAGCTGACACGTAAAACAATCGGGACAGGGATCCGGATTATTCCGTTTGTCATCACGGAAAAAGGATTTCGTGAGTCGCTCCGGTTATATAAAAAAAGTGTCCCGTCCGAAGCGCAGCGTGCAGCGCCGTCTACTTCATCGGCGGTTATCACGGTTGAACGGTTGCTTGACGATGCAGTCCGCGATGAAGCATCGGATATTCACATTGAACCGTTGGACAGCGATCTTCTCGTGCGGGTTCGTATAGACGGTGTCCTTCATGATCATCTTACCCTTCCGAAATCCATGCATGCAACGGTTGTTGCGCGGGTAAAAATTCTTTCGGATTTGAAACTCGATGAACAGCGTCACCCGCAGGACGGACAGTTTTCGTACACGACGCGGACAGGGAAGAAAGTGTCTCTTCGCGTGTCCACAATTCCGACGGTGTACGGCGAAAAAGTTGTTCTCCGTATACTTCACGATGCACTGACGAATTTCCAACTGGAAGAACTTGGGATGCTGCCGGAAGATTTGGGGATGATTGAAAAAGTGCTCCGTAGGACACACGGGATGATTCTCCTCACCGGCCCGACGGGATCCGGTAAAACAACGACGCTCTATACCATGCTTGGACTGTTAAATAAACCGGGCGTAAATATTATTACGATCGAAGATCCGGTGGAAAACAGGATCAGGCGGATCAATCAAACGCAGGTCAATGCACTCATTCATCTTACGTTTGCCAATGGACTGCGTAGTATACTTCGGCAGGACCCCGATATTATCATGGTCGGTGAGATCCGTGATAATGAAACTGCCACCATTGCCGTCAACGCCGCGATGACCGGACACCTGGTGTTTTCGTCCGTTCATGCCAATACTGCGGCGGGCGCTATCCCCCGTATGACCGACCTTGGTGTCGAGCCGTTTTTACTTGCATCGACACTCCATATGGTGATTGCCCAACGGTTAGTACGGGTGCTCTGCCCGAAATGTAAAAAGCCCGCGCCACTGTCGGCGATTGCCCGTCAGTGGCTCGACGATGTAAAAACACGGATAAATCCTGTGATTTTCAAAACCATTACGACTAATTATGCGGCGCCGGGATGTGCGTATTGCCGCCGTACCGGATTTAAAGGAAGGATTGGCCTATTTGAGATACTCGATGCGGACGCGGATGTCCGTCAGGCAATGGTGAATAAAAAATCAAGTGATGAGTTGTGGGAAATTGCCCGGACGAAGCACGCCAAAACCATGCTTGAAGACGGGCTTATTAAAGTGGTTAAAGGAATGACCACAATTGAAGAGGTGTTTCGGGTGGTATCTTCATAAACCGTATGGCTACCTTTATATATACTATTGCCGATAAACATGCCCATCGGGAGAGCGGCCGTATTGAGGCGTCCGGTCGGGAAGAGGGAGTGGCGCAGGTAAAACGCGACGGATGGTATATTCTGTCGTTTCGTGAGGCCCGCGGGGCAAAGAAATATTCTATGTCTTCGCTTGAGCGCATACTCCTTACCGACCATTTGGCGGCGATGATTGCGTCGGGTACGTCTCTCTCTGAAGCTCTGGACACATTCCAGCAGGATAGTGAATCACGGGAACTTCCGTTTCTCGCTGATATCGTCACCACGATCCGGCAGGGGAAAAAACTTTCTGATGCCATGCGTGCGTACCCCCGTATGTTTTCGTCCTATTACTGTTCACTGGTTGCGGCCGGTGAAATAAGCGGCCGGTTAGACGAAACATTTGCGCATCTTGCCCGCGAACTCCGGCGTGAATATGAATTCCGGGAACGCATCAAATCTGCGCTCATCTATCCGATTTTGGTTCTTGTCGTCGCATTTCTCGTTGTCTCGTTTTTGGTCATTGTCGTGATTCCCAAAATTACCGAGTTAACCAAGTCATTCGGCGGAGATCTGCCTTTGGCAACCCGAATTGTATCCGGCGTAAGCATGTTTTTGACGCAGTACGGTGTGCTGGTTATCACGTGTATCGCCGGGCTCGTGGGCACGCTGATTGTGCTTTTGCGTAAACCGCGGACAAAAGCGATGCTCGATCCGTATATTCTGAAACTGCCGCTCATCGGGAAACTTATCCGCCGTTATGATGTTGCCCGCATGATGCGTCTTATCGGAAGCTGTCTTTCCTACGGCATCCCGCTGACTACCACGTTTGATGCCGTTGCCGATGTTGTGGACAATCGGGTGTATAAAGAAGCGTGTATACGCATAAAAAAACGGATTACGAAGGGTATGGATCTGGCTTCGTCGTTTAGCAGTGAAGGCACGTTTTTGTTTCCGGCATTTATCGTGCGGAGTGTCCGCGGCGCAGAGAAAACTGGATCTGTGGATGCCGCACTCATGCGGCTTGCTGCATTTTTTGAATCGGATGTTGACCGGACGCTGAAGCGGGTGACGGATCTTGTGGAACCCGTGCTGACGATTATTTTAGGTTTAGTCGTCGGATCCATCGCGCTGGGAGTCATTGGCCCGATTTATCAACTTACCAGTAAAATACATTAATAGTATGAAAGGCTTTACCCTTATTGAATCGGTCATCGTGATTGCGATTATTGGCATGCTCGCCCTTGTGAGCATGAACAATATCATTGAGTTTCAGCGCAGTGCAACGGTTTCGTCGGCCGCCCAGGAATTGGCGTCAACCCTTCGGGTGGCCCGTCAAAATAGCATGTCCGGATTAGTGAAAACCGGTGAGACAGATACATACTACGGCGTGTCATTGTCGGGAAATACCTATGAACTTCTGCGATACCCAAGTGCGGATATGTTGGAACAACATACGATTGATCCGCAGGTAGCGGTACCAACGGGTTCATTTGTAATGACGTTTGCCCGGATAACCGGTTTACCCAGTGGCAACGCACCCATCACGCTTACGCACGGGACAAACGTCCGCACGATAACCGTGAACGCCAATGGTCTTATTAGTTTATGAAAAAAGATTCAGCAGGATTTACCTTTATAGAAATTATTATTGCACTCGGTCTTGCGGCACTTCTCTTGCCGGCTCTCGGCCGTGCGCTATCATTCTCTATCCGCGTCGCCTCGCAGGGAGAAAAATTTACCCAAGCAACCGCCCTTGCCCAGCAGGGGATGGAGAATGTGTATGCGCAAAAAAGCCAAAATTGGAGTTTGCTTTCGGATGGTCCGACAACCACTCCCTTTCCGCCCTTTACCCGTACCGTGACCGTTTCCGGTGTAAAACGGAATCTGAGCGGAAATATTGATTCCGGCGGGAGCACTGATCCGAATACAAAATTCATCCAGATCGTCGTTTTTTGGCCGGAAGTTGGAGGGGATCAAAACGTTACGCTCAATAGCTATGTCACGAATCATTAAACCAAATGGTTTTACGCTTATAGAACTTATTATCGCCATGGCGGTATTCGGCGCGTTGTCTTTGGTTTCCGTACAAATGTTGTGGGATACGCTTTCCTCGCGCAGTAAGCAGTATAGTATCGAGAATTCGGCATCCGCCATCCGGCCTATTATTACTACCCTTTCCCGGGCAATTTCGGAAGCTTCGTATATTGTGATTCCCGATGCAACACATATCGAAATTACGGGGAACCCCAACAGAACGATACGGCTAAACGGTACGATGCTTGAAGAATCAGTTGACGCAGGAGCATATGTTTCTCTTACCCCGCAAAATATTTCTATTGGAACAGTGACGATTGCTCCGACGGGTGTACAACCAAAAAATATTTCCATTTTCATTTCGGGTATATACAAAGATTCGTTAGGCGCGCATACGTTTCAATATACGTTTTCCGTAAGTCCGAGGGTAGCATTATGAAAAGTAAACAGGGTTTTGCCGCAATACTGATTATTTTTATTTTAGGCATGGTGAGCATTGCGGTTGCTTCCGGCCTTATTCTTACGGGATATAACGAATCGCAAATGGCCAGAAGCGGCGCCTCCGGAACATCTGCCTATTATGTAGCAAACTCCGGTGTTGAAGATGCTATTTATAAATTAAATACTCTCAGCGGCTATGCAGCATCAAGTACCGTTACGTATGCTCTGCCGGTAGCTACCGGCAACGCGTCCGTTACGGTAAAACCCGTTGCGGGAAATACAAAGCAACGTACGATTGATTCGATCGGGACAATGGGTCCGTATGCGTCTCGTCTCCATGCTCTTGTAGAAAACACATCCGTTAAGCCAGGATTTGAGTTTGCCATTCAGGGTGGAACCAATGGTGTAGAAATAAATAATAGTAAAATAGATGGCGATGTCTTTTCTAATGGGTATATCAGGGGGAATCAGGCAGCAATCAAAAATGGTGCATGTAAAGACACTGGTACGGGTTTAGCATGGATTACCGGTTCAGCGAGTGCAGTTGATACTATCGGAAAAATCGATACGAATGATACCGGTCCCTGTATTATGCAAGACGCCATTGCTGCGCACCTGACAGAATGCTATGTATTCGGAACCCGCACGTCACCTAATACCGTTTCCACAAATTGCGGTGGCTCTGTGAGTCCACCAGTCGACTCCCCTGCTCCCACCCCGGCACCGATGCCTTTGTCAGACTCGGATATTCAGAGTATAAAAAGTTACCTTAAAAACAAGGGGACGACATTTTCTGATGACGCTGATCTTACAGATATCGATGACTGTATAATAGACGGAACAAGTCATGCGAAAAATTGCGGGGGTATAACCAATACGATTGGTAATATCATTATTACAGGTAATTTGGTGGTCAATTCCAATAATATTCTTAGTATCTCCGGTCCTGTGTGGGTGAAAGGATCTATTACTTTTAATTCTCACGTATCAGTATCGATCACCGCGACTACAGGCCAAATCGTGATTACTGATCAATCGTTAACAAGTAGTAGTAACACTGCTTTTGATCATAATGGTAACGCATATTTATTGTTTATATCCACCTATCCCGTGAATCCGTCAACGACTCCAACCCCGACACCCATACCGGGTCCGTCATCAGCATTTTGTGATACACCGGCCATAACCATATCTTCTAATACTGAAAATGTATTATTCTTTGCACCCTCGGGGTGTGCGCTTATAAACTCAAACGCAAAATTTAAGGGCTCATTGGTCGCTGAAAAGGTCAAAATCACGAACAATTCTGAGGTCACATACGATCCGAATTTAGTAAATGCTGTATTCTCAACAAGTCAAACAGGCGGCTGGCAGATTGCCAGTTTCAGTCAACTATGATAAAGTACATCATCATCTTATTATGACGACCTACTTGCTGGGAATTCAACGGGAACATTCGTCTTTGCGTATCGCATGGCGGGGGGAAGTTACCGTCATACCGCAGGAGTCATTGCGGGTTTGGGTTGGCGAACACATTCCTTCCCGCGCCGCTGTCCAAGCTGTTCTTTCGGTGCCCGAATCCCATATTATTTTCAAAGAGCTCGAACTTCCTATCCTCAAAGAGCCGGAACTTTCCGAAGCAATACACTGGGAGCTTCATGATAAATCATCCATAGGTGCGGAATCTGTTGCCGCATGGCAAGTCGTAGAAAAGAAAGCAAACACGCTGCGGGTCATGGCCATGATTATGAAAAAGGCAGAGGTTGTGGACGCGCTGCAATTTTTTGCCGATGCGGGGGTTGAACTTATCGCCATTGAGCCCTCAACCATATCCGCGGGAAGAGTGCTCCCCTCCGCGGGAGGGGTATCCGTGATCCTTTCGCTGGATGAGGCGGACGTATCTGCGGTGTTTGTCAAACACCGCGTGCCGGTTTTTGCTACGTCTTTTCCTATTCCCCTGACACCGGCGGCGGTGCGTGCAAAACATTTTTCGCGTGATGCGTCCTCCTCGCTCATTAGTCAGCTCAAGAGGATTATTGCCTACTGGAACGCAAAAGAAACACACGTATCGCGTATCATCGTTACTTCGGAAGCCGCAACATATAGCGGATTAAAAAGTGATGTGGCCCGTGCATTTTCCATTCCGCTTGAGATCGGTCCGGTGTATGCAACCGTACAGGGAGCTGTTAAGCGGGTTTCCGGCCCCGTGAATTTTTTGCCGAAAGAAAACCGCGACACGCTGGAGAAAAATGCGTTTGGGGCATATGCACGGATGCGGCTATGGCAATTTGCCGAAATAAATATGCTCGTCCTTTTTCTTCTCGGTGCGCTCAGCGGATTTCTGTGGGTGAGCAGCATCGCGTATGCAAAAAATATCACGCAGACCCAGCGATTTGTAGAAAATCATCCCGCACAAAAGTTTGTGGCGCACATAACATCGGTAAATACGCAGGCAAAACAAATTTCTGATCTTATGGCCGCGCAGGAAGATACCGGCACGCGACTTGCATATCTTGCGTCCGTCACGCCGCCGAAACTTCGTTTTACCACACTCAAAATGATGAGCGATACAAAAGAAGAATGGCTCATCACAGGCGCCGGTGATAGGGCAGATATCCTTGCGTTCTATTATAAATTAAAAAATGACGGGAAGATAAAAACAATCACGATGCCTTATTCAAATTTCAACAGTGAACTGAATACTCTTTTTTCGATGACTATCATATGGTAAAAACATTACTCTTTGCTTTTGTGAGCCTTTTGTTCGTTATTACTGCGATGTTTGGCATAACCGGGCAAAAACGCGCCGTGATACAACAAAAAGCACAGCTTCAGAAATTGAACGGAGATCTGGCGAATTTGGATACGATTCTTTCGGATGAAAAATCATACGCGCCGGATATGAAGAAGATGACCGCGACACTTCCCAAAGAATACAGTGATGTGGCTACCGCAGTAGCCGCGATCGAAAGTATTGCCAAGAAAAATGCACTGCAGCCAGAGCTTGCGATAGGTGAAAATGCGACACCGGAACCCGGAGGTTTGCAAAGCATATCCCTAACCCTGAAAACCATTGGGTCATACGCGGATGTCACGGCGTTTACCGGTGACCTTGCGCGGCTCCCCTATCATACGCACGTCGATGCACTGACGTTTGATGAGACGGGCGGCAAAATATCGGCTATCGTAACGGTTCGTCTGTTTATGCAATAACTTTATGAATACACAACGATATACCATCATACGGATTCTTGAATGGCTTTATATAGCAGTCTATGCGGTCTATTTTTTGTTCGTGGGGTATCAGTTACTGCTTGTCCGGCCCAAGACGCCGGTGTCGACGATTCCGGTACTTTCCACATCACTTCTTCAGGCCGATACGCGGGCGATAGACAAACGATTTGTGTTGCCTGTGGGAGTGGAGTATACTGCGTCGGCAAGTGGTATGTTTGGAAAGTCAGAACCGTTTAAATGATATTTTTGGAAGGGAGGTGAGTATATGAAAAAAATAGCAAATAAGGGATTTACCCTTATAGAACTTTTAGTCGTTATCGCAATTATTGCCATACTCGCCTTAGTAGTACTGTTGGCCCTTAATCCGGTCGAAATGGCACGAAAAGCACGGGATAGCGGAAGATTATCTGATATGGGAGCGCTACGGCGCGCTATAGACTTATCTCTTGCTGACGGTCAAACATTAAAGGCTACTGCCGGAACAGATTGGCTTCCGCTCACGTTTGGAACAAGTATAGATGCTGTTGACGGAGGAACCCTGAGTCTGAAAAAGTATTTGCCTGTAGTACCGCAGGATCCGGCATATACGATTGCTTCGCAATACGTGCAGGCGTTAGACTGTAAAGCTGTTGCATCCGCTGTGAATGGCATGGTGTATCAATTCAGAAGTGACGGGACAAGTTATGTTATACGGACTCATCTTGAGTCTACGGATAACTGTAATGCAATAAAGAATGACGGAAGATCCAGTGATTATTATGAAACCGGGACAGCGGCAGGATTAAATTTGTAATGCGTATTGAAGTTTCATGTAAAAAATACGGAGGTTACCCTCCGTATTTTTTTTGAGCTTATTTGACATAATATGTTAGAATTAAACAAGATGGTCAACAAAAAAGAACGGTTTTATAAAGTCTACAATAACCTCCCCTTAAACATCCGGGAAGAAGTTATCATTGTGATTGACAATGAACCGATTACGTGGAAAATTGCACGGCTCGAGATTGACGGGAGCACTGAGTTGTCCGACGTGATTTTGGAAAAACTTGAAGCATTACAAATAATATGAAAAGCCAGTCGCCCGGCATATCAGATGAAGAAATCCGCAAGCTGGTTATTGCGCGGCTCCGCGCTCTCCCTTCGGCGCGGAAAATTTCCATTGGCGCTGATGGCGCATTTACTAAAGAAGAGCTTATTGACCGGATAGAAAAAGACGACCGTGTCGGTAAAAAGATTATTGAAGTACAGTTGTCTTACCTTCAATCGCTGAAGGAACAACGATTTTTGGAAGAATAATGCTCCGTATGGTTATCACCCGCCCCAATCATGATCCAACCACAACATACCTGCATTGCTGGAGTCAAGCGGTCATAGATACTGCGAAAAAACATGCTATCTCCATTGTCGATATCCGCGCAAAACGTGTGACGAAAAAAATAGTTATGGGGATTATTGATAAAACAAAGCCTTCATTTATATTTTTTAACGGCCATGGAAACGCAGGGACTATTTGTGGATACGATAACGAACCGCTTATTGAATTCAATTCCAATGAATCAGTCTTAAAAAACGCAATTGTGTTTGCGCGGGCCTGTCAGTCAGCGAGTGAATTAGGTCCATCGTGTGTTGCCAAAGGGACAAAAACGTACCTCGGGTATACGGATGATTTTATTTTCCTTTAATTTTTTCTTGAGCCATCAAATCAGGTGGCGATTTCACTTATCAAAGGACACGCGGCCGCGGCCGCAAATGCCCGTTCCAAAGATTATTTTAAACGAAATATGAGGAAACTGATGACCAGCGATACCCCAAAAGAGGACCGGGAAATGATACCGTATTTATTGTGGGATATGGATCATCAGGTGTGTATCGGAGATCAAAAAGCAACACTTGGGTAATTTTTGTCATCCCCGCGCAGGCGGGGATCCAGTGAATAGTATATTTTTTGGAGTTAAGTGACGTTTCGTGTTGGTTTTTCCCGTCTTTTTAGTAAATAATTAAACGCAATAATTTTCTTTTTTCCTCCGGATAATCCTCGGTGCCGATGGATGAGTTCTTTGATCCG
>Ga0315273_10008647_pt1 | contig 12861 bp, 21 predicted proteins | sample YL17G02_0_MG_FD_205753 | JGI IMG/M metagenome (GOLD analysis project Ga0315273, IMG submission 205753) | Sediment microbial communities from Yellowstone Lake, YNP, Wyoming, USA - YL17G02_0 | ecosystem: Environmental > Aquatic > Freshwater > Lake > Sediment | place: USA: Wyoming | collected...
CAAGCCGTGGACGCTTTAACTTCTATCATTGGTTTGCTTATATAAAAATAGGGGCCGAAGCCCCTATTGCTATTTTGGTTAACAAGGTATAACTACCCCGGAGTCTAGTGTTTCTTAGGCAGCTAGGAGCATCATATCGCTGTCAGCCAAGGCTGAGAGGTCAAGTGCTACTGTCTCGGTATTAAATGTGTTTGCATTTAAAGTTTTTTATGCGATTTACGGTCGTCATCTACCGTGTTGTCCATATCAATACTTATTACCCCGTCGAAAGCCTGGTCGGCCCCATTATTAAACATACCGTGAAAAATTCGAATTCTCTTTCCTGCCCGTGCAGCAGGTGACCGTCTTTAAGCTGGAGTCGAACCAACAATAACCCATTCGATATGTTTAATGGTGGAGCCGGCGGGAATCGAACCCGCGTCCGGAACACCTTTCTATCAACTTCATACAACAATAATTTACAGTATAGCAGAAACTGCTACACTGTCAATCTATTTATCCTCGGCGAAACAAATATTATCAGGTTTTATTCTTACTATTGATTGACGCATATCATCACCGTTTGGCCTTACATATTGAATATCAACATATTCATCTGTATAGGGTGCTTCAGGACTAAGAATCATATCACCGACTCTTAGGCCGGCTTGATATGCAGGATAATAAGTTGGGGCAAAAAATATTACACCTGTTACAGGATTATATATTACACCAATGCCTTTATAATTTTTATCCTTACCACTACAAATTATTGAATCTGTGGGGTATGACTTTTTTGGTGATGCCTTGGGGTCTTTGGTGGTCATCGTTACCGGTGTATCTAATGCCTGCTCTTTTGGTAGTAATCTAACCTCCATTCTTTTTACCGTATCTTTTTTAGTTTCGGCAATAGGATTTGATTTTGGCGGTTCTTTCAGTGGAATCCGCGTTGAATAAAATAAAACAAAAAAATGAATTGTCACACTTGCTACAATTGCGAATATTAGACTATTGGACAAATTATTCTCCTTACCACATTAAATCAAAAAACCCTTTTAGAACTTTATTCACTGATGCTGATTTTCCAGATATATGATCCTTTACTACATCATCCTGAAAACGATATGTTCTAATTTTATCTCCACGCATACCAGATCCAACCTGTTGCCTGCGATTGGCATCTACACCGCTTTTAAACTCTTTGTCCGCATGCAAATTAAGTGTTTCTAACAGTGCTGCCCTGGCCTGTTCTTGGCTATTTTGCCGTGAACGACATTGTGCCGTGGCAGTCTGACCAGTGGGCAAATATGTCATTCTACACGAATTTTGGTGTTTATTCCTATGCTGGCCCCCAGAACCTGTGCCGCTATACCATTCAATCTTAAAGTCTGAATCTTTATATTCTTTTACCTGTATTTCGGGATCAGTAATTGCTACCGTCACGGTGCTAGTATGAACTCTACCTTTACGCTCTGTTGGGGGTACTCTTTGGATTCGATGACCACCTGCTTCATTCTCTAATTTGGATAAATCTGTACCAGATACCTCTATATAGATTTCACCTAATGTATCCTTTACTAGGCGATTAATTCAGCCTACGCGATCAAAGTGTCGTTGGTATGCTTGTGCTAAATCCTTTGTAAATAAAGCACTATCCTCTCCGCCTTCTGCGGCACGAATTTCCAAAAGTCTTTTCATATTACCTCTTATTTTGTCTTCCAACTTCCATCTGCTTGGCGACATGCAGTTCCATATACCTGTTCCGATTTTCCACCAATCCACGCAGTTGTTGTATATTCACGGCATGGATGATTGTTTGATTCATATGTGCGTGTTGGAGTTACAGCATATTGATTTCCAGAATCGGGATTTTTCCACAATAATGCTCGTCCACTCGGAGAAGTCTCGAGTGCCCTTACTACTTGTGCGTGGTCTTGTCTATCCATATGTCGGCCAACATTTCCGCCAACCATTGATCCTACTACAACCCCAACACCTGTTGCAAGAACTCTGCCGAATCCACTGCCTACTTGATGCCCGATGATACCGCCAGCTACAGCACCAATTAATGCACCACTCTGTTCATTGTTTGTTGCACATCCGGTAAGGGATAATACAATTACTACCATTGCTAATTTACATTTCATTTTTAACTCCAAAAAAAATTTGATTACCCTATAGCCAGGGTTCTGTGCCTCTTTCGAGCGACAATCATTCATCTACGGTATTTAGCCGTCCTCCCCACCTTTCAAAATGGATTATAGGTGCCACAACCCGAACCCTCGGCGAACAGCGTCAACGGGTTCTGTTTGTGTTGCTGCGGAGTTGTTGTGGTATAGCGTGTAGAGCTTCTAGTGCAAGGCGAATCAACACCGGGGGCCATATCATCCTTTTCTTTATGGCAGACATTAAAGATACACTTCCACAGAGCAACAATCCCTGTTCTTTGCAGCCCTGAACTTCCTCTACTCATCCTCTAAGTCTGAGCAGCGATTGTCCGAGTAATCAAATATTATAATAATCAAACTTCTCTAATCTGCGACTTAGTTCGTCCCTAAGCTCATATAATGTATACGGAGCACGAGGAGGAGTTTCAACCGGGTCGTAATGATGGATTTTTATTTCATCTTCAAACCATTCAAGAAGTCTTTTACTTGTTTCTTTATTTATTTCCATGATATTCAATTGTTTAGTTGAGATACCACCCAGATGGTGACCAAACCATCCTATGATTATTTACAGCACCGTATGCAGACGCGCCGATCGAACTCACCTTAACGACATGTAGGTCGAGCAATATCTCAAGTCTTAGTATAACTTAGATAGCTACTTTACGCAAGAATCCAGTGCTGCGGAAAGTTCATTTTCATATCCAAGGTGTAATTTTCTATCTGCAAGCAAAGATTTTGTCTTATCAAAAACATCCTGATCTTCGGATAACTTATCAAAGCTAAATTCTGGCTTTGTTGGAATAATTGCCTTACATGGAACTGCAATAGGAATCTCCACTTTCTGGATGACAGTTTGGATAACCGGGCCATCTGTTGCACATCCGACAAGAAATAGCGATACCAATAGAACGAGTTTATTTTGCATTTTTGATCTCCTCGTTAATTAATTGATTTGCGGCGTCGCATTTAGCAACACCTTGTGGTATAACTCTCTTCAAAAGTGTATCTGCCTGCTTCTTAAATCCATCTGCCTTTACCTTTGCTTTAGCAATCTCGACGGCACCAGCTTTTTCTCTTACATCAGAGTCGGTCTTTAATTTATCAATTGCTGAATTCTGTTCTGTAATTGCCAATTGCAATCCTTTAACAGATGCTTGCGAGACTGCTAATTCTGCTTCAAGTGTTTTCTTTTCTGCTTCACAGGTTTGTAGATTGCTTCTTAAGACAAAGATATACGCGCCTAGTGCGGCAATAGCAATGCCCATCAAAACATATTTATTTGTCAACAATGATAGCCACATAGTAGTCCTTTTTATTTTACTATTTACCTATATGTTGCTAAATATTAGGGATCAACAACACGATCAATCTTATTAAATAAAATATGCTTAAATTATTAACTAATTCAGAAAACTATTTAGATAGATTCTGCCTAAATATTCACCTCAACGAGTTCGAATACAGCAATATGTGCGGACATTTTATTATGTCGCCGGAAGCAGTATTTCGCTCGGACTGTACATCGGTGAATGGTGCATTTGCTGCATACACAAATTCGAAATTCGAAATTTTTGGTAAATCTGTTGTAATAAAAATGCCTGGTATAAATTTCTCCGGAACAACAATTAGAACTATAGAAAATTTTACACACGGCGAGTTATCATATATAGACGGTTGCAGTAACACAGGCTTGATTCCGCCGGGAAGAAATGGCGAACCATGTATTAATTATCTCCATTTCCCCAAAAATATAACTCAGACCCCACATACACACCCAAGCATAAGAATAGGATATGTATTAGATGGTGCTGGCACGGCCCATACAGCTACTGGAAAAATTGAATTAACTAAAGATTCTGTATTTCTATTGGATAGACACACCCTACATAATTTTTCAACAAGTAATTCCACTATGTCATTAATGGTATTTCATCCGGATTCCGACTCTGGGCCGACTGATGAATTCAACCCCATGAAAACCCGTACATATATTCAAAAATAAAATTTATAAAAATGTCAATTAAAATCTGAATAATCATCAAAGGTTTTCCAAAGTAATTTACTAGTTAGTTGCGGGTATGCCAATCTAATAGATGATAAATATAACATAGTTTAATAGGTTAGGAAGAAATGAAAAAATTACTTGTTGGAATTTTATTAGGTGTAACATCTATTGCATATGCACACAAGATTGAATTGGTAACTAAGGACGGATATATGCCTTTTACAGTCGATTCACGAATAAGTTTCTTTATTACTAAAGAATATACAGATAATTTAGTTGCGCCGCGCGGAACAATTGGTCTATTTATTGTAACTGTAGATTGTAATAAAAATTTATACAGAAGGGTTCTAACAGAGGTCTTTGATCCAATAACCGAAACAGTAAGAAAAGCATTTAAGACCGATTCTGATGTGGCTAATGCCATGGGGGGAAAATCATTTGTCGAAATTATCCCAGAATTATTACCAGTTGCTGCAGAGTTATGTAAGGCACTAAAATAAGATGTTAGAGAGACAGACACTCAATTTTCAACAAAGAAGTCGGATATATTACTTGTCGTATTTCATTCCGATTCAAATCATTAACCTATAAACGAAGTTAATACTATCAAGAGAAGGACCTATATTCAAAATGACTGTTAAAAGTATAGTAACACTTGAGAACGAAGATAAAACGCAAGTCACCATACACCATTCGTTATTGGGCGAATCACGGGTGGCAAGTATGGCATTAAGGTCTTATGCCGATCTAATTGATTCGGGGATGAACTTAGGACACAATATCGGCATCGGTAATACAACAACGATCGTATGGGCAGAAATTGATGGATTTCCTATTGGCGGAATGTGTTATGCAATACGACCAGAGATCTCAACCTGTTGGATCATTTTCAGTTTTGTAAGACCAGATTGGCGCGGAAAGGGTGTAAATCTACAGTGCAGATTGATTTTAGAAAATCTAATGAGATCTCAGGATGTGAAGTATATGGCAAGTTATGTTAGCACAAAAAACGAACGCATGATTCAAATAGCACTGGATGCAGGATTTCAACCATCATTCTACAGGATGCATAAGAAATTATGATAGATGTAAACTTTTTTGGAAGAACATTTGTCGTGGATGGTGGCACAGGAATCTGTCTTGCTATATTTAGGACAAATGAAATTGCTAAATTTGTAAGTAGTAGCATCTTGGATTCATATGTTATACAGGCAAATGACTATGTATTAAAAGTTATAGATCCATTCTGGTTGTCCGGCGATACCTGGATTCGATTTGACAAATACGGTAATATACATCTTCATAAGAAAGAAATACCACAAGGGCTCATCGAAAAGAAAATATTGATCGAGGTCCGCCGGAAAGGTTACTATATGCTATTAGAACAGGCAACTATTATAGAATGTTCATATAATAACCTAATCGACTTGGATACAATAAATCTTCCTATGTATATTCTAAATAAAGAACGATATATATTCGAATATGCAAGAAGTAAAAATATATCAGAGGAAGAATCTAAAAAGCATTTAGAATTTCTAGCCGATTCACTCTTGTCTGCACATTTTAGAAGACAAAAACTCATGTGGAAATATAGCGAATCTCTAAAAAAGGTCAATACAGAAGCTGATCTAATAGAATGGCAAGGTTATCTATATCTTGACACAGTTGGGCTGACAAGAATATGAAGGTAATTTATTATATGCCGGAGTTTCTAAAACTGCAGGCACTAAAAGAAAAAAACAATGAGGTACTTCAATTTTGCGATCTATTCAAAATTGTGGGGCAAAATACCTGCTTACTTGACAGGACTGGGAAATACCTGCAGGTTCCGTTTGATTCAAAAATTCTTTATCCTATTCCACAAACTGCTGTTCATAACAATGCAACATTTGAAGATTTATGCGTTGAACGTGCAAAACAAATTCTTAGAGAAAACAAAGACATTGTTGTATTCTACAGCGGTGGATTAGATAGTACAGTAGTCATGGTAAGTTTTGATCTTGCTGTTATGGCAGGAGTAGGATCATATGATCAAATCACAATTGCTGCAACACCACATTCTATAAATGAAAATCCAGAATTCTGGTCAAAATATATTCTTCCTAATTACAAACTAACATCTATCAATGACGAACTAAACAAGATTGGTAATCTATCTCAAATGGCTAATAGGTATGTCATGGGTGAGAATGCTGATCAATTATTCGGAAGTGATATGATACTTGATAATTTTACATTATTCAAGCAAGATATTAATTCTGATAACATAATGACATATATCTCAAATAATAATGTAGCAGATAGTTCAAAAGAATATATTCTAAATATATTTGAAAAAATGTATGATGCTCGTGTCTGTGATCTAGATAATATGGCTAACTTATTATGGTGGTTTAACCTATCTTGTAAATGGCAATCGGTTGCACTAAGAACTCTATGTTTCACAAACTTTCTCGATTCTATCACAACAGAAGAGGAATTAAAGATTTTTGAAACTTTCTTCAACACTCTAGAATTTCAAAGCCTGTCCCTATATGGGAATCTAAGAAAATGGGGTACACCCGAAACGCCATATAACTACAAACTAGCATCCCGTGATTTTATCCTAAAACACACTAATCTAATCGATTATGTCAAAAATAAAGTAAAGTTACCATCTCTATATCGTGTATTAGCTACAACTGAATACAAATATATTGGACTCGGTGAAGAAAATGGAAAACTGCATAGATTGCAGGAAATCAAATGACTCAATTAATTACATATAAAAACAAAGATGATCAAAACATAAAATTATCTATGCCCGATCATATAATCTGGTCCTTCAATAAAGAAAGATTTGGTAAGATTTCAAATGCTGTTGGGAGTAATTTTGAGTTTCAATATATGCTTGATATCAATGATATTGCCACCGCTGATATTAAATATGCCATCGGAAAAACTGCTATAGATTTATACAAGAAGGCAAACATGCCATTTGCTGTTTGTATCTCGGGTGCAGATAGTGAAGTTATTGCGCGAGAATCAAAAGAAATTGGCATTCCCTTTGAATTATATTTTATGGATTTTTGGGGTATAAATGGTCATTTATTAAAAATGGCAGGTGATCTGGCAAAAGAACTTAATGTTCAACTAAATGTAGTCCATCTGTCAAAAGAAGAAGCATATGAGAGAGTTCTAGTAGAAAACTTTAAAGAGTTACAAGCAGAAAAACCAAGCTATCTATGCATGCCATATCTATTTGAAAATATTCCATTTCATAACTATATTATCGGTGGGGAAGGCGAACCTATGAAAGGTGGGCCTGAATATTTTCCTCTAGCAGACGAGAATGGATTGTTTGATGGATTGCCTATTAGTATAACCGAAGTACAATTTAGGCAATGGGCACTTGTGAACAATAGGGCATGCGAAATGTATTTCTACGCTGCGAGTCCCTTATTACTGAAGTCCTATTTTTATCATCCCTTGTTAGTGAAGCAAAATAAATCTATATCAACAAGAAAACTAATTAATACAATTTGGCCTAATCTTATATTCAAAGAAAAAACAACAAATTGGGATAATGATAAAGATGAGAATTATAAGATGAGGATATATCTTAGGACCAAACTAAACTCGAAAAACAAATTTATGTATGGTCCTAACGTTTGCTTGACAAGAATTTAGGCCGGTTCTATCTGGTTTGCCGACATTACAACACCGTTGGTATCATAATATTCTTGCTTTAGATTCCAATACACCGTAAACAGAGGATCTGCCTGATAAGCATTATAATTTTCCTCTGTGTCCCAGAACGAGGTCCATGTCATTTGAAGTCCGTCTTCACTAAATGCATTAGAAGAAAGAATGCATTTACCGGGTTGCACATAGGTATCATTCATATGTGAATAGAATCCGGCATCAAAAATTCCGGCATCAAAATGCCATAATACATTCGTATTTGGTCGAGTCGTAAGTTTTGTAATTTTAATCATAGTAATCCCTTATTTTTATATATTTATCATTTACTATCAGCTAATCCAAGTTTCAATAATGGAATAAAAATTCTGCACGGATCAAATTCCCACCATTTTATGCCAAAATCAAACCTATTAGGGTATTGATGATGATTGTTATGCCACCCCTGACCCCAACCAAAATATCCTAATAGTGGAAAATTGCTGCTAATATCTTTTGTCTCAAAATTCCTATATCCTAATGCTGGACAATGGCCAAATACATTCACAAGGTTATCTTGCAGAATAGAAATCATAGCAGCAATACAATATCCGAATAAGAATACCTTCATTCCAAAAAGAAAAAGAAGTGTTACCGCAAATCCCCAGACAATTTGAAAATAATACTTATGAAAAAATATATGATTGGGTTTTCTAATTAGTTTGATTGCATATCTATAACTAATTGTTTCTGGGCCAATTTTAGTAGTCCAGCCGAGAAATGCATTCCAAAATCCTTTTGTTGGCGTATGTGGATCCTTATCTGTATCAGAATATCTATGATGATAACCGATGTGAACTGCTACCCAATTTAGAGAACTATATTGACATGCAATAGTTCCCAGGAATAAAATAAGATTGTCTAACCATAGTTTCACATTATAACATTGATGACTATAAATTCTATGAAATCCTACAGATATTCCTAGACCGCTCATCAATATCCAAAAAACAAAGGTCAACAATAACCACCAATATAATGAGGTAAGCACCATAACTACAATTCCGAAAATCCCCAGAATTATCATCGGCAATGCAATCAACAAAAGATATTTATTGTTCATATGTTGCCACCATTTGGTATATCTTTTCTATACTCTTGTTTCAAAAAATTACAACGTACAATGGTATCTCCATTAACTAATGTTCTAAAATATAGAGCTTGCCATGGTACTATATGAATGCACTTATTCTTACTCTTTACCACAAAATCATCAAACCAACCATATCGTTCTTGTTGTTTGTTAGATAAGATGATACTATTATAATCATTTCTATACTTTTCATCTACTAATGAAAAGAATCTTAGTTTACCCTTGCGCTCATTATAGTCAATGGCATCATCAACGACTAAAGATAGATGATTTTGATTCTCGTACATCATATAAGTAACAAACCATTCGGGGTAATCAACTGATTCATAAAATCCAACAATAGATGTAATACCGTCATCAATACTTGCATATGCTTTGTAATTGTGCAATCTAGATAGATATGTATCAGAAAAAATTTCAAATTTATTGATTCTTTCATTGAAAACGTGTGTATTCAATGAATTATAAAATTGCCTTACCATATCTGTATCTTGCTCAGTTAAGAGTTTTATATCCATATCATCCCTTCAAACTTGTAATAAGATCGTTATACGGTATTCCATCAAGGCTGTCCTCTAATCTCATAATTTGTCTTCTGGGGAGTTCTTTGTCGGCTAGCGCATTGAATCCAAGAAGCTTTTCAAACCCATGAGTTTTTACCTTTGGTCTGACTTGGGGATAAAGTCTTTGTAAGATTGCATTCTTACTTGACACAGATGTTATCTTATAATTGGGTTGTGATACAAGTTCCCGTATAGCTGAATCTTCTAAATAATAAAGCAACAACTCTGGTGTATATGTAAACCATTCATTTACTAATGGTATGTTATACATATTAGAGAACCTCATAGCCGAAGCATCCTCGTCCTCATAAAACGTATAATACCAATAAACATTATTTGGTTCTACTCTCTTTGTCAATACAACTTCACCGCCCATTACAGCAGGCATGGATAATTTTATTATATTATGATATACCATTAGATATGCAAGTTGGGTACATTGAACCTGCTGGCCAAGATCAGCGGCTGCGCCTGAAAAATAAAAATCTTTGATATCAAAGTCAATAATATCTAACCTAACATCTAATTCCCTAGCAATATTAATTGATTCTTGAACATCTTGCTCATTATAGCCATTATTAAACCTAACAGTAACACAATTTGGTTTTATACCGATCTCAAGAAAATTTCTAACAACTATCTCGCTATCTGTTCCGCCTGAGAGAAAAACAACAAGATCTTTGCCAAGTTCTTTATATACAATATCGGCAGTACGACAGAGTTCGTTGTGGAAAGAACTTTTTCTATAAAGATCATTATCAATCTTTCCCAGCGAAACTGAAAATTTCTCAAGGTGATTTTCTCGAAATCCATACATACGATCACCAATTGTATATCTTAGATGATTATTTAGAGTAAAATTCATTTTCTAATGCTATCCGAAACTTCTTTCCATTTCTTTATTTCTATTGATACAAACTTACTAAATTCTTCTGTACTCATATAACCATAAGTATAACCCTGCTCAGATAACCAATTCTGTGTTTCGGGCTCTTGCATTATTTCTTGTATATTTCTTTCCCATAGGGCAAGTATATCAGTGGGTATTCCAACCGGGGCAAACAAACCCCACCATAGTTCTCCCGAAAGTTGATTTCGATAGACCCTATGTATTGATTTAATTTCCGGTAATAAATCAATATTATTAATTCCGGTGTGCAATAAAACTACAACCTTATTTGATTTTATATATGGAAGAGCAACCGGTAATGGTGAGAATAATACCGGTACATCCTTAGATAATAATCCCATCATTGCTGGAGCCCCGCCCTTATATGGAATATGCACAGAATTTGCATCATTCAAAAGACTATGCATCTGTAAATGTGATAACGACCCTACACCATCGCTGCCATAAATTATTGATTCAGTAGATCTTAATATGTCAAAATAACCTATATCTAAAATTTTGGAACCAGAGTAAGATAAAAGAACAAGAGGTGCCGTAGCAATCCTTACTATAGGAATAAGATTCCAATCAATCGGTATCTTAGGATCTGTAAAATCTCCAGGATTTATAGCATTAGGTGCAATATGTCCTAGCAATAATCGATATCCATCGGGTTTAGATTTAGAAATATCTCTTGATGCTATTACTCCGGTAGCACCAGGTTTATTTTCAATCACTATTGTCCAATGTGTCTTATGAGATAATTTACCAAAAATATATCTTCCTACTAAATCAGTGCCGCCGCCGGGCGGATAACCTATTACTATTGTAATAGGTTTATTTGGATATTCGTTTGCAAATACTGAGAAGTTGCACAGAAAAGCTAATACTAATAAAGGAATCTTATACATAAATTCATTTCTGAAATTCAGCTACATATTGATCAGCAAAATAAATGCTTTTTATTCCAAGTGGCTTGAATTTTGAATATAATTCGGGAACTCTGTCACCTAATGCTGCATTATGTCCATTATAATTATTTTCTAACCAATTATAAAGTCTCTTATTATAATCATTTACTGTTACCCAAATCTTATTATAATGCCAACAAGATTCTATCATCTGCGGTAATACCGTCTTACCCATAACATAATGTGAACGGTGTTTAGGGGAAACATATAACCTAGTTAAAAGCAGAGCAGTTTCAGAGGTATATTCGTTCCATCCTGCCGAGGCGATAAATTCATTATCTTCTAAAATAATATAATAACATCCTTTACCCTCTTCATATCTTCCATGTTCTAATATATAAAATAAATTTGCTGAAGAATTTGAGAATTCGGGGGAATAATTCTCTCTCATGTTGACTTCGGGAATATTTGATAATGATTTCTTGAGGATATTAATAATTCTGTTATTAGATAAATCGTGTATAGCATGAATATTCATACTCTCCCCTTGTGTTGTGCAGATATTTATCACTAAAAAATTAAAGTCACAAAAAAAGCCCATTGCCTTGCGACAATGAGCTCAATTGGTACCGCCTAGAGGAATCGAACCCCTATTTGAACGTTCGTAGCGTTCCGTCCTATCCGTTGAACGAAGGCGATGTTGTTTATATCCAGGTTGCTACACCTGTCTTTGCATTATATGAGAATCCTCTGCAATCACCGTAGGATTTTTTCCAAGGAACCTCTTTAAGTGCCTCTTCCCTGGTCATTCCTTTCTTAGTTTTGATATTCTTAGCCTTAATGGGCTTAATTTTCTCAAATAGTTCTTGCATTCTCATAATGCATATTTATCATTGGCAGGGGTGGAAGGGATCGAACCTTCTAACCTGGTTTCAAAGACCAGTATGCATACCATTGCATATCGCCCCAACTGAATAGTCAGAATCCGTTTTATTTTCAATTTAAAAGTTTGAATTTTTGTATTGTTTGCGGAATGGATTCTTTAGAAAATGGTACCCCTCCTCGGATTCGAACCGAGAACCTTCAGATTTTAAATCTGACCGCACTGCCAATTAGCGTAGAGGGGCATTATCTGGTTTTGTTGTTTGATTTTCGGATTCAATAACTCCTTTAATACATTCATCAGGAGTTTCAATCTTTCTATTTGGTTTATTTCCGAAAATTCTATTCCAACCATCTCTATATTTCTCAGAGTTGGTTTTAGATTTAATATCGTCACCTGTAATATCGTTTTTGCTTGTCATAATTTGTCATAATTTAAAAATGATGTAAAATCAACTTTTGCATACTCCCTACAGCCGGATTTTATAGTATGCTTTCCCTGGACCCTATTGTCGTCATCAAGATGCCCCCGAATTCAACATGAGTTGATTGGCCTGTCTAAGGTTTCTACCGCTTATCTTCCAAATATCACTAGTTAGCTAGACCTTGATTTTGGATTCTAGGCGACCCTATACATCAAAAAGA
>Ga0315273_10008649_pt1 | contig 12859 bp, 10 predicted proteins | sample YL17G02_0_MG_FD_205753 | JGI IMG/M metagenome (GOLD analysis project Ga0315273, IMG submission 205753) | Sediment microbial communities from Yellowstone Lake, YNP, Wyoming, USA - YL17G02_0 | ecosystem: Environmental > Aquatic > Freshwater > Lake > Sediment | place: USA: Wyoming | collected...
CAGGCCAAGGATCCGGACCAGATGGTCCTCCAGAAAACGGAAGAAAGAAGCGTCCCAGATCAATCCAACCTTGACCACCTCCACCAGGCCCGAACGGACCTGACGATCCGGCAAGCTCCGCAGAGTCAAGAGATCCACGACGACCAGGGATGGTTGATAGAAGGCGCCGATCAGGTTCTTTCCGGACGGATGGTTCACGCCCGTCTTTCCGCCCACGCTGCTGTCCACTTGGGCGAGCAGGGTTGTCGGCACCTGGACAAACGGGATGCCCCGCCGGTAGGTGGCTGCGGCAAATCCGCCCAGGTCCCCCACAACGCCCCCGCCGAGATTGAGCAGGAACATCTGCCTGGAAGTACCGTCTTCCAAAGCCACGAGGCGATCCAGCACCGCCCTCCAGTTCTCAATGGATTTGCTCTCCTCTCCCTCCTCCAGCAGGAAATGATCGAGGAGAGCGCAGCCGGATCCTTGCAGTGCCTCCTCGACCTGCCTTCCATAGAGGCTCCAGACGGTCCGGTCGCTGAGCAGGAATACTTCACCCCGGATTCCGTGCTGCCGCAACAGGTCTCCCAAGCCGGGCAGGCATCCCCAATCGATCCAGATCGGATAGCCACTTCCGTGTGGCAAGGTCACATGGATTTGCTCGGACGTTTCTTCAGCCCCCATCCCTCTGATCCACGCACGTCTAAAGGGTCTTGACCAATAAATCCGCCACGGCCACGGTGCGACTCCTTCCGGCGGCTCGTGGCGGCATCTTTTGACCATTCTACCACCTCGAGATGCGAGAGCCAAAGGCGTTTGCACCGAGTGCGGTGGATTCGAAACATGCTTGCAGGAATGAGCCGCGCAATTGACAATGAAGTCCCTTTTCCCATAGAAAGCCTGCCAGGCGGGTTAGGGCGATCTTACCGAACAACCGGAAGTGGATTCGGACATGAGGAGTCTTCGGCAAGCGTGTCCCTGTGTGCAAAATGTGGGATCACACCGGTCCGCGGTCTTTCTCCTGGCGGCGACCCTCCCCATATTCGTCCTGGCCGGGTCGGCCTCGCTCTTTCCAGCCCTGGCAGGCTTCGAGTTCGAAAAAGGCAGCCTCTCGGGTGATTTGAATGGATCGGTCCAGCTAAGCGGACCGATCCGGTTTGTCCAGGACACGCCCGGGGAAGCGCCCTCTGTCTTCCTGCTCCTCAAGTCGAACCTCCACGCCGGAGAGCATCTCGCATTCTACGGCGAGATTCGCTCCGGTTACGACGGAAGCGCTCGATCTCCCGAGAACGAGGGCCTTTTCATCCGCTGGGACGAGGTCTACCCGAGCAAGGATCGAACCCTGGAGGTGGCCGAGGCCTATCTGAATCTTTTCCTCGGGGATCTGGATCTGCGGCTGGGTGTTCAGAAATTCGCCTGGGGCACCCTGGACCAGATCAATCCCACGGACAACCTAAGCCCTCTTGACCTGCGAAATATCCTGTCAGCAAATCCCCTGGAGCGGAAGATCGGCGTACCCGCCCTCCGGGCCCTTTATGGCTCTGTCGCCAGCTTCGTTCAGATCGAGGCGGTCTGGATCCCGTTCCTCGTGCCTTTCCGCTTCCCGGATCCGGGCGACCGATGGTACCCGCCTCTCTTTCAGAGCCCGGAGAGTCTGGAGGTGAGCGTACCGGGGCTGCCGTTCACCGTGCCCCTGCGGATCGAACAGATCAACGACGAGCCCGATCTGCCGGCCCGCAACTTCCGCCACAGCGAACTGGGAATCCGTCTGGCCCGCACGCTGGGGAACGTGGACCTGGGAGTGAGCTACTTCAATGGATACGACCGCAGGCCCGTGATCCGGGCCGATGGCACCGTGGTGGCCGATTTCGAGCTCCTTCCGCCCCAGGCGGACTTTTCCTATCTGCTCCACGTTCGGCCGGAATTTCACCGGATGCAGGTGTACGGGATGGACCTGGCAGCCGGCTGGGGCAGCATGACCCTCCGGGCAGAGGCAGCCTACATCAAGAACCGGTTCATCAACGTCGGACTCCAGGCGCTGGACCAGCTCGTGGACCAGTTCGAGCTGCCACCCCTCTCCGATCTCACCTTCATCAGCCAGCCGAACGGAATCCAGATTCAGTTTCCCTACTCCCCGAAAATCGCCTATCCCAAGAACGTGCTGTCCGCAGGAGGTGGGGTGGACTACCAGCGGGGGAACCACCTGTTGACCCTGCAGGTCATCGGCGAGACGATTCTGAATCCCCACGGGGAGACTCTCATCTACGAAGATGTGGAGATCTTCATTGTGTTCGGGACGCACTCCCGGTTCAAGGAGGACACGCTCCAGGTGGAGGCCGGCCTCCTCTGCAACCCCATGGAAGAACTCTGGATCGGCAGCATGGATACCACCTATGCCGTGACCGACGCGATTACAGTGGGTTTCAACCTGCTCGTCATGGACGGCAAGAGCATGTCTCCCTTCGGTCAGTTCAGCAGGAACGACCAGATCGAGTTCTTCGCTCGATACAGTTTTTGATCCTGCCCCGTCCGGGGTCGTCCCTTCTCCTGTTGGAACGTTCCACAGCCTCTTTGGGCCTTTGCCAATCTCAAGATTTTGTGATATACAGAATAGCCAGCCATGCTTTACATGGGGTATCCGGGTTTTGTGCCGCGGCGGTTTTTCAGAAGTCCTTCCGAAGACGGAACACATTCCTTCCGACTTCCTGATCGACCCTTCCAGACAAATGCGACAGGGCTTGTGCCTATGTTCTTGGGTAGACCTCGGCAAAGGGAATCACTGGGCAGGAGAAAAGCATGAACTTGTACGTGGGCAACTTTCCGTTCGAGACCGCTGAAGATGAACTCCGAAAGCTTTTCGAAGACTTCGGCGAGGTCTCATCCGCCAACGTCCTCAGGGACAAGTACACCGGTAAGTCGAGAGGGTTCGGATTCGTCGAGATGCCTGTGAGCACAGAGGCTCTGAAGGCCGTCGAACATCTGAACGGCAAGGATCTGAAGGGTCGCCCCCTGCGGGTGAACGAAGCTCAGCCTCGAACCGAGGGAGACCCTTCCAAGGGGAACTCCGGCTCTGCTGAAAGGAGACCCCGTTCCTCCTGAGCGTTTCGGTCGTCGGGCCATCGGATTCCGGGCACCCTGGCCTGGGCAGAATCCCTCAAGCCTCACCCCTTCCGATCATCCCGGCTTGAGACCTCTACCTTCTTCTTCCCGCACATGGAAGGCGCGCCGGGAGAGGTCTGCACCGGTTCTTCACCGCCAACCGCTGGAGCACGAAGTGTTGTGACGCTCTTCCCGGAGTTTGAAAACGTTCGCGCGATCTCGATTCCGCTGCCGGGTTACTCCAGCCTGGGAACGGCCAATATTTACGTGGTCGGCCGGGGCCCCATCACGCTCGTCGACACGGGTCCCAAGTTCCCCGGATCCTTCGACGAACTTCGATCCGGACTCGAGCGGCTGGGGCACAACCTGAGCGATGTCGAGCGGATCCTCCTCACGCACGGCCACCTCGACCACTTCGGACTGGTCCAAAGCCTGCGGGAAGCTGCCGGCCGGTCCATTCCCTGCTACATCCACGCAGAGGACCGGTGGCGTGTCACCGCTGAGATCTATCACGGTGAGATGTGGACCGAGCAGGCGGACAACCTCATGGCCATGGTGGACATGCCGGCCCAAGAGGTCGAGAAGATCCGGCAGGGTTTCGAAGTCCTTCGGCTCCTGTGCGATCCGGTCCTCGACGCCCTTCCCATGGAGGAGGGGGATGTCTTTGAAGGGGAAGGCTACCACCTCGAAGTGATCCACACGCCGGGCCACTCAACCGGCGCCTGCTGCTTCTACGAAAAACGCCGGAAGATCCTGTTCAGCGGTGACAGCATCCTCAAACACATCACGCCGAATCCCTTCATCGAGATCCAGAAGGACCACCTCCGGGATCCGAACTATCAGCCCCTCAAGTCCTATCTGCAGTCCCTGGACAAGCTCGACCGGATGGATGTGCGCCACGTCTTCCCCGGACACGGAGCGCCGATGGAGGACTTAAACGGGATCATTTCCGGCTACCGAGAGCACCACGAGGAACGCAAGGAACTCGTGTGGAGGACCCTTCAAAGGGATTCGAGGCCCATCTACCACCTGATCGATGACGTGTTTCCCTTCGTTCCGGAGGGCGACATCTTCCTGGCCATCTCCGAGATTCTGGTGCACCTCGAACTGCTGATCGACGAGGGAAGGGCTGAACTTTCCGACCCGGGCCCTCCTGCCTACTATCGTGCCCTGTAGTTCCCCGCAGCGACGACCAAGGCCGGGATCAACATGGAAGCCGTTCTCCTCATGGGTCAAGTGATCTCGGAGACCGCGCGGCGGACAGCGGATCGGGATGGCTTCGGCTGTGCGAAGCTCGTTGTCTTCTGCAACATCCCGGAGGGTGCCTCCTGCCTCACTTGGGCTCATCCAGGCTCTCGTAGCCTACGGCCCAGTAGAAGTCGGCGGGCCGCATGGGCAGATCCGGCATTTCCACATCCATGAGACGATCGCGCTTGTCGTCCGGAATCTCAACGGGAAAGGGAAGTACAATGGCATACGGCAAGGGCACCCTCCGGAAGAGCCTTCTCGGAATCCCGATGCCGTAGCGCACATGATTGCCTCCCGCAAGGATCAGCAGACGCCTCCCCTGCCCCTCCGGGCTCTTCAGGTACTCAGCAGCCGTCTCGGCCATGGCTTCGTCCCACAGGACCTGCACCCTGTAAAAGGCCTCCCCGTGGTGCGAGCCCATGACGTGAGCATCGAGAATGCTTTGGATCAACGCCTTGTGGTAAGGATCCTCCAGATCCATCTCGGGCAGCCCGTCGCTTTTCTGGCCGGGCTTGTCCAGAGCCTTTCCCCGAACCGCCTGTCGGAGATCCTCGCCCACGTTCAGAGCACGCACAGGTAGGGCATTCTCCCGTGCGAAGGAAAGGATCTCCCGGTAGTAGGGAAACGAGTCGTCCCAGTTCTTCTGCCAGATCTCGACGAACCGGTCCTCGGTGATCTTGCCCTGGAGATACCCGTCCACCTCGGGCTGGTAGCTTCTCTGAAGCATTTCGAGCCCAAGGGCGAGCCCTCCATGGCTCCGCTCCAGAAGCCCTTTCAGAATCGCCAGCTCGACCGCATGGTCGTCCACACTGTCGTGGGTCTCGCCCACATATACGATCGGGAAGTGCGAGAGGTGTTCGAGGAGTTCCGTCCGGTCGACGAGCCGGCCCGTAGCCAGGTGCAGAATCTGTCCCTTCTGCAGGCTGGAAGGCGGCAGGTAGGGGGACTCGACGTTCATGGGAATCCCTGAGGCTGCGCAGCCGGCCAGAAGCAGAAGGGCCGGCACGAATCCTTTCAGGAGCGCACTACGATTTGAGAAACGGAGAAGGCTGCGAGGCATGATACGAAGAGAAGCGGCAATCCCGAAGGTCGCGAGGCCTTGCCGTGGCGATCCCCACATGACCGGAGTCAGGGGGTTGCCACGCTTCACTCGCAATCTCCGAATTCGCAAAGGCTCGCAATCTCCGAATTCGCTTGTGCTCCCCATTTTCGAATTCGCTTGCGCTCGCAATCTTCGGCCTCTATTTGAGGCCAGGAGTTGGTCCGGTCGGTTTCCATTATGGCGAACGCACCTGACGATCACAAGGGTTTCACACGCGCCAAGAGCGACCCTGGAACGGCTGGGCAGTTTCTTGTTCACGCGGTTGACAAAAGGCTTGGCGTAGAATAGGGTCCTCTCCGTTGATCGAAACAGCAGGGCAGCGCGCATGAGAATCGGTCAGACATTCTTCTTTGAACTTGAAATGGGATGCCCCTTCTTTTACTTTAGGGGCGTCCACCCGGTCTCGTAGCGCTGAAGCCACGTTGACCCCGGGTGGACCTAAGCTGGTCGCCCCGGGGTTGGCCCTCTCTCCCAAAAGATCTCAAGCCCCGGGGCGAAAGGCTTCCGGGGCTTCTTTTTTTTGGCAGTGAAGGAGTCCGAAACATGATCATCGTACTCAAGCTGGGCGTAACGAACTCGGAGAAGGACCAGATCCGGAGCATCCTCCGGGAGGAGGGTTGTCTCATCCGCGAACTGAGCACGGGCGAAGAGATCGTCCTGGGCGCCGTGGGACCCGTGAGCCGGGACCTGCGCTTCTTCGAGCAGCTTCCCGGCGTCGCCAGGGTCATCCCCATCTCCCAGCCTTACAAGCTGGTCAGCCGCCAGATGCATCCCCAGGACAGCGTGGTGCAGGTCGGCGACGTGGAGGTGGGCGGCCCCCGCCTGGTGGTCATTGCAGGCCCCTGCGCGGTGGAGAACCGGCAGCAGGCCCTGACCACTGCCCGCGAGGTCAAGCGCTGCGGCGCGGTGCTCTTTCGGGGCGGCGCCTTCAAGCCGCGGACCTCTCCCTACTCGTTCCAGGGTCTCGGAGAGGAAGGTCTGAAGATCCTTGCAGACGTCCGGGAGGAGACCGGCCTCCGGGTGGTGACCGAGATGACCTCGCCAAGCCAGGCCGACCTCATGCTGAAGTACGTGGACGTGGTGCAGATCGGCGCCCGGAACATGCAGAACTTCGAGCTGCTTCGAAGCGCCGGCCGGATCGGCAAGCCCGTGCTCCTCAAGCGGGGCCTTGCCGCCACCATGGAAGAATGGCTCATGTCCGCCGAGTACATTCTCTCCGAGGGGAACGATCAGGTCATCCTCTGCGAACGGGGCATCCGCACCTTCGAGCGCTACACCCGGAACACCCTGGACCTTTCCGCCATCCCGGTGATCAAGGAACTCACCCATCTGCCGGTCGTGGTGGACCCGAGCCATGCCACCGGTCTCCGGGACAAGGTGAGCCCCATGGCAAGGGCAGCCATCGCCGCAGGAGCGGACGGCCTGGTCATCGAGGTCCACCACGACCCGTCCAAGGCCCTGTCCGACGGCCCGCAGAGCCTCTATCCGGAGCAGTTCGAGCAGCTCATGCGCGACCTCTACGTGATCGCACCGGTGGTGAACAAGCAACTGGACTTCGGTTACATTGAAAAGTCGAGGTCCTCCAGGCCTCTCGCTTCAGCCCGTGGCGACCGCCCGCTGCGTGCCGTGTTTTCCGGAGAGGTGCAGGCCTTTGCTCACAAGGCAGCCACCCAGTTCTTCGGGAGCGAAGTGAAGATCGATCCGGTTGGCTCCTTCCGGGCCGTCTTCGAGCAGGTCAAGGCAGGCTCCGCCGACTTTGGCGTCGTCCCCCTGGAGAACTCCCTTACCGGCAGCATCCATGAAAACTACGATCTCCTTCTTGAGTTCGACGTGCGGATCGTTGGCGAGATCACCCTGCGGATCGTCCTCACGCTGGCCGGCCATCCGGGCGCCACGCTGGAAGAAATCCGCAGGGTGATCTCGCACCCGCAAACCTTTGAGCAGTGCCGGGAGTTCCTCCAGCAGCACAGCAACTGGGAGCTCGTGGCAGCCCGGGACACCTCCACCGCCGTACGCCTCGTGAAGGAGGGCGGAAACAGATCAGAGGTCGCGATTGCCGCCAGAGAGGCTGCAGCCATGCACGGACTCTCTGTGCTCAAGGAGGGGATCGAGACCAATCCCAGAAACTACACGCGCTTCGTGGTCATGGCCACCCAGAAACCGGCAAACGGGCCCCGAAAGAAATCTTCCCTCATCTATTCCACGAACAACGAGCCCGGAGCCCTGTACGAGACCCTGAAAGTCTTCTCGGAGAACAAGGTCAACCTCGTCAAGCTGGAGTCCAGGCCGATCCACGGGAAACCCTGGAACTACATGTTCTACGTGGATCTTGAAGCGGATGTGGAATCCCAGGAACTGGAAACGGTCATGGCGGAGCTTTCGAAGAAGACCGAGTTTTTGAAAATCCTGGGAAGCTACTGAAGCCTCAGGGCCAGGAACCCCTGCCGGCGTTTCCCCTGGAGGAAACCCCCATGCCGAAGAAGAAAACAACGGCCAAGAGCGACCAGGAAACCCGGGAACTGTTGGCGTTTGTGGAGGTGGGGAAGCTGCTCACCTCCACCCTGGATCTCCGGGAGATCCTGCGGGTGATCATGGACAAGATGAGCGACCTGTTTCCGGCGCAGAACTGGTCCCTCCTGCTCCGAGACGAGGCATCCGGTCACCTGCACTTCGAAGCGGTCGTGGGCATCGACAAGCACCAGGTCGAGGGAATCCGCCTGTGCCGCGGCGAAGGGATCGCCGGTCACGTCGCCGAAACCGGAGAGCCCCTCTTCGTCGAGGATGCCAAGAAGGACCCCCGGCACTTCCACAAGGTGGACGACACGACCGGTTACAAGACCCACTCGATCCTCTGCGTGCCGTTGAAGACGCACGGCAAGGTGGTGGGGGTCATCGAGATCGTGAACCCCCGCAAGAAGGTCGCATCGAAGTGGCAGGACCTGCCTGCCCTGAAGATCCTGGCCGACTACGCGGCGATCGCCATTGAGAACTCGCGGCTCGTGGCCGAGATCCAGCGCAAGTGCATCACGGACGACTACACGGATCTGTACAACGCCCGATACCTCCACCAGACGCTCGACGAACTCATCCAGAAGGCCCGGATGGAAGGAACGAGCTTCGCCCTGGTCTTCGTGGACGTCGACAACTTCAAGCAGGTCGTGGATGCCCATGGGCATCTGCTGGGCAGCCAGGTCCTCAAGGAAGTCGGCCAGGCGATCGCCTCCTGCCTTTCCAAGGACGACGTCCTCACGAAATACGGAGGGGACGAGTTCGTGATCGTCCTTCCCGGACGGAGCCGGACCGAGGCCAGGGCCCTGACGGAAAAGATCCTGAAGACCGTGAGGGATTCGAGCTACCTGACCTCTGAACCCGCGCCGGTCAGGGTCACGGCGAGTTTCGGGATCGCCCTCTTCCCGGCGGACGCAGAAACCAAGAAGGACATCCTCATCCGCGCCGACAACGCGATGTACATGGTGAAGCGGTCCACCAAGAACGGTGTGGCCGTGATCTCCGATGCACAGCCCTGACGCGAAACCGGAAAGGCGAATCATGAGTTCCTCGAATCCGCTCCACCGCATGCTCGAAGCCGACTCCATCGCCTTTGTCGGCGCATCCAACAATCCGGCCACCATGGGCACCATTCAGCTCATCAACCTCCTCAAAGGCGGTTACCCTGGCAGGATCTATCCGGTTCACCCCCGGGAAAAGACGGTTTTGGGGCTCAAGGCCTACGCCTCCCTGCGAGACATCCGGGATCCCGTGGACCTCGTCGTCATCACGGTTCCGGCCAGGGTCGTGCCCGACATCCTTGCGGACTGCGGCGCCAAGGGGATCCGGCACGCGGTGATCACTTCCGGAGGGTTCGGGGAGCTCGGCCAGGAAGGGAAAAAAGTCGAGCGGGAGATCGCGGACACGGCGCGCCGGCTCGGGATCCGCTTCATCGGACCCAACTGCATCGGCATTCTCAACCCTCACCGGCGGATCAATGTCACCATGTTCCCATATCTCCACAGCCCGGGGCCCATGGGCCTGGCCTCCCAGAGCGGGAGCTACGTGACCCAGGTGATCCCCTTCCTGGCCGAGCGGGGCATCGGCTACAGCCGCGCCATCAGCGTCGGCAACAAGGCGGACATCGACCTCACGGACTGCCTGGAATACCTCGGCGAAGATCCTGCAACCAAGGCCATTGCCCTGTACATCGAGGATCTGAAGAGACCCCGTCTGTTCCTCGAGACGGCCCGGAAGATTTCCCGGATCAAACCGGTCGTTGCGCTCTACGTGGGCGGAACCGAGGCAGGCGCCAAGTCCTCGGCCAGCCACACGGGAGCGGTCTGTGCACCGGCAAGACTCGTCACTGACCTGTTCCGCCAGGCGGGCATTCTCGAAGCCGCCTCGGTCGAGGAACTCTACCACTGGGCCTGGACACTCGCCACGCAGCCCATCCCTCGCTCCGGCCGGATCGCGGTTCTCACCCACTCCGGGGGTCCGGCAAGTTCCATCGCGGACGCCTGCAACCGGCTGGGCCTCACGGTGCCGGACTTTTCCCGGGAGACCCGGGAGTCCATGAGGCCTTTGCTTCCCGACACGGCAACCCTCGTGAACCCGGTGGACCTCACCTATTCAACCCAGCCAAACCTCCTGACCGAAACACTTCCACCCATTCTCCTGGCTGATCCGAACATCGACGGGCTGATCATCCACGGCATCATGGTGAGCTCCTGGCTCGGCGGCCTCCGCAAGATCGCACCGGACCTCATTCCGGAGTTATCCATCGAGCATTTGGCAAGCGTGATCGAGCCCTCCCTGAAGGTCTTGGCTTCCCTCCCCGCCCAGTACGGAAAGCCGATCATCTGCTCCTCCTTCATGGGTTCCACGATCGAGGTCGCCACCCGGCTCCTGCAGGAATTCCACATCCCGACCTTTGACGCGCCCGAAAAGGCCGTGAGCGCCATGGCCGCCCTGCACCGCTACGGACGGGTTCAGGAGCGGCGGCGCTTGAGAGCCTAGGGCCTGCCTTCCCGCCATAGCATCCACGCTAGTCCAGCCAACAGGACGGGAGCGATTGCACTCAGCCACATGGGAAGCATCCTACCGTTGACCAAGACCTCTGCCCCTGAGAGAAGCCGAAGAAGATGGGCGAATGCAACGAGAACGAAGACAATGCTGGCAATTGCGGTAAATGGTTTCATGATTCCCTTCCTTCTTTCGTCCCGAAAAAGCAGCTCTTGCTGATCGGGGGTATTCGAAAACTGTACAAAAAGTTATGCATGCAATCAAGTTCTTATCTGCTTCGAGAGATGGAAGGCCCCGGAACGCCTCGAGCCGGCGATCATCTTCAGGATTCCTGTCTTCCTGATTTCTTACTTGACACGGCTCTCTTATCGTCAAATGATCATGCACAATATGAATGAAACCCTTCTGAAGGAGGAGAAGAAACGTGGAACAGATCCAGCACCGATTCGTGGAGACGAACGGCATCCGGATGCACGTTGCCGAGCAGGGCAAAGGACCGCTCGTCGTCCTGTGTCACGGGTTTCCGGAGCTCTGGTATTCCTGGCGGCATCAGTTGCCCGCGCTGGCCCAGGCGGGTTTCCATGCCGTGGCGCCGGACCAGCGCGGCTACGGGCAGACCGACCGGCCCGAGTCCATCGAGGCATACGACATCCTCAGGCTCGCCGGGGACATCGTCGGGCTCGTGCAGGCTCTGGGCGAGGAGCAGGCCGTCATCGCCGGCCATGACTGGGGCGCTCCGGTGGCCTGGCACTGTGCCTTGCTCAGGCCGGATATCTTCCGTGCGGTCGTCCTGCTCAGCGTTCCATACCTTCCCCGCAACGCCTTCGACATCCGGCCCACCGAGGCCATGAAGTGGATGGCGGGCGAGAACGAGTTCTACCAGCTCTACTTTCAGGAGCCGGGCAGGGCGGAGTCGGAACTCGAGGCGGACGTGCGGAAGACGATGCGCATGTTCCTGTACTCCGCTTCTGGCGACCCTCCGCCTGAGAAGCGCTGGCGGTTCATTTTTCCGAAGACCCAGAAGTTCTTGGACACCGCTTCTTTGCCGGAAACCCTTCCTCCCTGGCTGACCGAGGAAGACATCGACGTCTTTGCACGGGAGTTCGCGCGAACCGGTTTCCGGGGAGGGCTGAACTGGTACCGGAACATCGACCGGATGTGGGAGCTCACGCCCTTTCTGAACGGCGCCAAGCTCCGCCAGCCTGCGCTCTTCGTGGCCGGTGAGGCGGACGGCGTCATCACGATGTACCGGCAGGCCTTCGACACCCTGGAGGAGACCGTTCCTGGCCTCACGAAGAAAGTCCTGCTGCCCGGTGCGGGCCACTGGGTCCAGCAGGAACGGCCTAAAGCCGTGAACGAACTTCTCATCGAGTTCCTGCAGAGCCTGGGGCCCGGCTGAATTGCACGCCGGCGGCCGGGATTTCTGGTACAATCAGGAATCGAACGCAGCGGTTGGAGAAAGGACTTCTTCCGTTCCGTGTTCAGTGGAGGGAAGGCCATGAAAAGGAAAGGCGCTGTCCTCGTCGCGGTTCTCGTGATTTTCTTCGGTCTCGCTTCCGAGAGTCCGGGGAACAAGGCCTCGGTGCAAATCGACGCACCCGAGCGGGCTGCAAAAGGATCGGAAGTCACGATCAAGATCCACGTATTTCACGAAGGGAACAATTATCTTCATCACACGTCGTGGGTGTCCGTGAAGGTCAATGGCCAGGAGATTGCGAGGTGGGACTTCTCGGCCTTCAGCCGGCCTGAAGCCGGGGATTTCACGAGAGAGATCACCTACAAGCTCGAGGAGGCAGCGGAGATCGTTGCCGAAGCAAACTGCAACATCCACGGAAGCGCAGGCCCCGTGACCTGGACCCTAGCTGTGGAGTGAAGATCACCAGCAAAGCAACCCCCAGCATCGAGGAATGCTATTTTACCGATTCATCGACGCTATCTGATTGGCGAACAGGGCGTGGGTTCTGCGATCATCAATTTCATCATCAACGGCGCCATTGCGTGGGCGATATACCGGCCGATGGCGGCGGTGCCGATCTGGGGAGAAAGAAGTATCGCGGGTGACACCTTTTCGACAGCCTTCCTCCTTCCGTTCTTTGTCTGCCTCATCGTCACACCGCTCACGCATCGGAAGGTGCGCAGGGGAGAGATCCCCGCACTCTGCTGGCGGCGCGTCTCACATCCGGTTCTCGGGCGACTGCCAAGCTCCGCAATTCTGCGCGCGCTGGTCTTCGGCATCTTTTGTGCGATCAGCGTCGCCTCATTCACGGTCTTTGCTCTGGGTGCGCTTGGGATCAACGAAATGGCGCTCTTGCCGTTCCTCACCTTCAAGTCCACTTTCGCGGCCATCCTTGCGGGTGTCGTCGCGCCCGTCAGCGCCCGGTTTGCGCTTGGGGATTCCTGTGTCGCGGAACCATAGTC
>Ga0315273_10008651_pt1 | contig 12858 bp, 15 predicted proteins | sample YL17G02_0_MG_FD_205753 | JGI IMG/M metagenome (GOLD analysis project Ga0315273, IMG submission 205753) | Sediment microbial communities from Yellowstone Lake, YNP, Wyoming, USA - YL17G02_0 | ecosystem: Environmental > Aquatic > Freshwater > Lake > Sediment | place: USA: Wyoming | collected...
CTAATTGCAACGTGCAATGAGCTGCAACAAGCTCATTGTTTCATAATCATTCTAGAAATAAATATCTTTTAGCAAGACGCAATTCATCTGTCAGTTAAAACAGACAGATTTCTTGCTAACCTTTAACCAAATAACTTCAACCAAAAGATATTTAAATGGACAACTGTTCATTATTTTGGACAGCTGTATTAAAAAATGGACGAACAAAATAAACTACTAAAATATTTTTTCGAAGAACCTGAGAGGGAGTTCCATGTTAGAGAATTAGCCAAGCTATTAAAAAGATCTCCAACAACTATTTCAAAATATCTTAATCAATTAAAAAAAACCAGAGTTCTAGTTTCAGAAAGAAAATTAAACCATCTCTTATTCAAAGCAAATCTAAATAGTTTTCAGTTTAAAGACCTAAAATTATTTTATAATATTAAAAATATAAAAGAGTCTGGTTTATTGAATTACTTAAATGAAGAATTAAACCATCCTCAAGCAATAATTCTATTCGGAAGTTTTGCAAAATCCGAGGATATTAAAAAAAGCGATATAGACTTTTTTATTATAACCCCCATAAAAAAAGAATTGAACATTAAAGAATTTGAAAAAAAACTGGGCCATGAAATTCAATTATTTTTACATTCAACTAAAGAAATTGAAGAGATGAAACAAAAAAAAGAGCTCCTATTAAACAGCATCATTAATGGCATTGTTTTAGAAGGCTATTGGGAGTTATTAAAATGAGTTTTGAAGAATTTATTAAAAGGGGATTAGTTAAAAGAACTTCAAAAGATCTTGCTTTGATAAAATCCTTAATCATTTTTTCAGAAAGAGATCATGAATTCTTAAAAAAGATTAAAATAGATGATCTCTCTGCTAGAAATGTTATGACAGGTTATTATGATATTTTAAGAAGCATTCTGGAGGCAATTTCGTCTCTTGAAGGCTATAAAATATATTCACATGAGGCATTCACAGAATTTTTGAAATTGAAGGATGAGTCTATTGCCTCACAAAAATTTGATAGACTAAGAAGGGTAAGGAACGGGATACGTTACTATGGAAAATCAATAAAACCAGAAGAAGTCAAAGAGAATGTTCTAGAAATTATGCAATTAGTTAAACATTTAAAAGCTAAGTATCTTAATAAATTATAGAAAAATGAAAAAAGAAGAAGTAAACAAGAAACCTGAAAAGAAACAAGAAGTAAAACCAGAGAAGATAACCTTCAGCAAGAGCAAAGAGGAAGAATTTTCACAATGGTATTCTGAGATAGTTGAGAAAGCAGAACTTGTTGATTTAAGATGCAACATCAAAGGATTTGTTGTCTTTCGGCCATGGGCTGTAAGAACAATAGAAGTGATGTATGATTTATTTGAAGAAGAATTACAAAAAAGAGGTCACGAACCAGCCTGGTTTCCTGCATTGATTCCAGAATCAAACTTAAAAAAAGAAGCAGAGCATGTTGAAGGATTCATTCCCCAAGTATTCTGGGTTACGCAAGCAGGCAACACAATATTAGAAGAAAAAATGGCAATGCGTCCAACATCTGAAACAGCAATATATCCAATGTATTCTATTTGGATTAGAGGACACAGTGATCTTCCATTAAAGATTTATCAGCGAGCACAAGTATGGAGATATGAAACAAAAGCAACTCGTCCCCTTATCAGATCAAGAGAATTTTATTGGATAGAAGGGCATGATTGCTTTGCAACAAAGGAAGAAGCAGAAGCCCAAGTTTTGGAAGATATTGATACAACAGAAAAAGTAATGCATCAAAAACTAGGGATTCCATTCTTGCCATTAAGAAGACCTTCATGGGATATGTTCCCAGGAGCAATCTATACTATTGGATCAGATACATTTACTCCAGATGGAAAAGTCATTCAACAACCATCAACACACCTATTAAGTCAAGAATTTGCAAAAACCTTCGACATAAAATTCAAAGATAAAGATGGAAAAGACAAGTATGTCTGGCAAACATGCTATGGCCCGTGTGTTTCAAGGATTCTTGCATCCCTTGTCGCAACCCATGGAGATAACAAGGGTCTTGTTCTTCCTTTTATGGTTTCCCCAATTCAGGTTGTAATCGTTCCTATTTACAGAACAGAAAACAAAGAAAAGGTCACAAAAGAATGCAAGAAACTTTCAGAAGAAATAAAGTCTCTAGGAATTCGAGTAAAGATAGATGAGAAAGAGGTATCTCCAGGAAACAAATTCTACTTCTGGGAGATGAAAGGGGTTCCATTAAGACTAGAGATAGGAGAACAAGAATTAAAGAATAAAGAATATACATTATATCTAAGAGATGAAAATAAAAAAATTAAAATCAAGAATCTAAATGACCTAAAAAAACAAGGTGAATTATTTGACAAGAGACTTAAAGACAAAGCAGATTTGTTTATCAACAAAACAATTGTCACATGCAAGACAAAAGAGGAAGTTAAAAAAGCTCTTGAAGATAAGAAGATAGCAAGGGTTGAATTTTGCTCTATAGGAAAAGATGGCCTTGTATGTGCAGAAACAGTTGAAAAAGATTTCAATGCTTTTGTGAGGGGAGTTAGACACGATAAAAAAGAAATTCCTAAAGGAAAATGCGCCTTCTGTGGAAAAAAAGCAGAAGAAGTTGTTTATATTGCAAAGAGCTACTAAATTTTCAACTTCATCAGCTTTTTTGAAGATATTTTTATATGTTTTCTGGTAATTGGTTTTGCAACGTTGTGCCGAAGCACCAAAACTACTAACTAAAATCAGTTATAAACACTTATAGAATATTCTCTCTTCTAATGTTTGTAAATTTCTCCATCAAGATAATTCTTCAAGACTTTTTCACTTGGAAAAAACAATGGTTTAGGCAATTCATTCAAATCAAACCATCTCCACTCTGTGATTTCATCTGGTTCCATAACTTTTGGCTCTTGATTTTCACATTTATCACAAAACCATCCAATTGTAACAAAATGATTATCAGGAACAGTATCATTTGTAACTGAAACTATTTTCAAATCATCTTTTTTTAAAATAATGCCAGTTTCCTCAAGTACCTCACGCAAAGCAGCATCTTTCAAATCTTCATGAAACTTCAAGCTTCCTCCAGGCATAGTCCAAGTTCCTTCACCATGCATCAAACTAGATGCTTTCTCAGGGTCTTCATGTCTATGTCCTAACAACACTTTTCCTTCACGAAGGACCATTACCCCAAATCCGATGCCCATCTTTTTCTTTACTTCATCTGCCATAGAACACAGTACAATCTAACATTTATTAATATTTATATAACAAAAGTTCATAAAGATTTATAAACAAGAAGGGGGATATAGATTCGTAATAATAACTCTTTGTGGAGGTATAACTTTCGCAAAAAAGATACTCAAAAAGAGACAGGATCGTCTTTTAAATCCTTCTATTTGTAACCCCTATTCAGTAACATTTAAAAACCTAGTTTACTATCTACTAGTATGAAAATTATAATCTCAGGTCCTCCGGGATCAGGAAAGGGGGTAAGAGCATCTAGGATAGCTAAAGCACTGAATCTAGCACACATTTCTACAGGAGATTTATTTAGAAAAGAAATAGCAAACAGAACAGAATTGGGAAATATTGCGAAGACAATCATAGATCAAGGACAACTTGTCCCAGATGAGATAACTATGAACATGTTAAAAAATAGATTACAAGAAGAAGATTGCAAAAACGGCTTTATTCTTGACGGAGTTCCTAGAACAATTAAACAAGCTGAAATGTTGAAAGAAATCACAGATATTGATCATGTTTTAAATTTAGAAGTTTCAAATCAAGTTATTATTGATAGAATAACTTCAAGAAGAACCTGCAAAGGATGCGGGGCAATCTTTAATATTAAAATAATGACTCCAAAAGTAGATGGTAAATGTGACCATTGTTCATCTGAAATAGTTCAAAGAGATGATGAAAAACCAGAGGTCATATCAAAAAGATTGCAAGTTTATGATTCTCAGACAAAGCCATTAGTAGAATTTTATAATCAATTGAATTTGCTAAGAACCTTAAATGGTGAAATTCCTGTAGAAAATCAAGAATTCTGGATCAACTTAAAGCAGGTTCTTAAAGTAGAATTTTGATTAATTAATGTTGTTTCATCTTTTGTCTGCAAAGAATGAAATAAATTTATCATTTTTTTTATTTTAGTCTTTTTAGCACAACGCTAAAAAACTTTTGGTTTTTGGCGTGCCGAAAAACATGTATGTTTTTCTAGCATAATATTTTTAAGGTAAATTCTCAAGATAGATGATGGCTGCAACACAATTTGACTTTAATGCTCTTTTAGAGAAGTATCATCCAGATTTTGTATGTGCATATGGTTCGGGGGTCTTTCCAGAACAAGCTCCAAAAGGATCAACACAAATAGATTTTGTTTTTGGAGTTCAAGATCCAGTCGAATGGCATAAAAGAAATCTCTCGCAGAACCGTGAAGATTATTCTCTAGTTGCGCGAACCCTCGGTCCAGCAGCTGTTGCCTCAGTTCAAAGAACAGGTGCAGGAATATACTATCATTCTTTTGTTCCATTTCAAGACAAAGAGATAAAATATGGTGTAATCTCAATAGATGCTATTATTGACGATTTATTAAATTGGACACATTTGTATGTTGCAGGAAGATTGCAAAAACCAGTTCGTATTTTTGGACAACATCCAAAAATTGAAGGGGCTATGAGAGAAAATCTGAAAAAAGCAGTGATGGTTTCTCTTGTTCTTCTTCCAGAAGAATTTACAGAAAGGCAATTGTTTCATACAATAGTTTCTCTTTCATATCTGGGGGATTCAAGAATGCAATTTGGTGTAGATCCTGGAAAAGTTGATAGAATTGTAGAGAGCCAATTTACCAGACTTCAAGGAATGTATCATCCATTCCTTAATTCAAGGGAATTACTTCATGTATTACTCAAAAAAGGGGAGAAATATCAGAAGAATAACATTGGAACACAAGAGTATGTTTATAATTTTTTTCCAAGAGAGCTTTCCTCTAGAGTCGGAAGATGTAATCCTTCTTCAGAAGATTTTGGAGTGCATGTCAAAAAAGCCCTAGTCGAAATTGTTAAATCTTCTAGCACAGCTCAAACTTTAAAAGGTTTATTTAGCACAGGCATCTCAAGATCGATAAGATATGTTAAAGAAAAAAGAGAAAAAGCAGGAATAAAAGACTAGATAACCGTTTTTTGGAATTTTTCTTTATAATCTCTTCCAATTCACAACAACTATAATCACAATTGCAAGCAAAGCACCTAAGGCAAACCACATCCATGGCTGGAAAAATGATGAAGCTTCTTGAACTTCTGAATTATTAGTTTCTACACTAACATTTTCTCCTGCTGTTGCAGGAGCTTGCAATGACTTTTCAAGACTAATATCTGAGTAAGTCTGTTGATTAATTTGAAAGGCAATTATTAAAGTTAATAAAGCTAAAACCAAAACAATAGGGATAAATCCTTTTAATTTAGAATAAACATTTGAATTTGATGTCTTTTTAGGCTGAATCACAATAACTTTATTTACAACTCTATAAGTTGGAATCTTTTTTCCTTTAACGCTCCAAAAATGCTTGCTTTTTTCAATTATTCCCGAGTCAATCAATTTCTTAATGTTGTAATCTAAGGCATTTAACTTAATTTTCAATTTTTTAGAAATTTCAGAAGCAGTTAGCTCGTGCTCAGCTAACAAATTAATAATCTTTTTGCAATTAGGATTAGAAATCGCTTCCCCTAATCTCTGTGATTTCTCATCTTCAAGATTGACCATTACATATTTTTCTGCCATTTTTATTTTTATTCTTATTTATGATACTTAATTATGCAATATTATCAAATATAGATTATATCTTCTTGTTTTTTCGTGAGCACATAAAATATTTTTCCATATTTGTATTTAAGATGCTAAAATTCAAAAATTTTCAACGTGCATCTTTGTTATGATTTATTTTTTAGTCTAAACATCACATCGCATTATTTCTTTTAAATCTCAACCTCTATCGGTTTTCTTTTATGAAAAATTAAAACATTTTTATAACCCATTTTTTTGGCAATTTTTATTCCTTCATTAAGATATTCATCAATTGGATTTTGATGTTTTCCATGAAAATCATTTCCAATTGTAATAGGAATATCTTTTTTTCTCATTTCTTTTATTATCCACTCACTCGGGTATTGTTCCTTTACTAGTCTGTTCCAACCAGAGGTATTTATTTCGATGCATAATCCCTTTTTCTTAATCTGGTCTAAAATATCTAAAACAATCTTCTTATACCATCTTTGTTCCTCAATAGTTTTCCAGTCTCCAGGATAATAATTTTTTATCAAATCAAAATGTCCAACACAATCAAATAATCCAGATTTCACAAGTTTTCTAACTTGTTCATAATAAGACCTTATCGCGTTTTCCTCACTTCCAAAGATTTTGATAAAATTTTTCCATTCCCCTATATGTGATGGTTCCCATGGAACTGACAGAAAGTTATCTCCATCAAGAACAACATGAACACTACCCATGACAAAATCATACTCTCTCTTAGAAATCTCTTTTTTGGTATAATCCTCGAATTTATCCAAGAAATCAAACTCCATTCCAAAAGAGATATCTATGCTTTCTTTGAACTCCTCTTTCAAATTCAGTATTTCATTGGAATACTCTATCTTATGGCTTGTTTTTGCAACATTGAAATCCTTTAATTTTTTTGGATAATTATAATGATCTGTAAAACAAATATATTTTATTCCCGCTTTGATAGACTTTTCAATGACTTGTCTAGGAGAAAAGTTTCCGTCTGAACCAGTGGAATGTATATGATAGTTTACCTTTGCCATTTTCATGTTTGATACGGCTTATTTCAGTCTAGCATATCAAGTTAATTCTTTTTACTTATAACTCATTGATATCTAATACTTATTTAATCTTCTTTTTATGTCTTTGAATTCTAGATAAAACAACTTTAACTTTCATATAGGTCACTATTGCAGTCTTTTATATAATTTATCATAAAAATAAAAAATAAAATAAAAAAAATTAAATCAACTTGAACACAACGCTCACCTGTGCACTGATGTCTTGCTGTCCTGGATTGATGTTTGTTTGAACTGCTGATTTTGCTTCAGCATATCCGCTAGCATACGCAACATCATTTCTATACACTGGCCAAGGATAGTAATCAAAGTTTGAATCTTGTACTGAAACAACTGCTCCAACTCTCTTTCCTAGTCCTGCAGCAATGCTTTCTGCTTTAATTCTTGCATCTTGAGTAGCTTGTTGCAAAGCTTGTGCCTTATACTCATTTTGTTTTGCTTGGCTTAACTCAAAATTAATGTAAGAAATCAAAGCCCCATTGTCAACACCAGCATCAATAACATCTCCTGCTTGGTTCATGTTATTTGCTAAAAGCTGAACTCTTATTGTGTGAGTTGCTTTATATCCAATTATCTCACCATTTCCACCAAAACTCCAATCATATTCTGGGTAGATGTTAAAACTTTCGGTAGTTATATTGCTTCGGTCTATTCCATTCTTAAGTAAAGCTGTTATAACTGCATCAACAATGTTTGCGTTCTTATCTTTAGCTTCTTTTGCATCAGAACCATTTGTTTCAACGTTAAGATAAACACTCACCAAATCAGGAGTTGCTTTTACTTGTGCAATCCCATTTACATTCACAGTTATTCCTGGTCTTAAACTTAAGAAAACTATCAATGCTACAGCAGCTAAAACAATTACTGCTCCGACAATTATCCATGTTATGGTAACTGCGTTGTCTGATTTTTGCTCTTGCATGTTTAATGATTAACCTCCTAAAACAATAAAAAGAACTTCTTTATAAAACCAGCGATGACTTCAAACTGATTTGAAGCTATGCTGCTAAACCTAAAACTCTTGGATAATCATCGGGCATTATAGAATACTCTTGAAACCAAAAACCTAATTTAGCAAAGAACCCTCTTTCTTTATTTTGCTCAAAAATTTTTGCAGCTTTTTCTCTATATTCTTTTATTTCTCTTTCTGTCGGTAAGCAGACATCAAAACCTGGCTGATATGGAATGTATCTTAGTTCATTACCCAACTTTAATAGATTGTATGTTGTTCCTATAAAAGCAAACCCTGGGTTTAACCTTACATCACGATAATTTGGACTGCCAGCTCTTGCCCAATTATAAAGAACACGTAGCTTCATTGCATCCTTTTTCCCCGCATTAAAACTACCCCTAATTTTTTTATTAAATCCATTTTTAATCGTATCCGCCCATACCTTGTGGCGGCATGCTTGACCCTCCAGACTTGCTGGATGCAATAACATCATCTATTCTTAGGATCATGATAGCAACTTCACTTGCGGATCTTAAAGCCTGAATCTTAATCTCAAGAGGTTCAATAATTCCCTTGGCAAAAGTATCACTGATTTCCCCGCCTATGCTTGCATTTGAAGAAACATCTAATCCAAATGTAAACTTATTCTCCTCATGCCTAGCCTTTAACTCAGTAAGGATTTCAATTGGATCTAAACCTGCGTTTTCAGCTAAAGTTCTTGGAATAACTTCAAGTGCATCTGCAAATGCGTTAACAGCAAGCTGTTCTCTTCCCCTTATTCCTTGTCCAAATCTTCTTAATCTCTTTTGTAATTCAATCTCAAATGCCCCTCCACCAGCTACAACAAGCCCTTTCTCAAGTGCAACACAAACATCTCCAATTCCATCTTTTATTGCTCTTTCAATTTCATCAATAACATGTTCTGTTGACCCACGAACAAGGACAGTCAGTGCCTTAGGATTCTTACATCCAGTGATGTATAATAGTCCTTCACTAGAATCAAAGCCTTGTTCCTTAACTTCTTTAACAAGTGCTGCAAATCCCAGTTCTTTAGCACTTAGCTCACTTAACTTACTTACAATTCTTGCTCCAGTTGCTTTTGCAAGTTTTTCCATATCACTTGACTTAACTCTTCTAACAGCTAAAATCCCTTCTGTTGCGAGGTAGTACTGAGCAATATCATCAATTCCTTTTTGACATAAAACAACATTTGCTCCAGAGGTCTTTATCTTAGCAACCATCTCTCTCAACAGTCTGTCTTCTTGATCAAGAAAGGCCTGTATTTGATCAGGAGCAGTGATACTAACTTTAGTATCTGTTTCTGGATTTTTTAATTCAATGGCAGTATCAAGCAAGGCAATTTTTGCATTTTTAACTTGAGAAGGCATATCAGAATGAACTTTTTCTTTATCAATAACTATCCCCGAAATTAATTCCGTGTTTTCAATCCCTTCTCCTTTTCTTTTCTCGAGTTTAATATTATCCTTATCAATGTTAATTCCTTCTTCTGTCTTTTCCATGACTTGCAAGACTGCATTAACAACAACGTCACTTAATTTTTCCTTAGCCTGTTCAGCCCCTTTCCCAACCATCGCAGTCATGCTCACTTGTTTTAACAAATTAATTTGTTCTGGAAAAATTTTAATCGCAAGATCTTTTGAAATTTCTTGGGCTTTTTCAGCAGCAATTCTGTATCCTCGAGCAATAACAGTCGGATGAATCTTTTCATCAAGAAGTCTTTCAGCATTCTCAAGTAGCTTTCCAGCCAAGATGACAGCTGTTGTTGTGCCATCTCCAACTTCTGCTTCTTGTGTTTTAGCAATCTCAACCATCATTTTTGCAGCAGGATGTTCTATCTCCATTTCATCTAGAATAGTCACGCCATCATTTGTAACAGTGATATCTCCAACAGAATTCACAAGCATCTTATCCATTCCTTTTGGTCCAAGAGTTGTTTTAACTGTTTCTGCTACAAGTCTGGCAGCTAGAATATTGTTCCTTTGTGCGTCTCTTCCTATCATTCTCTGGATATTCTCCGGCAGTATATAAACTGGCTGTTTATCATTTGTCATTTTTAATCTAAAAAATTAGTTCTTTGTCCTTCTTAGTATGATATAGTCTTTATCCTAATTTAAAAAGATTTCTATGTTTTCTTGCATAAATCAAAAGACTAGATAAGCTTCAAAACATCAATTTTTAAAACAGCACTGTTATTATCTTTCTCCACATGGCTTTTTAAGATTTTTATTCTTTTCTTGAAAAAAGGGGCGTTTAAAACAAAACTTTCAAATTCTCCACCCTCCCCAGCAGGACTCACTTGGTACTTTTCATAAACTCTCCTTATATCTTCAACAAACCTCTTAGTTATAATCCTCTCAAGAAAAGTTTCCATCCCAAGAGCGAAAACACCGACAATTATCACTTCAAACTTATTTTTGATTAGTTCTTCTAAAAGCTTAAACTGGTCTTTTTGCCATAATGGATTAAGACACTTAAGATTTAGCTTTTCACATATCTTTTGTATTCTTGAGGATTGATAAACCGAAGCAACCGCCCCCGTAACAATGCCATCAATCTTATACTTCTCTTTAGCTTCTTTGATTGCATCTTCAAGATCATTCAATTCTTTTTCCTTTTCTCCTTTAGTTTTTTTAATAAGAATGGGCAAACCAATCGCTTCTGCTTGTTTTTTTGCGAATACTATGTTCGGGGTATGAAACATATAACTATACGGATTTTCCGATTCTAAAGTAATCAAACAAACAACCTCGCTAAATTTCAAAGCATAAGTTAAAGCAAGACAAGAATCTTTCCCACCTGAAAAAAGAACAGCAGTTTTCATATTATCGCATATCTTTTATATTTATTAAATTTTCCACTTTTTTCTCAAAATCTGAGTGACATAAAGTATATAAATTTCATCACTTTATTATCTTTATGAAAACTGGAATAAAAGTGGGGGATATAATGACAAGAAGAGTGGTAACTGTTCCCTTGGAAACAAAAGTATACGGATGTCTGAGGGTTATGAGTAAAAAAGACGTTGGTTCGTTAATAGTAGTAAGGGGGAAAAAGGCGATTGGAATAGTAACTCAAAGGGATATTCTTGATTTTCTTGTAAAAAACAAAAAAGTGATCGATAGAAAAGTTGGTGATATAATGAGAAAAAAATTAGTCACCGTCTCCCGAAGTATTGATATAGAAGAAGCAATGACTATAATGAAAAATAAGGACGTAAGAAAACTGCCTGTGTTGATAAAAGGCCAGATGGTTGGAATAATAACAAAGAAAGACGTTCTAAAGATTAAACCAGAGTTGTTCGAGATTCTAAGTCAAAAAATGCGTATTTTTGAAGAAAAAGAGAAATGGAAGAGAATCGAAGCAACTGGCACAGATCGTTGGGTTAAAGAAGGACCTTGTCAAGAATGTGGTGCATCAGACATTCTTTATCAAGTTGGAAACAGGTATCTTTGTGCAATTTGTAAAAAGAACGAAGGAAATTATAAAAAAGAGGAACAAAGAGAAAAGAGAGGAAAGCCCAAAATCACAAGGGTAAAAAGAAAGAGTATTCTTCGTTTCTTAAGAAGACGATAAAACTGAATTCTAAAAATTGGAAACGGGCCCGACAGGATTTGAACCTGCGACACCCTGATAACTTTAGCTTTTCTTCTCTTTTCCAAGGTTTTCTCTTGTTAAGAGAAAAGCTTTAAGAGTCAGGTGCTCTAACCAGACTGAGCTACGGGCCCATTGATAGATAACTCACAGGATAATAATTTATAAAGTTTTAGAACGCCAGAAAATTCACAATTTTCGGCGTGCACGGAAATTTGCAGATTTCCGGCAACCCAAAAACTAGCAAGTTTTTTAGGGTGCAGAAAAAGTCTCCTTTTTCTAGCATGAGAAAGGATGAATTATTCTCTTTCTCTCCAAGTCATCTTACACTTCTTACATCTAAAAAAGACAGTTTCTCCTTCATCTCCCGCTCTCATCTGAGTTGACCAGGTTTCAGCTTCGTCATGTCCGCATTTAGGGCAATTAGCATTTACAACAGGCCAAACATTGCTATCTTTCTCTTTCATGACTCCTATTATCGCTTCTGGAGCAATATTCTCAGAAGCAGTAAGCTTTATGCTGCTGTCTCCAACAAAACCGCATTTAGGACAGACAAATCGTTTGACTTTTTGTACAAGAATTGTTCCACACTTATTACAAAATTGCATCCATACACATAAAAAGGAAGTTTAAAAAGGTTATGCTTATTAAAAATTAAGAAGTCTAACTATTCAGTGAGGATAGAATTCAGATTTTTCTTCAAATTTTTATTTTTTAAAGAGATCTACAAAAAATAATTTGACCCATCCAAGTTTTGGAACTCTAAAAACAGCCTTTCCAAGTATTTGAGAGTTGTATATCTGATGCTCATAAGACAATTGTCCATTATTATGATCCCCCTTCGTAGCATACACTTTTATTCCGTCTGTCGTTTGTACAGAAATAATCCTGTGGATTATTGGTGTGCTTTGTTGAGGAACCTTAAAAATGATCACGTCTCCAAGTTCATAATTCCTGTCTCTCAACCCCTTGACAACAACCACGTCTCCTTTATTCATCCCGTTATTAAATTCCCAAGAGTACACAAGATCCTTACTGATATTGTTATCAAGATACCATTCTCCAGCCCAAGAAAACCAAGAATCAAAAGTTGCCTGATGTTCCATGCTCCCACTTTCTACAATAACCAAAGGAAAAGATGTCCCAAGCAGCAATCCAAATCCTGGGAGAATTAAAAATTTAACAATCAAGAAAACAAGCAGAATGTCAACAATCCAACTCCAAATAGAATTACTTTCCGTTAAAAAACGCCATATCTTTTTCCAAGTCTTTTTGAATGTCATTTTGATTATTTTTATTAAAATTAATAATGATATTTAAACCTATCATCATCTTATTCAATTGTATGAGCCAGAGACATATGTCATGGGATAACCGAAAATTAGTTCTGCTCTAATTTTATGTCTTCTTGATGAAAAAAGAAGA
>Ga0315273_10008653_pt1 | contig 12857 bp, 10 predicted proteins | sample YL17G02_0_MG_FD_205753 | JGI IMG/M metagenome (GOLD analysis project Ga0315273, IMG submission 205753) | Sediment microbial communities from Yellowstone Lake, YNP, Wyoming, USA - YL17G02_0 | ecosystem: Environmental > Aquatic > Freshwater > Lake > Sediment | place: USA: Wyoming | collected...
TCGGTCGGGACATCGTGGCTGGCCGCCATCCGGAAAGCCTGCTCGGCGTCCGCCCCGCGGCCAAGCTCGGAGAGGACAATGCCACGGTGGACGTGCGCCTCGACATAGCGCGGATTGAGCGCGATGGCCCGGTCGAAATCGGCCAGCGCGCGCTCGTGCTGCCCGAGGAGCGAGCGGCAGAGCCCCAGCAGGTGATGCACGTCCGCGAAGGCGCGCCCCGATTCCACGAGTTCCTCAAGGAGGTGCGCGGCGCCGTAGTAGTCCTGCAACCCGAACCGCTCGCGGGCCTGTCTCAGGAGGTGCTCAATGCTGATGTCCATAGGTCTCCTCGCACCAGGCGACGAAACGGGCCATGCCGGTCGCGAACGGCACCGTGGCCCGGTAACCAAGCACCCGCTGGGCCTTCTCGAGATCTGCCCAGGTGGAGTGTGCATCACCCGGCTGGGCCGGCCCGCGCGCGACGGTGGGCTCGAGGCGCAGGGCCGCGCTCAGGGTCGCCACCACCTCGGACAATGGGATCGGACGATTGCTCCCCAGGTTGAACAGCTCCATACCCACCGGTGCGTGCCCGGTCCAGTCGATCGCGGCCACCGCTCCCGCGACGACGTCCGAGATGAAAGTATAGTCGCGGGCCGAGTCCGCTTCGCCGAAAAGGGTGATCGGCTCCCCGGCCATCATCCGCCTGGCGAACGTGTGGATGGCGAGGTCCGGCCGCTGGCGCGGCCCATAGACGGTGAAGAAGCGCAGGGCCGCGACCCGGAAGCCGAACTGACCAGCGGCCGAGGCCAGCAGCAATTCCGCCGCGCGCTTGGTCGCGGCATAGGGGGACAGCGGGTGGACCGCCACGGCGTCCTCCCGAAACGGCGCCGGCGTGACGTCCCCATAGACCGAGGAGGAGGACGCGAACACCAGCCGGCTCAGTCCCGTGCCCCGGGCCGCGTCCGCTACGGCCGCGGTGCCAACCACGTTGGCCCTCGCATAGCCGACGGGATCCGCAAACGAGGGCCGGACTCCGGCCTTGGCGGCGAGGTGCACCAGGACGGTATCCGCGTCCAGGAGCGGGCGGAGCGCCGAGGGATCCGTGACATCGGCCTCCACAAACGAGAACATCGGATGCTGTCGGGCGGCGCGCAGGTTCGCCTCCTTCGCGGCGCGCGGATAGAAGGGATCGAAGTTGTCGACCCCGACGACCCGGTCACCCCGCGCCAGGAGCGCCTCCACAAGATGGGACCCGATGAACCCGGCGGCGCCGGTGACCACGATGCGGGTCACGCTGAGAGCCGCTCCCGGAAGTAGGCGATCGTCCGCCCCAGCCCCTCGCGAAGGGGGACGACCGGCTCCCAGCCGAGCTCGCGCTGCGCCACGGTGATGTCCGGCTGCCGGACCCTCGGGTCATCCACCGGCAACGGACGGTGCTCGATCCGGCTGGCGCTGCCGGTCAGCTCGAGGACCAGGTCGGCGAGTTGCCGGACCGTATACTCCTCGGCGTTGCCCAGGTTGGTGGGGTCGACCCGGGCCCCATGGAACAGCCGGTAGAGCCCCTCGATGGTATCGGACACGAACGCGAACGAGCGCGTCTGCTGCCCTTCCCCATACATGGTCAGCGGCGCGCCGCGGAGTGCCTGCACCACGAAGTTCGAGACGACGCGCCCGTCCTCCACCCGCATCCGTGGTCCGTAGGTATTGAAGATGCGGGCGATCCGCGTCGGCAGGCCGTGGTAGCGATGGTAGGCCATCGTCAGCGCCTCGGCGAAGCGCTTGGCCTCGTCGTACACGCCGCGCGGGCCGACGGGGTTGACGCGGCCCCAGTAGGTCTCGGGCTGGGGATGCACTTCGGGATCGCCGTAGACCTCCGACGTCGAGGCGAGCAGCAGGCGGGCACCCTTGGCCTTGGCCAGCCCCAGCGCCTTGTGCGTCCCCAGCGCGCCCACCTTGAGCGTCTGGATCGGGTAGCGCAGGTAGTCGTCGGGGCTGGCCGGCGAGGCGAAGTGGAGCACGCCATCCACCGGACCGTCCACGAAGATGAAGTTGGTTACGTCGTGATGGATGAACAGGAAACGCTCGTTGCCCGCGAGGTGGGCGATGTTCGCCAGCGACCCGGTCAGGAGGTTGTCGAGCCCGACGACGCTGTGCCCGTCTCGGATGAACCGGTCCACCAGGTGTGATCCGAGGAACCCTGCCGCACCCGTGATGACGACTCTCATGCCCGCCCCCTCCCGATGCCGGAGTACTGGAACCCATAGCGCCGCATCCGGGCGGGCTCGTAGAGATTCCGCCCATCGATGATGACGGGCCGGCGCATCAGCTGCCGCATCCGGTCGAAGTCCGGCGTGCGGTACGGCAGCCATTCGGTCAGGATGACCAGCGCATCGGCGCCATCGATCGCCTCGTAGGGGTCGGCGACGAAGGCCACCCGGTCACCGAAAATCCGCCGGGCATTGGGCTCCGCCTTGGGGTCGTGGGCCCGGACGGAGGCCCCGGCTGCCAGCAGCCCCTCGATGAGCGGCGTGGCCGGGCTCTCCCGCATGTCGTCCGTCCCGGCCTTGAAGGCGAGCCCCCAAACCCCGATGGAGCGGCCGGCGAGGTTTTCGCCGAGGCTCGCGAGCGTGCGCCGGAGCAGCAGCCCCTTCTGATGGGCATTGACCGTCTCGATCGCCTCGAACAGATCCGGTGCCATCCCCGCCTCGCGCGCTGTCGCCACCAACGCCTTCACGTCCTTGGGAAAGCACGACCCGCCGTAGCCGGGCCCCGGGAACAGGAAGGCCCCGCCGATCCGCCGATCCGCCGCCATGCCACGCCGTACCTCCAGCACGTCGGCGCCGACCCGGTCACACAACTCCGCCATCTGGTTCATGAAGGAGATCCGCGCCGCCAGCATCGCGTTCGCCGCGTACTTGGTCAGCTCGGCGGACGGGATGTCCATGAACAGGATCGGGTTCCCGGTCCGCACGTAGGGACTGTACAACTCCAGCATCAGTTCGCGGGCGGAGTCGCTGTCCACACCGACGACGACCCGGTCGGGCTTCATGAAGTCGTTGACCGCTTCGCCCTGCTTGAGGAACTCGGGATTCGAGCACATGGAGAAGGGTTGGTCGGTCAGCTTCCGGATCTCCTCCCGAACGCGTTCCGAGGTCCCCACGGGCACGGTCGACTTGGTGACCACGACCTTCATCTCGTTCAGGTGACTGCCGATCTCGCGCGCAACCGCCAGCACCTGCGAGAGGTCCGCCGAACCGTCCTGCTCGTGCGGTGTGCCAACCGCGATGATCACGATCCTGCCGTGCTTGATGGCGTCATGGATCTCGGTGGTAAAGCGGAGCCGCCCTTCGGCCTGGTTGCCGCGGACCAGCTCCTCGAGCCCGGGCTCGAAGATCGGGATCTCGGCCCGCTTGAGTCGCGCGATCTTGGCGGCGTCCACATCGGCGCAGACGACGTCATTGCCGGTCTCGGCCAGGCAGGCCGCCGTCACCAGACCCACGTAGCCACTGCCGACGACTGTCACTCTCACGCTACTTGACCCGCGCCAGCGCGTTCCGGGTGTCCACGACGAGTTTCGCGTGATCCCGGATGAGCGTGTAATCGATGTTGGTGTGGTCCGTCACGATCATCACGGCGTCGGCGCCGTCCAGCGTCTCCGGAGTGAGCGGGACCGATGCGTAGTCGTGCCCGTCCTCGCTGAACTGGGGCACGTAGGGATCATGGTAGGAGACGACCGCCCCGTGGGCATGCAGCAACCGCATGATGTCGAGCGCCGGACTCTCCCGAAGGTCGTTGATATCCCGCTTGTATGCCACACCCACGACCAGCACCTTCGAGCCTTTCACGGCCCGGCCGGCGTCGTTCATCACTTCGCCCAGCTGCCGCACCCAGAAGAGCGGCATCTCGCTGTTGAGTTCCCCGGCAAGGTCGATGAAACGGGTCTTGTAATTCAGCCCGCGCATCTTCCAGGCGAGGTAGTGCGGGTCGATCGGGATGCAATGCCCGCCAACGCCAGGCCCCGGCAGGAATTTCATGAAGCCGAAGGGCTTCGTGGCCGCTGCCTCGATCACTTCCCAGACGTTCACGCCAAGTTTGTCGCAGACGATCGCCATCTCGTTGACGAGCCCGATGTTGACGCTCCGGAAAGTATTCTCCAGCAACTTGATCAGCTCGGCCGTCTCGATCGACGAAACCGGCACGATCTTCTCGATCGCCGGCTGGTACAGGGCAGCGACAACCCTCGTGCAGTCCGGCGTGATGCCGCCAACCACTTTGGGGGTGTTGCGCGTGTTCCAGACCGGGTTGCCCGGGTCGACACGTTCCGGACTGAAGGCGAGGAAGAAGTCCGTCCCCACCTTGAGGCCCGTGCTCTCGAGCGCCGGCTGCATCACCTCGCGCGTCGTCCCGGGATAGGTGGTACTCTCGAGGATGATCGCCTGTCCCGGCCGCAGCGTCTTCTTGACCGCCTCGGTGGCGGCCACGATGAAGCTGACGTCCGGGTCCTTGAACTTGGACAGTGGCGTCGGCACGCAGATGGAGATCGCATCCGGCTCCGCCAGACGGGACGGGTCGGCGGTCGCCTCGAAGCGGTTCCCCTTCAACATCGACTGGAGCTGGGCGTCGGTGGTGTCCTTGATGTGGGAATGGCCCTGGTTCAGGCCGTCCACCACCTTGGTGTTGATGTCGTAGCCGAGCACCCGGAACCCGGCAGTCACCAGCTCGTACGCCAGCGGCAGGCCGACGTACCCCAGTCCGACAACGCCGAAGTGTGCCTCACGGCGCTCGGCCTTCCTGATCAGGTCATCTGCGAGCGACATCAGTAATCCTCCGAATCCCGGGGGCCGCGCCGGTCAGGCGTAGAACTCCCGGATTGACTGGATGACCCAGTCCTGCTGGGCAGGACTGAGTTCAGGATAGACGGGCAACGACAGCACCTGTGCCGTCGCCGCCTCGGTCACCGGCAAGCTGCCCGGCCGGTAGCCAAGGTGGGCAAAGCAGGGCTGCAAATGCAGGGCCAGCGGATAGTAGACGGCCGAGCCGACGTCCCGGGACTTCAGGTGCGCCTGCAACTCGTCCCGGCGTTCGGCCCGCAGCGTGTACTGGTGGAAGATGTGCTCGTTGGCCGGGTCGGTGGCCGGGGTGATGACCTGGGGCACGCTTGCCAGGCCGGCCTGATAGCCGGTGGCGTGCTTGCGCCGCTCCTCGCTCCATTGCGCCAGGAACGGCAACTTGGCCAACAGGACCGCCGCCTGCAGGGTGTCGATCCGGCTGTTGGTGCCTACCTCATCGTGGAAGTACTGCCGGGTGCCTCCATGGAGCCGCAGCCGCCGCAGCCGTTCGGCCGTCGCATCGTCCTGAGTCACCATCATGCCGGCGTCGCCGTACCCGCCGAGGTTCTTGCTGGGGAAGAACGAGAACGTCCCGACCCAGCCCGGCTCCCCCGCCAGACACCAGGCCCCATCGATCTTCCGGCGGGCCCCGATCGCCTGACAGGCGTCCTCGATGACGGGGAGTCCGTGCCGGGCCGCCAGGGCGAGGATCCGCTCCATCGGCGCCATCTGGCCGAACAGGTGGACCACCACGATCGCTCGCGTCCGGGGCGTGATTGCGGCCTCGATCGCGTCGGGCAGGATGTTGAACGTCCCGGGCTCGATATCCACGAATACCGGGGTGCCCCCAGCGTTGTGAATGGTGCCGGCGGTCGCAAAGAAGGTGAAGGCCGTGGTAATGACCTCATCCCCTCGCTCCAGCCCGAGGACCTTGAGCGGCAGCAACAGGGCGTCGGTCCCGCTGGCGCACCCGATGGCGTGCGTGGTGTGGCAGAGCCCGGCGATGGCCTGCTCCAGCTGACCGACCTCGGGGCCCATGATGAACTGCTGCCGTTCGATCACGGACGTGACCGCCGGCATGACGACGTCCTTGGTCGCCTGGTACTGCGCTACCAGATCCAGCAGCGGGACGCGCACGTCCTCAATCCTTCCTGGAAATACCCTCGCCCGGGCCCGGGCCGGCATCGGCCCCGAGCCACGGGCGAGTGACCCAAACTATTCAAGCGCAGTAACTTACCAACATCACTCGTGGCGGTCAACGGGCGCCAGCACCCCGTGAGTCTCGCGGTAGGTCACCCCACACTGCGGACACCTCCAGTCCCCTTCTGCGCCGGCCAACCGGACCCCACAACGGCACATCCAGCCGACCCGGCTGGCGGGAACCCCGACCATGAGGCCATAGGCGGGGACGTCGCCGGTCACCACCGCGCCGGCGCCGATAAAACAGAACTCACCCAGCCAGTGCCCGCAGACCACCGTGGCGTTTGCCCCGATCGTCGCCCCCCGGCCGACCCGGGTCTTCAGGTACTCAGTCTTCCGGTTCACATGGCTGCGGGGGTTGATGACGTTCGTGAAGACACAGCTGGGTCCGCAGAAGACGTCGTCCTCGAGAGTCACGCCCTCATAGATCGAGACGTTGTTCTGGATCTTCACGTTGTCGCCGATCCGGGTGCCAGGCATCACCACCACGTTCTGGCCCAGACTGCACCGCTGCCCGATCACGGCCCCTGGCATGACATGGCAGAAGTGCCAGATCTTCGTCCCGCTCCCGATCAGGGCACCCTCGTCGACATAGCTGGATTCGTGTACGAAGTAGTCGCTGGTCATGAGTCACCAGTGGTGAAAGGGCCTGACGTCGCCCCGGCAACCGCCCCCCGGGGACCGATGATCTTCACCTCCGGCCATAGCTCCACGCCGAACCGCGCCCGCACCGCGTCCTGGGCCACTCCGATCAGCCGCCGGACGTCCTCCGCCGTCGCGCTGCCGGTGTTGACGAAGTAGTTCGCGTGCATCGGCGAGACCATCGCGCCACCGATGCGGCTCCCCTTGAGCCCCGACGCCTCGATCAGCTGGCCGGCCGTTCTGAGGGCAGGCGCCGGCGGCCCGCCGGGCCACTCCGGATTCTGGAACACGCTGCCGCAGCATGGCTGGTTGAACGGCGTGCCCTGCTGTCGCCACTCAAGCAGCCGTTGGACCTCCTCACGGAGCGCCTCGGGATCGCCCGGCACCAGTTCCACCTCTGCCGCCACGACGACCAGCTCGCCGAGCCCGCTCTGGCGGTACCCGAATGGGATCTCCGCGCGCGGCCGTTCGCTCACCTCTCCGCCCCGATCCACGACGGTGATCCGGGTGACCCGATCGGCCCACTCTCCCCCGTGGCAGCCGGCGTTCATGTAGACGCCGCCTCCGACCGTACCGGGAACGCCTACCATCATGTGAAGGCCGCCCCACCCTGCCTCGGCCGTCTTCCGGGCGGCGAGCGGAGCCGGCAGCCCCGCCCCGAATCGCCAGCGGCCACCAGCCTGATCGATCCCGTCGAGGCCCTTACCCAGGCGGATCACCAGGGCCTCGAGCCCCTCATCCGGCAAGAGCAGGTTCGACCCCAGGCCCAACGGGAAGACCGGGACGCCGGCTTCCGCACTGAGCCGGAGGGCGGCGGCGACCTCCTCGATGGAGCCGGCCAGCAGCACGGTTGCCGGACCGCCGATGCGAAAGGTGGTATAGCGCGCGAGCGTTTCAGCTTCCCGCACTTCCCCAGCGACCACCATCCGGCGAAGCGCGGCGATGAAAGCCGGGTCGCGCGCGGTGGTCACGGCTGCTCGGTGGCCAGGGCCCGCGCCATCTCGTGCCACTCCTGGAGCGAGCGCACCTCGCCCACCCGGCTCCGGAGCGCGATGATCGCGTCACAGGCGGCGGAGGCCGCGGACAGCGTGGTCGTGTAGGGCACGCAATGCTGCAGCGCCGCCCGGCGCAGCGTGTAGTCGTCCTGCTGGGGTAGCTTGCCGAGCGGGGTGTTGATGAGCAGCTGCACCTGCCCCGAGACGATCAGATCCTCGGTATTGGGACGCCCCTCGTGCGCCTTGAGCACCCGCTCGGCCGGCACGCCCCGGGCGCGGAGGTACTTGGCCGTGCCCTCGGTGCCGAGCACCCGGAAGCCCAGTTCGTGAAACCGCCTCGCGATCGGCACCACGGTCGCCTTGTCGTGGTCGTTCACCGTCACGCAGATCGTGCCGGACAGCGGCAGGGCGCCCCCCGCGCTGTCCTGGGCCTTGGCGAAGGCCATGCCGAAGGAATCGGCGATCCCCATGACCTCCCCGGTGGAGCGCATCTCGGGGCCGAGGATCAGGTCCACTCCCGGCAGCTTGTTGAAGGGGAACACCGCCTCCTTCACCGCCACGTACGGGTGCGCCGCCACGTCCTCCAAACCAAGCTCGTCGAGCGTCTTCCCGGCCATGACCGCCGCCGCGAGGCTGGCCAGCGGCACGCCGGTGGTCTTGGAGACGAACGGGACCGTGCGGGAGGCCCGGGGGTTGACCTCGAGCACGTAGACGATCCCGTTCCGGATCGCGTACTGCACGTTGAGTAGACCCACCACCCCCACCCGCGCCGCGAAGGCGCGGGTGTACCGCTTCATCTCCTCGACCTGCTGCTCGGTGATGAGGTAGGGCGGCAGCACGCAGGCCGAGTCGCCGGAGTGAACACCGGCGTCCTCGATGTGCTGCATCACACCGCCGATCACGCACCGCGTCCCGTCGGCGATGGCATCGACGTCGGCCTCGAAGGCATCCTCGAGGAACTGGTCGATCAGCACGGGATGCCCGGGCGCGACCCGGATCGCGTGTCCGAAGAACTCGGTCAGCGACTCGGGGTCATAGACGATCGCCATGGCCCGCCCACCCAGCACGTACGACGGCCGGATCAGCACGGGATAGCCGACGCGGGTGGCCACCGCGATCGCCTCCTCGAGCGAGTGGGCGGTGCCGGCCTTGGGCTGGTGCACCCCCAGCTCCCGGGCGATCGCGTCGAACCGGCCCCGGTCCTCCGCCAGGTCGATCGCCTCCGGCGAGGTGCCGAGGATCTTCACCCCCTCGGCCTCGAGGCCGCGCGCCAGCCGCAGCGGCGTCTGGCCGCCCAGCTGCACGACGACTCCAACCGGCTGCTCGACATGGACGATTTCGAGCACGTCCTCGAGCGTCAGCGGCTCGAAGTAGAGCGTATCCGACATGTCGAAATCGGTGGAGACGGTCTCGGGGTTCGAGTTGACCATCACTGTCTTGTAGCCCAGCTCGCGGAAGGCGAGCGTGGCCCTGACGCAGCAGTAGTCGAATTCGACCCCCTGCCCGATGCGGTTGGGCCCGCTGCCGAGAATCACGACCGTCTTCCGGTCGGAGGCGACGGTTTCGTTCTCCTCGTCGTAACAGGAGTACAGGTAGGGTGTGGACGACGGGAACTCACCGGCGCAGGTGTCCACCGTCTTATAGGTCGGCCGGATGCCCAAGGCCCACCGCCGCCGGCGCATCTCCCTTTCCGACACACCCCGGAGATCGGCGAGTTGCCGGTCGGAGAAGCCCAGCCGCTTCATCTTCCGGATGGCGGCGCGCTCCTCCCGCTCGGTGATGGCCCACTCGGCCCCCCGGTCGGCCCAGAGAACGGCCCAGGTGCGTTCCGCCTCCACCAGTTCGGCCAGCTGGCCGACGAACCAGGGATCGTACATCGTCCGCTCGGCGATCTCCTCGACCGGCATCCCGGCGAGGAGGGCGCGCTTGACCTGGAAGAGCCGTTCGGGGGTCGGGGTTCTGAGCGCACCCCGCAGTGCGTCGAGGCTCCCGTCCGGCAGCCGGTCGTCGCTCGGCAGCGCCCCGACCACCCAGCCCGGCCGGTCGACCTCCAGGCCGCGGAACCCCTTCTGCAGCGCCTCCTTGAAGGTCCGGCCGATCGCCATCACTTCGCCCACCGACTTCATCTGGGTGGTGAGCCGGGGGTCGGCGGCCGGGAACTTCTCGAAGGCAAAGCGCGGGATCTTCACGACGACATAGTCGAGCACCGGCTCGAACGAGGCCGGCGTCGTCCTGGTGATGTCGTTGGGCAACTCGTCCAGCCGGTAGCCGACCGCCACCTTGGTGCCGATCCGGGCGATCGGGAACCCGGTGGCCTTGGAGGCGAGCGCCGACGAACGTGACACCCGTGGGTTCATCTCGATAACCAGCTGCTCGCCGGTCTCAGGATTCACGGCAAACTGGATATTGCAGCCGCCGGCCGCGACGCCGACCTCCCGGATGATCCGGATCGAGGCGTCACGCATGATCTGGTACTCGCGATCGGACAGCGTCATCGCGGGTGCCACCGTGACGGAGTCGCCGGTGTGCACACCCATCGGGTCGATGTTCTCGATTGAGCAGACGATGACGACGTTGTCAGCGCCATCCCGCATCACCTCGAGTTCATACTCCTTCCAGCCGATGATGCTGCGTTCGACCAGGACGCCGCCCACCGGGGAGGCCTCGAGCCCGCGGCGGAGCATCTCCTCGAACTCCTGGCGGTTGAAGGCGATTCCACCGCCGGTGCCGCCAAGCGTGAAGGAGGGGCGGAGGATGGCAGGATAGCCGGTGTCTTCGACCGCCGTGAGCCCCTCCTCAACCGAGCGGACCGTCCGTCCCGGCGGCGTCCGCAGGCCTAGCCGGATCATCGCCTGAGCAAATTCTTCCCGGTCCTCGGCCATCCGGATGGCGCGCTCGCTGGCGCCGATCAGTTCGACCCCGTACCTGGCCAGTACCCCGTTCCGGTGCAGCGCCATCGCCACGTTGAGCGCGGTCTGGCCGCCCATCGTGGGGAGTAACGCGTCCGGCCGCTCGCGGGCGATGATCTTCTCGACCCATTCCGGCGTCACGGGCTCGATATAGGTGCGGTCGGCGAGCTCCGGGTCGGTCATGATCGTCGCCGGGTTGGAGTTCACCAGGATGACCCGGTACCCCTCCTCCTTGAGCGCGCGAACCGCCTGCGTGCCGGAGTAGTCGAACTCGGCGCCCTGGCCGATGACGATCGGCCCGGAGCCGATCAGGAGGATCGAATGGAGGTCAGTCCGTTTCGGCATCGAGCATCTGTTGGAGTGTCTGGTCCAGCGAGAAGCGCGGTGACCACCCGGTCGCCGCGCGGAGCTTCGCCGCATCGCCCACAAGATGCGGGATGTCCACCGCCCGCGCGAGGGCGCCATCGGGCTCGGGCCGGACCTGATGCCCGGCGAGCGCCGCGATCCGCTCGAACAACGCCCCCAGCCGGTAGCCCTGTCCACCCGCGATGTTGTAGATCTCGCCCGGCAGGCCGCGTTCCAGCAACGCGAGATAGGCCCCGGCCACGTCCCGCACGTCGAGCAGGTCGCGGACCGGGTCGAGGTTGCCGGTCTTCACCCCATGGGTGCCGGCCCGCCCGGCCGCGCCAATCCGCTCGACGAAGGCCGGCACGACGAACCGGGTGGACTGGCCCGGCCCGGTGTGCGGGAACGGCCGCGCCACGACGACCCTGAGCCCGGTCCGGCGCCACGCCTCCAGCGCAGCCACCTCCCCCGCCGCCTTGCTCGCGGCATAGGGCGAGAGCGGCGCCACCTGATCTGCCTCGGTGCGGAGCCCGGGCGCACCGCACCCGTAGACCTCGGCGGTGGAGACCACCAGCACCACCGGGTCGACACCCTCCCGCCGACGACGCCCAGCCAACTCCTCGAGCAGGCGCACGGTCCCGAGCGCGTTCACCTGCCACGCTCGGAGCGGGTCGCCGAGCGAATCGGCGACCGAGGCGATTCCGGCGAGGTGCACCACCGCGTCCCGCGCTTCGGCCGCACAGCTCGCCACCGAGACCGGGTCTTCCAGGTCGAGTGGCAGCCAGCGCACCCGCGCCCGGTCCTCATCCGTCAGAATCGCGGCCGGGGATTCGCGGCCGGCAGCGGCCACCACGTCATGGCCCGACGCGACCAGCCCGCGGAGCAGCCAGCTCCCGACGAAACCGTTGGCGCCGGTGACGAGAATGTTCACCGGCTGCCCAGCCGAGCCAGGTCGGCGTCAACCATCATGGCCACCAAGTCGCGGAAAGCGACCTTCGGCTCCCACCCCAGCGCCTGCTGTGCCAGCGATGGGTCGGCCTGCAGCACGTCCACTTCGGCCGGGCGGCTGAAGGCGGGATCGGTGACCACGTGCTTCCGCCAGTCGAGCCCGACGCGCCCGAAGGCCACTTCCACCAGGTCCTGGACGCTGTGGGTGACCCCGGTGCCGATGACCACGTCCTGCGGTTGCGGTTGTTGCAGCATTCGCCACATCGCATCCACATAGTCGCCAGCGTAGCCCCAATCCCGCCTCGCCGCGAGGTTGCCGAGCCGGAGCTCCGTGGCCAGACCAAGCTTGATGCGCGCCACACCGTCAGAAACCTTCCGGGTCACGAACTCGATCCCGCGCCGAGGCGATTCGTGGTTGAACAGAATCCCGCTCACGGCGTACATCCCGTACGACTCCCGGTAGTTCACGGTGATCCAGTGCCCGTAGACCTTCGCGACACCGTAGGGGGAGCGGGGGTAGAACGGCGTCTGCTCGTTCTGCGGAGTCTCGCGCACCTTACCGAACATCTCGGAGGAGCTGGCCTGGTAGAATCTCGCCGTCGGGTGGGCCAGCCGCACCGCCTCGAGAATGCGGGTGACGCCCAGCGCGGTGAACTCGCCGGTCAGGACCGGCTGTGCAAAGGACGTCGGCACATAGGACTGCGCCCCAAGGTTGTAGACCTCGTCCGGCCGCACCTCCTGAACGGCCATGGTCAGGGAGTGCTGATCGAGCAGGTCGGCGGGCACGAGGCGGATCCGGTCGAGCAGATGCTCGACCCGCTCGTAGCTGTGGTGGCTGGTCCGCCGGACCACCCCGACAACCTCGTATCCCTTAGCCAGGAGAAACTCGGCGAGGTAGGACCCATCCTGGCCCGTGATTCCGGTGATCATGGCGCGCGGCATCAGACCCTCCCTCTCAAGACCAGGACTCGAGGTTACCAACCAGTTGCATCATGACAATGCGCCGCTTA
>Ga0315273_10008654_pt1 | contig 12857 bp, 8 predicted proteins | sample YL17G02_0_MG_FD_205753 | JGI IMG/M metagenome (GOLD analysis project Ga0315273, IMG submission 205753) | Sediment microbial communities from Yellowstone Lake, YNP, Wyoming, USA - YL17G02_0 | ecosystem: Environmental > Aquatic > Freshwater > Lake > Sediment | place: USA: Wyoming | collected...
AGCGCAGTCAGGCCCAGCAAGATAGCGAGAATCGCTGCCCAGTAAAGGCTCCGGCTTTGGCCCGGCGGTTGTCCATCCTGTTGATCAGACATGTTTATGGGTAACCAGGCACCTAGAGCATGAGAAGTCTGAGGTCCTCAAGCTGGCTCCCCAGGAAGCGGGTGAACCGGGCTGCGGTTGCGCCATCAATCACCCGGTGATCGTAGGAGACGGAAAGCGGCAACATCAGCCGCGGTTCAAACGACTTGCCGTTCCATATCGCCTGCATGCGCGAACGCGATACTCCCATGACTGCGACTTCAGGTGCATTGATAATCGGCGTGAATCCCGTGCCGCCAATTCCGCCCAGGCTGGAAATGGAAAAGCATCCGCCCTGGATGTCCTGGAGCTTGAGCTTCTGTTCCCTGGCGCGGACGCTGACCTCGGCAAGTTCTTTGGCCAGCTCCATGATGCTCTTGCGATTGCACTCCCGCAGAACGGGAACTACCAATCCCTCGGAAGTATCCACTGCAATGCCAATATTGAAGTAGCTTTTCAGGATCAGGTTCTTGCCCGATGTATCAAGCGACGCATTGAACTGTGGAAATTTTTTCAGTGCTGCGACACTGGCTTTGATCAAAAACACCAGTGGAGTCAGCCTGAAACCCTGTTTTTCGGCATCCGCACTATGAGCCTTGCGAAACGCCTCCATGTCGGTGATGTCCACCTCGTCATGCTGGGTCACGTGGGGAATGCTTATCCAGTTGCGGTGCAGGTACCCCGCGGATAACTTCTGAATACGGCTCAGGGGCTGCTCACTGATTTCACCAAATTGTGAGAAATCCACCTTGGGTGGTGGAGGCAGTTCAAAACCGGCCGGGCTGGATCGCTCCACCGGTGGACGTGTCATGACGGATTTTACGAATGAAGTGACATCTTCTTTCAGAATACGGCCACTGCCGCCCGTGCCTTTGACTTGCTTCAGGTCTGCGCCCAGTTCGCGCGCAAACTGCCGGACTGAGGGGCTCGCATAGGGCACCAGGGACGGGTCCACCGCCGCATAGCCTTGTGCAATCAACTGGAAAGCAAGTGCCGATGGATTAGCAGGAGCAACCTCGGGGGAGGCTTCGTTCACAACGGATTCCGTTACCGGCAGGGGCCTGGGTTGTGGCCCCGGTTCCGGCCCGGACTGCGACCCAGATTGCAGCACGGGCTGCTGCTGGGCTGGCACCGGGGCGGACGATTCATGCTGAGCGTCGACTTCAAGCAGCGCCACCACGTCACCCGCGGATACCTTGTCATTCAGTTTCAGCCTCATTTCGCGAATTACGCCAGCCTGTGGACTGGGTACTTCCATGGTGGCCTTGTCGCTCTCGAGCGTCACCAGGGAGTCTTCGGCCTTTACCCGATCTCCGGCAGACACCAGCACCTCGATCACCGGGATATTGGTGAAGTCCCCGATATCCGGAACCTTGATTTCAATCATGGTGCTCAGTTTTGGCATTGGGCTCACTGTTGGATCCGCATCATCAGGCCATTTGCCCTCAGGCGTTCGCCGGATTGATCTTGCCAGGATCAATTCCCAGCTTGCTGCGTGCCGCCAACAATTCGCCTTGCCCGACCGCGCCCTGCCGGTAAAGGGCGTATAAAGCTGCATAAGCGATATTGAAGCGGTCAACCTCAAAGAACCTGCGCAATTTCTCCCGTGTGTCCGAGCGTCCGAAACCATCTGTGCCAAGAACGATGTAGTCCGACTCCTGCAGGAAACCGCGCACCTGGTCGGCAAATCCCCGAACATAGTCCGACGCGGCGACAACCGGCCCCTTGCGCCCTGTAAAACATTGCGTAATCCAGGGTATGCGGGGTTCCTTTTCCGGGTTAAGCCGGTTCCAACGGGCGCATGCCACTCCGTTCCTGCGCAGTTCCGTGAAACTCGTCGCACTCCAGATGTCGGCCACCACGCCAAAATCCTGCTCCAGGATGTTGGCAGCGGCTATGGCTTCCCGCAGGATGGCGCCGGAACCCATCAACTGCACTCTGCGCGCTCCTTCCGGACCCGGGCTCAGGAGGTAAAGGCCTTTGCGGATTCCTTCTTCGGCACCGGCCGGCATGTCCGGATGGGTGTAATTCTCGTTCATGACCGTCATGTAGTAATAAACGTCTTCTTTTTCCTGATACATGCGCCGCAGACCGTCCTGCACAATCACCGCCACTTCGTATGCAAACGTGGGGTCATAGGAGATGCAATTGGGCACCATGCCGGACATCATGTGACTGTTGCCATCCTCGTGCTGCAGACCCTCGCCGTTCAGAGTGGTGCGGCCGGCAGTACCACCGATGAGGAAGCCTTTGGCCCGCATGTCACCCGCTGCCCAGGCAAGGTCACCAATGCGCTGAAAACCAAACATTGAATAGAAAATGAAGAATGGAATCATGGGTACGCCGTTGCTGGCATAGCTGGTTGCCGCGGCAATCCAGGACGACATGGCCCCGGCCTCGGTGATTCCCTCTTGCAGAATCTGCCCCTTCTTGTCCTCCTTGTAGAACATCAACTGGTCAGAATCCACCGGCGTGTAGAGTTGGCCCACTGAGGAGTAGATTCCCAGCTGCCGGAACATGCCCTCCATGCCAAAAGTCCGTGCTTCATCGGCAACGATGGGGACAATGTGAGAGGACAGTTTCTGATCCCGCAGCAAAATAGCCAGCGTGCGGACGAAAACCATGGTGCTGCTGATTTCGCGGTCACCGGTCGTTTTGAGCAAGGACTCAAAAGCCTCCAGCCCGGGAATTTCCAATGCCTGGAATTCAGATCGGCGCTGGGGCAAAAACCCGCCCAATTGCTTGCGGCGCTCCAGCAGGTACTGAACTTCCGGGCTGTCAACTCCCGGATGGTAATAAGGGATATTCTCAATTTCTTCATCTGAAATCGGGACATTGAAACGGTCGCGGAACTGGCGGATGGAATCGACATCCATTTTTTTCTGCTGGTGGGTTATGTTCTGGGCTTCGCCGGCGCCACCCATTCCATAACCTTTGACCGTCTTTGCCAGGATGACAATGGGCCTTTCCCTGGGCTTGATAGCCTCATGGTAAGCCGCATAAATCTTGTGCGGATCATGTCCGCCGCGGTTCAGGCGCCAGATGTCATCATTCGACATGCTCGCAACCATCTCCAGCAGTTCCGGGTACTTCCCGAAAAAATGTTCCCGCGTGTATGCGCCGCCCTTGGCCTTGTAATTCTGGTAATCGCCATCGAGGGCTTCTTCCATGCGTTTGCGCAGCAGGCCATCTTTGTCCTTGGCAAACAAGGGATCCCAATAAGCTCCCCAAATGACTTTCAATACACTCCATCCGGCCCCGCGGAACACGCTTTCCAGTTCCTGGATGATTTTGCCGTTGCCACGCACCGGGCCGTCAAGGCGCTGCAGGTTGCAGTTGACGACAAATATGAGGTTGTTCAGTTTTTCCCGGCCAGCCAGTGAAATTGCGCCCAAAGATTCCGGCTCATCGGTTTCACCGTCACCGAGAAAACACCACACACGCCGGTCCGAAGTATCAGCAATCCCGCGGTTGTGCAGGTACTTGAGAAAACGCGCCTGGTAGATTGCCATGATCGGTCCGAGGCCCATGGACACCGTGGGTAATTGCCAGTAATTCGGCATCAGCCACGGATGCGGGTAAGAGCTTAGGCCCTTGCCTTCCGATTCCTCGCGGAATTTATCCAGCTGCTCAGCACTTATCTGGCCTTCGAGGAACGACCGGGCGTAAATACCGGGTGAGGAATGCCCCTGGATATACAGCAGATCGCCGCCGCCGGGATGATCCGGCCCACGGAAAAAATGATTAAAACCGACGTCGTACAGCGTGGCCGCTGAAGCAAAACTTGCAATATGTCCACCCAGTTCACCTCCCCTCTTGCTGGCGCGAAGCACGGTGGCCATCGCGTTCCATCGAATCAGGGACCGGATCTTGTACTCCATCTCGGCATTGCCGGGAGTGTGCTTTTCCATATGCGGCGGGATGGTGTTGATATACGCGGTAGTGGCATCGTAAGGCAGGTAGCCGCCGGATCGCCGGGTGAAATCCACCAGCTTTTCCAACAGGTAGTGGGCACGGTCAGGCCCTTCACGGCCGATAACAGCCTGCAGTGATTCCAGCCACTCCTGTGTTTCCAGAGGGTCGCTGTCGTGACGAAGCTTGTCGAATTCCAGGTTCACGCCGGGGCTCCCATTCAAGTGCTTCCACTCTTGGCGCACTTTTCGTGGATCTGGGCTTCGACCACTACTATGGCGGTCATGTTAACAATCCGGCGCGCAGTCGCCGATGGAGTCAACACGTGTGCTGGAAGGCCAACTCCGAGCAGCATCGGCCCCACCGTGACTCCGTTACTGATGGCCCGTGCCAGGTTGTAGGCAATGTGGGCGGAATCAAGGTTTGGCATCACCAGGAGATTGGCTGGACCCTTCAAGGCGCTGTTGGGAAAAACACTCTTGCGGTACGACTCATCCAGCGCCATGTCAGCCGTCATCTCGCCTTCTACTTCCAGACCCGGGGAACGCTCGCGCAACAGGGCGAGGGCCAGTTTCATCTTCTTCGCGCTATCATCCCGGTGACTGCCAAAGGCTGAATGTGACAACAGCGCAACCCGTGGGCGAATGCCGAACATAAGGATCTTTTCAGCCGCCATGAGCGTGATTTCAACAATCTCTTCAGCTGTCGGGTTCGCATTTACGTGTGTATCACAGACGAAATACGCGCCGTCATCCGTGCTGAGCACGCTGAGCGAACCCGCGACTTTCGCGGTCGGAAGCAGGCCAATCACATCGAGCACATTATCCAGGTCCACCCGGTAACTGCCGACCATTCCCGTGATCATCGCATCAACCTCCCCGCGCTTGAGCATCAAAGCAGCAATAACGCTGGTGCGAGTGCGCACCGTGGCTTTAGCGGCATCCGGGGAAATTCCCCGGCGCTCCATCAGGGCGTGGTAGGTAGTCCAATAATCCCAAAACCGGGGATCTGAGTCGGGGTTGACGAGTTCAAAGTCCGCTCCAGGGCGCATGCGCAGCCCAAGTTTTTCGATACGGCTCTGAACCACCGCTGGCCGGCCAATCAAAACGGGAAACGCGAGGCGGCTGTCGATCACGGACTGCACACCGCGCAGGATGATTTCGTGCTCGCCGTCGGCGTATACAACCCGTTTCGGAGCAGCTCGTGCAGCGTCAAAAACAGGCTTCATCAGCAAACCCGTGCGGTACACAAACTGCTCGAGTTTTTCCCGATAGCCGGCCATATCCTGGATAGGCCGGGTGGCAACGCCGCTGTCCATTGCCGCCTGGGCCACGGCCGGAGCTAACTGCACCAGCAGGCGCGGATCAAATGGCTTGGGGATGATGTAGTCCGGCCCGAATTGCAGCGGCTCAGGGTTATGACCCGTCTGTTGCACTTCCATGCGCGTGAGTTCTGCCAGGGCCTTGACGCAGGCCATTTTCATCTCGTCATTGATCAACGTTGCGCCGACATCCAGCGCGCCGCGAAAAATGTAGGGGAAACACAGGACATTGTTCACCTGGTTTGGATAATCAGACCGGCCGGTGGCGATGATGGCGTCCGGGCTTGCCTCGCGTGCATCCTCGGGCATGATTTCGGGATCGGGATTGGCCAGTGCAAGGATGATGGGCCGGCGTGCCATGGTGGTCACCATTTGCTTGCTCAGGACCCCCTTTGCGGAAACGCCAAGAAAAATGTCTGCGCCATGAATGGCTTGTTCCAGCGTGCGCATTTGGGTGTCAATGGCATATCCCGCCTTGCGTGCATCCATGTACTCATCCCGCCCGGTGAAAATGACACCCAGCCGGTCAATGACCACGATGTGGTCTTTCTTCACACCCAGTTTTACCAGCAAATCAAGACAGGCCATGCCCGCTGCACCCGCTCCGGATGCCACCAGGCGTACTTCACTGATTGATTTGCCGACAATTTGCAGGGCATTCAGCACCGCTGCGGCGGTGATAATGGCAGTTCCATGCTGGTCGTCATGAAACACCGGAATACCCATGCGCTGCTTTAATTGGGCCTCGACTGAAAAGCATTCCGGCGCCTTGATGTCCTCAAGGTTGATACCGCCGAACGTCGGCTCAAGGGAGGCAATGATATCGACCAGCTTGTCCGGATCCTGCTCGGAGATTTCAATGTCAAAAACGTCGATATCGGCAAATTTCTTGAATAGCACGGCTTTGCCTTCCATCACCGGCTTCGCGGCCAGCGGGCCGATATTGCCCAGGCCAAGCACAGCAGTACCATTGGTAATGACTGCCACCAGGTTACCACGCGCCGTGACTTCGCTTACCGCCAAAGGATCCGCGTGGATCAACTCGCTGGCTGCAGCAACACCCGGGGAATACGCCAGCGCCAGGTCCTGCTGGGTAGTGAGGGCTTTGGTCGGCGTAATTTTTATTTTCCCCGGCTTGGGAAACCGGTGGTAGTGAAGTGCGTTTTCCTTTTGATTGTCGTTCACGGGATCACCCCCCAAAGCCGGCAGGAAGCCGGCAGGAAGCCGGCTCCCAGAAAAAATGATACCCGGTCCAACCCAGGGACTTCGCGCAGACCAGCAGACCCTGATCAGGCTGCTTCAAAAGACTCTTCGTATTGACCCATGGCAGCAAGGCCATTCATGCGTGCACGATGCGCCAGTTTTTTCTGCGCAGCGGCTACGTTTGCTGCCGGGTTCTCACCCCAAACTTTCAGGGAAGGCGCCTGCAAGGCACGACCGTAGGAAAAGGTCAAAGGCCATGGGAAGTCAGCCAGCTGGTTCATGGCATTCAGGTGCGCTGTGGCTTCTTCATCCGTTTGCCCGCCGGACAGGAATACCACCCCTCCCAGTGCTGCCGGCACGGAATTCAACAGGCACTGAACGGTAGCTTCTGCAACCTCCTGCACACTGGCGCGATGTGTCGCTTCGCTCCCTGAAATCACCATGCTGGCCTTGAGAATCGTGCCTTCAAGCAGAACGTTTTGTTCGTATAACTGGTTGAACAATGCTCGCAGCGTGGCTTCGGTCACTTCAAATGATTCATCCAGGCTGTGCGCGCCATCCATCAATACTTCTGGTTCAACGATCGGCACAATGTCCGCTTCCTGGCACAGTGCGGCATAGCGGGCCAGGGCGTGTGCATTTGCATCGACACAGGAGGTAGTGGGGATGTTTTCCCCGATGGTGATGACTGCGCGCCACTTGGCAAATCGTGCGCCCAGTGCCCGGTACTCTTCGAGCCGCTGGCGCAAACCGTCCAGCCCTTCGGTAATTTTCTCGCCCGGGTGGCCGGCAAAGGGATGGGCGCCCAAATCCACCTTGATACCCGGGATGATTCCGGCGTCCTGCATGACCTTCACGAATGAAACACCGTTCCGCGTGGATTGACGAATGGTTTCGTCATAAAGAATCGCGCCGCTGATGTGCTTGCCCAGGTGGGCTGTTGTGAGCAGCATTTCCCGGTAAGCACGCCGGTTTTCTTCGGTGGATTCGATATTGATTGCCTTGAACCGCTTGGCGATGGTACCTGCGCTCTCATCAATGGCAAGAATCCCCTTGCCTTCAGCTACCATTGCCTCGGCGATCGACACCAACTCCATTTCATTCATGACTACTGACTCCTAAAAGAGAATTTGCAACGCCCACAGTGGGCATACCGTTTGGGTCGGACAGGTATTTTACCGTTTAGTTGTGGCCGAGACCATGCACCCGTTTATTCCGTACCCATTCATTCCGGGCCGAGTTCGACAAAACGCAGGGCATTGGTACCCCCCTGGTTGCCGGTCTTGTCGCCCATGGTCACGATAACCCGGTCGCCGGCCTTGATAAGGCCTTTTTGTTTGAGCAGTTTCAGCAACTCCTCGACAATCAGGTTCAGGTCGTCTCCCTGGGGTTGATGGGCGACTGGATACACATCACGGTACATGGCCATGCGGCGGCGGCTGGCAACATTCGGCGACAGCGCAAATATCGGTACCGATGACTGGACCCGGGAAAGCCACTGGGCCGTCGAACCGGATTCCGTCAATGCGACGATGGCCTGAACGGAAACATTCTTCGCCATGTACATCGCCGCCATGGCGATTGCCTGGTCGATTTTCTGAAAGCGGACGGTTAAAGGTGCGCTCACACCCTCCCGGTCAAAATGACGCTCGGCCCCAAGACAGATGCGGTGCATCGCTTCAATGACTTTTGTCGGGTGCTTTCCCATCGCGGTCTCGGCCGAAAGCATTACCCCGTCCGAGCCATCCATTACGGCATTGGCGACGTCGAGCACTTCAGCACGGGTCGGGATCGGATTCTCGATCATGGACTGCATCATTTGCGTGGCCGTAACGACGATACGGTTGTGCTTCAACGCAGTATGGATGATGCGCTTTTGCAAGCCTGGCAGTTCAGCGTCACCGATTTCCACACCGAGATCGCCTCGAGCAACCAATATGGCATCCGATACGTCACAAATTTCTTCCAGGTTTTCGATGGCCTCAATGCGCTCAATCTTTGCCATTAATGCAGCCCGGCCACCCGCTTTGTGCAGCAGCTCACGGGCTCGCACCATGTCACCGGCGCTGGCAGGGAACGAGACTGCCAGGTAATCGGCGTCGAGATCGGCCGCCAACTGGATGTGTGGCAAGTCATGCTCGACTATGCCGGAAATAGACAATCCTCCGCCCTGCAGGTTAATTCCCTTCCGGTTGGCAAGCTTGCCGCCATTTTCCACCTCACAAACGATCTTGCGGCCCTTAACCGCGATAACCCGCATCGAAATCAGGCCGTCATCCAGCAACAGGAGGTTCCCTGCCTTAACATCATCCGGCAGGCCGGCGTAGCTCACTCCGACCCTGTGGTTGTCACCGGGCGTGGTGAAATCCTCTGCATCGAGTATGAATTGATGACCCGATTCCAGCATCGTGCTGTCACCGGCGAAGTGCTCAATGCGAATCTTCGGTCCTTGCAAATCAAACAGGAGCGCGACTTCGCGTTCCAGCTCTGCAGCCACCTCACGCACCATTCGCGCCCGCTCGATTTGCTTCGCGGCGGGACCGTGAGACATGTTCAGTCGCAATACATCAGCGCCTGCCTTGATCACGCCGTAAAGTTCTTCCCGCGTGTCAGTAGCTGGACCGAGCGTTGCAATGATCTTGGTGCGGCGAATCTTGATAGGTCTGCTGGTGTCAATCTGCATATGGTCCAGTCCACGTTCTCTATGGTGTTGCGCGCGTCTTTACCCCGCCCGCGAGCGTGACAGAATATACTTATTGCATCTCAATTGCTTGGGCCCTGCAGGTGATGAAGTGAACCAGCCAGATTGGCAGTCCCTGCTGCGAACAGGAATCGCTGAAATCGGCCGCCAGCAAGGCGAGGAAGCACGACTGCACCTCGCCGAAGCATACCGCATGGCGCCGGCGGAACGTGACGTACGTTACTGGTTGGCGAATGCGTTGCGACTGTGTGCACAGCCGGTCGCTGCCGAGCACATGTTCCGGCAACTGGCAACTGAATTTCCGCAGGATGTGGATATTGCTTTCGCACTGGCCTTCCTGCTGCGCGCTGAGGGCCGTCCTGCCGAGGCTTCCGGGGTGCTGGTCCAAATGGCTCATGCCCATGAAGGAGACCTGGCGACTTTGCTGAAAGTGGCCGGGTTCCTGCGTGACAGCGATCAGTACAACGACGCCATCAGCGTGATGCACATGGCCTTGGACAAGGCGCCGGACGATGCCAGCCTGCACCTGAAACTGGCGCGGCTTTACCAGGCCGTGGGGCAGTTCGACGCTGCTCTCGGCCTGCTGCGCAAGGCCGTGAGAATTGACCCTCGCCTGGGTACGGCCTGGCTGCTGTTGGCACACCTGCAGCGGTTTTCTGACGACACATCGTCCGACTGGCAACTGATTGAGCAAGCGGCGCAACAGCCCCTGGGTGACGAGGCCGATATGTGCCTGGCCTTTGCTCGCGGTAAAGGCCTGGATGACATGGGCCGATGGCAATCCGCGTGGAAGGAAATCTGCAGGGGAAATCAATTAAGAAACACCGCGCAACCATGGGACACACTGGCGTGGAAGCAACAACTGGCCAGGTCATTGCAAGTCGCCAGTCCATCCCCGGCACCCGGGAAGAACAGCGGCCGCCACCCGGTATTCATCATGGGTATGTTACGTTCTGGCACAACAGTGCTTGAGCAAATGCTGGATCGTCATCCGGGAATTACCGCCCGGGGTGAACTTAATTTCCTCGCGCACCTGGCGAAGGAAGGCCCGGAAACCATGCCGCCCGATGAAACGGCTCGGATTGCCCGGAACAAGCAGGCACTCGGCAATGAATTGTGGACACGTTTACGGCTGGATGGACCGCAACAACAGCGGTATGTCGACAAGAATCCCTTGAATTTCCGCTTTATCGGTTTTCTGCTGCGCATCTTGCCCGAAGCAAGAATCATCCATGTCACCCGGGACGGCCGTGACAGTTGCTTGTCTTGTTTCTTCCAGTTGTTGCAGCATCCCGATGCGGGCTTTTCCAACAGCCTGGATGACTTGCTGGATTACTATCGTGGCTATCGGCAAGTAATGGACAGGTGGTGCCGGCTTGCAGGGGACCGCATTCACACCGTGTCGTACGACGACCTGGTGCGCGAAACACGTCCAACCCTGGAAGGCGTGCTGGATTTCCTCGGTCTTGGCTGGGATGCAGCGATGGAAAATGACCGTGCAGACACGCGGCCGGTCAGGACTGCGAGCAGTTGGCAGGCCCGCCAGCCGCTGCACCAGCGCTCATTGTCACGCTGGCAAAACTACTACGCCATGGCGCCGGGCTTTTTTGATGCAATAGCCGAAGTTGACCAGGCCACGGGAGCGAGCTAGGGAGCCTCTTATTGCCCGGCTTTGTGCGGATACAGGCCAAACACCTTGCTTACCGTAAAGTCTATGGTCTGCTTTAGCTCTTGCGCCTTCTTGTCGCTCAACGTGACCACCCCTACACCCTGCCAGGCAATGCGGTCACCTGCATTGTCGACCAGGTCAATAAATGCGGACACATCCTGGGTAACCGTCGCCCTTGATTCAGTGCCCATTCCCACCCCTGGCCCGTAATAACGGCCATAGTACCCGCCCATCATGTAGGGTGCTGTGTAGGTAGTTACCCTGACCTTCGAATCGAATCGCGAAGTCACGTTGATCAGCAAATCCGGATCCTTGGCAAGTGTATAGCCGCGGGCATCCATTTGCTGGCTGATGGCGGCCCGGAACAGCTGCCCGTAAATCGGTGAGTTGTAACCTTCTTCAATCCCCATGGGTTGAAAAAAACCATACGTCTTGTAGTGGGTGAAATCCGCCGTTGGACTCGCGTCAGAGCGTACCGTGACGCCCGAAGAACAGGCAGCGAGGAGCAATGCGGCAAGGAACCCTGCCAGGGAGCCTCTGACCAACTTATGCACGGGCGCGACGAATCTTTGCGGGAGAAGGTGAGACCGGGAACCGGTCGAGAGGCTGGCCTGGGCCATGCTCCGGTCCGGCTCTGGCGAGTGCGGTTTGGTCATTCCAAATAAGCGAGCCGGAGCGGGGCGGAGCGCCCGCAAAGGCCCGTCCCATCCGGGTTTCGTCGCAAAAGCGGCACCCCGCACGTTGGCTCGCACGGAGCGCGCCTTGGCCGTAGCGGTGCTACTGTCTCGCGGCGCGCTCCGCACGATCTGCGGCTTTTGCGGCAGAAACGCGCTCCGCGCATAATTGGTCAGAGGCTCCCTAAGTGAAGTTTTCATCCGGATTGCTTCACGGCTATCGGGAATTGCGTGAAAATTTCCGCGACTGTCTTGATCACCGCATCACGCACCTGTGACTGCATTTTTTCTGTCAGCACAAAGGTAGCAACACCCTGCCAGACCATCTTGTGCTGCTGGGAATCCACGAGATCGATGTAAACGTAAGCCTGGGTGTACTGGCTTACTGTAGTTTGTGTGCCCCCGCCATAGTACATGGGGGCGCCCCAGTAGCCGCCGCGGCGGGCTCCGCCGTAATAACCGCCGTAGAGGTAGGGATCCTGATAGGTGTTCACCCGTATCTTGTCATCCTTAGAAACGGTTACGTTGACCTGTAGCTGGGGTGAATCCGTCAGGCTGAAACCGCGTGAATTCAGCTGTGCACTCACCGCATCGCGAAAATGCTGACCAAGTAAACCGGAGTATCCCTCCTGCTCGACGCCCAGTTTGCTGAAAAAATTATATGTGCTGAACTGCGCCAGGTTCACATTGGGATTGGAATCGGATCGCACTTTGACGGTCGGCGCACAGCCCAACAGGAAGAGTCCGCAGATTATGCCGGGGAGCAAAGCTTTGCTCGGCTTGGTAAGTCGTTTATACATGGTTCATCTCCTGGAATGGCCGAGTTATTCAGAGCTTCCCTAAATGACAAAACGATCCTGCAAGGCCGCAACTGCCGGTAGTGTCTTGCCTTCTATGAACTCCAGGAACGCGCCCCCACCCGTAGAAACGTAGCTGATTTCGTCACTGACGCCAAATTGTTCGATGGCCTCCAGGGTCTCCCCGCCGCCTGCGATACTGAATGCCCTGGACCGGCCGATAGCCTCAGCCACGGCCCGCGTACCGGCCGAAAAACTGCTGAATTCGAAAACGCCAACTGGTCCATTCCAAACGATGGTCCCTGCAGCGGCGATGGCCTGGGAGTACTCAATGATGGTCATCGGACCGATGTCCAGGATCATTTCGTCCCTTCTGACCTCACCTACATGGCGAATCACTGGCACCGCATCCGCAGAAAACGATTTGGCCACCACCACGTCCTTGGGGATGGGAATGCTTCCACCGTGTTCATGGGCCTGGCGGATCAAACCCTGCGCTGCA
>Ga0315273_10008655_pt1 | contig 12857 bp, 10 predicted proteins | sample YL17G02_0_MG_FD_205753 | JGI IMG/M metagenome (GOLD analysis project Ga0315273, IMG submission 205753) | Sediment microbial communities from Yellowstone Lake, YNP, Wyoming, USA - YL17G02_0 | ecosystem: Environmental > Aquatic > Freshwater > Lake > Sediment | place: USA: Wyoming | collected...
TCTGCATATAGTATATTAATTTCTAAGATTTAAATCTAAGTTTTTTGGGGTGTTGCGCAAAAGGTTACGGTATGAAATTAATGACACTTTTTGGAGGGGATCGGGAATGGGAACTGAAGCAACTATTATATGACTATCTAAATTTATGTTTGGTGATTTACCCTGCATCCCATCCCTCTCCACAACACGTTTGAGTTCGGGGCACCCCACAAGTAAAAGTGCATGCCACTCTCAACTATCTATAAATTCTGCCCAACAAGCATCAGATCGCCTCTTTCAATAAAATGGGATGGATTTTAACCCTTAACTTTATTGAAACTAGGTCTTTGAAACGATGTATGGAATCTTCAATCATCCCGAATGATTCAGCAAATGTCTTCTGGCTTCAGTTTTTAAATGTTCAGATTTTTCTGGCATCTTTCTAATAGTTGTAACTACCTCTTGAGCAAAACGGCGAAACAGGTCTTCATCTTTCTCAACAATTTTTTTCGCCGCATATGGAAGTTTATTCTGCAAAACCCCTTTTGAAAACCGCATTAAATCCATCACGTTTACGATACCTCTTCCGTCTCTAAACTCCTCAGAAAATGGCGATTGATCATATTCTGAATTATCATAACCAAGAAGCGCTCGTATCGAAATCGTTCGTAAAATACAAGCATAGCACCGACCACACATTTTTATTTTATCCCCTCGGGGTTGCTGACTAAAACAGGAATGACTTTCTTTGACGGCTATATCGAAATTATTTTTCAGATTACGTTGAGCGATCTCCAAAACTTCCTTTTTTGTTTTATTGATATGAGGCGTTTTAATATGGATATCCTCTTCGTAAATATCCGTTAATAATTCCTGCATCGACAGAACAAAATCCGGGTTCATTGTTCGAGTGGGTTGTGATCCTTCGAATAATGGTGGATTATACATCATCAGCCCATTTTCCCCAGAAATTAACGTATTTGATTTATTCAGATGAAGATGAATCGATGATAATCCGAGAAAGATGAGACCCCTTGAATTTGATATGCCGGTGTCTGGAGGCAATTTGGTTTTATTCCCACTTGGAATGAATGTGATTTTTTCAACTTTTCGTCCAGGGAATAATTCCATTAATTTATCGATATGCGATCCCGTAAATCGTGATTTTACAACATGAACTAATGTTGCTTCCTCATATTCTGTCGCAGCTGCAACACTATCTAACCCTTCAGAAAAAAGGAGTATCTCTCGCTCATCTTCAAACAATTTCTTTTGGATCTGAGTTTGTGGTTTGGGTTTAGTTTCAAGAATAAAATTAAGATCAAAATCTCTCCGATAAAGGGACCATAACATTTTATTGAGTTGCTCTTTTTCATTATCCCAAAATGGTTTATCGTATGTGGGAATTTCAATTGAGGGCAATTCACGCTTTGTGTAAACTTTTTTACGGTCAATAAAATTGAAATAAAGAATAATCCGGACGAGATCATCTAATCTTGCTGGTAATTTGTCTCGAATTGGATCATTCCTGTTTTGTGATTTAAAAAAACCATTGATTTGGTCGCTATTGATACTTAGTTTGTATTGTTCGACTAATTGTCTATCGATTCTATCGATTTTCATGATCTCCTCTGAAAATTTCGTCAATGATTTTTTTAACTTCTTTTTGATGCGTTGCTATTGAGTATGATTCAGCAAGACTTTTTTCGGACAACTCTTTACTGACTTTTTTCACCGTTTGCTTCAATTGTTTCAGAATTTCCTGCTTTATTGCCCGTCTTTCATTTGGAGGCTTTGATTTGAATAATGGAGCAATCTCCACTGAATTAAGGGTTTTTCCAGCATAATCTATCAGACCGGCATAGAGTATTTTCTCAAAATCCTTATCGAATTCCTCAGTCATTTAGGAATGCCTCCTCTATGTGATCGATGCTCTGATTAACAACCATACCTACTATCTCCTCAATTTGTGCTCTAAGAGCAGGATCAATACTTCCTGAGTCTACGAGCGACTCCATTGCGGAATCTGTTATATATTCGCGAATTACTCCATTTGCGATATCTGCCATAATCGCAAATACCGCTGCATCTGTCCCTTGAGATTCAGCAATTTCTGCGTAGTGAACGATTTTTTGGATGATTAAAAGAATACTAATTGCCGAGAGAATGGAAGCAAAAAAAGGATTGGATGAAGCAAGTATACTTATCAGCAGTTTTGCAGAGATTTGCTTACCGGATTCCGTGGGCGGAGAATCCAAAGCAATTTTCAGCTGCTCAATTTCGACTTTTGGGTAATGAGCTACACCCGGCCCAGTGATGGTTAGACTTAATCGACTTTGACTGCCCATTTATTTTTTTCTCTTTATGTGGATGTCGACTTGATGCCTCTTAATTATATCTTAATATAATTTTTTAGAAATTTTAAACAATTAATTATTTGTTTCATTTTTCCTCAACCTTTCCCTTCAGTCTGGTCATAACTGACTCGAAGACTCCCCTATTTATGAAATTAGAGCACAAAAAACAAATAATGCTTAAGATTTCATTACGACGTTAGCTCTTGCAATTAACGTCAAACGAATTTCATCATATGAGAAATCATCCCCGAGATGATCCTTCAATGGTTTCAATTTATCTTGGTTCAACAGCTGAGCTGCATCAAAAATTTGTATCTGTTTTTCTTTAGGTACATATTTATCGAGGTTTATAGGAAATTTCTGTGAGATGAGTTTTCCGATATGGGAATAAATTGTGCCCGCTGTCACACTTCGTTCCTTAGCGATCTCTTCAACTGAATGATCCTTTTGGAGAAGTCCATATGTAATTTGATACGTATCTTCAGTTTTTTTTACAACGGGCCTCTTCACAACAGGCTTTTTTATGATGGACTGTTTCTTTCTTGAAAAATATTGCAGATTGAATCGTTGATAATCCTCCTCACAAATACGGGGATTTTCGACTAAGGTCCACTGATAGCAGCCGCAACAAGGAATAATTCCACTTTCTCTCCATCTTTTATCATATTCGTAATGGTTAGAAAAAGTTCCGTTGATTGTTGCATATCCATACGCATCCCCATACGGCCATTTTTTTATTACGACTCCTGTAACAATTGTATAGTATTGGTTTGCCCAATTCCGACGTCTTACTGCAAACGGTGTTTTTTCGCCATTTTCTTTCCATATTTCAAAAATATTTTTTTCTTCCATTATCATCACGAAAAAAATTTGAATTATCGGCAAGCCCAGAGGAAACTGAGGCCAAAGCCGCCAATCAATATCAGCCATCCAACTGCATTTCCGGCGAGAATTAATACCCCGCCAATAAGAATTCCGGCTGCAGGACCTGTTCCGGCACTTAAACTTGAAACCATTCGTTTTTCACCTCCAATGATTATTATTGGATTTGCGGTATATTTATTTCTGATTAACGTTAATACAGTTAAAACCGTATATTGAGTTAGATGTTCTATGGATGAGATGTTAATTCCAAAACGGATCCATATTGCTCCTGTCGGGTTTGATCAAGACCGTGTTGTTCTGCCTCTGAAAAAAATGTCTGCTGAAAAAGTCTACTTAATAATTGAACAAAAAAGTGAAAAAGATAAAGGTCGATTTTACGTAGAATCAATTCAAAAGGCAATAAAAAAAATGAAATTGAACTGCGATGTTGAACTTCGACCATCAGATGTCATCGGCCGCGATCTATTTTCTGTTCTTAAAACATACCGGCAGATAATCGAGAAAGAATCTGGTAATAAAATTTATGTAAATGTATCTACAGGAACCAAGATTCATTCTATTGCGGGAATGATGGCTTGTATGATTTTCAGTTCGGAAAAAACTAAACTTACACCCTACTACGTTGTTCCTGATGATTACAACGAACCTGAAGATCACAATCCATTTGCAAGTGGTTGCAAAGATATTTTTCCACTCCCAAGCTATAAAATTGCAAAACCTGAAGATAAAATTGTCAAATCTTTAAAAATTATTGATCAACTCAGCACGGAAGGGAAAAACATCAGTAAGTCCTTACTAATTGATGAATTTTCAAAAGCCGGACTTCTTCAGGTAAAAGCTGATACAACAATAAATGCAAAATATCGTTCACTCGAAAGAAATTTTATCGAACCGTTAATTGAATGGAACTTTATCAAAACAAAAGGAAAAAGGCAGCATCTTGAAATCGAAATAAATTCTGAAGGAAAGAACATATTGAAATTTTTAGGATAGTGATGATCTTTTTTTAATTATCCAAAAATCCCGCTTAGCCCGGCCCTGCCCCCCCTCACCGGCGCAGGGGTGCCCCAAAACGCTCAATCGGCCCGACATAGAAAATGCACGTGCCAACTTAGGCCCGATCCTCAAAACAGCCTTTCCTTTCCTCATGACCGTGCTACCCCTCCAGCCCCCTTGAGTTTTGCCTCCCAATAGGTGCTATTAGCGGTGATTTTCTGCGTCGATTCAGCCCCGGATAAGCCAAATGAGCACCAGAATGAAGTATTCCCGAAATAATAGTGTCGCTTTTTCACGAATTAGTGCTATTCTGGGTGTCGGAAACCGCTAATGCTGAAAAGTCTCCGACGGAGAAGTGGTTTTGGAAAAGAGTATGTCTTATAGGGAATTGGATCCAGAATTCCAGACCCCAAAAACGGGGGTTCTTTTACAAACCAGTAATCCTGTTCGATAAAACAGGAGATCTGCCAACCAAAAAATTAACCGGGTGATTGAAAACAGAATTAAAGCGAAAGAACTGGAGATGGTACAAAGCGGTAAAATTTATTTTAAGATCTAATTGGTATTTAGACATGGGTGGGAATAGGCCGGAGCGGTTTGAGGCTGCGTCTGAAGGGATCGGGGCTTTCGCCCCTCTCCGCGTGGGCTAACCCTGAAATATTCTATGGGGCTGCTTTTGTTAATGAGTTGAATAAAAAACACTTTTTACCGTCAACCTACCAATAAGATACAATCTGAAAATTCCCGAAGGCTCTCAATGACCGAAAAAAAATCTACGCAGATAAATCAAACAACCGGTCAGAATAATTCAATGGCCAAAGAAATTTCCCAAACCGTTCCGGAAAAACTCTCGCTCAGCACGCTGGAGAACTGGCTCTTCGGCGCTGCAAATATACTTCGCGGACCGGTAGACCAGGCCGATTATAAGACCTACATTTTCCCGCTGTTGTTCTTCAAGCGTATATGCGATGTGTATGATGAGGAGTACCAGATGGCGCTTGAGGAATCCGGCGGGAAGATTGAAGAGGCACTCTTCCGGGAGAACTACCATTTTGTCATTCCCAATGGCTGTCACTGGAAGGATGTCCGGCAGCAGACCGAGAATGTCGGGCAGGCACTCTCGGGTGCGATGCGGTGTATCGAGAAGGAGAACCAGGCGACGCTCTACGAGATCTTCGGTGATGCCCAGTGGACAAACAAACAATTGTTCTCTGATAAGCTTCTCATTGATCTGATCGAGCATTTCTCCGAGCACAATCTCGCCAACCGGAATGTCGAGCCGGATCTTACAGGGCAGGCATATGAGTACCTGATCAAGAAGTTTGCCGATCTGTCGAACAAGAAGGCCGGAGAATTCTATACGCCGCGACCGGTCATCCGGCTAATGACGCTGATTCTCCAGCCGCACGACGCGGAAACGGTCTATGATCCGGCCTGCGGTACCGGGGGTATGCTTTTAGAGGCGTTCAATTATGTCCGTATTCATGGCGGGGATTATCGGCGGCTCAAACTCTATGGTCAGGAAAAGAACCTGACGACCTCGTCCATTGCACGGATGAATGTGATCCTGCACGGGCTGGAGGATTTTAAAATCATTCGCGGGGATACGCTCCGTCGTCCGGCATTTTTTGAGGGTGATGCGATCAGCCGGTTTGACTGTGTGATTGCTAATCCGCCGTTCTCGCTGAAGAACTGGGGTGAGGATGTCTGGGAGAATGATCCCTATGGCCGGAACTTTGCCGGCATGCCCCCCGCGAGTTACGGGGATTATGCCTGGGTCCAGCACATGATCGCATCTATGGCAAAACCGCACGGACGGATTGCGATCGTGTTGCCGCAGGGTGCCTTGTTCCGGAAAGGAGCGGAGGGGAAGATCCGGACGAAACTGCTGGAGTCGGATCTGCTGGAAGCAGTGATTGGACTCGGGCAGAACCTGTTCTACGGGACAACGCTTGCCGCGTGTGTATGTATCTTCCGGCTCAACAAGGACAAGCAGCACAAGGGCAGGGTGCTCTTCATCGATGCTTCAGGTCTGTTCAAGAAAGGCAAGAACCAGAACGAACTGCTTCCGGAACATGTGGACCAGATCTATTCCTCGTATGAAGCGTATGAGACCCGGACGGGGATTTCCCGGGTTGCAACGCTCGACGATATCCGCTCGCAGGATTACAACCTGAATATTTCCCTGTACGTGGAGCCGGTGATTGTGGAGGATACGATGACTGTATCAGAGGCACTTTCGGATCTGAAGAAGGCAGCAGCGGATTGCGAAGCCGCCGAGAACCGGTTGAAGCAGTTGTTATCCGAGTCGGGGGTGCTCTGATGCCAGCGACGATCTCGCAGCAGGATCTCGAACGCTACTTCTGGGGAGCTGCGGTACTCCTTCGCGGGTATATCGATTCGAGCGACTACAAGCAGTTCATCTTCCCGCTACTCTACTTCAAGCGGGTCTGCGATGTTTATGACGAAGAGACCGCAGAAGTTACGCAGGAGTACGGTCCCGGGGTAGGGGAGGATTTTGCAGAGTATCACCGCTTCACGATCCCGAAAGACTCCCACTGGGCTGATGTGCGGGAGAAGACGACGGATGTCGGTGTTGCGATCCAGAACGCGATGCGGGAACTCGAGAAGTCCAATCCCGAACGGCTGGCCGGGATCTTTGGTGATGCCCCGTGGACCAACAAGAGCCGGCTCTCGGATGAGACACTCCGCGACCTGATCGAGCATCTCTCTTCAGAGAAACTCTCGCTCTCCCGTGTGCCCCAGGACGAACTCGGGCAGGGCTACGAGTACCTGATCAAGAAGTTCGCAGACGACTCCGGGCATACGGCTGCGGAATTCTATACCAACCGGACGCTCGTCAAGCTCATGACGCTCATGCTCGACCCGAAAGAGGGCGAGTCGATCTATGATCCAACCTGCGGGACGGGAGGTATGCTTCTTGTCGCAGCGCTTCAGCTCAAGGAGCAAGGCAAGGAGTATAGAAGCCTGAAACTTTACGGGCAGGACATTAACCTGATCACATCCTCGATTGCCCGGATGAACCTTTTCCTGCATGGTATCGACGACTTCGAGATTGTACGGGGCGATACGCTTGCTCAGCCCGCGTTCCTGAAGAATGACAAGCTCCGGCAGTTCGATGTGGTGCTGGCCAATCCGCCGTACTCGATCAAGAAGTGGAACCGCGATGCGTTCACGGCTGATCCGTATGGCCGGAACCTGTATGGTGTGCCGCCGCAGGGACGGGCGGATTACGCGTTCTTCCAGCACATCATCAAAAGCATGAACAAGAAGACCGGGCGGTGTGCGATCCTGTTCCCGCATGGGGTATTGTTCCGAGATGCTGAGAATGAGATGCGAAAGAAAATGGTGGCCGATGATCTTATCGAATGCGTACTCGGACTCGGTCCCAATCTCTTCTACAATTCCCCGATGGAAGCCTGTGTAGTTATCTGCCGTATGATGAAACCGGACGAGCAGAAAGGGATGATCCTATTCATCAACGCCATCGATGAAGTGACGCATGAGAAGGCGCAGAGTTTCCTCGAACGTCAGCACGTCGAAAAGATTGTCAATGCTTACCGGGCGTTTCAGGATATCGATGAATTTGCCAAAGTTGTTTCTATCAAAGAAGTGCTCACCAACGATGGCAACATGAGCATCCCGCTCTATCTCTCCCGCTCAGAGAACAGCGGGTACGAACACACACTTGAAGAGACGACAGAGCAGTGGGAGACGAGCATCCTGAAACGGAACCATTCTACTGATGCACTTTTCGCATCACTGAAGGAGGCGGGGCTCCATGAGTAAAATGCAATGCGTCAAATTCGGGGACATGGCGCAGCAAATCACAACAAAGGTGAACCCTAAAGATACCTCGCTGAATACCTATGTCGGCCTCGAACATCTCGATACCGGATCACTCCGTATAAAACGCCGGGGTGTACCACAGGATGTGATTGGTGAAAAACTGCGGGTGTGTAAAGGAGACATAATCTTTGGAAAGCGTCGGGTTTATCAGCGGAAGCTCGCGATTGCAGATTTTGATGGTATCTGTTCAGCACACGCGATGGTTCTCCGGCCAAAGGAGAAGGTTGTTGATAAGGAGATCTTCCCGTTTTTTATGCAGTCTGACCTGTTTATGGAACGGGCACTCCAGATATCTGTGGGTTCCTTGTCGCCAACAATCAACTGGAAAACTCTCGCTGAACAGGAATTCACAATTCCCTCACTGCCTGATCAACTCCGTATCGCTACGACACTTTGGGCGGCGGAAGATTGCATCGTGAGGAGTGAACGATTCCTTGTAGCTGCAGAGCGAATAAAACAATTATTGATTAAGAAATTATTCTCCGAAGGCATTGAACATTCAAATTTTAAACAGATTAAGAATATTGGAAAAATTCCCACTGATTGGAAGATTATAAAATTGAAAGATTGTACTGCTGATATTATTGTACCAATGAGGGATAAACCAAAAAAATTTGGGGGATCAATACCTTGGTGTCGAATAGAAGATTTTGAAGGAAAATTTCTTTATAATTCAAAATCCGGGCAAACCGTTGATGAAAAAACAATTTCAGATATGCATTTGAAAGTTTTTCCCACAGGTACGGTAATATGTTCATGTAGTGCTAGCATGGGAATTTGTGCAATTGCAGGTAATCCATTAACGACAAACCAAACGTTTATTGGAATTGTACCCGATGCGAAAATTCATAACGAGTTTTTATATTATATTTTGGGTTTTTACTCTCCCAGATTGGAAGCACAATCAACAGGTACAACAATTGGTTACATACCACGAAAAATCTTTGAAAATTTTACTATTCCACTCCCCCCACTCCCCGAACAATGCCAGATTGCCGGCATCCTCACCCGCTGCGATGAGACGATTGCCGCTGCCCGTGCGAATGTCGGGGCGGCGAAGGCGCTGAAGATGAAGATGATTAATGAGATGCTTGGATCGCGCGTGTAAATTATCAGAAATCAATGGTGTGTTGAATAAATGGATGAAGAATCTGACTACGGGATACTTCTGAAAGGGGTTGTTTTCCTTTTAGCGTTCATTGCCTGGGGAACTATTTCCGATTTCCTTATCACAATTTTCGCAGAATCAGCAAAGCTTGAAATTACAACCATCTTTTCACAATTATCATCTTCAATGTCTGGAGGGGGCTTGGAACAGACGGGGAAAAATGTCGTCAGTACCACAGTTGTTGCAATCGATTTAATTGTTGCAGTAGTTGGTGCAGCAGGAACAGTTGCACTTCTTGAAACACTGGTAAATGGTGTACTGGGTTTTTTAGATATTCTCTCGGGTATTTTTGGCGGAGGGGATTAACACTTGTTAAGCGTGAAACTTAAGGATTTCCCGTTTTTACTCCAATCCCGCACCCTTTATCGTCATTCACATTTCATATGAACATGGTTATTGGGGATTTGGAGATCTGATTTCGATGAGTTTCAACGAAGCCAACACCGTCCGTGACGGCATCCGCGATTATCTGAGAAAAACCGGCTGGACCTACATCTCGCGAACAGATTTGCCAAGAGATGAAACGGATGTTTTCGTTGAACCTCAGCTCGTTGAAGCCCTCAAAAAGATCAACCCGGAAATCGCCAAAAATCCCGGGAGAGCGGATGAAGTCATCTACAAACTCCGGGCAATTCTTCTCTCGGTCCAGAGTGAAGGACTGGTGCGGGCTAACGAAAAGTTTGCTGCATGGCTCAATGGCGAACACAGTATGCCCTTCGGGAAAAATGGTGAGCATGTCCCGGTCCGGCTCGTTGATTTCGAGCATCCCGAGAATAACACGTACACGGTCACGACTGAGTATTCTTTTTCCACCGGCTCCGTCACCAAGCGGATGGATGTTGTCCTGCTTGTGAATGGTATCCCGCTTGTCATAGGGGAATGCAAAACCCCGGTCCGGCCATCCGAGACCTGGTTCGATGCAGCGTATGATATCAATGAAACCTATGAAAAATCCGTTCCTGCACTGTTCGTGCCGAATACCTTCTCCTTCGCAACCGAAGGAAAAGCATTCTACTATGGTGCAGTGAGAATCCCCATTGACAGCTGGTCCCCATGGCGCGAAGAGATCAACCTGAATGCTCCGACGCTCTCCGCCATCATGTCCACAATCCGGGCATTCCTTACTCCAGCCGTTATTCTCGACATCGTAAAGAATTTCACCGTCTTTGCCACCAATAAAAAGAACCAGAAGATCAAGATCATCTGCAGGCACCAGCAGTACGATGCCACCAACCTGATTGTCGAGCGGGTGAGAAACGGCACACCCAAGAAAGGTCTCATCTGGCACTTTCAGGGCAGTGGCAAATCGCTCCTCATGGTCTTTGCGGCCCAGAAACTCCGCGTCGATCCACTCCTGAAAAGTCCCACGGTCATCATTGTCGTGGACCGGATCGACCTCGACACCCAGATCACCGCAACCTTCAACGCAACCGAGATCCCCAATACGGTTACTGCGGCAACCCGGGAAGAACTCCAGCGCCTTCTTACGCAGGATACCCGGAAGATCATCATCACCACCATCTTCCGGTTTGCAGAAGCGGAAGGAGTGCTCAATACCCGGGACAACATCATCGTCATGGTCGATGAGGCACACCGGACCCAGGAAGGGGATCTCGGTCGGAAGATGCGGGCAGCCCTCCCCAATGCGTTCCTGTTCGGGCTGACCGGAACACCCATCAACAAGATCGACCGGAACACGTTCTGGGCGTTCGGCGCAGAAGAAGATCAGCAGGGATACCTTAGCCGGTACACACTGGAACAGTCCATCCGGGACAAGGCAACACTGCCTCTCCATTTCGAGCCGCACCTGCTGGAATACCACATTGACCAGGAATCAATCGATGAAGAGTTCGCGAAGATTACTGACCAGCTCACACCGGACGAGAAGAACGAACTTGCCAAACGCGCGGGCAGGAAATCCAATTTCATTCACGGCGAAAAGCGTGTTCAGGATATCGCTGCGCATATCGTGAAACACTATCAGCAGAACGTGTACCCGAACGGGTTCAAGGCAATGATTGTCTGTTATGACCGGTTCGCCTGCGTCCAGTACAAGAACGCGGTGGATTCCTTACTCGATCCCGAGATGTCGGACATCGTCATGACCGTTGCCCCAACCGATCCGGAGGAATGGAAAAAGAAATGGGACCGGACACGGGACAACCAGGAAAAAATCCTCGACCGGTTCCGGGACCAGAACGATCCGTTGAGCATTCTCATTGTCACCTCCAAACTCCTGGCCGGGTTCGATGCCCCGATCCTCCAGACCATGTATCTCGATAAACTGATGAAGGATCATACGCTCGTACAGGCCATTTCACGGGTTAACCGCCCATACCCGAAAAAATCGCACGGGCTTATTGTCGATTATATCGGGGTGTTCGACAAGGTGAGCCGGTCCCTGATGTTCGATGAACGCGAGATGATCACGGTTGTTAGGAACCTCGCTGAATTGCGGGAGAAACTGCCCGGTGCGGTAACAAAATGTCTGAACTTCTTCCCGGGTATTGATCGTTCCGTCACAGGATACGAAGGCCTGATGGCAGCACAGGAACATTTGCCCAACAATGAGATCAAGGATAAATTTGCAGCAGATTTCTCTTATCTCTCACGACTCTGGGAGGCCCTGTCACCGGATTCGTGTCTTGAAGAATTCAAGGATACATACCGCTGGCTAAGTCAGGTCTATGTATCCGTCAAACCCACGAGCGGGCGGGGAAAACTTATCTGGCACGTACTTGGCGCGAAGACACTGGACATCATGAACGAGCATGCCCATCTCGCGGCGATTCATGATGATCTTGAAATTTCTATACTCGATGAAAATACCCTCAAGGAACTTGTTGAGGCTCAGATCCCGAAAAAGATCGTAGATATCGAGTTCAGGATAACCCGCCGCCTTCAGAAGCACCTCGATAATCCAAAGTTCGTCCGGCTGGGAGAGAAGCTGGAAAAACTCAAAGAGGAATACGAAAAGGGTTTCTTCAGCAGTCTTGAATTCTTAAAACGGCTCCTCAGTCTTGCAAAGGAGGTCCTTGAAGCAGAAAAGGAAGTTGAACCAGAGGATGAGCGGAAAAAAGCAAAGGCAGCTCTCACAGATCTTTTCAATCAAGTGAAAACGGACAAAACCCCGATTATTGTCGAACGCGTTGTCAATGATATTGACGGGGAAATTGTCAAGGCAATCCGGTTCCCGGAATGGAAACAATCGATTTCGATGGAGAGGGAAATCCAGAAAACCCTCCGCCAGACATTGAAGAAATATAATCTCCACACAGATCAGGAATTATTCAGGAAAGCGTACGCGTACATCAAGCAGTATTATTGAGTGATGCTATCCATTTCTTTTGCTGAGCAGCTCTTATCGTCCGCCTTATTCCGCTCCTATCCGGCGTGCGGCTGCGATTGAGCGCGAGGTGGCGGACCGGCGGTGCGAGCGGTTGTAAGCTGGGGGTATTGGGGGTACCACTCCCGTCCCTGCCCCTTCCCAAATTTCACGTCGGTGACCGACGAGAGCATTCACCGGTTTTACCCCCAAAACAGCACTTCCTTTCCTCATGACCGTGCTACCCCCCCAGCCCCCTTGAGTTTCTCCTCCCAAT
>Ga0315273_10008656_pt1 | contig 12856 bp, 14 predicted proteins | sample YL17G02_0_MG_FD_205753 | JGI IMG/M metagenome (GOLD analysis project Ga0315273, IMG submission 205753) | Sediment microbial communities from Yellowstone Lake, YNP, Wyoming, USA - YL17G02_0 | ecosystem: Environmental > Aquatic > Freshwater > Lake > Sediment | place: USA: Wyoming | collected...
GGCCCGGGGCGTGCGCGTCGGATTCTCGATCTCACCCGGGCTCTCGATGCAGTATTCCTCCGCGGACGATCTGCGTGCTCTGGGCGTCAAGCTTCAGAGCTTTCGGGAGATCGGCGTCCGATTCTTCGTGCTGAGCCTCGACGATGTCCCCACGCACCTCGCGCACGAAGCCGACCGCAAGGCGTTCCCGTCCTTGGCGCACGCGCACGTTGCCGTGGCGCACGCCGCTCGGAACACGCTCGGCCCGGGCGACGTGCTGGCGCTCGTGCCCACCGACTACGTCGGCGTCGCTTCCACCGACTACCTCGACGTCGTCGGCGAGACCCTGGATCCCTCGATCGAAGTGGGCTGGACGGGTCGCACGGTGGTGAGCCCGGAGGTCCGCTCGGACGAGGCCGCAGCGCGCGCGGCGACACTACGGCGGCGAGTGTTCTTGTGGGACAACGTCCCCGTCTCCGACGGTCCGATGCGGACGATGCTGCATCTCGGGCCGTTCGCGCGGCGCGACGCCGGGCTGCCGGAGCACGTGTCGGGGATCGTGCTGAACGTGATGCAGCACCCGCACGCGTCGGCGATCGCCGTACGCACCGCCGCCGACTACGTGCGCGATCCGCGGGGATACGATCCCGAGCGCGCGTGGCACGCTGCGCTCGACGAGCTCGGTGCGGGCGCGAGCGAAGCCTTCGCGGATTTTGCAGCGGCGCACCGCTTCTCGCCGCTCCATCCGCGGGACCGTGACCCCGACCTCGAGGCCGCGCTGGAGGAGGTGCGCTCGTCGCTACGGACCGGACGGGGCGAGCGCGCCTCGCTCGCAACGCTCCGCGTGCTGCTCGAGCGACGCTCGGGTGCGCCCGACGCGCTCCGCGCGGGGCTGCTCGACCGCCGCCTTGCGACGGAGATCGAGCCGTGGCTGGAGTCCCATGGAGCCGAAACACGCCGCATGCTCGCTGCCATGGACTTCCTCGACATGCTCGTGCGTGAGGGTCCACGTCTCCCGAAGGTGCTCGCCTTCTTCGGCTTCGCCGCGCGCACACACGCCGCGGCATCGCCCGCAGCCACGAGCTACGGCCCGCGCCGCGTGCTGTACCCCCAGCTCGCCTCGCTGCGTGACGATGAGGCGGGCTTCGGCGACGATCCGACGCTCTTCACGGACCTGAACCTGGCGGACGAGCTGGTGCGCCTGGTGGAAGACACCGCGCTGGAACGCCTCCGCGCGCCGCGGCGCTAGCAGGCGGGCATCCCGAGCATGCTTGCGATCCACGTGGTGAGGCCGCCGCCGATGATCAAGAAGACCGGATTGAGCTTGATGCGCAGCAGGATGAGGGTCACGATCGCGCACACGCCGTAGGGCACCGGGCCATGGCCGACCATCACCGTATGCGCCAGCGACCACGTGCCCGCGAGGATCAGCCCCACCGTGACCGGACCGAGCCCCCGCGCAATGGAGGCGCGCCACGGGTTCGCTTCGAAGCGATCCCACACACGTCCGACGTGGAACGTAATGAGACCTGACGGCACGAAGAAACCGAGCAGCGCCGCGAGCGCTCCCACCCAGCCCGCGACGTGGAACCCGATCACGCTCACCATGAGCATGTTCGGGCCCGGTGCGAGCTGGCCGAGGCTGTAGATCGCCCCGAACTGCTGCGAGTCGATCCACGGCGCCACACCGACCGTCAGGTGCTTCATCTCGGGAATGACCGCGGCGCCACCGCCCACCGCCAGGACCGACAACAGCGAGAACACCGCGAGCACCTGCAGCACGAGCATCACTTCGGTGTCTCATGGCCGCGCGTCGGCGGCCGCAGTCGGTCCATTGCCCTCGGCCGGTAGAGCCAGACGGCGACCGGACCGATGGTCGGGAGCACGACGGCGAGCGAGAGCTTGAAGTAGGCGACCGCGGCGACCGTCACCGCGATGATCGCGACGTCGGTCGCGCGCTGGATCACGGGCCGGCCGATCTTCCACGTCGTCGCGAGCAGCAGGCCGACCGCCGCGGCGCCGACACCGACCAGCACGGTGGACACGTTCATGACACGGCCGCCGCCGGTGAAGAGGATGCCGAGCGCCATCACGACGATCGTGCCGGGGAGCATCATGCCGAGACAGGCGACGAGCGCGCCGGGCGCTCCCCGCAAGCGCTCGCCCACGTAGACGCTCATGTTCGTGGCGTTCAGGCCCGGCAGGATCTGGCTCAGCTCGAGGCCCGCCAGGAACGTCTCACCGTCGAGCCAGCGCTCCCGCTCCACCAGCGCTTCCCGGAGATACGCGACGACGCCGCCACCGAAGCTCGTGGCGCCCAGCGTGAGGAACACCCGGAAGATCGCCGGCAGCCCCACTCGCTCTGCGGAGGGCGCCAGGGCCGCGGCCTCGTCACTCGTCATGCGTGAGCTGCTTGCCGGCGAGGCCGTAGTAGAGCGACGTCTTGGTCGTCCCGAGCTCGACCCAGGCGCCCGTCTCGCGCTGGAGGATCCGGTAGAGCCGCTCCGACCGCAGCTTCGGGACCGGATTCAGCCGCCCGTAGTGCTTGAAGTGCGTCTCGTACGCGAACTCGCCGATCATGATCTTCTTCGTCTTCGGGTTCCGCCAGATCGCCATGTTCACCTTCGCCGTCTTGGCACCGCGGAACCCGAGCTCCCCGAGGTCGTAGAGCACCTCCTGCACGGGCACTGGAGCGGCCGGGGAGAGCTTCGTCGATCCCGGAATGCCGAGCCCCCGGAGCGCGGGGAAGATCTTCGTGAAGTCGCCGATCGTCTTGCCGAGCGGCGCCGTCTGGTCCCGGAGCTGACACGTGTGGGAGAAGATGCTCCGCATGCCGCCGAGCTCGCTCCCGACGAGCAGGATCTCCTCCTTGAACTTCACGCGCCCCCCGCGCTCGCGGACTGCGCCTGTGTCCACCGCGGCAGCCTGCGCGATGTCCGAGCTCCGGTACTTGAGCGTGAGCTCGTACCCGTTGCTCGGCTCGGCGCCGACGTACGACCTTCGGACGCGGAGCATGTAGGACTTCTTGTAGAGGTCGAAGCGCGGGGTATCGAGGAAGACGATGTCGCGATGCTGCGGCTCCGCTTCGGCGTCGCCGCGCTGCACATTGATCAGGAGCTGGCCGGCGACGCGACGCGCGAGCTTCCAGTAGTCCTTGACCTCGACGCCGATCGCCTCGTCGAAGTCCTGCGCCTTCAGCAGGATCTTGAATTCGCGGTAGTGGAGCGACTCGTACAGCTCGTCGAGATCGTGACCGAGCTTCTTCGCCCGCGCGAGATGCGCCCTTCCGGGCGCACTCTCCTTGCTGCGCTTCGCGGCCTTCTGCTTCGTTCCCATCCCCGCCCGTTCCTCCCGCCGCGGCCTATCCCGCCAGCTCTCGCAAGCCTTCTTCCCGTGACACGCGCCCCGTGTAGCCAAGCTCGCGACGCGCCTTCGTGTCGTCGACCGTCACCTCTTCACCGATCAGGCGCAGCGCCGCGCGCGTGAGCGGCGGCGAGCCGCGCAGGGCCAGCCACGTCCATAGCTCTTCGGCAATTGCGGCGAGCGCGCGTGCGAGGGGCCGCGGCAGGCTGCGATTCCCGGGCACGACGCCTTGCGTCGCGAGCATCTGCGTCACGAACGCGCGGAACTCGACGGCCGGACCGTCGGTGAGGAAGTAGATCTCGCCGCCGCGCCCGCGCTCGGCGGCGAGGATCGCCCCCTCGCAGACGTTGCGGACGTGGCAGGTGGACGTGAGGTACCGGCCGCCGCCGAACCACGCGAACTGGCCGGCGCGCACCGCCGCGGCGATGCGCGGTAGCAACGTGGTGTCGCCGCGGCCCCAGATGAAGCGCGGGCGCACGATCACCGTCGCAAAGCCGGGGGCGTTTGCGGCCAGCACGCGCTCCTCGGCCATCCCCTTCGTTCGGGGGTACTCGCCGATCGGGCGCGTGGGCCGCGGCCACGTCTCGTCGGCGCGCACGATGGGCGGCCCGCCCACGAGCACGGCCTCCGTGCTCACGTGGACGAAGCGGGACGCGCCGGCGCCGTGCGCTGCGGACAGCACGTTTGCGGTGCCGGTGACGTTGACGCGCTCGAACTCCGCGGGCGGTCCGAAGTCGTCCACCTTCGCGGCGCAGTGGACGGCCCACGCGCAACCTTCGAGACCCGCACGCAGCGCGCGCTCGTCGTCGAGGTCGCCCCGCACAGCCGTGGCGCCTGCATCCTTCACGGCGCGCTCGGCGGCATCCGAGCGCGCCAGCGCCACCACCTCGTCGCCGCGCTCCCGCAGGGCGGTGATGAGGTTGCGGCCGACGAAGCCCGACCCTCCGGTCACGAACGCGCGCGGCATGCGCCGCTCCTCTCGTGGTGTTGCGCGCGCGAGTCTAACATCGACCCGTGATCGCTCCGCCCTTTCGACTCGCGTACTGGGTCGACGAACCGCGCTTCATGGCCGGTTGCTTCCCCGGTCACGTGGACCCAAGGCTCGCCGACCGACAGCTCTCGGCGCTCCTTGGAGCGGGCCTTCGGACCTTCGTCGATCTGATGGACGAAGACCCCCGCTTCGGCGCCGCCCCGTACGCCCCGCGGCTCGAGGCGTTGGCTGCGGAGGGCGGCGCGGAGGTCACCGTGCTGCGCTTCGAGGTGAGCGACAACGACGTTCCCTCGCACGTGCTGCTCACCCGGATCCTCGACGCGATCGACGCTGCGATCGCCGCGGCGCGCCCGGTGTACCTGCACTGCTGGGGCGGGCGCGGGCGCGCCGGCACGGTGGTCGGCGCATGGCTCGTCCGACACGGGAGGGCGACGGGCGAGAACTTCGTCGAGGTGATCGCCCGCCTGCGGGCCGGGGCTCCGGGGACGTCGCCGGAGACGGACGAGCAGATCGCGTTCGTGCGCGACCTCCGGCCTTGAGTCGACGCACCGTCCGTCAGTCCAGCACGGCCTCCACGAGGTGCGGGCCGGGCTCGGCGAACGCACGCTCGAGCGCCCTGCAGAGATCGTCCGACGTCTCCGCGCGCACCGAGGGCACGCCGAAGCCTCGCCCGAGAGCGACCCAGTCCGGGGCGGGCTGCGAGAAGTCGGTGAGCGCGAGCGCGGCAGGGCCGGGCTCGGTGATGCCAGCGCGCGCGAGCTCGACGCGGAGGATGCGGTAGCCGCGATTCGCGCAGATCACGGTCGTGACGTTCGAACCTTCGCGCGCCTGCGTCCACAGCGACTGGAGCGTGTAGAGCGCGCTGCCGTCGGCCTGGAACGCGATCACCGGGCGGTCGGGGCACGCGAGCGCGGCGCCGGTTGCGCACGGAAGGCCCTGCCCGATCGCGCCGCCCGTGAGCGCGAGCACGGTGTGCGGCGGGCAGCCCGCCGACCCGAGGACCCAGGGCAGCGCGGAGGTGAGCGCTTCGTCGACCACGATTGCGTTCTCCGGTTGGCAGCTCGCCAGCACCGCACCCAGCCTTTCGGGATCGAGCCGCCCGCTCGGGCGCGCCGGCCGCGCGGCGGACGCTGCGACGCTGTCGCGTGTCGCTCCGACGGCGCCGGCCAACGCCTCGAGCGCGGCGGGTACGTCCTCGCCGGGCGCGGCGAGCGTCACGACCTCGCACGAATCGGGGGCGAGGCGGCTCGGCAGATCGGGATAGCCGAAGAACGCAACGGGATCGGGTGCGCCGGCAAGAATGAGCCTCTGGTAACCCGCGAGCAGGCGTGTGGCGTCCTCCGGAAAGTACGGGAGCTTCACCGGGGCAGGCAGACCCGCGCCGCGCTCCAGACGCGCGGGGAAGGTCTCCGCGACGAGCGCCGCGCCCGTGGCCCGGGCGATCCGCCCGGCGGCGCGCAGACCTCGCTCGCGAAGCGCATGGCCGCCGAGCAACAGCGCCGACGGTGAGCCGTCGCGCAGCGCCCGCGCGGCGGCGTCGATCCGGCCGGCGGGCGCTTGCGGCGCGGCGGCCGGCCCGGCGACGGACGCCGGACCCGGCGCTTCGCCCCACGCGCAGTCTGCGGGCACCACCAGTGTGGCCACCGCACCGGTCGCGCGGGTGGCAGCCGCAAGCGCCGCAGCACCGTCGCGCGGCAGGTCGGCGGAGCACTTCGAAGTGTGTACCCACGCCGACGTCGACCGTGCGAGACCCTCTACATCCGACGCGAGCAGGGGGTCCGAGGCGAGGTGCCATGTGGCGTGATCGCCGACGACGCAGACGAGCGGCGTGCGCGCCCGCCGCGCGTTGTGGAGGTTCGCGCTTCCGTTCGCAAGGCCTGGCCCGAGATGCAGGAGCGCGAGGGCGGGCCGCCCGGTCATCCGGCCCCAGCCGTCCGCCGCCCCGGTGCAGACGCCCTCGAAGAGCCCGAGCACGGAGCGCATGCCGGCGGTGTCGAGCGCGCCGACGAGGTGCATCTCGGTCGTCCCGGGATTCGCGAAGCAGAGCTCTACGCCCGCTGCCTGGAACGTGCGGACGAGCGCGAGGGCGCCGTTCATGGAGCCTCCAGCCGTGGGATCCGGGTCGTGCGACCCGACCTTCCGACCCAACATAGTGGATCCACCTGGCGGAGTGCGGGGGGCCACGCGTCGCGCGTTAGACTCCTCACGAGGAGGACGGATGTCGTCACAGACCGATGGCCCCGATCTCGCACGGGTCGACGCCCATCTGCGTGCGCTGCAGGATCGCGTGTGCGCCGCGCTCGAGGCCGAGGACGGGGGCGCGCGCTTTCGTGAGGACGCCACATCCGGTCCCGAGGGCACGCTGGCCCGAGCGCGCGTGCTCGAGGACGGGCCCGTGATCGAGAAAGCGGCCATGAACTTCACGCACGCGCGCGGCGACCGCCTACCGCCCGCGGCGACGGATCGGCGTCCCGAGCTCGCGGGCGCCCACTTCGAAGCGGTGTCGCTCTCGGGGATCGTCCACCCCCGCAACCCCTACGCTCCGACGTCGCACGTGAACCTGCGTTGCTTCATGGCGCGCGCCGCGGACGCAGCTCCCGTGTGGTGGTTCGGCGGCGGCTTCGATCTGACGCCCTTCTACGCCTTCGAGGAGGACGCGGTGGCGTGGCACCGCAAGTCGCGCGCGGCTTGCGAAGCCTTCGCCCCGGACGCCTACGCGCGCTTCAAGAAGTGGTGCGACGAGTACTTCTTCCTGAAGCATCGCGGCGAGACGCGCGGTGTCGGTGGGCTCTTCTTCGACGACCTCGCCACGGGCGGCTTCGAACACTGCTTCGCGTTCGTCCAGCGCGTGGGGGAAGCCTACCTCGAGGCCTACCTCCCGATCCTCGCGCGCCGGAAGGCGACACCGTACGGCGATCGCGAGCGGGAATTCCAGCTCCATCGCCGCGGACGCTACGCAGAGTTCAACCTCGTCTACGACCGCGGCACGCTCTACGGCCTCCAGTCAGGACGGCGGATCGAGTCCGTGCTCGCCTCGCTGCCCCCGCTCGTGCGCTGGCGCTACGGCTTCGAGCCCGAGCCCGGCAGCCCGGAGGACCGGCTCGCACGGGACTTCCTGACGCCCCGCGATTGGCTCACGTAGCCGGACGCACCCGGAGGACCCGATGAAGCTCGGCCTCATGCTCTCGTTCCGGAACCCCGCCTTCGCGCGCGTGCCGTGGGACGACTTCCATGCCTCCCACCTCGACCTCGCCCTTCCCGCTACCCATCGCCGCCGCGATTGCCGCGCGCACGACACGGATTCGGATCGGGACATTCGTCCTCCTGCTCCCGCTCCACGATCCCGTGCGCGTCGCGGAGGACGCCGCCACCGTCGACGTCCTCTCGCGCGGCCGTTTCGATCTGGGCCTCGGGCTCGGCTACCGCGTCGCCGAGTTCACCGGCTTCGGGGTCCCGCGGTCCGAGCGCGGTGCACGTGGCGCCGACGCGGGCGCAGGCGTGGGACGAGTGCGCGGAGCCGCTGCACTCCCTGACCGCCCGCTACGCGGAGTGGTTCGGCGAGGCGAACGATCTGGCCGGCGACCGGGGCACGGGCGCACCGCTGCCGACGGCTGACGAGATGCGCACCGCCGAGAAGGCGGATTTCTTTGGCGAGCCCGCGATCGTGGGCACGCCTGCCGACGCGCGCGAGGTCGCACCGAAGGTCCGCTAGGCCTTTTCGATCAGCAGGCTCTGCGTGGAATGGCCGATGCGGCCGCGCTCGTCGTGGAGATGACACTCCGCGGTGCCCACGCCGTTCGCCGCGGGGTAGGTCGCGGCGTCGAGGCAGATCCATTCGCCGACGGGCAGCCGATGGAGGTAGATCGTCAGGTCGGGATTGATGAACCGGTAGGCGCCGTACGGCAGCGCGGACGAGATGCCGTTGCCGAAGTCGGCCGCGCCGGCGACGCGCTGCAATGGAGTAGGCGTTTCGCCGGCCACCACGTCGGCCAGGAGTCGGATCCAATCCGTACACGGGCCGATCTCGCCCCAACCGCCGCGCACCACCCGGTGCTCGGTCGCATGACTGTGATAGGCGACATCGCCGCTGCGCGCTGCCGGGCGCGTCGCGGGCACGCTGTCGGGACCGGACGGCGGCGTCACGTCACCGCCGGCGACCGTCTCGGGCATCGGGACGGGCTCGGAGCGGATCCGCAGGAGCGTTGCGCGAGCCACCTCTGTGTCGCCTACGTGCAGCGACGCTTCCACCAGCTGCACCTTCCGGCCCGGTCGGAGCACGCGGGCCGCCGCACGGAGCGGAGCGAACCCGATCGGGCGCAGCAGCTCGATCGTGAGGCGCGCGGGGTGCATCGGGCCCGGCGCGGGTGCGCTCTCCGCCGTGCGCGCGAGCAGCGCCGCGACGGGGCCGCCGTGCAGGGCGTCGCGCGACCACGGCCCCCTCGCGAGCTCGGACGGACGCAGGAGCTCGCTCTCGACGGAGAAGAGGGGATCCACGACAGCGCAAGGCTATCATCACCCGAGCTTCGCCACCCCGGTCCCCGCGCGGGACGGAAGGAGACGGCATGGGCATCCACCATCTGGCGTTCGTCGTGAAGGACGTCGAAGCCACCCACCGGTTCTACACCGAGGCCATGGGCTTCGAGCTCCTGAAGGTCGAGGTCGTACCGTACGGCGACGGCGTCGCCCGCCATCTCTTCTACTCGACCGGTCCGAAGCGCGATCAGCTGATGGCGTTCTTCGACCTCTCGTGCGTGCCGAACGCGGGCGAGCTCAAGACCGATATCTCGCGCGATCTCGGCTACCGGTCGGGTATCAACCACCTCGCGTTCAGCGCGGAGGACGAGGCCGACCTCGCCAAGCGCCGCGACCGCTGGCTGGCCTTCGGCCGGGACGTGCTCGAGATCGACCACGGCTGGGTCCATTCGATCTACACCGAGGATCCCGACGGGATCGCCGTCGAGTTCGCGGTGCTGACGCGCGCCCTCGACGAGGGCGACGCGCGCGAGGCCCTCGAGCTGCTGCGTTCGAAGCAGCCGGCACCGAGCGGCGCGCCGAAGCGGAGACAGCTGCACAAGGCGTCCGTGCCGGCGGTGGCCTGAACATGCCGCGGCTGCGACAAGTCTCGCGCGACGCTGCGCATGCCGGGGCGCGCAAGGTGTACGAGCTGGTCTTCGGCGACCGCGACCCCGTGGTCTCGCCCGGCACGGCCACGGGCTCGCCGGGCAACTGGTGGACGGTCTTCGCGCTGGTGCCGGACTGCTTCGATCACGCGGTGGGCGGCTTCGCCTTCTACCGCAGCCCGAAACGCAAGCTCGATCCGAAGCTGCGGGAGCTCGGACAGACGCGCGCGGGCTACGCCCGCGGCAGCCAGTTCGTGTTCTCGCAGCACTGCAAGGCTTCGCGCTCCGTCGGGCTCACCGACGAACAAGTGGAGGCCATCCCGAGCTGGTCGGTCGCCACCTGCTTCTCGCCCGCCGAGCGCGCCGTCCTCGCTTACACCGACGCACTCGTGCTCGAGGACGGACGCGTTCCCGATGCGGTCTTCACCGCCCTGCGCGCCCACCTCTCCGAGGAGGAGATTCTCGAGCTCACCTACATCACCTGCATGTACGAGATGCACGCCACGATGTGCCGCGCGTTGCGCCTCGAGTTCGACGACGTGGACGACCGCGTCGTCGAGGTTCCGGGGCCCGGGTCGGCCGACGCAATGCAGGTGGTCGACGCACGGAAGGGCTGAAGCGCCCCTGCCCGCCTCCGCGCCTAGCGCGGTTCGTCCTCCATCAAGCGGAGCGCGCGTGTGTGCGCGAGCTCGAAGGGATCGACGTCGCCCGCACGTTCGCTCCGCTCGCGTACCCCGCCGACGAGGAAGTACGCGCTCTGCACGAGACCGAACGCCCAGATCCCGATCGCCGTGCCCAGAAGACCCGGGCTCGCGACGGACCGCGCGAGCGAGAGCCCGCCCAGCAGGAGCCCGGCCTCGAGCGCTACCGCGCGCGCCGGCCGCGCCTGGTGGAGCAGACCGCTCCGACACACGCCGAGGACGAGCGCGGCGCCGACCGCGACGTCGCGCGGGCCCTGCGCGAGGGCCAGCACGAACGCGCCGAGAACTGCCGCGAGCGCGCCCGCGACGAGCGCGTGCGACCGACGCGGTGCGAGCCACGCCACGTAGAAGGCGACGCTGCCGACGATCCACACCGGGAGCGCCCGCGCCGGACCGAGCAGCGGCCCCGCCAGAAGCACGAAGGCCGGGTAGAGGGCCGCGGCGAGCGCGGCAAAGACGACGCTTCGGCCGAATCCATGCGCACGCATCAGCGTGTCCTCCCAGCGCCCGCTGCTGCGCCGCTGCGGCGCAGCAGCTCGAGCTCCACCTCTTCGTCGGCCACGGCCGCTGCGGTCTGCGCACCGCCCGGTCCGCCTGCTCCGCCCGGGGCGAACGCATCGGGCGGCCGCGCCAGCCACGCTGCCGCGTTCGCGCGCAGCGAGCCGAGCTCCGCCTCCTGCCGCTCCAGAAGAGTGGCGAGCGACTCCCGCGCCTTGGTCCCCTCGGCGATCCGCGCGGCGAGGCGCGCGAGCTCGCGGCGCAGCGGCAGCAGCCGCTTCAGGGCGAACCGCGCGAGCTCGTCCTTCCCGTTCGCGAGCGCCAGCTCGACATCCTCGTCGAGCGCACGCGCCTCGTCTTCACGACGCGCGTGCTCGGTGCGCAGACGACTACCCTCGTCGGCGAGCACCTGGCTCCGCGCGCGCTTCGAGAGGACGTCGAGCTCCGCCTCGCGGAGGTGCTGTCGCAGCAGGAGCGGGCGCTCCTCCAGCGCGTCCACCACGCCGTGGACGTCGGCTTTGAGCAGGGTCGAGATGCGGTCGAACAGTCGAAGTCCCATGTCTGTTTCTCCTCTACTGGGTGTCGAGCTTGCGGCTGCCCGCACGCGATTCCGCGAGACCTTTCGCCTGGAGCTTCTTCGCCGCGCGTTCCTTCGCCGGTGGAAGCGCAGCGACGCTTGCCTGCACGTCCTTCGCGAGGTCGTCGAGCTCGGCGAGCTTCCCGGCGACGAGCGGGGAGCCCACGTACGCGTTCTGCGCCGCGGTGTCGGCCTGGTAGCGGCGGATGCGCGCGACCGCGGCCTCCTGCTTGCCGGCCTTGATGTCCGAGGCCGCCTCACGCCGCAGCGCGTTCACCTCTTCCACGGCGACGGCGCGCGCCCAGTCGTCTGGGCTCACCGACGAGTAGGCCGCCTGGGCGTCAGCGACGCACTGCACGGCCGGCGTGCCCGCGAGGGTGACGTGCTCGGCCTGCCCGTCCCGCGTGAAGGACGCCGAGAAGCCGCCGAGCGGACGCTCACCGGCGTCCGATACCGGCACGCGCAGCGTCACCCAGATGCGTCGCTCCTGGCCGACGAAGAGCGAGCCGGGACGCAGCGTCACCGCCCCACTCGCCGTGCGCTCGAGCGGATACCCCGCCGCGTCGAGCACCTGGACGCCCGTCGCAGGCTGGATCGCGAGCGCGAGCCCCGTCGCCACGGTCTCGCGCGCCGAGGCGAACTCCGCCCGGAAGATCTCCGCCAGATCGACGGCGTTCTCCAGGAAGTAGAAGTTGCCGGTTCCGGCGTCGGCGAGCTGGGACATGAGCTGCTCGTCGAAGTCGAGCCCGACGCCGACGGTCGAGAGCGCGAACTCGCCGACCGCCGCGCGCTGGGCGCGCGCCCGCAAGCCTTCCGGCGAGGCGTCGCCGAGGTTCGCGAGACCGTCGGAGAGCAGGATGACGCGCGGGGCGCGGCCGGGCACACGGCTCGCTGCAATGACATCCAGCCCGAGGTCGAGCCCGGACGCGATGTTCGTGCCGCCTGCCGGCTCGGTCGCGTCGACGATGCGCAGCCAGCCCGCGCGCGACGCCTCGCTCGCGCGCGTGAGCGGGACGGGAAGCTCCGCGTCGCTCGAATAGGTCACGAGCGCGAAGCCGTCTTCGGGCGCGAGCTCCTGCACGATCGCGCGAATCGCCGCGCGCGCGTGCTCGATCTTCTCCCCGGCCATCGAGCCCGAGCGGTCGAGCACGACGACCAGGTCCGTGGGCACGCGCACGGGGCTACCGGACTGCGTCCCGTCCGCCCGGACGACGAGCTCGACGCGCACGAGGCCGTCGCCGCCGGCGAGCACCGCCGTGCGATCGAGCCGCGCCGAGAGCTGGACGGGCCCGGCGGCCGGTGCGCTGAACACGCTGGCCCCGCTCGCCACGGTGATCGCGCCGGCGCCGGTCGCGCCCTGCCCTCCCGGCGCTCCGCGCAGCGCCGCGCCGGCGAGGAGCGTTCCGGCGAGCAGGCCGAACGCCACGGCGAGGGTCTTGTTCCGAGCCCCGGTCTTGCCGATCCATTCCATGAAGGTTCCTCCCGGCGATCGCGCCGCAGGGGTCGCGTCGCACGCAAGGAGATATACGGCGCGCGCGCAGCGGCCGTGGCAAAAGCGGGGTAAAACGGCGCGATGGGCGTTTTACGATCGGTTTACGACGGGGAGGGCATGCCCCCCTACACTCTC